>Ga0299906_10001606_pt1 | contig 19308 bp, 24 predicted proteins | sample RVTome_14_FD_200259 | JGI IMG/M metagenome (GOLD analysis project Ga0299906, IMG submission 200259) | Soil microbial communities from uranium-contaminated site in the Upper Colorado River Basin, Wyoming, United States - RVT145D125 (version 2) ...
CCCTTTTTTCTAGAAGCGCACGGTGAGGCCGAGCTGCGCCTCGACCTGGAAAAAGGTGCTGCCCGAGGTCTTCAGCAGGCAGTTCAGATCGCCGCTGCCGACGCAGAAGATCTGCGAATCTGAATCGACCAGGGTCACGTAGCCGCGCAGGCCGAGCGTGGCCGCGAGCCGTTCGTTGATCGGCAGGCGCAGGCCGCCGCCCAGGCTTGCGGAGAACTTCGTTTCCGAGTCGTAGCCGCCGCCGCCCGGATCGAGTTTCGTGGCGCCGATCGTGAACGACAGCCAGGGAACGAACCAGGTCTCGTCCGGGAACAGCAGCGTGCCGCCGACATGCAGGTACTCCGTCGCCAGGTCGACACCGCTCAGGCTCGCCTCCGAGCTGTCGAGTCCCGTTTCCTGTCGGCTGTAGAGCAGCTCGTAGAACGAGTTCGGATCGCGATACAGCCCCAGGTCGATGCCGAAACTGCCGTCGTCGTCGAGGTCGATCGACCGATCCGTGGCGGCCTCGGTGTCCTCCAGCTCGAATTCGCCGCCGATGCGGTAGCCGACGTAGGGCGTCGCTTCGAAGCGTGGCGCGGCAGACTGCGCAAGCGCAAGCTGCGTCCAGAGCATGCAGGCCAGCAAAACAAGCAAGGCACGCGCAGTCGTCCTCATCGCGACATCTCCATGGAACGTAGTGGTTGGACTGCGAGTGCGTGCAGTCGCGGTCGTCATTGTACGGGAGGGCGCTCGCGTGGAGCGCAGGGCCCGGTCGCGCGCCCTGCTACACTCGGTACGACGCATTGCCCCTGGTGCCGCATCGATGAGCGATCTGCAACGAAACCTGGCGAGCCTGCACGACGCCCTGCGCGGTGCGCAGCACCTCGACGCCGACGAGCGTGCGATGCTCGAAACCGTCCTGGCCGATATACGGCGGGTGCTCGAGGGTTCCTCGCCGCAGGCTGCGTCGGGCAGCGAACATGGCGATGCGCTCGAAGGCGCGGCGGTACGGCTCGAAGCCGGTCACCCCGGGCTGGCGGGGGCGATTCGCTCGGTGCTCGACGCGCTCGGCAAGGCCGGCATTTGAACGGCATGGAAGCCGTTGAATCAGCTCAGAAAACGCAGAATTGGCTGAGGCTTGACGGGCGCCCGGTCTGTTAGAATCCACCTTCCCCGTTTCTCGACACCAACGGCTCCGCGACATGCAGGACCAAGCACAGCCCTTTGACGACGCATTCGGCAAGGCCGTCGACCTCGGCAACCAGATCGCCGAGACCGACGACAAGGCCGATCTCTGGGACATCGCCGATGGCCTGCTCGCGGGCGCGTTGCAGTACTGGCTGTATTCGCGGCAACCCTGCGGGGATCCGCGCTGCGAGGAGTGCCTGCCGATCAGCACCGCGGAAGGCCGCATCGAGGAGCTGCGCCGGCTGATCGACCAGTACGCCGAGGAAAGCCAGTACTTCCATTCGCCGACCGATTCGAACGTCGGCCGCGCCTGAACCGCGGCGCCCAGCGCCGCCGGACGGCGCAGTGCATGCGTGCGGCGGCGCGCAGACGCATATCTCGACCGACGCGACAGTAATTCGACACGAAACCAGCGGGCACTTGCCGCAGCATCGGCCTCGATCAGCCACGGAGGGTAGGTCATGGTCAGTGTACCCGGCAGCTTCAACATACTTCGCGCCGCCACCACCCTGGCGTTGCTGATGCTGGTCGCCCGGCTCGAATGCATCGCGGATACGCAGGACGCGACCGAACCCGTCGCAGCGACGGACGAGCGTGCATCCGCGGGCGAGTCCGACGCACCGCCCGATCCGGCCGGTGGCGGCGGGTCCTCGGTGATCGAGCTCGTTGCACCCGCTGCGCCGCCGCGTGCGCGTCGCCTGGTCTACGCCTGCCGCGAAGGCTCGATCGCGATGTTCAGCGATCGCCCCTGCGGTTCCACCTTCGACACGCGCAGCCTCGATCTCGCGCCGGCTGCCTCGGCCGGGCGTGCGCCCAGCACGCTGGCGGCGGCGCCGACCGCGGCCACCCGCCCGATTGCAAAGCCGGCGCCGCCCGCGGACCGGCCTGTGCCGGTGGATCGCTGCGATCGGCTCAGGGATCAGCTGGCTGCGATCGACGACCGGATGCGGCAGGGTTATACGGCCCGCGAGGCGGCGCGGCTATGGCATCGATGGCGAGAGGCGAAGTCCAGGCTGCGCGATGCACGGTGCTGAGCGTCGCTCTGACTACGCAGCGGCGCGCCGATCGGCGTAACGACCCTGATCGTCTCGCCGCTCGGGAGACGTATCGATTCTGCGGTATGAATCGCCTCACGGAACCAACGGTGGCCAAATCCGAGCACGCGCTCATCGGTTGGCATTACATCCAGGAGGCCAGTGCCGACGATCCAACGACAGACCGGCGCCTCCGGACTGCGATCGTGGCTGAAGCCAGCCTGCTCGAGTTCACGTTCGAGAGCGTGGTAGTCGGCGAGCGTCAAGACTTCGACAATCACGTCCACGTCCTGCGTTGCCCGCACTGGGGCGGCAGCAACGTCTGTCACCAGCAGTCCAGTCGTGCAGCCGCCGACGAACACGAATCGTTCGCGCAGTGCACCGAGGGCTCGCGCGACCGACTCGAGGAGCGGTAGATTTGGATCAGCCGGGTTCACGCGAGCCGTTCGCTCAAGAGCTGGCCTGCGAGTTGTCGTTCGCGCGCGGCACCGCCGCGCAACGCGTCAAACAGCGCGAGAAACTCATAAAGCAAGCGATCCTTCCGTGCAGCGAACGGCGCGGTTGGATATAGCGGATAAAAGCTGACGCCGCGCTGTTCGCCCTGGGGGTCAGGCCAGACCGGCGGCGGCTCACGGGGCTGCGACACCTGCGTAGCAAGCGGGGGCGCGGCGTATGCAGTCGGAATTCCACGGGTGGGAGATCCGAGCGTCGCGGGGAACACGTACTTGGCTCCATGAAGGAGAAACTCCTTCAGCGCCGCTCGGACGACGACGGGCCGATCGTTCTCGATGTTGACCAGACGCGCGGATCTCGCTCGTCCAATGCTCGCGTGCACTTCGGAAGACGACATGCCGAGTGCCTCCGCGAGCTCGCCGTAGGCCGGCGGCCTTTCGCCCACCGCGACGAGCTTGAGCAGCACCATCAGGTCCTGTGGTTTCAGCGTAACCTGTTGATTTAACTTGCGCTTCATAACGTCATTCGCTATTTGCGAATAGCGAATATACTCGCATTTCGAGTCAGTCGACAGCCCGGAGACTGATCAACGCACCGGGCAAAGCTTGGCCAGCTTGAGGTCCCTTGCACTACAGATGGTTGGAGGTTTTATGGGCCAAATAAGTGATTTTCGTGCCAAATAAATATGATTCACAGACAATTAGTTGTAGAATTTCGCGCCAAATAGATCCTTTATCGCGCCACATCCAGCCTATTCATGCCAAAGCGCGTAACCCAGAGCGAGCTTCAGCGAGTTGAAGATGTACTCCTTCGGTTCCCAGCTGGTCTGTCGCTCGCCGAGCTGCAGGAAGAGCTTCGAGGATCGATCAGCCGCCGCACGCTGAGCCGCAGGCTCGCCGAGCTGCTCGAAGCGGGTCGCATTCAGCGGCGCGGCGAGGGAAGGGCAACTCGATATTTTTACGGCGCATCGGCGACGCATGAGGGCCAGCGCATTCAGCCCGAAGCGCGGGCGAGCGATCGTCTTCATGTTGCAATAGCTGTCGCGCCGAAAGCTGCGCGACCCGAAACGGCAGGCCAGTTCGAGACGCCCGATGGCGTCGTCACCATCGACCTCTCGCCAGTTTCACGCGACTTACTCGAATACGTGTCGAGGCCGGCCGCTGCGCGCACGCCGCGAGGCTATGAACGCCGCCTGCTCGACGAGTACGTTCCCAATCGGACCGCATATATCCCCGACAAGCTCAAAACCCATCTCCACAAGATCGGCAAGCCCATTGTGGCGGACCGTGCGGCAGGTACGTTTGCGCGCGACATTCTCAATCGATTCCTGATCGATCTTTCTTGGGCATCGAGTCGCCTGGAAGGCAACACGTACAGCCGGCTCGAGACCGAGCGCCTGATTGAATTCGGCCAGGAAGCCGAGAGCAAGGACGCGAAAGAAACTCAGATGATCCTGAATCACAAGGCAGCCATTGAACTGCTCGTGGAAGAAGACGGCGACGATATCGGCATCAACCGATTCACGCTTCTCAACCTGCACGCGCTGCTTTCGGAGAACCTGATGGCTGATCCCGAAGCATCGGGACAGTTGCGGCGGCGGCCCGTTGAAATTGGACGGAGCGTGTACACGCCGCCCGCCATCCCGCAGCTCATCGAGGAATGCTTCACTCTGATCATTACGAAGGCGGCGGCAATTGGCGACCCGTTTGAGCGAGCGTTCTTTGCCATGGTGCATTTGCCGTACTTGCAACCATTCGAGGACGTCAACAAGCGGGTATCACGCCTGGCCGCTAATATTCCGCTGATCAAGAGTGATCTCTGCCCGCTGTCCTTTGTGGATGTACCCGAACGCGCGTACATCGCGGGCACCTTGGGTGTGTACGAAATGACGCGCATAGAGCTGCTCCGAGACGTATTCGTGTGGGCGTATGAGCGCTCTTGTCAGAAATATGTTGTCATCCGGGACTCCGTCGCCGAGCCCGATCTCTTTCGAATGAAATACCGGAACGCTCTGATTGAAGTGATTGGTGGAATCGTGCGTGAACGCAAACGACCAACAGAGGATGAGGTTCGGGCCCTCGCCGAGCCGCGGGTCGAGCCGCGAGACTTACCCAGATTTGTGGACTTGGTGACGCGCGAATTCGGACGCCTCAATGACGGCAATATTGCTCGATATCGAGTTCGGCTTGCCGACTATTGGGCGTGGTTTCGCGCGACGGAGCAAGTGCGCCGAGCGAACTGACGTTCGGAACCCGGAAGCGTAACACATGAGTCGAAGTACTCAGATCAGCACTGGACAGATCCTCACGGGCTCACTCTTTGGCGAGCCGATGAGGGTAGAGACCATGCAGGCCAACGGTCTTGCAAGTTGGGTCGTTGGTCTCGTCGGCACGCAGGCCGAGCGCTTCCGAAAAGTAACGCTCAGTTCAGACGCGATCGCGCACCTGACAATCATCGATCCAACGCATTCCTTCGACGGCGATGGTCAGCTCCTTCGGCTCGGTCTCCAGGCCTACGCCCTCGGAATCGCGTACGAGTTCCATCCTTACTTCGGACTCTCGATTTCACGCGTGGACCCGCTGCCGCATCAGCTCGAGGCGGTGTATGAGCATCTGCTCAAGCTCGCGCGCGTTCGCTTCCTGCTTGCCGACGACGCCGGCGCGGGCAAAACCATCATGTCGGGCCTGCTGATTCGCGAGCTGGAATTGCACGGTCTTGCCGAGCGCATCCTGATCGTCTGCCCGGCGAACCTCACCTTTCAATGGCAGCGCGAGCTGAAGGAGAAGTTCGACACCAAGTTCCTCGTCATGAAGGGGCAGGATCTTCGCGAGCAGTTCGGCGTGAATCAGTGGCTGGAGCGCAACCGGGTGATCACGTCGCTCGACTTGGCGAAACGCGCTGACATACTTCCGCGGCTGCGCCAGGTCCACTGGGATCTCGTGATCGTGGACGAGGCGCACCGCATGTCGGCCTCCTCCACGCGGCTATGTTCCTCCAGGCCGGCGGCCGCACCAACGCGCTCCGCGCGCTGCTCAAGGCCGAGCAGGAGCGCGGCCCCGACTTCCTGCGCCTCGCCAATGCCTTTTCCGCGCTCCATCCGGAGGGGGAGCGAAGAGAAGCGATTGATCGACGCGATGCTGCTGGCGGTGCCCAGATGACGGAGGACTCGATGAACAAGACGAAGCGGATGCCGAAGAAGCAGTTGGCGGCGGCGAAGCCGCGGCCGCGGGAGAAACGGGTCATCACGCTCCAGGTCGCCATCCTCGGTGGCCCGATGACCGAGAGCTTCGCTCGGAAGAATCGGAAGATCTCGCGGACGATCGAGGCCCGAGGCGACCATACGCTCGCGGACCTCCACTATGCAATCTTCGACGCCTTCGACCGCGAAGACGAGCACCTGTACGAGTTCCAGTTCGGCGGCACACGTCCTATGGACCCCAACTCCAGGCGCTACGGGCCGCTGATGGCCATGGTCGACCCCTTCGGTAAAGAGGCGGGCAGCGCGGAAACGGAACGCACGAGTCTCGACTCCCTCGGCCTCGCAACCGGCGACGTGTTCCGCTACTGGTTCGACTTCGGCGACGATTGGTGGCACGAGATTGAAGTGCTCGCGATCGCCGAGGGCGCGCCACGCGGAAAGCTCCCCAAGGTGACGGCACGCGTCGGAGAGAGTCCGCCGCAATATGTGGATTGGGACGAAGAAGCGTGAGGACACTGCACCGGGAGGATGGGCGATGGGCGCGAAGATCGTAAAGCTCCCCCGCCCGGCGGAGCCCAACATCCGCCGTGTCCTCGAGGCGTTCCTCGAAGAACAGCGCGCCAGGCTCGCGCCCAGAACGCTGGCGCGGTACGAGGACGTGCTCGATCTCTTGCGGAGTTACTTAAACGGGTACGCCCACGAGAGCCTGTCGGCAACTGAGGCGGCTCTCTTCGAGCGGTGTTACAACGCCGAAGGCGATGAGCACCGCGAGTTCTGCGATCTCTTCGGTCCGGAGAAAATCGTCGAGGGCCTCGATAGCTTCCTCGGGTACTTCATGATTCGCAACGTGATCGCCGGGGAAGACTTCCTGCGAGCGGCGGGCACCGTGACGAAGAAACTCTCGAAGTGGCTCGCCGAAAAGTGCTACGTCTCGCAGGAGGCCGCCGGACAAGCGACGGAGACGAGTGCAGCTGCCGCCCGGGATCTGCCTAGGGCCGAGCACACCGCGCAAATCCTCCGCGACGCCGCCGATCGGCTCGAGATCGACGTGACGCGGCTCGCGGAGGAGGACTACCTGGAATTCGACCACTTCACGATCGCCAGGGTGGAACCCGGGCGAGTCTGGCTCGAGGTCCGGGAGGATGGGAAGATGCGCGAGCGCGGTCCGATCCCGGCTCCCGAGCCGGCGACGCGATGGCTGCGCCCCGGCTGGACCATCAGTTGTTCCTTGGGCCGCGTTCGAAAGTCATGGTGCCTTCTCGAAGTGGCGAACGTGTACCCGGCATGAGGCGAACGGAGGAGTTCGGATTGAATGCGACGATGGAGCACCACTGGCACAACCCGATCGGGCCGGTGGAGCGCGGCACGGACTTCCTGCGCCTCGCCAACGCGCGCGCGCTCGACGCGATGTTGCTGGCTGCACCGAGGTAGGAGAAGACCATGCTCAAGAGTCTCACGGTCCGCGGCTTCAAGTCCTTGAAGGATGTGACGGTCGAGTTCCCGCGAATGGCGGTGCTCTTCGGTCCCAACGCCGCAGGAAAGAGCAACCTTCTGGATGCCATCCAGGCGCTCTCGCGCATCGGCACTCAGCGCACGCTCGCGGATGCCCTCAGCGATCCGATCCGGGGCTACCCGATCGAGGCGTTCTCCTTCCCTTCCGGCGGGCTGGCCGGGCTGCTCGCGTCGCCGTCCGCGCGATTCGCGATAGAGGCGGACCTGATGCGGGACAAGGATGATTACCGGTACCGCGTCGAAGTGGAGATCGCACCTGGTTCCGGCGCTCTCTCGGTCGCCGACGAGTACCTGTCAGCCCTCGGTAAGAATAGGGAGCCGAAGGGAATGGCAGCCATTGAGCTGAAGGACGATCGGCTGCGAGTTCGTCGGAAAAGCAATCCCGGCAAACCGCGCTACGAGGCCCTGCGGCAGAACTATGCGATCCTTTCCGACCCGAGACTGGGCGCACCGGAGTACCGCTACATCGAGCGAGCCCGGTCCGAGCTCTACGGGTGGCGAACCTACTATCTTGACCCGCGCGTCTCGATGCGGGCCGCCCAGCCGCCGTCCGACGTTCGCGACATCGGTGTCCTCGGAGGCGAAATTGCGCCATTCCTCTATCGACTGCAAGCCGAACACCGCAATCATTTCCAGGCCATTTCGCGAACCCTGCACGCCATCATCCCGAGCGTTGAGGAACTCACGGTTGATCTCGACCAGCGCCGCGGGACGCTCGACATACTCATTCGACAGGGTGGCGTCGACTACTCCTCGCGCATCGTCTCGGAAGGCACGCTGCGGGTTCTGGCCCTGTGCGCGATCGCGGTGAATCCTTGGGGCGGTTCGCTCCTTGCGTTCGAAGAGCCTGAGAACGGAGTCCATCCGCGCCGGCTCGAGCTGATCGCGCAACTCCTGCTGTCCCTGGCCTTGGAGCAGGGCCGCCAGGTCGTCGTCACCACGCACTCACCCCTGTTCTGCGATGCCGTGCTGAAAGGCGCCCGTTCGCGGCCAGGAGACATCGGGCTGTTCAACGTGCGGCGCGACGGGCCGGCTACGGTGGTTCAGCCCTTCGACGTCGTGGGCCCGCTGTTCAAGGATCAACAGATCGCCGCGGCGCTCACCGCGGGTACGGAGGACGGCCTCTTCGAGAGTCTGCTCCTGCGAGGGATGCTCGATGAGTAGCCCAGTCACGGTGGACATCTTCGTCGAGGACCGTGCGCACGAGGCTTTTCTCGTGCCGATGCTGCAGCGGATCGCCCGGGAGGAGGATCTCGTGGTCTCGCCGCGGGTACGGTCTGCGCGCGGAGGACATGGCCGGGCTATCGCCGAGCTGAAGCTGTACCAGCAAGTCGTCGAAACGGGCACTCCCGGCTTTGCCCCTCCCGACCTGTTGCTCGCTGGAATCGACGGCAACTGCTCGACCTTCGCGAAAGCGAAGAAGGCCATCGAAGGCGCCACCCATGTGCCGTTCTCGGACCGGCTGGTCGCGGCGTGCCCCGATCCGCACGTGGAGCGCTGGTATCTGGCGGACCCAGAAACCTTCAAGGAGGTCGTCGGGCTCCGGCCAACGATTGCCAAGAAGAAATGTGTGCGGGACTACTACAAGGACGCGCTCGCGAAGCTGGTTCGCCGGGCCGGTCACCCCGCCACCCTGGGGGGAATCGAGTTTGCGCAGGAACTGGTCGAGCGCATGGACCTGTACCAGGCAGGCAAGAATGAGCGATCGTTGAAGGCCTTCGTGGGTGATCTCCGCGCCAGGCTGAAAACGCTCCGACAAGGAGAGGGTGGTTAGGGCGATATGACTCACGCGGTCTGGCAGATCTCGGGCGGGCCGGCCTCGCGTGCGTATGCAGATGTCTTCATGACGCACAGTGTCGCGCTGATCGGCCCGGGGGACGCCGGCCCGTGGAACCCCGAGCGCGACGACGACGAGTTCGAGGGCGGCTTCGTGCGACGCTTCGCGAACGAGGTCAAAGCCGGGGACGTATTCCTGCTGCGCACGGGCCTCGCAACGATCGCCGCGGTGGGCCTCGTAGGCGGCGATTACCTGTACGTGAACGCCTTCGACGACGTGAACGGCTGGGACCTGCAGCATGCCCGGCGCGTGCGCTGGTGCCGTCTCCCCGCGGAGCACGCGTTCGGGAGCGCGGCCTTCGGCGCCAACTCGCCGCGCTGCTCGAGGGTGTAGAACGAGGAGGTCGTGGACTTCGCGGCGCGGTTCCTCAAGTCCCCGCCGTGCGGTTGTGCCTACACTGCACGCATCACCAACCGCACGAAGGCGCCTGCGTTACACTCGCGCAAGGAACCCAGGGAGGCTCATCATGCGTCATGCCGCAAGCATCGCCGCCATCGCATTCGTTCTCGTCGGCTGCAATGCCGGACCGAAGGCCGCGCCGGGTGAGGCAGCAGCGGCGATGACGCAAGCGCCCGCGGCCGATCTGACGAGCCTGGTCGGCAGCATCTGGCTTGCGGAGGACGTCGGCGGCGGCGGCGTCATCGACAACCTGCAGACCAAACTGCAATTCGTCGCGACCGACCGCGTCGCAGGCCATGGCGGCTGCAACTCCTTTAACGGTGCAGCGACGCTCTCCGGCGCCGCATTGTCGTTCGGGCCATTCGCAACGACGCGGATGATGTGCGCACCCGCGGTCATGGACCAGGAAGGCAAGTTCATCAGAGCGCTGGAGTCGGCGCGCACGGCCAGGCTCGAAAACAGCCTGTTGATCCTGATGGACGAGGGCGGCACGCCGATCATGCGCTTCTCCCGGATGCAATGACGCTGCCATGTCAATCGGCCGCACGAACCGTGACATTGCCGCCGCGTTGCTGCTCGTCAGCCTGTCGCTCCTGACCAGCTGCCAGCGCAAGCCCGCGGAGCCCGGATCGACCGACGCGCCGGCGGCCGGCCCGCCCGAGTCCGCAGCCGTGGAATCAGCGGCCGGGCCCGAGGATGTCGTCGCGGAGCAGGTCCGGCACTGGAAGTGCGACGGCGGCCTCACGCTGACCACCAAGTACCTGCCTCAGGACAATGCGATCTCGCTGGGATTGCACGAGGGCGAACGCAAGCTGCCGCACGTCGTCGCCGCGTCCGGGGGAAAATACCAGGACGGCCCGATCACATTCTGGGCCAAGGGCGATACCGCGATTTACGAGCGCACGCCGGCGCCGCAGGTGAATTGCCGCTTGAAGCCCGGTTGAGCGGCGCATGGCGCCGCGCACACCCGTCGGCCCCGATCACTGCTCGGGCAGCGGGATGCACTCCGGGTCGCCGGGAACCGGCGCGAACCGTTCGTCCCGCCAGTCGCGCTTCGCCTGGTCGAGCCGCTCGCGTGAGCTCGAGACGAAGTTCCACCAGATGTAACGCGGCCCGTCGAGCGGCGCACCGCCGAACGCCATGACCCGCGAATCACCCATGGCGCTGATCACGGCCGCGGCACCGGTGGCGAATTCCACGACTTCGCCCACGCCGTGCCGGCGACCATCGACATCGATCTCGCCCTGCGCGACGTACACGCCGCGCTCGGCGACTTCGACCGGCAGTTCCAGCGTCGCACCCGACGACAAGTCCGCATCCGCATACATCGTGGGCGAGCTGACGGCGACGGGCGAGCGTTCCCCCCAGCCCTCGCCCGCGATCAACCGCAGCACGCAACCCGCGTAGCGGATCTCCGGCAGGTCGCTCGCCGGGTGATGCACGAACGACGGCTCGACGTCCTCGCCCGATTTCGGCAGCGCGACCCAGGTCTGGATGCCGTGGATGCGCGAACCCTGGGCCCGCAGGCGGGCCTCGGGTGGCGTGCGCTCGGAATGTACGATGCCGCGACCCGCCACCATCCAGTTGACGTCGCCGGGGCTGATGACCTGCACCGTGCCGAGGCTGTCGCGATGCACGAACTCGCCCTCGAAGAGGTAGGTGACCGTCGCCAGACCGATGTGCGGGTGCGGGCGCACGTCCACGCCCTGCCCGAGCGCGAACACGGCCGGACCCATGTGATCGAAGAAGATGAATGGACCGATGGTCTGCTTCCCGCTGGCCGGGAGCAGGCGTCGCACACTGAAGCCGCCGAGATCTCGCGGCCGTCCCTCGATGACCCGGGCGACCGCGCTCATCGCCCTGCGACCGTGTCGAGGCCCAGCACGGCCTTGCCCTGCTGGAAGACCACGTCCACCGGTATGCTGCGCGCCGCGAGCCGGTCGAGGTCGGCGCGCAATTGCGGGCCGATCACGCCCCTTTCCGCGGCGAGTTTCTGCACGCCGGCGTAGTCGCCATCGCCCTGCAGGCGCAGGATCAGCTCCGAGAGGCCGTCCACGGCCTTGCGCATCGCGGCCATGTTCACGCTGTAGCGTCCCGTAGCCGCGTCGCGCGTGAAGGCGTCCTGTTCCGCAAAATAATTGAACCGCACCATGTTGGCCTCGCCGTGCGCGGAGGCGGCGCCGAAACGCACGGAGCGGAAGATCCCGGCAAGGAAGGTCACGTAGTAGTCCTCGAGCGCGCCGGCGAGCTCGCCGCGCTCGTGCAGCTTCGTGATCATGTACAGCCCGAGGACGTCCGCCTTGCCCTCCTCGAGCGCGCCGGCGTATTCCTTGAGCGCCTCGCGGACGGTGCCGCGGCCGTTGATGGTGTTCTTGATGCCGAGCCCGTGCGCGACCTCGTGGAACATCGTGTCGGCGAAGAATGCGTCGAAGGTGATGTGCCTGCGCTGGTCCTCGGCGATCAGCTCCGTCGCGATCGGCACCAGGATCTTCTCGAACTTGGCATGCATGGCATTCTTGAGCTGCAGCCTGCGCGTGCCTTTCTCGAGCTGGACCTGCTCGTCGTTGGGAAGATTGATCGCGATGGTCTTGGAGCCCGCGTTGCAGTCGCCCGCGTAGTAGATGACATCGTAAGCGTTGAGATCGGAGTCGCTGCCCGCGGCTTCGGCCTTGTAGGCGACAGCCACCGGCAGCCCGCGCTGCAGCTCCGGCAGCATGGCCGCATAGCGCGATAGTCGCTTGCTCCACGCCATGTCCTTGACCAGGACATAGGCCTCGTAGGCGGCCTTGTAGCCGAACAGCCGGTCCTCGTAGGTCTCGATCGGGCCGATGACGAGATCGATCCGGTTGTCCTTCATGTCGAGCCAGGCCATGTCGCTCGCGCGGTAGTCGTCGCTGGTGAGCGCGGCCGCGCGCAGCTGCAGGTAGTTGCGCAGCGACGGATCCTCGGTGAGTGCCGCAGCCTCGGTAAGCAGGGAGCCCGCCTGCCGCAACTCCGCCGCGAACCGCCAGGCGTAGGGCAGCAGCGCCAGCGCGCCCTTCGCGTCGCGGGTGATGAAGGTGTAGAGATCCGCCTTGCCCGGCAATTCCGCCCGCTCGAACTCCTCTCGGGTCATGTCCGTCGGGTAGAAACCCGCACCCTGCGGCTTCGGGCCCACGCCTGGCACGAAGGGTTGGTTGTCCTCCAGCCGGTCCCAGGGCCCGTAATTGATGTCGGCGAAACGCCGCACCACCGGGTCCTCAAGGCTACCGAGCAGGCGGTCGCGATCGCCATACGCCTGTTTCCAGAAGAGCCCGTCCATGATCACGGCGGCGTCGATAAAGAGGCCGAGCATCTTGCGTTCGTTGTCGGACAGCGTGGAGAGGTCCGCCGTCAAGGTGAACGGGGCGTAGATCTCCGGCCGCGCCGGCACCAGCGCCGCCGGCGAAGCGGCCGGCGCAGGAGCTGATGCGGCAGGCGTCGGCGCCGCTGGAGCTGCCGCGGCAGGCGCCGCCTGTACGGACGCGGCATCCTCCGGCGGCGCGACACAGGCGGCGCAGGCAAACGCGGCCGTCGCCACGACCACGGACAACCTGCCCTGTCGGCGGCGTACGCGTCGGGCGAAACGAGCGAGGTCATGCAGCATGCGTTTCTCTCCTGGGTCGAGCCGTCGCGTCACTTCCGGCCGAACAGCGCGTCGAGTTCAGCCTTCGCCTTGTCTGCCGCGGACCGGTCGCCGGGACGATAGGCGCCCTCGCTGGGACGGAAATAATCGCAGAAATTCGCGTGCTGCTTGTCTTTGACCTCCTCGGCCACGGTCTCGCGGCAGCTCTTCGCTACGCTCACGTCGTAGAACTCGCACATCAGGCACACGTGCAATTCCGCATGGCAGGCGAGGCATTCCTCGAGCCGCCGCAAGGGCAGGCTCAACGCGGCGAGCGAGGCGCCGCATTTCCAGCAACGCAGCCCATGGTTCACGGCGCGGCGCTCCCGCCAGCCTGACGGGCGTCGATCCCGGGGGCGTCGCGCCTGGCCGGCGTCTTGAACCAGTCCGCGCTGGCCACGACTTTCGGCTGTGCCGGGTCGGCCTCGTAGTTGGGCGACATGATCTGCACGCCGTTCTCGTTGAATACGTCCTGGATGTTCGAATGCAGTTCGGCGAGCGTACCGGTCTGATCATTCATCGGCACCCAGCCTCCGTGCCGCAGCCTACTGGGTGGCGCGACGGAATCGCAACCTCGGCGCAGGATGGAGCGGATCCTGTGCCGCGGACGCGGTTATGATGGCCGCATGCTGACCCTGGTCCTCGGCGATCGGAATCTGTCGTCCTGGTCGTTTCGCGCATGGCTGATGCTCAGGCATCTCGGCCTCCCGTTCGAGGAGATCCGGCTGCGCCTCGACACGCCGGCTTTCCACGAGGAGATCCTGCGCTATTCGCCGGCGCGGCGCGTGCCAGTGCTGCGTGACGGGGAGCTTGCGATCTGGGACTCGCTGGCGATCTGCGAATACCTCGACGAATGCGCCGATGGTGCGGCCTGGCCGCAGCCACAGGCCCAGCGCGCCCGGGCCCGCTCGCTCGCGGCCGAAATGCATTCGGGCTTCCAGGCCCTGCGCTCGGCATGGCCGTTCCGCGCCGCGTCCACCGGCCTCACGGCGCCGCTCTCGGCCGAGGCCTGCCAGGACCTCGCGCGCATCGACGGGATCTGGAGCGGGTGCCGCGCGCAACGGACATCTACGGGCCCCTGGTTGTTCGGCGCGTTTTCCGTCGCCGACGCCATGTACGCGCCCGTGGTGCTGCGTTGCCGGACCCACGGCGCCATGCTGTCGTCGGGAGCGCGCGAGTATTACCAGAACGTCCTCGCCGACGGGCACGTCGCCGAATGGATCCGGGACGCCGAACTGGAGCTCGAGCCCGAATCGCCGGCCCTTGCCTGATCCGCGGTCAGTTCTGGCGCCAGGCGGCCTCGTAGCCCATCCCCGACAGCATGATGCGCTCGAGCAGGCGCTCGTAACCGACACCGCTGGCCAGTGCCGAGATGGCGAAGTCCTCCTCCCTTTCCAGGTTGGGGTTCGCGTTGGCCTCGAGCACGAACACGCTGCCGTCGGGCTTCAAGCGCACGTCGATCCGTGCATAGCCGCTCAGGAACAGCTCGCGGTAGATGCGCCGCGCGAGCGCCGCCATCCGCACCGGCAGGCCCTCGGGCAGGTCCTTCGCCGGGCCGGTGCCGATGCCATGCCTGCGCTGGTACTTCACGTCCCATTTCACCTTGCGGGTCGCGATCCCGGCCATCGCCTCGGGCAGCGTCCCGAAGTCGAGCTCCCAGAGCGGGTAGGTCGTCAGCCGCTCGTTGCCGATGACGCCGATGTAGAGCTCGCGGCCCTCGATGTACTCCTCGACCAACGCGTCGGAGCTGGTCTGCTCGTGGATGAACTGCACGCGCTCGCGCAGCTTCTGGGCGTCGTGCACGACCGAGGCCTGTGCGATGCCGAGCGATGCATCCTCGGTCGCGGACTTCACGAACAAGGGGTACTTGAGCCGCTTCGGCTCGCGGTAGCGGCGATTGCGCGGCAGCAGCACGAATTTCGCCGTCGGGATGCGGTGATAGGCGAGGATCTGCTTCGACAATGCCTTGTCGCGGGAGATCATCATCCCGCGCGGGTTGCAGCCGGTGTAGGGCAGCCGCATCAGCTCGAGGAAGGCCACCACGTACTGGTCGTAGGTGACGATGCCCTGGAATTCCTCGAGCAGGTTGAAGGCGATGTCGGGCTTCCACTCCGTGATTGCCGTACGCAGCTCGGCGAGATTGTCGCCCATCCCCAGCACCTTGACCTCGTGGCCCATCGCGCGCAACGACGTGGAAACGTCGTACTCGGTGCGCCATTCGTCGATCTGCTGCTCGGAGTAGCCGTCGAGGCTCTCCGGGGGGATCAGCGTCTCGTGGACGAGCAACAACACCCGCAGTTTCTTCATAGGGCGAAACTCTCACGGTCACGCAACAGCATTTCGAGCAGGATCCTCTCGAGCATCGAGACGACGCGCCGCTTCGCCTCCCGCTGGCTGCCGCGCACGCAAAGGTCGAGCTGCCGCGCGCGCTGCGTCGCGGTCCGCAGCGCATGGTTGACCAGGTACGGGTGCATGCGCGCCCGGCGGATCAGCAGCCGCCGCAGTTGCGGGCGGACCTCGCGCAGGAAGCGGCTGGCCGCGACCGCGCGCGGGAAGTCGGCCCGGTGGCCGAACACGCGCAGCAGCCGGCGATCGTAGGCCACCGTCGTGTCAACCTCGTAGCGAGCCTGCTTGCGCCGGTAATGCTCACGCAGCGTGCGGCGATTCTCCGCGAGCGGCTCGACCACGTCGCGATTGAGCTTGACCGCGCGGCGGCCTTCGAGCCCGCGCATGGTCGCGTCCACGAACTCGAGCTTGGCGTTCGCCGGCCAGCCTTCGTACTGGCTGCGCCAGCGCGAGCGCGGCGGCAGCCAGACGGCGAAGGTCTCGGCGAAGTCCTCGGTCGGATGGCTCTGCGCATACCAGTGACCGAGGTGCAGCACGAAGCGGCGGCTGCCCGGCCGTGGCGAGTAATGGCTCGGATAGCGCCGCGACGCCTTGCCGAAGGCCTGCCGCCAGGCCTTGCGCCGGCGCAGCGCGAAGGCCGTGTCGATCGCGTGCCCGGTCTCGTGGCGCAGGATACGCATCAGCCACTTGTCGTTGCCGCCCTCGACCTCGTGCATGAAACGGCGCTCGAGTCGCATCAGCCGCGGATGCGCGAGGTAAAACGGTATCGCGATGCCGGGCACGCCGTCGGGCGAAAACCATTCCTCGGCGAGCCAGAAATGCGGTCGGAACCGGATGCCCTTGGCCGCGAGCTCGCCATAGAGCCGTCGCACGTTTGCCTCGAGGGTGGAGTTCGAGATCCGCAACCGCAGGTCGCAGAAACGCAACCCCAGCAGGGCTTCGTCGTCGAGGCGCGTCCAGGCGGGTTCGCGGCGCAGTCTGGGCGCGGCCGGCGTCCGCCTGCGTCCCGCCCGGCTCGTCGTCATGAGCCCCGGGGAACGGCGTTCATTGCGGCCACGGCGCGGGCGCGATGCTCGAGGATCCGGGCAAGGTGCGACTCGAGCAGCTCGCGACGCGGCAGGGCTTCGAGCATGGCCTGCGGGATGTCCGCGAGTCCGTGCAGTGCGCCGGCCAGGGCACCGGCCAATGCGCCCGCCAGCGCAGGCTCCGGCGTCCCGAGTATCGCCGCGCGCACCGCCGCATCGAAACTCCTGGAGCTGGCCACGGCGGCGCGCACATGCGCGAGCGCCAGGATCGCATCCGGCCGCGGATCGTGTCCCGCCAGCGGCGGTTCGTGCGCGCCGTGCGCGCCCTCCAGCGCCGCGATTTCGCGCTTGAGCGGCCGCTGCTGCCAGAACCCGGCCTCGGGCTCGTACGGCTGATCGATGATGGCGCGCGCGTCGCCGCGAAGCGCGCCGATGATCATCGCAGCCAGGTATCGGCAGGCGTCAACCACGATTGGCGACTGATGGGTCGTGCGCGAGCATTCGCCGGCCAGTGCGACCGCCTCGGCCGCATCGGGCTCGATGAGCGCCGCGACGATCGCGCGGGACAGGCTTGCCGTGCTGCGATCGCGTGGATCGTGTGAGCCGGCCATCGGCTGGCCACGCCAGCGATAGGTCGCGAGCGCGCGTGCGACATCCGGCGAGGGCTGCTGCGGCCCGGCCGTCGCCGCGAGATAGCCTTCGCTCTGCCAGCGCAGGAAGCGCTGCATCTGGTCGCGCGCGTCGAGCCCGCGCGCTTCGACCAGGCTATCGACGACGCAGAGCGCGAGTCCCGTGTGCTGGGTCCAGGTTGAGGCGGCCGTCATATGCGCGGCCTGCGCTGCACCGAGCGCATCGCCCAGGGCGAGACCGAACAGCGCGCCCGCCGCACGCTCCCGCAGCGACGGCGCAGTACCCGTCGGTTGCAGCGCCGGTCGCGGGTTGCCGTCCCAGTTGCGCACGAAATCGGCCTGCTCCTCGGTCTCGGGAACCATGGACCAGATTCGCGAGCGTGCGGACTGGCGCCATAACACCTGCAGGTCCTCGAGCACGTCGCCGCAGCCCGGGCGCCGGTTCGCAAGCCAGCAGCCGACGACCATCGCGCTGCGACCGACGCCTGCGCGGCAATGCAAGTAGATCACGTGGCCGGCCGCGAGCGCGTCCTCGATCACGGCGAGGATGTGGTTCATCGCCTCGGCGCCCGAGGGCACGTCGTGATCCGGGATCGGTTCGCGCAGGTACGCGATGCGGCGCCCGTTCGGGGTCGCAAACGGCAGGAAGGCCTCGTACGCCGGTGCCTCGTCGGGCTCCGTCAGGTCGATGAAACAACTCACGCCGGATGCCAGGAAGCGCTTGAGCCGATCCATCGCCAAAGCGCGCGAGCTCGAGCCCGGGTGTTCGCCCGCAAGGAAACGGCCCGGGATGACCCAATAGGAATCGGGTATCGGGCGGGCGGGCAGTGGCTCGGGAACCGCAGTGGGCGGCGCATTCATGCGGTGAATGATACGGCAGCCCGCGAACGCCGCTGCCCCGGTCCGCGAGCGGGGGTCAAACGCGGCTGTGGGCACGCCGAGGCTGCGGCGAGGCGCGTGGCTGTGCCAGACTGTCGCCCGCCCGAACCGGGTGCCCGCCCGGTTCGGGCAATTTGACAGAATTCGAACGAACCCGGGGGCACCTTGTCCGTGATCAAGCAGCTTGCAGCCCGCAAATCAGTGGCTGCGATCAATCAGGAAATCGAGGCGGCGCCGCGCCTGAACCGGGTCCTCGGACCCCTCACACTCACCTCAGTCGGGCTCGGCGCAATGATCGGCACCGGCGTTTTCGTGCTCACCGGCACGGTCGCCGCCCAGCACACCGGCCCCGCGATCACCATCGCGTTCCTGATCGCGGCCATCGGCTGCGGGCTCGCGGCGCTGTGTTACGCGGAGCTCGCCTCGATGATCCCGGTCGCGGGCAGCGCCTACAGCTATACCTACGCCACGCTGGGCGAAGGCATCGCCTGGTTCGTCGGCTGGAACCTGGCACTCGAGTACATGATGTCGGCCGCCGCGGTCGCGGTCAGCTGGTCCGGCTACGTCATCAACCTGCTGGGGGAAGCCGGCCTCAGTTTGCCGGCGGGGCTTACCAACGCGCCGCTGGGCAAGCTCGCCGACGGCTCATTGGGCCCGACCGGCGCGATCGTCAACCTGCCGGCCGTGCTGATCGTCGCGGCGCTGTCCTGGCTCTGCTACGTCGGCGTGCGGGAATCCACGCGGCTCAACAACGTGATGGTCGTGATCAAGATCGCGATCATCGTGGTGTTCATCGCGGCCGGGCTGTCGTTCGTCGACACCGCGAACTGGCATCCCTACCTGCCGGCGAATGCCGGCGAGCGCGGCGATTTCGGCTGGACCGGCGTGCTGCAGGGCGCCGCGATCATCTTCTTCGCCTACATCGGCTTCGACCAGGCGGCGACCACGGCGCAGGAAGCGCGCAACCCGCAGCGCGACGTGCCGCTCGGCATCATTGCGGCGCTCTTCATCGCCACCGCGCTCTATGTCGTGATGTCCGCAGTGATGACCGGCATGGTCCACTACTCGCAGCTCGACGTGTCGGCGCCGGTGGCGGTGGCGCTCGACGCCCACCCCGAGCTTTTCTGGCTGGGCCTGCCGGTGAAGATCGGTGCGATCATCGGTATGACCTCAGTGATCCTGATG
>Ga0299906_10001607_pt1 | contig 19299 bp, 16 predicted proteins | sample RVTome_14_FD_200259 | JGI IMG/M metagenome (GOLD analysis project Ga0299906, IMG submission 200259) | Soil microbial communities from uranium-contaminated site in the Upper Colorado River Basin, Wyoming, United States - RVT145D125 (version 2) ...
GGATCGCGAGGGACAGCCGGCGGGTCGCGGCGTGCTGGCGCAGCTCCCGCACCAGGGCCAGGGCCCACTCGAGGTCGCGGTCGACGAGGACGACGCTGGGCCTCGCGTCCACGGCCTTGCGCCGCGCTTCCTCGCGGTCACGGGCGCGCTCGAGCTGGATCGCTTCCCGGCACAACGCGGTGGCCTGGAGCTCGGGCTCGAGATCGGCCTCCGAGCACAGGAGCGCGACCGCCATCGCGAGCGGAGTCTACCATCCGCTCCGAGGCGCCCGGGGTGTCGTGCGAGTCGGAGCCGGCGTCAGTCCCCGGGGTGTTTCTCCCGGAACCCACTCCCCAGCAGCTCCCGCTCCTCGGCCGACCAGGCCACCTTGACCGTCCGCCTCACGCCCAGGCGCTTCATCTTCTGGCTGAGGGTCGAGGGGAGCAACCCGAGGGAGGCGGCGGCCCGCCGTTGGTGTCCACCCGCTGCGTCGAGCGCGAGGAGTATCAGCTTGCGCTCGTAGTCGTCCATGAGGCTCTTCAGGTCCTTCCGGGAGCCGCGCTGATCGGCGGCGTTCTGCACGTTGAACATCTCGTCCACACCCTCGCTGAGCTTCCAAGCCAAGCTCGATTCCCCCGGTCACTCGACGACCCTCGAAGGTAGGCGCGCCCGACGATCAAGCCATAGATCGCCCATGCAATCGCACTGAGTTGATTGTGAGCAGACAAGCAGCTTCCTTCCAACGAGTTAACTGCGAGACGCTGCCCTTCACTCAGATCTCTGACATTCACGGGCGTGAACGTCGACCGGACTCACGCCTGTCACGTCTCGCGAAAGGTGTCACACGACGTGAAGGCCTACGGCACAAACCCGGCGCATTCAACGATTTGGACTTCAAAAAGCGGTTGCCCGTCGCGAGCCCGCGAGGTGACAATGAGCACTCTCTGCCCGGCCGACTCGGCCGGATCGCCAGCAAAGCCACCGGTCCGACCAGGGACACCGCGACCCGGGGGCGGGGGTCCGATCGAGCGAGCGGGACCGCGATCGATGGACGACGAACAGGCGAAGCAGAACCGACCGGGCCTGCTCCGCTTTGGGGAGTTCGAGCTCGACACCGACGCCGCCGAGCTGCGCCGGCGCGGAGTGAGCGTGCGGCTGCAGCAGCAGCCGTGTCGGGTCCTGGCGGTCCTCGCCGAGCGCGCCGGAGAGCTCGTGACCCGCGAAGAGATCCGGCGGGCCGTCTGGGGAGACACCTACGTCAGCTTCGACCAGTCCCTCAACTTCTGCATCAAGGAGATCCGAGCTGCCCTCGGCGACCAGGCGGACACGCCACGCTTCATAGAGACGTTGCCGCGGCGGGGATACCGCTTCCTTCCCTCGGTGAACGGGGGCGCCCCGAGCGCGGCGGATCAGCCCGGAGAGCCACACCCGCAACGGGCCGCACCGAGCCCGGGGCTGGTCGTCGGCGTGGCACTCGCGGCGATCGGCGCGGCGGCTCTCGCGTACCTGGCCGCCGGCGGCGGAGCCGCTCCCGGCGCTGCTCGACCCGCGCGCGTTCGCCTCGCGGTGCTGCCCTTCGAGAACCTGAGCACGGACCCGGCGCAGGACTACCTGAGCGACGGCTTGACGGAGGAGATGATCGCTCAGCTCGGGCTGTTGCAGCCGGATCGCCTGGCGGTGATCGCCCGCACCTCCGCGATGCGCTACCGCGCCGCCCGCGACAAGGACATCGGCGAGATCGGACGGGAGCTGGGGGCGGACTTCGTGGTGGAGGGGAGCGTGAGGCGCGGCATCGACCGGGTCCGAATCACCGTCAAGCTGATCCAGGTCAGCGACCAGACGCAGCTCTGGGCCGACGCCTACGATCGGCCGCTGCAGGATCTGCTCACGATCCAGCGGGAGGTCGCCCAGGCCGTCGCCAGGAGCATCGAGCTCAAGCTCTCCGAGGGCTCCCGGGAGCGGCTGGAGCGGGTCCCGGCTGTCGATCCGGCGGCCTACGAGCTCTTCCTCCAGGGTCGGCACTTCCAGAACCGGCGCGACAGGGAGAGCCTCCAACGCTCCGTGGAGCTGTTCTCACAGGCCATCCAGCGCGAGCCGGGCTTCGCCCTCGCCTACGTCGGTCAGTCGCAGGCCTACATCGTCCTCGCCGACCACGGCCACCTCGCGCCGGGCGACGCGCTCCCGAAGGCGCGGATGGCCGCGCAGCGGGCCCTCGAGCTGGATCCTTCCATGGCCGAAGCTCAGGGGGCGGTCGCGATGATCCGGGGCATCTTCGACTGGGACTGGGAAGGGGCCGAGGCCGGCTTCGCCCGGGCCCTGGAGCTGGGACCGAACAGCTCGACGCTCCACCTCTGGCACTCCCACATCCTCAGGGCCCAGCGGCGGACCGAGGAGGCCCTCGCCGCCACGCGGCGCGCCCTCGAGCTCGACCCGCTCTCCCTGGTGATCAACAGCAACTACGGCTCCGCCCTCCACTACGCCGGCCGCTACAACGAGGCTGCCCACCAGTACCGGCTGACCCTGGAGATGAACGACGAGTCGGTCGCGGGGCACTGGGGCCTGGGGCGCACGCTGCTCCGCACGGGCGCCGTGCAGGAAGCCCTCGGTTACCTGGAGCGCGCGGCCGAGCTGTCGGGGATGACGCCTCAGACCCTCGCCCATCTGGCTCACGGCTACGGCTTCGCGGGGCGGGAGGGCGAGGCCCGGGAGGTGCTGGCCCACATGCTGGAGCTGGCCCGGAAACGCTACGTCTCCCCCTACGACCGCGCCGTGGCCCTGGCCGCGGTCGGCGACACGGATGCCGCCTTCGGAGCCCTCGAGGAGGCGTACTCCGAGCGCCAGTCGATGCTGCGCATGCTCGTCGCCGACGACCGCCTGGAGAGACTACGGGGGGATCCTCGCTTCTCTGACCTGGCAGGGCGCATCAACCTGGAGTAGCCCGCGCGCTCACTCCAGCTCACGGAGCCACAGCTGCGCCGAGGCGTCGCTGGGCATGCGCCAGTCCGCGCGAGGGGAGAGGCCCACGCTCCCGACCTTGGGCCCGTCGGGGAGCGTCGAGCGCTTGAACTGGCTCGCGAAGAACCTCTCGAGAAAGACCCTGAGCCAGCGTCTGAGCTCCTGCGGATCCCGGGCGGGGTAGGCCCGCTCCGCGAGGAACAGGATCTTGCGCGGGCCGGCACCCAGGCGCAGCATCGCCCACAGGAAGAAGTCGTGCAGCTCGTACGGGCCGATGATCTCCTCTGTGCGTTGCGAGATCGAGCCGTCGGCGGCCACGGGGACCAGCTCCGGGCTCACCGGCGTGGCGATCACGGTCTCGAGCACCTCGCGCTCCCCGGCCTCCGCCCGGTTCTGGGCGACCCAGGCCACGAGTCGCCGCACCAGCGTCTTCGGCACGCCGCCGTTGACGTTGTACATGGCGATGTGGTCGCCAGCGAAGGTGCAGAACCCCAGGGCCAGCTCCGAGAGGTCTCCGGTTCCCAGCACCAGCGCGCCCTCGAGGTTCGCGAGGTCCATCAGGACCTGCGTCCGCTCCCGCGCCTGCAGGTTCTGGAACGTGGTGCTCTGGCGGTCCTCGGGGTCGAGGCCGATGTCCCGGATGTGCTGCTCGCAAGCGGGCCGGATGTCGATCTCCCGCAGCTCCACCCCCGCAGCCTCGGCCAGGCTCCGGGCGCTGCCCAGGGTCCGGGCGCTGGTCCCGAAGCCCGGCAGCGTCACGGCCAGCACGTCCCTCCGGGGGCGCTCCAGCAGGTCGAAGGTGCGGGCGGCCACGAGCAGCGCCAGGGTCGAGTCGAGCCCCCCGGAGAGGCCGAGGGTCACGCGGCGGATGCCGGTGTGCTCGAGGCGCTTGGCGAGGCCCGCGGTCTGGATCGAGAAGATCTCCCGGCAGCGGGCGTCGAGTGTGGCGCCGTCCTCGGGGACGAAGGGGTGCGGGTCCACGCGGCGCAGCAGGGGCTCCTCGCGGGCCGCGGGAATCGGGTCGAGCGCCACCCTGCGATACGCCCGAAGTGCGGGGTCGGGAGCCTCGGAGAAGGAGGTGAGCCGGGTGCGCTCGACGACGAGGCGCTCCGTGTCCACGTCGCAGACGACGAGGCCGCCCTCCCGTCCGAAGCGCTCCCCTTCGGCGAGCACGACCCCGTACTCGGCCACGATCAGGTGGCCGCCGAACACGGTGTCCGTCGTCGACTCGTGCACCCCCGAGCCCGCGTAGACGTAAGCCGAGACGATCCGGGCGGACTGGTGGGCGACGAGGCCCCGCCGGTGCTCGGCTTTCGCCACGATCTCGTTCGAGGCGGAGAGGTTCAGGAGCACCGTGGCCCCGGCCAGGGCGTGGCGGCTGCTGGGCTGGAGCGGAGCCCACAGGTCCTCGCAGATCTCCACGGCCAGGGCCACTCCCGGCTCCGTCTCCAGCTGGAAGATCAGGTCGGTGCCGAAGGGCGCCGTCTGACCCGCGAGCCGGATCTCCCCGCGGAGCGCCAGCCCGGCCGGGGAGAACCAGCGCTCCTCGTAGTACTCCCGGTAGCCGGGGAGGTAGCTCTTCGGTACGACGCCGAGCAGCCGCCCCCGCTGGCAGACCGCCGCGGCGTTGAAGAGCCTTCCGTCCTGAAGGACCGGGAGCCCCACGGCGAAGACGGTGCGCCGCTGGCCGGTCGCCGAGAGCAGCCGGGCCAGCTCGCCCTCGGCACCCGCCACCAACGGCCCGCCCAGGAAGAGGTCCCCCGCGGTGTACCCGGTCAGGCTCAGCTCCGGGAACGCGACGACCTGCGCGCCCCGCGACTCGGCGCTCTCGAGCGCCGCCTCGATCTCCCGGCGGTTGCGCTCCGGGTCGGCCACCGCCAGCGGCGGGCTGGCGGCGGCCACCCGCAGGAAGCCGAAGGGCGCGGTCTCGGACATGAGGAAAGTCTACCCCGCCCCCCCGGGGGGGCTCAGCCGGCCGCGGGGAAGAGCCGCGAGCGGACCAGACCCATCCGGGCCATCCGGAAGCGCAGCGCCACTCCGAGGCAGCCGAGGCCGTAGCGGACGCTCCTGCGGAAGTTGATGGAGGATGCCTCGGGGAAGTAGCGCGTCGGACACGTGACCTCGGCGATGGTCTCACCGCGCCAGAGAATCTGAGCCAGCATCTGGTTGTCGAAGACGAAGTCGTCGGAGTTCAGGTCGAAGGGGATCGACTCCAGGATCTCCCGGGAGAATGCCCGGTAGCCGGTGTGGAACTCGGAGAGCTTGGACCCCAGGAGCAGGTTCTCGACGAAGGTCAGGCCGCGGTTCGCTGCGTACTTCCAGGCCGGCATCCCACCGGCCAGAGCCCCGCCGCCGAGAATCCGGGAGCCCAGCACGCAGGGGTAGAGCCCCCCGGCCACGAGGGAGACCATGGCGGGGAGCAGCCTGGGCGTGTACTGGTAGTCCGGGTGGACCATCACCACGACGTCCCCTCCCTCCTCGAGGGCCGCCCGGTAGCAGGTCTTCTGGTTCGCGCCGTAGCCCCGATTCTCGGCGTGGCGGTAGACCCGGGCCCGGGGCAGCGTCCGGGCGATCTCCGCCGTGGCGTCGGAGCTGTGGTCGTCGACGACGACCACCAGGTCCACGACCCCCTGGGCGACGACCTCGTCGTAGGTGCGCCGCAGCGTCGTCGCCGCGTTGTAGGCCGGCATCACGACGACGATCTTCTTCCCCTCGTACACGCGCTCTCTCCCGCCGGAGTGTAGCAGCGGCCCACACGACCGGCGTCGGGACCGAGCGGGTGAGAAACCCGCGAGGCTGGAGGTGCGCTCGCTGTCGGCGGCGGCTGTCGGCTGGCGGACCGGTCGGCGCTCCGCGTGCGGTCCTCGCTCGGCACAGGCGGGGGCTGCGGTCCTCCGCGGAGTCCTCCCGCCCGGCCCGCTGCCGGCCGTTCCGGGCTGGCTTCGGGCGCTCCTTGAAGGGGTTTCTTAGGAGCGGCACCCCGGGGTCCCCGCTTCGCGTGACGGCGCTAACGGCAGCGGCTCGCCCCGGGGCGTTAGACTCCGAGGATGGACCCGAGGAGGAGCGCGTGAGGACGGCTCTCGAAAGACTCGCCCTGGTGACATCGATCACCGGGACCCTGGCCCTGGGAAGCTGCGGCTCCGAGACCGCATCCCAGGCGCCCGACCCCGGAGGCGAGCCCGACGGCGACGCCCTCGTCACCGCCCTGGCGACCCGGCTCGTGGTCTCGGGGCTCGACAGCCCCCTCGACCTGCAGGCGCCTCCCGGAGACCCGCGGCTCTTCATCGTGGAGCAGACGGGCCGGATCCGCATCGTCCGCGACGGGAGCCTGCTCCCCCAGCCGTTCCTGGATCTCAGCGGGAGGTTGGGGCGCGGCTTCGAGCGCGGCCTGCTCGGGCTCGCCTTCCACCCGGAATACGCCGGGAACGGACGCTTCTTCGTCAACTACACGGACGCGCGCGGGGACACGCGGATCTCGGAGTTCCGCGTCAGCCCGGACCCGGATCGGGCGGACCCGGGGAGCGAGCGGCTGGTGCTGGGGGTGGCCCAGCCGTTCCAGAACCACAACGGCGGCGGCCTCGCCTTCGGGCCGGACGGATACCTCTACGCCGGCCTCGGCGACGGGGGTTCGGGAGGCGACCCCCTGGACAACGCCCAGGACCTCTCGGTCCCCCTGGGCAAGATGCTGCGCCTGGACGTGGACGGCGCTGCACCCTTCGCCGTGCCCCCGGACAACCCCTTCGTCTCCGAGCCCGGGGCGTTCCCCGCCATCTGGGCCTACGGGCTCCGCAACCCGTGGCGCTTCGCTTTCGACGCCGCCACCGGCGACCTCTACATCGCCGACGTCGGGCAGGAGCTGGTCGAGGAGATCGACGTGGGCCTGGCCGCACAGGGAGGCGGCGAGAACTACGGGTGGAACGTCACCGAGGGGAGCGTCTGCTTCTCGCCACCGAGCGGCTGCGCCACCGCCGGCATCACGCTGCCGGTCCTGGAGTACGGGCACGAGGACGGCTGCTCGGTGACCGGCGGCTACGTGTACCGGGGCAGCGCTCTGACGGGACTCCAGGGGACATACTTCTACAGCGACTTCTGCACGCCCTTCGTCCGCTCCTTCCGCCTCGTCGGGGGGGTGGCCAGCGAACCGATGGACTGGTCCGGACAGCTCGACCCGGACGGGCGGCTCGAGGGCGTGCTCTCCTTCGGGACCGACGCCGCCGGGGAGCTGTACATCCTCGACCGCAGCGGCGCCGTCTTCCGGATCGTCCCCGCCGGCTGAGCGGCTGACAACGGCCCGGCGCTCGGGTAGCGTACGCCCACCCCGGCGCCGGCGGGCGACCGGGAGCGATGCTGCGGGGTGCGGCGTGGGTCACGGGGCGGCAGGGCCTTTGAGCGGCCTCGAGCGGTGGTTCGGTCTCCGGCAGCGCGCCGCGACTCCGGCCACGGAGCTGCGGGCGGGAGCGGCCACGTTCCTGACCATGGCCTACATCCTGTTCGTCAACCCGCAGATCCTCTCTCAGGCGGGGATGCCCCCCCGGGACGTGGCGGTGGCGACGGCGGTGGCGGCGGGACTCGCCTGCATCTGCATGGGCCTGTTCGCGAACTATCCGTTCGCCCTGGCCCCCGGGATGGGACTCAACGCGTACTTCACCTTCGGCGTCGTGGGAGCCATGGGCGTGCCCTGGCAGACCGCCCTCGGGGCGGTCTTCGTCGAGGGGGTGTTGTTCCTGCTGCTGGCCGTGGTCGGGGGGCGGACCGCGCTGATGAACGCGATCCCGACTCCGATCAAGGTGGCGACCTCCACCGGCATCGGGCTGTTCCTGGCCATCATCGGTCTGAGCAACGCGGGACTGGTCGTCGACCATCCCGCCACCCTCGTCGCCCTCGGGGACCTCGGCCAGCCCGCCGCCCTCGGCGCCCTGGCCGGGATCGCGATCATCGGCGCGCTCCTGGCCCGCGGCGTGCCGGGGGCGATCCTGATCGGGATCGCGCTGCTCACCCTGGCCTCCTGGGCCCTCGGCCTGGCCGCGCCTCCGGAGAGCTTCGCCTCCTGGCCGAGCCTCCCCCGGGAGACGCTCTTCGCCCTCGACCTCTCCGGCGCGCTCTCCCTGGAGCTGCTGCCGGTGGTGCTGGCCTTCCTGTTCGTGGACGTCTTCGACACCGCCGGAACCCTGATCGGGGTCGGCCGGCTCGGGGGGTTCACCGACGCGGCGGGTGAGCTCCCCCGGGCGGACCGCGCCTTCGCCGCCGACGCCGTCGGCACCGTGGCGGGGGCGCTGCTCGGGACGAGCACCGTGACGACGTACATCGAGTCCTCGACCGGGATTCAGGAGGGGGGCCGGACGGGCCTGGCCGCCTGCACCACGGGAGCCCTGTTCCTCTGCGCGCTCGCCGTCGCCCCCACCCTCGCTGCGGTCCCCGCCCTCGCCACCGCCCCGGCTCTCGTCGTGGTGGGGGCGTTGATGATGCAGGCGGCCCGGGAGGTCGACTGGTCGCAGCCCGCGGACGCGGTCCCGGCCTTTCTGACCGCCGCGGCGATGCCCTTCACGTTCTCCATCGCGAACGGGATCGTGCTCGGGATCCTCTCCTACACCGCGATCCGCCTGCTCACGGGCCGCTTCCGGGAGGTCCACCCGCTGCTCTACGCCCTGGCCGCGGCCCTCGTCGCCTACCGGCTCTGGGCCTGAAAACGGCGGTCCTTGCCGCCGTCCCGCTCCCGTGCGTATACTCGGGTCCTCGACAGGCTCGGGTGCCCGATCGGCGGGGTAAAAGGGAATGGGGTGAGATACCCCAGCGGCCCACGCCACTGTAATCGGAAAGCCTGAGGCCCACGTCCCGTCCGACAGGACGGGAAGCCACTCCCGGGCGCCCCCGGGGGGAAGGCGGGCCGCGGCGACCGATCCGAGAGCCAGGAAACCTGCCCGAGCCGAGAAGTCGGAGAGCTCTTCGATGGGAAGAGTCCGGATTCACCGCGCCGCATCCTCGGCGCCGGCGACGTCGCCGGCCGCGATGCCCCGGTCGAGGCCCCCACTCCGCACTTCGCTCCGGAGGAGGAGTCCTTGTCCTTCAGGCCTGTCTGCACGTTCCTCGCGCTCGCGACCGCCAGCGTCGCCGCAGCCGAGTCGGTCGGCGTCGAAGTAAGAGATCCCCAGGGCGCGGCGCTGCCCGCCGTCCTCGCCACGCTCCACACCCGCGACGGCCGCGCCGCGCGCCACGCCGTCACCGGCGCGGACGGCCGCTGCCTGTTCGCGGACCTGGCTCCGGGGGAGTACCTCGTGAGCGTCGATCCCCCGGGCTTGCTGGACGGGGCGACCCGGCGCGTCCGTCTCGACTCGGGAGGCGACCTCGAGCTGACCTTCGACCTCGACCTGGCGCGGCTCCGGGAGCAGGTCGTGGTCACGGCGGCGGCGGTGCCGCAGCTGGGAGGCGAGCTGTCCAAGAGCGTGGACGTGGTGGACCGCAGGGAGATCGACGCGCGGGACGAGCTGTCCATCCCGGAGGCGGTCCGGCGCGCCCCCGGAGTCCGGGTGCAGCGGCTCGGTGGGCCTGGAGCCCTGACCAGCGTGCGCCTGCGCGGCATGCGGTCCGAGGACACGGCCCTGCTCGTCGACGGGGTCCGGCTGCGAGACCCGTCGGGCACCCAGGGAGACGCCAGCGGGCTGCTCTCGGAGCTGCTCGTGTCGGGGGTGGATCGCATCGAGGTGCTCAGGGGCTCCGGCTCGTCGCTCTACGGAAGCCACGCGGTGGGTGGCGCGCTCAACGTCATCACCGACCCCGGCGGCGGACCGGAGCGCGGCGGGCTCCTGGCTGAAGGGGGATCCCTCGGGCTGCTGAGAGCGCGGGGCCGCCTCACGGGCAGCGCCGGCGCGCAGCTCGCTTACGGCCTCGGGATCGCCCACATGAGCACCTTCCGCGGGTTGGACGGGAAGGACGAAGCCCGAACCTCCAGCGGGCAGGGGCGCGTCACGCTGCGGCTGTCGCCGAGCGCGTCGCTGACCGCCCGGCTGCTCGCCTCGGGCTCCCGGACCGAGCTGACCGAGAGCCCCTTCGCCGTCGGCGGGGGCGGCGCCGGGGCGGTCGAGGCCGTCCCGCTCCCGGGAAGCGAGCTGCGCCGTTACGAGGGCGGCACCCCTCTCGGTGCCCTCGAGCTGGGTGGCGCGACCTTCGTCGAGAACGCCCTCGACCCCGACTACGAGCGGGACTCGAGGCTGGTTTCGGCCCTGGTCCGCTTCGAGCAGCGCCCCGCACCGGGCCTGGCCTACGAGGTCGGCTACCACGGCCTGTTGACGGACCGGACCTTCCTCGACGGACCCCTCGGCGTCTCGGGCTTCGAGCCCGCCTCGACGACCCGCTCGGAGCTCGACGGGCGTCTCCACACCTTCGGGGCCCGGGCGGACGTGAGCCTGGGGGCGCACCTGCTGACGGGTGGCTACGAGCTCGAGATCGAGCGCTTCTCCAACCGGGAGCGGTCGAGCGAGCTGGCGACGACTACCGACGTCTCCCTCGCGAGCCACAACGCGTTCGCCCAGCTTCAGCTCGCGCTGCTCGAGGGGACGCTCAACGTCGCCGGCAGCGTTCGCGCGCAGCTGTTCGAGCTGGAGACGCCGACCTTCGAGCCCCTGGAGAGCTCCCCGTTCCGGACGCTCCCCGGTGCAGCGCCCGAGAACGCGTTGACCGCCGACGCCTCCGTCGCGTGGCGGGTGGGTCCGACCACCCGCCTGCGGGCGCACCTGGGCAGCGGCTACCGGGCGCCTTCGCTCTTCGAGCGGTTCGGGGCGTTCTACGGCTCCTTCGGGTACTCGGTCTACGGCGATCCCCGCCTCTCCCCCGAGCGGTCGCTCAGCGCCGACCTCGGCGTCGAGCAGTCGTTCCTGGGGCAGCGCCTCGACGTCTCGGCCACGGGCTTCTGGACGCGGCTGGAGGACGTGATCGTGTTCGACTTCTCGGGAGCGATCGATCCCGCTACGGATCCCTTCGGGCGCTTCGGGGGCTACCGCAACGCCGGCGGCGGCCGCTCACGGGGTGTCGAGCTGAGCCTGGCCGCCCGCCCCTCGCCGGGCCTCACGCTGCGGGCCGCCTACACCTACTCCGACGCCGAGCCTCCCACGGGCGCCACCGAGCAGACCGGGCGCGCGTTCGTGATCCCGCGCCATCAGCTCTCGCTGCTGGCGACCCGGAGCCTCGGTGCCCTCGACCTGAGCCTCCACGTGGACCTCCGCTCGGACTACCTCGCGCCCCTGTTCGATCCGGTCACGTTCGCGAGCCAGACCTACGTCTTCGCCGCACGGGCCCGGGTCGACCTGGGAGCCGGCTACCGGCTCCCCCTCGCAGGGGGACGGGTGCTGCGGCTCTTCGCAAAGCTGGACGACGCCCTCGACGAGGACCGCTTCGAGAGCGGCTTCCGCACGCCCGGGCGGAGCGCCTTCGCCGGGGCCGAGCTCGGGTTCTGAGGCTGCGTGTGAGACCGAGAGGACTGCGATGAGCATCGCGACGAAGAGCGGCGACGGCGGCGAGACCGCCCTCGCCGGAGGGGAGCGGGTTTCGAAGGGCGATGACAGGGTCGGAGCCTACGGCGCCATCGACGAGCTGGTCTCGGTCATGGGCTTCGCCCGCTCCATCTGCGACCTCCCGGAGGTGGCCGGGCTCACCGAGAAGCTGCAGCGCGAGCTGTTCACCGTCGGCGGCCTGCTGGTGAAGGGAGCCGACGAGGAGCTGGACGCGGCCTGGGTCGACGCGCTGGGCGCCGAGGTGGAGCGGCTCGAGGCCCTGCCGGGCATGCTCGACGACTGGGCGCTCCCCGGGGGCCACCCGGCGGCCGCGGCCTACGACGTGGCGCGGACCGTCTGCCGCCGCGCCGAGCGCAGCGCCGTGGCGCTCCGGGACGGCGGGCACGTCGTCCCGGCCTCCGTCGTCGTCTACCTGAACCGGCTCTCGGACCTGCTCTGGCTGCTCGGACGCAGGATCGAGAAGGAGGCCGGGGTGGACGGCGGGTTGCGGGGGAAGGGCTCGGGGCCCCGCTGGTCCCGAGCCTGGTAGGCGGGTGGCCGCCGCGTGCTGACCCTGGTGCTGGGCGGGGCCCGGAGCGGCAAGAGCCGCTACGCCCGGAGCCTGTGCGGAGCCGGACCCGTGCTCTTCGTCGCCACCGCCCGTCCCGACGGCGACCCGGCGTGGCGGGCTCGGATCGATGCCCACCGCCGCGAGCGCCCCCCCTCGTGGGAGACCCGGGAGGAGCCCGTCGAGGTGGTGGGCGCGGTGGCCGGGATGGACGCCGGCTCGGTGGCCCTCGTCGACTGCGTCACGCTCTGGATCTCGAACCTGTGCTGGGAGGCGCGGGCTCGCAGCTCCGCGGAGCGTGAGGCGCACGTGCTCGAGCGCGTCGAGGCCCTCGCCGCCGCGGCGGTGCGGAGGGACGTGATCGCCGTGAGCAACGAGGTGGGGAGCGGGATCGTCCCCGAGCATCCCGTGGCCCGCGAGTTCCGCGATCTCCACGGGCGAGCGAACCAACGGCTCTCTGCCGCGGCCGGCAGGGCCGTGCTCCTGGTGGCCGGGCTGCCCCTGACGCTCAAAGGGCCCTCGTGAGGGCGGTGCGGAGGCTCGCACGGGGCGCGCTGGTCGCGCTGCTCGCGGTCGGGGCCGCCGCCGGGGAGGCGCCGGCGGAACGGATCGTCTCCACCGCTCCCAGCCTCACCGAGACCCTGTTCGCCCTCGGGGCGGGACAGCGGGTGGTCGGCGTGACCACGTTCTGCCTGTACCCCGAGGAGGCCCGGAGTCGCCCCAAGGTGGGGGGCTTCGCCGACGCCAGCATCGAGCAGATCGTCGCGCTGCGACCGGACCTCGTGGTGATGGTCGAGGGACGGCGCGTCCTGGCCGGGCAGCTCGCACCCTTCGGAATCCGTAGCCTGGTGCTGGACCCGAGCCACCTGTCCGGGATCTTCCACGCGATCCGCGCCCTCGGCGACGCTTCGGGGCGCTCCGGGCAGGGAGAGCGGCTGGCCCGGGAGATCGAGGGCGAGCTGGCGGCCGTAGCCCGCGAGGTCGCGGACCAGCCGCGCCCCGGCGCGCTGCTGCTGGTGGGCCGCAGCCCAGGGTCGCTGTCGGGGCTGTACGCCGTGGGGCCTGGGAGTTTCCTGGGAGAGCTGCTGGAGCGCGCGGGAGGCGACAACGTCCTCGCGGACTTCCCCGCCGACTACCCGAAGATCTCCCTCGAGCAGGTGCTGGCCCGCGACCCCGACGTCATCGTCGAGCTGATCGGCATGGAGCGCGGAGACCGGGCGGCGTTCGAGCGCGAGACGCGGCAGCTCTGGTCCCGGTACCCGAGCCTCGCCGCCGTGCGCCGCGAGGCCGTCGTGGTGCTCTCCGACGACCGGCTGCTGCAGCCGGGGCCCCGGATCGGCGACACGGTCAGGCGCCTGGCCGCGATCCTGCACGGAGCGCCGTGATCTTCGCGGCCCGGGACCTGTCCTTCAGCTACGAGCGGACGCCGGTGTTGCGGGAGATCTGCCTCGGGGTGGCGGAGGGGGACGCGCTGTGCGTCGTCGGGCCGAACGGCGCCGGCAAGTCCACCCTGGTGAAGCTGCTCGGGGGGCTGCTCTCCGGCTACGCCGGGGAGCTCGCCTTCCGCGGGCGGCCCCTGCGCGCCTGGAAGGCCATGGAGCTCGCGCGGCGCGTCGCCTACGTGCCCCAGCAGCTCGGCATGGCGTTCCCCTACTCGGCGCGGGACGTGGTGCTGATGGGTCGGCTCCCGCACCAGGCGGGCAGCCTGTTCGAGAGCGAGCGGGATCGCGCAGCGGTCGAGTCGGCCCTGGCCGACGCCGACGTCGCGCACCTGGCCGATCGGGCCTTCCAGGACCTGAGCGGTGGAGAGCGGCAGCTCGTCGTGCTCGCCAGCGCGCTCGCCCAGGAGCCCGCGGTCATGCTGCTCGACGAGCCGGGCGCGTTCCTGGATCTGCGCCATCAGCTCCTGATGGCCCGAAAGCTGCGCCAGCTGCATCGGGAGCGGGGCCTGACCCTGGTTCTCGTCTCCCACGATCTCGACCTCGCCGAGGCTCTCGCGACGCGGGTGCTGATGCTGCGCGAGGGGAGAGTGCGCCACGAGGTGAGCCCGGGGCCGGACGGAGGGGTGCGCCTCACCCCCGGCATGATCAGCGAGGTCTTCGACGTGGACGCCGAGCTGATCGAGGAGAGCGGCCGGCGGCGTATCGCCGTGGCCTGGGGCCGATGACGACGCTCGCCCTGACCCCGGAGCGCTTCCGGGCCGCGCTCGGCGTCGCCGCCGCGGCCTACCTGCTCGCGACGCTGGCGGCGCCCGCCCTGGGCAGCGTGGACCTCGACTGGGGGCGCGCCCTCGGCGAGCGCGGCAGCGTCGATGCCGAGATCCTGTTCCGCGCGCGCCTGCCCCGGGTGCTGATGGCAGGCCTCGCCGGCGGCGCGCTGGCCGTGGCCGGCGTTGCGTTCCAGGCGATCCTGCGCAACCCCCTCGCCAGCCCCTTCACCCTGGGGGTTTCCGGCGGCAGCTCCCTCGGGGCCGTGCTCGCCATCCAGCTGGCCGGGCGCGCCACGGGGATCCCCTGGGTCCCCCTCGCGTCCTTCACCGGAGCCCTGCTGGTGGTCGTCACCGTTCACGGCCTGGCCCGGGCGCGCCGCCACACCTCTCCGGTCACGCTGCTGCTGGCGGGCGTGGTGCTCAACTTCATCTGCGCCTCATTGATCCAGGCGATCCACTACTTCGCCGACCTGACCCAGTCCTTCATGATGGTGCGCTGGATGATGGGCGGGCTCGACGTCTTCGAGTACGCCACCGTCGGCTACCTGGCTCCGGTGGTCCTGGCCGGCGTCTCGCTGATCTGGTTCCAGGCCCGGCAGCTGAACGCGCTGAGCGCCGGAGAGGAGTGGGCGCGGAGCCGGGGGGTCGACGTCCCCCGCACGCTGCGCCGCCAGTACTTCGGGGCCTCCCTGCTCACCGGCGCCGTCGTGGCCCACTCCGGCCCGATCGGCTTCGTGGGGTTGATCGTGCCCCACGTGATGCGGCTCTACCTCGGAGCGGACCACCGCCTGCTCGTCCCCGCGGCGTTCCTGTGGGGGGGCGCGTTCCTGGTCGCCTGCGACACGTTCGCCCGGATCGTCCTGGCCCCCGTGGAGCTGCCCGTGGGCATCGTCACGGCCGTGCTCGGGGGACCGTTCTTCCTGTGGCTGCTGCTGATGCGGCGGCGCGAGCTCGGCTTCTGAAGGAGGACGCCTGCGGCGCGCCGCCCTCCCCGCCCCGGACCGAGGTGTGGCTGGTGCGGCACGCCGAGACGGACTGGAACCGGCAGCGGCGCTACCAGGGGCATGCCGATCGGCCCCTGACGCCTCGCGGGGAGCGACGGACGAGGAACCTCGCCGCGCGCCTGGCGGGAATGGGCTTCTCCCGGGTCGTGACGAGCGGCCTGCTTCGCACCGACGCGCTCGGCGAACGCGTCGCCGGCGAGCCGCGGCACCTGCTCCGGGATGCTCGTTGGCGGGAGGTGGACCACGGGGCCTGGGAGGGGCTGACCGCGGAAGAGGTGCGGACCCGCTTTCCGGGTGCGCTCGAGGCGCGCTACGCCGATCCCTGGTCGAGCCGCGCCCACGGGGGCGAGTGCGCCGCCGAGCTGTGGGCCCGGGTGGAGGCCGCGTGGCGCGGCCTGCTCGCTTCCTGCCAGGGGGAGCGGGTGCTCGTCGTGACCCACGCGGCGCCGATCCAGCTGCTGGTGTGCGCGGCCCGGGGGCGACCTCTGCCCCAGCACGTCGCGATCCCGGTTCCCCTCGGAGGGCTGACGCGCCTCGAGGTCTCGGGGGAGACGGCCGCCGTGGGAGGGACCCGAACGTGAGGCTCGAAGAGACGCTCGCGCGGATCGTCCCCCCCGACCCCGAGGCCGCCGACGCGGCTCGCGCCCGCCACGCCGAGCTGACCAAGCCCCCGGGCTCCCTCGGCCGCCTCGAGAGCCTCGGCGTCCAGCTCGCCTCGATCCGGGGCACGCCGCGACCGCGCTTCGAGCGTCGCGTCGTCGTGGTGGCCGCGGCGAGCCACGGCGTCGCCCGGGAGGAGACCGTGAGCGCGTACCCGGGGGCCGTGACCGCGCAGATGGTGGCGAACTTCCTCGGCGGCGGCGCGGCGATCAACGCCCTGGCCGCGGTGGCGGGGGCGGAGCTGCGACTCGTCGACGCGGGCGTCGACCCGGAGCCTCCCGACGATCCGCGGCTGCTCAAGGCGCGGATCGCGGGCGGGAGCCGGAACCTGCTCCGGGAGCCGGCTCTCCCCGATGGACACGAGGTGCGCATCCTGGAGTCCGGGGCGGCTCTGGTGGAGGACCTCGACCGCGACGGGGCGTGGCTGCTCGGCCTAGGGGAGATGGGGATCGGGAACACGACCTCCAGCGCGGCCATCGTGGCCGCGGCGACCGGTGTCGACGCGGCCCGCGTCACCGGACCCGGAACCGGGGTCGACGGGGAACGCCTGCTGCGCAAGCGGGCGATCGTGAGCGAAGCGGTGGCGCGCTGGTCGCCCCGGGGCGACGACGGCCGCGCGCTGCTGCGCACCCTGGGCGGCTACGAGATCGGTTTTCTGGCGGGCTGCTGCCTGGAAGCGGCCGCCCGGAAGGTCCCCGTCGTCCTCGACGGATACGTGACCGCGGCCGCCGCGATCGTCGCCTGCGCGCTGGCGCCGGCGACCCGCGGCTACCTGATCGCGAGCCACCTCTCGCGGGAGCCGGGGCACGCCGTGGCGCTCGACCACCTCGGTCTCGCTCCGCTCCTGGACCTGGAGCTGCGCCTGGGAGAGGGGAGCGGGGCGGCGCTCGTGCTTCCCCTCGTCGACGCCGCGGCCCGGACGCTGGACGAGATGGCGACTTTCGCCCAGGCGGGAGTCGCGGAGCGGGACGCCTGAGAGCGCTGCTGGGAGCGTTGCAGCTCCTGACCGTGCTCCCCCTCGGGAGCCGCACGGCGGCGGCGCCGCATTGCGGCTGGTTCCCGGCGGTGGGCGCGGTGGTGGGCGGCTGCGGGGCCGCGGCGGGAGCGGCTGCCGCGGGGCTCTGGGGAAGCGGCCTGACGGAGCTGGGGGTGGTCCTCGCCTGGGCCGCCGTCAGCGGCGGCCTCCACCTCGACGGCCTCGCCGACTCCTGCGACGCCCTCTTCTCGTGGCAGAGCCGTGAGCGGAAGCTCGAGATCCTGCGGGACAGCCGGATCGGGGCCATGGGCGCGCTGGGCCTGCTCGGCGTCCTCGCGGTGCAGCTCGCGGCGCTGCGCGGCCTGGGACGGGCCTGGTGGGTGGGAGCGCTGCTCGCGCCCCTCTGGGGGCGCTGGGCGGCCGCGTACGGGATCGCGCGGTTTCCGGCCGCGCGGAGCGACGGGATGGGCGCGCCGGTCCGTGCCGCGACCCGCCCGGCTCACGCCCTGGCTGCGACGCTGGCTGCGGTCGCCCTCGGCGCGGCCGTCTCCTTCCCCTGGGGGGCCCTGGCCCTGCTGGCCGTGCTCCCGCTGACCCACGTCGCCGCCCGGGGCATCACCCGCTCGCTGGGCGGTCTGACCGGCGACGCTTACGGGGCGCTGGTGGAGCTGGGCCAGTGCGCCGCGCTGCTGTGGCTGGCCGCCCTCGTCCACAGGGGCGTCCCGCTCACGTTCTGGTGAGCCGCGGCCCGGCGGAAGGTTCCGCAGCGGTTCGCGTCTCAGCGCAGCCAGAGGTACAGCGCCATCTGGATGATCACGATGGGCGCGAGCCACAGGCGCAGATCCCTGACCCGGCGCCGGTCGGGTGCGCCCTCGAAGATGAAGTCCCTGGAGCGGCTCACGCCGTAGGCCAGGAGCGCGAGGTAGGCGGTCACCACCAGCGCCGTCGCCCAGCCCAGGCCCATCCCGGTCAGCCAATGGAACTCGAGCAGCTCCCGGAGCGTCACGCCACACCTCCCGCGGGGCGCCGCCTGAACAGGAGCGGCTCGATCAGGGCGGGATCCGGAGGTGGGGTGAAGCGGCTGACCCCGACCAGGGTGATCGCCGCGACGGCGAAGGACCAGAAGCTCAGGTGCAGGAACCCGACTCCCACGCCGAAGTAGAGGACGCTCGAGCAGACAAGCCCTGCGCCGAGCGCCGCCAGCCCTCCCGCCTGCGTAGCCCGGGGCCAGAACAGGCCCCCCAGCAGCAGCGTCAGGGTGGGCCCCTGGAAAAAGGAGAGGAAGGTCTGGAATGCCTCGTAGATCGTGAGCCTCTCCACCACGGGTACCATGGCCACGCCCATCACGATCATGCCCAGAGAGACGAGCCGCCCCACGCGCAGGTAGTGGGCGTCGTCCCGGTCCGGAGCCAGAAATCGCTTGTACAGGTCGCGGCTGACGATGGTGGCGGCGGAGTTCGTGTAGGAGTCCACGCTCGACATCAGTGCCGCGAGGAAGGCCGCGTACAGCACACCCCGCAGACCGGCGGGCAGCAGCTCGATGATCATGGTCGGGTAGATCGCCGCCGGGTCCACGCCGCTCCGGTCGCTGAACAGGACCACCCCGAGCAGGCCCGGCAGCACGAAGGCGACGGGTACCAGGGTCTTGAGCAGCGCCCCGAACAGCAGCGCCGCCCGGGCCGTCCACTCGTCCCGGGCCCCGAGCAGCCGCTGCACGATGGCCTGGTTGCCGAGCCAGTAGGCCGGAGACAGGACCAGACCCAGGCCGAGCAGGATGCCCGTCCAAGGAAAGTCCGTCGTGCCGCCGCCGGGCGTCTCCAGGTCGATGGGGTGGAGCAGCTCCAGGTGGTGTGCGGTCCCCGGGCCCGCCGCCTCCAGCCCCGCCCGCAGCCCCTCGCTCCCTCCGACCGCCTGAAGACCGACCACGGACAGCACGATCCCGCCGACGAACATCACGCCGCACTGGAGCACGTCGGTGTAGACCACGGCGGTCAGGCCGGCGCCCACGGTGTAGACCGCGGTGACCGCGGCGGTGACCAGCACCGAGGTCCACAGGTCCCAGCCGAACGCGGTCTGGAACATCTTTCCGGAGGCGTAGAAGAAGATGCCGAGGGTGGCCCCCAGGAACGCGGCCCAGACTCCGGCCTGGATCGCCTGCACCGCGGCACCGTAGCGGCGGCCCAGGTACTCGGGGATCGAGTAGACCCCCGAGCGCCAGTAGACGGGGATGATCACGAGGGCGCCGACCACCATGGCGGGGATGCAGCCGATCCACTCGTAGTTCGCCTGGGTGACGCCGTAGAGGTACGCGTTCTCCGTCCCCCCGATCATCTCCAGGACGCCGATGTCCGAGACCACGAGGGACATCCCGATCGCCCAGAACGGCAGGCTCCGGCCGGCCAGGAAGAAGTCCTCGGAGGAGCGGACCCTCCGCGCCAGGTGAAAGCCCAGGCCCACGGTCACGG
>Ga0299906_10001608_pt1 | contig 19286 bp, 17 predicted proteins | sample RVTome_14_FD_200259 | JGI IMG/M metagenome (GOLD analysis project Ga0299906, IMG submission 200259) | Soil microbial communities from uranium-contaminated site in the Upper Colorado River Basin, Wyoming, United States - RVT145D125 (version 2) ...
CGACCTTCAGACCCGGATGAGCAGCAAAGCCGAGCGCGTTGTTGCCGATCTGCCACAGCACCGGACGCTGCTTCTCGTCATGCGCCAGCACGCTTGCGTAGTCGGGCGGCACCGGCCAGTCCCGCAGGTAGAGAGCAACCGGGTAGCTCTCCGGCAGATAACCGTTCAGAGCCGCGGGTCGGCTACGGTGGGCAGCGGTCACCTCGAAGCTCAAGGGCACAGGCTCCGACCGCCCTCCGGCCGCCAGCGCCAGGATCTGCGCGCCCAGTCCGATGCCCACCACCGGCCATTCGCGCATCAGGCAGGCGTGGGCGAGCCGGATCTCTTGCTGCAGCGTGGGAACATCCCGGCCACCCGCCGAACCCCAGGGCCCGCCGCCGAGCAGGATCAAACCGTCGCGCATGGCGTCGATCGGCGGCAGGGCCTTGCTTTCGGTAAAAGGCCGGTAGTACTTGAAGCGCACACCCCGGCCCTCCAGGTGATCTTCGATCAAGCCCAGATATTCGGCGGAAGTATGCTGGATGACGTGAACCAGCTTCACGCGTGAACCTCCGCAGGCGGGCCTCAGCCGGCGTGCGCGATCGCCGCCTCGATCGCGGTGCGGAAGTCGGCCGGCGACACCGTGAGCAGCCCCACCTTGGCTTCGGCGAAGAAGCGCTCGACTGCCGCGCCGATTTCCGCCACCGGCACATTGTGCAGCCGCGCCTCCAGATCGAACACCGTACGCGGCGGGGTGACGAAGAAATCGCCGGTGATCAGCACCTCGCGGATGCGCTCCCGGCCCGGGCCCTCCAGCCGGACATAGGCGGCCACCGTCCCGCCCGGGCCCGTGTGGCTGCCCTCCAGCACGCCGGCGCCCGCGGCCGGATCATCGATCTCCGCGACGAATGCGTCGGTGCCGATGTCCTCGTCGTAGTACCTGGCCGCCAGAGACTCTTCCTGCGGAGTGATCGCTCCGGGCACCGTTGTGATGCCGAGGCGCTCCGCGAATCCGGCCAGCAGCGCACCCTTGATCGCCTCGATCTGCGGCGCATGCCCGAGCAGCTCGCTCAACGTCACGACCCGCTGGGCGGCCGAATCGAGCGCGCGCTTGGCGAGCTTGGCCTCCGGCACGTTGAGCGCCGCCACCATGTCCGCCGGATTGAGATTCACCAGGACGGTGCCCTGGTAGAACAGGGTGTCCTCGTCGAAGAACCCGCCGGTGCCGCTGATCTTGCGGCCGTTCACCTCGATGTCGTTGCGCGGCCGGTACCTCGCCGGCACGCCGAGCTTGCTCAGGCCGGCCGCGGCGGCCTCGCAGATCTCGCGCGCCAGGTCGGCCAGCGAGGCGATGCCGAGCGTCGCGCGGTTGAAGACCAGCTCCCAGCCGAGCTGCCCCTCGTCGAAGTAGATCGCGCCGCCGCCGGTGATGCGGCGCGCGACGCCGATGCCGCGGCTGCGGCAGTAGTCGAGCTTGACCTCGCGCGACAGCGCCTGGTGGCGCCCGATCAGGACCGTGGGCGGGAAGCGCAGAAAGCGGATCGAGTCGGGGATGGCGCCGGCCTTGCGCGCATCGATCATCGCCTGGTCGAAGGCGATCTGGCGCCGGCCGTCGCGCACCCCGGTGTCGATGACGCGGAACTCGCGGGCCATGATGTCAGTGCTCGCGCTCGACGATGCGCAGCTGGCGGCGGATCTTGCCGATGTCGCGCTTATCGGGTTGGAACGGGTAGCTGGCGATGCTCGAGGGCGGGGAGTCGCCGTAGGGCCGGTCGCAGGCCGAGATGTCCTCGGCGAACTTGCCGGGGCAGCCGGAAGTGCGGAAGGCGACTCCGGCGTCGATGACCTCGTCCAGCTCGTCCTGGGGCACACCGAAGCCGGTCACCCTGCCTGCGCCGTCGAAGGACATCTGGTCCACGCGTGCGCCGCGATAGTCGATCAGGTAGCGGCCCAGCTGCACCCGCCGCCATTGGTCGCGCGGCGTGGCCGGCAGATGATCCATCAGCGAGCCCTTCTCCGGGAAGAAGCAGAACATGTGGCTGTGGCCGCCCAGATCCGCCAGCTTCTGCACCAGGGACAGCGCCTCGCGCTCCGTCTCGCCCATGCCGATGATGATGTGCGCCCCGAACTTCTGCGCGCCGAAGATATCGCGCGCATGCAGCAGGATCTCCCAGTACTTCTGCCAGGAGTGCGGCGACTGCACGCCCTTGCCGCGGGTGCGGTCGAAGATCTCCGGCGTGGCGGCGTCCAGCGCCACGGTGAAGATGTCGGCGCCCAGGTCGCGCAGCCGCTTCACGTCCTCGCGCACCATGGTGGTGGGGTTGGACAGGATCGACACCGGGATGGCGCTCGGATCGACGCGATCGGTCCATCTCTTCAGCACGCTCACCGTGTCCTGGTCCGAGCGCGGGTGCGTGATCATCGAGATGCACATGCGGTGGAACGGGCTGTTCGCGCCGTCGCGCGCCACGATGTCGATGGTCGTCTCGAGCGGCACCGCCGGCCAGTCGACGCGGATGAAGTTGCGGTCGGCGTAGTCGCGCTCGGCTTCGCGATGGCGCGCCAGGCCGCAGTAGGCGCAGTTCGCGCGGCAGCCCTCCGGATAGGTGAGCAGCAGGTTGAGGCAGCGGGTGCAGGCGCAGCGGTACATCCGGCCTTGCATGATCCCGAGCGTGATCGCCGCGGCGGTGGACATCTGCACGTACTCGGGCGAACGCATGTGCGGCGTGAGCCGGTTGTAGTTGGGCAGGTACACGCCCTGCGGGGCGACATCGTTCGCCTTCACGCGCGCCCCGTTCTTCAGCGCGTCCGGCGTCCTGGCCGGCGCCCGCGGCTGCATCGCTGCGAACGCGTTGTGGTCCATCCCGTCGCGCGCATCGGGCATGGCGGTCGTGATCTCGGGCTTGTGGCAGCTCATGGCTCGAACCTCGTCGTAAGTCTATGCAGCCCAGTATTCCGGATAGGCGATCCACCCTCGCCGCAGCGCCGGCTTGCCTGGGCGGGCGCCGCTGGCGTGGGCACGGCCGAGCTCGACCCGGCGGCGCACCGCCCGCTCGAGTGCGACCTTGAATACACTCTCCAATTCGTCCTGGTAGTCGGCGCCGGCGGCCCGGTCGCCGGCGATCCAGCCCGCCGCGGCCTGGCCCGCCAGCCTGCCGGAGTGCACGGCCGCCGCGATGCCCGCGCCGCTGATCGGATGCGTGAGCCCCGCGGCATCGCCCGCCAGGAGCACCAGCCGGTCACCCAGCAGCCCCTGAGGCTGCAGCATGCCGCCGACGGGGATCAGTCCGCCGGTCAGCCCGAGCACTTCGCCGCCCACCCGCCCGCTCTCGGTCAGCGCCGCGTGCAGCTGCTCGACGATGCGCTTGAGCTGCGCTTTGTGCGCGGGGTCCACGCCGGCACCCAGGTTCGCCACCGCCCCCTTCGGAAACAGCCAGCCATAGCCTCCCGGGATCTCGGCCGAGAGGAAAATATCCGTGGCCTGGTGCGGCATGCGCAAGGGAACCGTGAGCTGCCGAGTCTCCACCAGCGCGGTATTGATCTGGCCGATTGCGCGCCCCGCCAAGGAGCGCGGACCGTCCGCGCCGACGATGACCTCGGCTTCGACCGCGGTGCCGTCGGACAACTCCGCCCTGCCAGCCGGCGAAATGCGGCGAATGCTCACACCGAGCCGGCACTGTGCCCCCGCCTGCTCGGCGCGCGCGGCGAGCGCCGCATCGAAGGCGGCGCGATCCAGCATCTGTCCGGGGAAATCCCGTTGCACGTCCGGCGCGTCGTCCTCGACGAAAGTCATCATCCCGCGGATGCCTTGCCGCACCGATCCGGCAAGATTGTCGACGTCCGTGCCGACCAGCGCCGGCACGAACTCCGCGCACTGCACGGGCCGCCCCGCCTCGCGCTTGCGATCCACCGCCAGCACCTGTGCGCCGCGCCGCGCCGCTTCCGCCGCGGCGCTGGCGCCAGCCGGCCCGAGCCCGAGGACGAAAACCTGGGTGCGCATCAGGCCGCCACCGTTCTGCGCGGGTGAAGCTTGATGGTGCGCCCGGTCTTCATCGAGCAGCACGCATGCTCCTGCACGGCCGGCCGCCCGATCGCATGGGCCACCGCCACTGTTCCCTCGGCCGGAAACGCGATGCCATCGAGCCCGGCCATCACCGCGTACGCATCCGTGACGCGGCGATGCATGCCGGGCGGGCGCGCGCAACCGAGCAGCACCTCGCGATCGGCGATACGCCGCCTCGCCTCCAGGAACACACGGCCGACCGCGCTCGGGTGGGGGGTATCGAAGGTCCCCGGTTTGGCATAGAACGGCATGATGACGACCAGCACCAGGGAGTGGACGCGGTGCCGGCCGACGATGTCCAGGGCGTTCGCCTCGCCCAGGATCCTGCCGTAGTGCAGGCCGATGACGATGTGCGGCACCACCTGCATGCGGGTGGCGCACAACGCCGCCAGCGTCGCCTCGAAATCGGCCACCGGGCGATCGAGATGGTAGACCTCGCGGATGGTCTGGTCCGCGCCGATGACATCCATCATGGCGGTGTCCACGCCGGCCGCCTCCATGCTGCGCGCGCGCGCCTCGTCCAGCAGCGCGGAGTGGATCGCGATCCTGAGGTCGGGGAACTCGCGCTTGAGCTTCTCGATCGCCGGGTAGTAGCGCTCGTAGCGGATCTCGTTGCGCGGGGTCGAGCCGCCCGACAGCAGGAACCCCTTCAGCTCCTGAGTCGCGATCAGCTCGCGCACCTTGCGCTCGAGCATTTCGGGGTTGGTGGCGGGGATCATCGGCTCGAGGATCTTGCCCTGGCAGTGATCGCAGTTGAGCGCGCATCCCCCCGCGGTGACGGAGAAGGCGGGAAAGCTGTTCTTGCCGCAGCCGCTGATCTCGCAGCTGGAGTAGCTCTTGAAGGTGGGCGTGGAGAAGCGGATCTCGCGTCCCAGCGCATCTTGCCCCGCGCGCTCGCATTCCGCGATGAGCCCGGCGTCGAGCCGGGCGTCCTCCAGCTCCTCGAGCGCCGTGAGTCTCTCCAGCCAGCCCATGGTGCTCTCCTTGACCTCGCGCAGGTTCGGGGCAGCTTGCGCTTCACCCGGCGGCGATGCAACGCACATCGCGCCCGAGCGATTGCGTCCGCGTGACGTTCCACTGCCCCGCATCGGCCTGCCGCAGCGCCTGATCGCGCAAAGCCTCGATGTCCGAACGCACCGGGCCGGGGTTCCCGGCGTCGGCGAGCGTCGTCAGCCATGGCTGCAGCACCTCTTCCGCGTCGATGAGGTCGCAGTGCAGCCGCGCAAGGACCTCGCGCGCGCCCTCCGGCAGCGTCGCCGGCACGGAGCGCCCGGACAGGATGCCCCACAGGCCCGTCCAGTAGCGCGTGACCGTCCACGGGTTGTACCCGCCTCCGCCGAGCACCACCGCCGCCGGCGCCAGATCGACGATGCGCCGGACCGCCGACCACAGGGCGACGTTCGACAACGCCAGCGATGACAGCGGGTCGCCGGCGAGGGCATCGGCGCCGCACACGATGACCACCGCTTGCGGATCGACGGCTTTGCCCAGCGGCAGCACCACGTCCTCGAGCAGCAGCCCCAGCTCGCTGTCGTTGAACGCCGCAGGAACCGCAAGGTTGCATGCCCGGCCGCCACCCGTGTCGGAAGGATCGCCGGTGTGCGGCCAACGACCGCGCTCGTGCAGCGACAGGGTCCAGACCCGCGGGTCGCTTTCGAACCGGTCCTGGACCGCATCGCCGTGATGCGCATCGAGGTCCACATACAAAAGCCGGGCGACCCCGCCATCCAGCAGGGTCAGGATGGCGAACACCGGGTCGTTGAAGTAGCAGAACCCGCTGGCCCGCTCGGGCCGCCCGTGATGGGTGCCGCCGGCGGGATGGTAGGCGATGCGGCCTTCGCGCGCGAGCTCGGCCGCGCGCATCGACCCCCCGACGCTGGTGGCGGCGCGCTCGAACACGCCGGGGAACAGCGGGTTTTCCATCGTCCCGATCGCGAACCGCCGCCTGACCTCCGCCGTGACCTTGCCCGATTGCGTCGCCTCGCGCAGCGCGGTCACGTACCCGCGCGTGTGGAAGCGCAGCAGCTGCTGCTCGCTGGCGCGGGGGCTGACGTGCAGCTCGGCGTCGCTCAGCCAGCCCAGCGCACGGCCCAGGTCCATGACCGACTCGACGCGCGGGATCGCCAGCGGGTGATTGCTCCCGTAGGCGGCGTGCCGGTAGAGGTCATGACTGACGAACACCGGCGCCAACCGCTGCGCTCTCATCGCGCCGCTCCAGGCCCGCCATTGCAATCGACTGCGCTGCTGCCGTGCGCCGCTCGCCGTCGGCAGTGCAGTCGATTGCACTTGACACGCGGCGACGTCCTAGTATTCAATTTTTCAAATATAAGTTTCCGCGCCAGCGTGCCGCGCATCGATACCTGGGCACCGTTGTCCGGCGCGCAAGGCGTCCCTCCACCACAGAAGGTGAAACGAATGGCCGACATGGTTCTAGACACGAAAGGGCTCAACTGCCCGCTGCCGATCCTGCGGACGAAGAAAGCGCTGCAGGGCGTCCCCACCGGCGGGACGCTGGAAGTGCTGGCCACCGACCCCGGCGCGGTAGCCGATTTCAAGTCCTTCTGCCGCCAGACCGGCCACGAGCTGGTCGAGTCCAGCGAAGACGGCGGCGTGTTCAAGTTCCTCATCAGGCGGATCAAGTAGCGCTCGGGGCCGGGCCCCGCGCGTCGGCGGACGCGCCGGCGCCTGTCCCGAAGGCGGCCTTCGACGCGCCGGCTCGCTAGATGAACAGGCTCACGTCGGCGTCGCGCGCGAGAGGCAGGAACGTGGCGGCGCCCACGTATTCCTTCACCTCCGGAATGAAGTCGCCGGGCGCGAAGCCGAACAGATCCACCGTCATCTGACAGCCGATCAAGTTTACCCCGCCTTCGATGGCCATGGCGCGCAACTCCTCCACGCCGGCCACGCCCTTGTTCTTGATGGTCCGCTTCATCAGCGTGGTCGCCAGGGACTCGAAGCCCGGAATCACGGACTGGACCGCATTCGGCACGTTCCAATCGATGTGCCGGAACCAATCCGGACCGAATGGCATCTTCATCGGCATCCCGGGATTGCCGAGCGGACTGACTTTCAGGTTGCTCAAGTCCTTGCGCAGCAGCTGCAAGCCGTAGAAGGTGAAGAACACGGACACGTTCCACCCCAGCGCTGCGGCGGTGGACGCCAGGATGAAGGGCGGATACGCCCAGTCCAGCGTGCCCTTGGTGGCGATGATGGTCATCGAGCCCGGCGTGTTCTCCCGTCGCTGGGCCAGGGCCTGTTCGAGCTTCTGCGGCAGGATCTCGTCGAGCCGGCGTTTGATCAGTTCGTCGATGAGTGCGTCGCTAGGTTGCATGTCCATGGCTGCTCCTTCTCCAAAGAAAAATCCGCACGCGCCCGCATCGGCTTGCGGCGGCCGCGCGCGGGCGCACGTTACACCTTCCAGGCGTAAGCGATGCCGAAGGCATTCTGAGACATCGTGATGGTCTCGCTTCCAGGCATGGCCAGCGACCAACCGGCCGCCGCAAGCGCTGCCGCCGCGTTGATTCTCATTCTCGCCTCCTCCTGTCGCCCTCGTCGAACGAACGGCGCGCTGCGCACGCGCCAGTGTGGTTCTTGATCTTGGCTCTGCGCCAGGCGCTGATTCGCAGACAGGTCGGAACCGGGCCAGCGATCACGCCGCCATTGCCGCCGCCTTTATATTAGTCTAATCTTATATTAGAGGATTCTGCAATAGCGCGCGGCCGCGCACTGCTCCCGCAACGCAACATCGAGGGCCCACCCTTGTCGAAACATCTGCGACAGCTCGGACTCATGGGCAACGGCTTGGACGCCAGTCCAGGATCGATCGAGCGCGGTGCGTCCGCCTCCGCTCCCCATCGGCGATCGGGAGAAGACGGCGCGAGCGAGCCCCGCGTCCCGCCGATCGATCGGCCGCTTGCGTTCGAGGAGGTCCACACGCAGACCACACACTACAGCACCTGCTACATGTGCGCCTGCCGCTGCGGGATCAAAGTCACGCTGCAGGACGGGCGCGTGCGCTTCATCCAGGGCAACCCGGACCATCCGGTCAACGGCGGTGTGCTGTGCGCCAAAGGCTCCGCCGGCATCCAGAAGCAGTACTCCAGCGCGAAGTTGCGCCAGCCGCTGCTGCGCAAGCCCGGCTCGGAGCGCGGTGCGGGCGAGTTCGAGCCGATCTCCTGGGAGCGCGCCCTCGACATCCTGGCCGAGCGCTTGCGCCGCATCCGCAGCAGCGACCCGAAGCAGCTGGCTTTCTTCACCGGGCGCGACCAGATGCAGGCCCTGACCGGCCTGTGGGCGCAGCAGTTCGGCACGCCGAACTGGGCCGCTCACGGGGGCTTCTGCTCGGTGAATATGGCCGCGGCCGGCCTCTACACCATCGGCTACTCGTTCTGGGAGTTCGGCGCGCCCGATTGGGACCGCACCAAGTACTTCCTCCTGTGGGGCGTGGCGGAGGATCACAGCTCCAATCCGATCAAGATCGGGATCGACAAGCTGAAGGCCCGAGGCGCCAAGTTCGTCTCGATCAACCCGGTTTGCACCGGCTATTCGGCGGTCGCGGACGAGTGGATCCCGATCCGGCCGGGTACCGACGGCCTGCTCGCTTTCGCGATCCTGCACGTGCTGCTGGCGCGCGGCCTGGTGGACTGGGAGTTCCTGGTGCGCTACACCAATGCGGCATGGCTGGTGGTGCAGACGCCGGGCAAACCCGGCGACGGGCTGTTCCTGCGCGACAGCAACGGTAACCCGCTGGTGTGGAACCGTGAGAGCGCGACGTTCAGCAGTGGCCTGGAGCCCGGGATCGCGCCCGCGCTGTTCGCAGAGCACGCGGCGCCCGACGGCAGGCCGGTGAAGACCGTCATGAGCCTGGTCGCCGAGCGCTACCTGGATCCCCGCTACGCGCCGGCGGCCGTCGCCGAGCAGTGCGGAGTGCCCGCGGAGACGATCGAGCGCCTCGCGCTCGAGATGGCGCACGTTGCCTTCCGCGAGAGCATCGAGCTGCCGATCGCGTGGACCGATGTGTACGGCCGCACCCACGACACGGTCGTCGGCCGTCCGGTATCGATGTACGCCATGCGCGGCGTGTCGGCGCACAGCAACGGCTTTCACACCTGCCGCGCGCTGCATCTGATCCAACTGCTGCTCGGCGCGCTGGAAGGTCCGGGTAACTTCCGCGCCAAGGCGCCCTACCCGCGCCCCATCCCGCCGGCGCAACTGCCCGAGAACGACCTGGCGCTCATCGACGCGCCCGACACCCCGCTGTCCAAGCCCCCGCTGGGTTTCCCGACCCGCCCCGAGGAGCTGTGCATCGATGCCGACGGGCGTCCGCTGCGCATCGACCACGCCTTTTCCTGGGAGGCGCCTCTGGCGGCGCACGGCGCGATGCACATGGTCATCACCAACGCCGTGAACGGCGATCCTTACCCGATCGACACGCTGATCCTGTTCATGGCGAACATGGCCTGGAACTCGTCCATGAACACCGCGCAGATGCAGGACATGCTGCGTGCGAAGAACGCTTCGGGCGAGTACAAGATCCCGTTCCTGGTGGTGGCGGATGCGTTCCATTCGGAGACGGTCAACTTCGCCGACCTGGTTCTGCCCGACACCACTTACTTGGAGCGCTACGACTGCATCTCGCTGCTGGATCGTCCGATCTCCGAGCCCGACACGGTGGCCGACGCGATCCGTCATCCCATCCTCCAGCCCGACCGCGACGTGCGTCCCTGGCAGGATGTGCTGGTGGAGCTCGCGTCGCGGCTGCGCTTCCCGGCTTTCGTCAACCCCGACGGCTCGCGCAAGTTCGCCGACTACCGCGACTTCATCGTACGCTACGAGCGCGCGCCCGGTATCGGCTTCCTCGCCGGGTGGCGCGGCGAGGATGGCGAGAAAAGCCTGCGGGGCGAGCCGAACCCGCGGCAGTGGGAGCGCTACATCGAGAACGGCGCGTTCTTCGAGCGGCACTGGGCGGACCACGAGAAGTACTATCGTTTCGCCAACCGCGACTACCTGGCGCGGGCGGTGGAAGCGGGCTTCATCGGCAAGGCCGAGCCGATCATCCTGCAGCTGTACTCCGAGCCGCTGCAGAAGTTCCGGCTGGCGGGTCAGGGCCTGTACGAGGGGCCGAAGCCGACCGAGCCCGGCGACCGCGAGCGCCTGGCCCGCTTCTTCGATCCGCTGCCGATCTGGTATGCGCCCTTGGAGGAGAGCGCGCACCGCGACGCCGAACGCATAGCGGAGGCCTTCCCCCTGCACGCGCTCAGCCAGCGGCCGATGGTCATGTACCACTCCTGGGATTCGCAGAACGTGTGGCTGCGTCAGATCCTGGGCCGCAACTTCCTGTACATGAACGCCGGACGTGCGCGCGAGCTGGGCCTCGCGGATCTCGACTGGGTGTGGGTGGAATCTCATCACGGGCGCATCCGCTGCCAGCTCAAGACCATGGAAGGCGTCGAACCGAACACCGTGTGGACCTGGAACGCGGTCGGAAAGCAGGCCGGCGCATGGGGATTGGCGCCGAATGCCTCGGAGGCGACGCACGGCTTCCTGCTCAATCACCTGATCTCGGAGCACCTGCCGCATAAAGCCGGCGGGCATCGCATCCCCAACTCCGACCCGGTCACCGGACAGGCCGCCTGGTTCGACCTGCGCGTGCGCATCACCAAAGCCGCGCCCGGGGAGAGCGGCGTCTGGCCCACGTTCCCCGTCGTGAAGGCGCTGCCATGAAGCTGGGGCTGGTGATCGATCTCGACACTTGCGTGGGCTGCCATGCCTGCGCCGTGGCCTGCAAGGAGTGGAACGACGGCTCCAAGGTCACCGGACCGCTGCCCGACTACGATGCGCGCGGCGCGGAGCCGAGCGGAGTCTGGTTCAACCGCATCCGGCACTACGAGATCGGCGAGTATCCGGCGTCGAAGACGCTGAACGTGCCGATGTCCTGCATGCACTGCGAGGATGCGGCGTGCGTGACGGTGTGTCCGACCGGCGCCTCGTACAAACGCTCGGACGGGATCGTGCTGGTCGACCCCGACAAGTGCATGGGCTGCAACTACTGCTCCTGGGCCTGCCCGTACGGTGCACGCGAGCTGGATCAGAATGCCGGCACCATGAAGAAGTGCACGCTGTGCGTGGACCGCATCCACAACCAGGACCTGCCCGCGGCGGAACGACAGCCCGCCTGCGTGCTGGCCTGCCCGACGCATGCACGCATGTTCGGCGATTTCGACGACCCCGCCTCGGGCGTGTCCGCGAAGGTGCGCGAACGCGGCGGATTCGGAATGCTGCCGGAGCTGGGCTACGGCCCGGTCAATCGCTATCTACCGCCACGCGACCCGCCCGTGATCGATGTGGATGCCCAGCCGACGCCGCAGACAGGCTTGCTCGAGCGCCTGCAAGCGCTGGCTTGCGAGTTGATTCGTCGCTGACCGTCGCACAGGCACCCGATGCGCCCCGCTGTATCCGTCATCCTGTTCACCGTGCTCTCCGGCGCCGGGCTGGGTCTGTTCGCGTTGCTCACGCTAGTCCAGATCGTCGGCTCCGCATCGGTGCTCACGCCGGGCATGCACCTCGCGGCCGGGATGCTGGCGCTGGTTCTGGTTGCCGCCGGACTGGTTTCATCGACGTTTCACCTCGCCAACCCGAGGAACGCATGGCGCGCCCTCACGCGCCTGCGCACGTCGTGGCTATCGCGCGAAGGCGTGCTGGCGCTGCTTTTCTTTCCCGTCGCGCTGGGCCATCTCGCCGCGGTACACCTCGGCTGGCCGGGGGCGTGGCAGACGGCTCTGGGACTGGCTGGCGTTCTGCTCGCATGGGCGACGTTGTTCAGCACCGGAATGATCTACGCGTGCCTCAAGACCATCCCCCAGTGGAACGACAGGCTGGTGCCCGCCGCCTACGTGGCGAGCGGTCACCTCTCGGGCGCTCTGATCCTGTTGGCGTTTGCCGCTGCGAATCACCAGGCGACCAGCGCCTACGTTGCGCTGGTCTTGGTCCTTCTTGCGCTCACGGCGGCAGTCAAAGGCGCCTACTACCGCAAGTTCGCCCCCGCAAACGCGGGCGCGCACTCGCTGTCGTCCGCGATCGGCATGACTGCGGCCCGATCCAAGCTGTTGGACGCCGGCCACACGCACGGAACCTTCCTCACTCACGAGTTCGCGTTCCAGGTCGGCCGCGAACGGGCGAAGCAGCTGCGCGGGCTGTTCTTCGTGTTGAGCCTGTTTCTGCCGGCGGCCGTCATCGCGCTGGGCGCTCGCGATCCGTCGGTGCTGGGGATGACCGCGCTGCTATGCCTGGCCGGCCTTACTGTCGAACGCTGGCTGTTCTTCGCCGAGGCCCAGCATGTGGTGCGGCTGTTTCACGGGCAGGCGACGGTTTGAGCAGTCCGCCCGCCTAAGCCGCGGATCGATCCGAGCCCTCCTCACCGCGCTGTGCCGCGGACGGCGCCTGGCTGTCGAATCACCGTTCGAACCAGTATTCCCCCTGCGCCGCGCCCTGGCTGCTGTCCGCCCCGGGGTCGAGAGCCTGCCACACCGTCACGCTCCCCCGAATCGCCTCGAAGCGCCCCGTGCCGCCGGTCAGCTCGATCAGGCCGTCGACGTCGTAGTGGCGCGAGCCATCCGGCCAGCGCCGCGTCTTGACCGTCCCGCTGTAGCGCCCGAACACGCGGTTGCCGTCCTCCAGCAGGTAGATGACGTAGGCGCTCTCGCTGCCGTCCTGGTCCACCAGGTCCGCAACACCGCGCTCCCGCGATTCGACGACCCTCACCCCGTCGATCACCGGTGTCGCGCGCGTGAACTTGCGCGTCAGATCGAAGACACGCAGCTCGTGGCGCGGAACGTCGCCGACCTCGACGCGGTACTGGCGCACGTAACTCGCCGCGCCCGCATCCAGGCCATAAGCCAGCGGGTGTCGCTCGGGTTCGGCGGCCTGAGCCGCGCCGAACGCGAGCAGGACCGCCGCAGCGCGACGCAGCGGCAGCCGCGCGATCCGGGTCAGTCCTGCGAGGAGAGCGGCCAGCACCCGCAGATGTTAGCCGCAAACCGCGTCGCGTCGGCGAGCCCGCGCCGAATCACGCTTCTCGAGCAGGCCCCCGAGGCCGCCTTGTCACTTGGGCTTCGGCTTCCACAGCCCGAGCGCTGCGCCGGTGGGGTCCACGATGATGCTGAACCAGCCTGCCCCCGGCACTTCGGTCACGTCCTTCATGACCACGCCGCCCAGGGATTTCGCCTTCTGCGTCGCGGCGGCGATGTCGTCCACCTGCACATATGCGAGCCATGCGGAGGGGGCGCCGGGCACGGGCTGCTTCATCAGGCCCCCGCCCGTTCCCTCGCCCACATTGATCATCGTGTAGGTCCCGGTCGGCATCGGCATCTCTTCCATTTTCCAACTGAAGAGCTTGCCGTAGAAGGATTTCGCCTTGTCGACGTCGGTCGTGTTGAGCTCGACGTGTACGAATGCGTTCGCCATGATCCCCTCCATCGGTTGAATTGAGCATTTGGCCATCTCAGGCCAGGCCGCAGGTCGACTGCGCGTGGTCGCAGAGCACCCGGGCCACGCAGCGTCAGCATACTGCGCGCCTGGAATCAGGCAACCCCCGCCTTGAGCCGGCAATCGTTTACGTCATTCTTACGCGCTCATCCGCCTTCTTGACCCGGAATTTGCGCGAGATCAACTACCTTGCCACGGATCGTCGCAGACTTGCCGCCTGCCGATCCAGCGAAAGGAGCGATCCGTGGACCTCGCCTTCATTGCATTGATCCTTGCCCTCGCCGTTCTGACCCTGGGGCTCGGACGCCTCTGTGCGAAGCTGCTGGGAGGCCGCTCATGAACTGGATCCTCGCCCTCGCCGCGATCGCGGCCATCGGCCTGCTGGTGTACCTGGTCGTGGCGTTGCTCTACCCGGAAATGTTCCTATGACCGCCTCGGGCGTGCTGCAGATGCTGCTGTATGTCGTCGTGCTGCTGCTGGCGGCCAAGCCGCTCGGTGCTTACATGGCGCGCGTGTACTCCGGCGAGCCGACGTGGATGGGCCGCGCGCTCGGTCCGGTCGAGCGCGTGACCTATCGGCTGTCCGGTGTCGATCCCGCGCGCGAGATGTCGTGGGTGCGCTATGCGCTGGCGGCGATGCTCTTCAACCTGCTCGGGCTGCTGGTCGTATACGCCCTGCAGCGCCTGCAGGGCTGGTTACCGCTGAATCCGCAGGGGTTGGGGCCGGTTTCCGCCGACTCGTCGTTCAACACCGCGGTGAGCTTCGCCACCAACACCAACTGGCAGGGCTACGGCGGCGAAACCACGATGAGCTATCTCACCCAGACGCTCGGGCTGACGGTCCAGAACTTCGTGTCGGCCGCCACCGGCATGGCCGTGCTCGTGGCGCTGATCCGTGGGTTCGTGCGCCGCAACGCCGACGGCATCGGCAACTTCTGGGTCGATCTCACCCGCTCTGTGCTCTACATTCTGCTGCCGCTCGCCCTCGCGCTCGCTCTCGTCCAGGTGTCGCAGGGGGTAGTGCAAACCTTCTCGCTCTATCACACCGTCCCGTTGCTGCAAGCGGTCGAATACGACGCTCCGAGAGTGGGCGCCTCCGGACAACCGATGCAGGACGCGGCGGGCAATCCGGTCACGGAGAAGGTCAGCCAGACCGAGCAGGTGATCGCGGTGGGGCCGGCCGCCTCCCAGGTCGCCATCAAGCAGCTCGGCACCAACGGTGGCGGCTTCTTCAACGTCAACTCCGCGCACCCGTTGGAGAACCCGACGCCGCTGTCGAATTTCCTCGAGTTGCTGGCGATCCTATTGATCCCGGCTGCGCTGTGCTACACGTTCGGCAAGATGGTGGGCGACACACGCCAGGGGTGGGCGATCCTCGCCGCGATGACGATCGTGTTCGTCGTGTTGCTGGCGGCCTGTGGGTGGGCGGAACAGTCCGGCAACCCGCGCCTCGCGGCCCTGGGGCTCGACACCACGGCTTCGGCGCAGCAAGCCGGCGGGAACATGGAGGGCAAGGAGGCGCGCTTCGGCATTTCGGCCTCGGCGCTCTGGGCGACCGCCACCACAGCGGCCTCCAACGGCTCGGTCAATTCGATGCACGACTCCTTCACGCCGCTCGGCGGCCTGGTCCCCCTGTGGTTGATGCAGCTCGGCGAAGTGATCTTCGGCGGAGTCGGCTCCGGCCTGTACGGCATGATCGTGTTCGCCATCATCGCCGTGTTCATAGCCGGGCTGATGATCGGACGCACGCCCGAGTACCTCGGCAAGAAGATCGAGGCCTTCGAGATGAAAATGGCCTCGCTCATGATTCTGATCCCGCCCGCACTGGTGCTGCTCGGCACGGCCATCGCGGTATCCCTCGATGCCGGCCGCTCCAGCGTGGCCAATCCAGGAGCGCACGGCTTCTCCGAGATCCTGTACGCCTTCTCCTCGGCCGGCAATAACAACGGCAGCGCGTTCGCGGGTCTGTCCGCCAACACGCCTTTGTATAACACGATGCTCGGAGTCGCCATGTTCATCGCGCGCTACTGGCTGATCGTGCCGACCCTGGCGATCGCCGGCAGCCTGGCAGCCAAGCGCAGCGTGCCCGCCGGCGCCGGCACGCTCCCCACGCACACCCCGCTGTTCGTCGCGCTGCTCATCGGCACCGTGCTGCTGGTCGGTGCGCTGACCTTCGTACCGGCACTGGCGCTGGGGCCGGTCGCAGAGCAGCTGCAGATGACCGGCCGGTGAGGAGGCGCTGCCCATGTCCACCCGCGCTCTTCCGCGCTCGTTCTTCGATCCCGTCCTCATCAAGCAAGCCCTGATCGACGCGTTGCGCAAGCTCGCGCCGCGCGAACAGATGCGCAACCCTGTCATGCTGGTGGTCTACGTCGGCAGCATCCTCACCACCCTGTTGTGGATACAGGCGCTGCGCGGGCAGGGCGAGGCGCCGGCGGGATTCATCCTGGCAATCGCGCTATGGCTGTGGTTCACGGTGTTGTTCGCGAACTTCGCCGAAGCCGTGGCCGAAGGGCGCAGCAAGGCCCAGGCGGCTGCGCTGCGCAGCGCACGCAAGGAGATCGTAGCCAAGAAGCTCGCCGAGCCGCGCAAGGATGCCCAGGTTTTCCTCACGCCGTCCAGCCAGCTGGGCGCCGGCAGCGTCGTGCTGGTGGAAGCGGGTGACTTCATCCCCGCCGACGGCGAAGTGATCGAGGGCGTAGCCTCGGTGGACGAGAGCGCGATTACCGGGGAAAGCGCGCCGGTCGTGCGCGAGAGCGGTGGCGACTTCCGTTCGGTCACCGGCGGCACGCGGGTGCTGTCGGACTGGCTGATCGTGCGGGTCACCGTCAATCCCGGCGAGACCTTCCTCGACCGCATGATCCGCATGGTGGAGTTGGCGAAACGGCAGAAGACACCGAACGAAATCGCGCTCACCATCCTGCTGGTTGCGCTGACCATCATCTTCATGCTGGTCACGGTGACGCTGTATCCGTTCTCGGTATTCAGCGTACGGGCCGCTGGCGCGGGAACGCCGGTCTCGGTCACGGTGCTGATCGCGCTTCTCGTGTGCCTGATCCCGACCACCATCGGCGGCCTGCTGTCGGCGATCGGCATCGCCGGCATGGGGCGCATGCTGCTCAAGAACGTCATCGCCAACTCGGGCCGGGCGGTAGAAGCCGCCGGCGACGTGGACGTGCTGCTGCTCGACAAGACCGGGACCATCACGCTGGGCAACCGGCAGGCCACCGCGTTCCTGCCCGCGCCCGGCGTGAACGAGCGCGAGCTCGCCGACGCGGCGCAACTGGCTTCCGTCGCCGACGAGACGCCGGAGGGGCGCTCCGTCATGGTGCTGGCCAAGCAGCGCTTCAACCTGCGCGAACGCGACTTCAAGACGTTGCACGCGGCCTTCGTTCCCTTCTCGGCGCAGACGCGCATGAGCGGCGTCGACCTCGACGGGCGTCGGCTGCGCAAGGGCGCGGCCGACGCGATCCGGGCTTTCGTCGAAAGCCAGGGCGCAAGCGTGCCGCCCCAGGTGCTCACCGAGGTCGATGCCGCGGCACGCCGTGGCAGCACGCCGCTGGTGGTGGCCGAGGACAAGCGCGTGCTGGGCGTCATCGAGCTGAAGGATGTGGTCAAGGGCGGGATCAAGGAGCGCTTCGCGCAGCTCCGCCGCATGGGCATCCGCACCGTCATGATCACCGGCGACAACCGGCTCACCGCGGCGGCCATCGCCGCGGAGGCGGGCGTGGACGACTTCCTAGCGGAAGCCACCCCGGAGGCTAAGCTCAAGCTGATCCGCGAACATCAGACCCAGGGCCGGCTGGTGGCGATGACCGGCGACGGCACCAACGATGCCCCGGCGCTGGCCCAGGCCGACGTGGCGGTGGCGATGAACACCGGCACCCAGGCGGCGAAGGAAGCCGGCAACATGGTCGATCTCGACTCCAACCCGACCAAACTGATCGAGGTGGTGGAGACCGGCAAGCAGATGCTGATGACGCGCGGCGCGTTGACCACCTTCTCGCTGGCGAACGACGTGTCGAAGTACTTCGCCATCATTCCGGCCGCCTTCGCTACCACCTACCCGCAGCTCGACGCGCTGGACATCATGCGGCTCGCGAGCCCGGCGAGCGCGGTGCTCTCGGCGGTCATCTTCAATGCGCTGATCATCGTCGTTTTGATTCCGCTCGCCATCAAGGGCGTGGCCTACCGGCCCCTGGGGGCGGCGGCGATCCTGCGGCGCAATCTGCTCGTGTTCGGGGTCGGCGGCCTGATCGTCCCGTTCATCGGCATCAAGCTGATCGACATGCTGATGGCGGCGATGGGGCTGGTTTGACTCGTTTTCCCCTCCCCCGCAGGCGCGAGGGAGAGGCCGCGGCGAGGGGGCTGGCGCTCCCTCCCGTAATGCCGGAAGGAGGCACTGTGCTATCTGAGGAACTGCGCCCCGCCATCGTAGCCCTGGTGGTCCTGTCGTTGGTCACCGGAGTGGCCTACCCGCTGCTGGTGACCAGTATCGCTCAGGTCGCCTTTCCCGTCGAAGCGAACGGCAGTCTGATTGAGCGTGACGGCAAGGCTCTCGGCTCGCGTCTCGTCGGGCAGCCCTTCAGCGATCCCAAGTACTTCTGGCCGCGGCCGTCGGCGACCGTGCCGGTGCCCTACAACGCCGGCGCCTCGAGCGGCTCGAACCAGGGCCCGCTCAATCCTGCGCTCGCCGACGCGGTGAAAGCGCGTGTGGAGGCGCTGCGGGCAGCCGACCCCGAGCAGACCAGGCCGGTCCCGGTGGATCTGGTCTCCGCCTCGGGCAGCGGCCTCGACCCGCACATCAGCCCTGCCGCCGCCGACTACCAGGTCCCTCGGGTCGCGCGGCTTCGCGGGCTGTCCGAAGAAAAGCTGCGCGCGCTGGTCGCCGAGCACACCGAGGGCCGCCAGTTGGGCATACTGGGTGAGACGCGGGTGAATGTGTTGACTCTCAACCTTGCGCTGGAGTCCGTGACGCCTTGAGCGCGCCGATGCGATGACCGATCAACGCCCCGATCCCGACAAGCTGCTGGAGCGGGTCCAGCGCGCCGAGGAAAAGGCGCGCACCGGCCGGCTCAAGGTCTTCTTCGGCGCCTGCGCCGGGGTGGGAAAGACCTACGCCATGCTTTCCGAAGCGCGGGAGGTCAAAGCGCAGGGAGTCGATGTGGTCGTGGGCGTGGTGGAGACGCACAAGCGCGCCGAGACCGAGGCGCTGCTCGCCGATCTCGAGATGCTCCCGCCGCGGCGGGTGCCGTACCGCGGCGCGACGCTCAAGGAGCTGGACGTGGACGCGGCGCTCGCGCGCCATCCCCAGATCCTGCTCGTGGACGAGCTGGCGCACAGCAACGCCCCGGGCTCGCGCCACCCCAAGCGCTGGCAGGACGTGAAGGAGCTGCTGGCGGCCGGCATCGACGTCTACACCACGGTCAACGTCCAGCATGTGGAGAGCTTGAACGACGTGGTGGGCCAGATCACGGGCATCCGCGTGTGGGAGACGGTGCCCGACAAGGTGTTCGACGAGGCGGACGAGATCGAGCTGGTCGATCTGCCGAGCGACGACCTGCTGCAGCGCCTGAAGGAGGGCAAAGTCTACATGCCCGAGCAGGCCGCGCATGCAATCGCCAACTTCTTCCGCAAGGGCAATCTGATCGCGCTGCGCGAACTGGCGCTGCGCCGCACGGCGGACCGCGTCGACGCCCAGGCGCGGGAATACCGTGAGGCCGCCGCGATCTCCGGCGTGTGGCAGCTCAAGGAGCGGCTGC
>Ga0299906_10001610_pt1 | contig 19270 bp, 15 predicted proteins | sample RVTome_14_FD_200259 | JGI IMG/M metagenome (GOLD analysis project Ga0299906, IMG submission 200259) | Soil microbial communities from uranium-contaminated site in the Upper Colorado River Basin, Wyoming, United States - RVT145D125 (version 2) ...
ATGTGCAGGCCACGTATCGAGCGGGCTGATCCTTTCAGCCTGCTGGCGCCTGCCGATTCCGGTGCGAAGGCGATCACGGGCCGGTGCAGCGCGTCCTTCACCTTTGATGCCACCAGGCCGACCACACCCTGGTGCCAGCCCGGATCGTGCAGGCACAGCGCCGGCGGCAGCGGTTGATCGCGGATCCGATCGAGCAGCGCCTTGACGCTTTCGAAAGCCTGCCGCTGCATGTCCTGCTGCAAGTCCCGGCGCTGCCGGTTCAGCTCGTCCAGTTGCACGGCAAGTCTCATCGCCTCCTCCGAGTCGTCGCTCACAAGGCAACGAATGCCGACCGACATGTCCTCCAGCCTTCCCGCCGCGTTGAGCCGCGGGCCGACGGCGTAGCCGAGATCCGAGGCGCTCGCAAACCGGTAATCGCGATCGGCCACCCGCATCAGGGCCATCAGGCCGGGGCGCGCCAAGGCGCGGCGAATGCGGGCGACGCCGCTGTGAACCAGGATGCGGTTGTTGCGATCGAGCGGCACCAGGTCGGCGACGGTGCCGAGCGCAACGAGGTCGAGCCATTGGGACATCTGCGGCGCGGGCCGGCGCGGACCGAACCAGCCGCTCGCTTCCAGCTCGGCACGCAGCACGCCCAGCAGGTAGAACATGACCCCGACTCCTGCCAGCGCCTTGCTGGGAAAGGCGTCGCCTTCGAGGTTGGGGTTGACGATGGCCGCGGCGGGCGGCAGTACCTCGCCGGGCAGGTGGTGGTCGGTGACGATCACTTCGCTGCCGAGCTCCGCGGCGCGCGCCACGCCGGCGTTGCAGCACACCCCGGAATCCACGGTGATGATGAGGTCGGGCGGGTTGGCGGCGAGCGTGTCGACCAGCGGCACGGTCAGGCCGTAACCGAACTCGAAGCGGTTGGGGACTTTGAATTCGACGGTCCCGGCGCCCATGGCACGCAGCGCGAGCATGGCGAGCGCGGTGCCGGTTGCGCCGTCGGCGTCGAAATCACCCACCACCAGGATGCGCTGCCCCTCGCGCACCGCCGCCGCCAGCCGCTTGGCGGCCGACTGAACGCCGCCAAGGCCCGTCGGTGGCAGCAGCCCGCGCAGGGCGAGATCGCAGTCCTCGGCGGATCTCACCCCGCGCGCCAGCAGCACGCGGCGCAGCACTCGGTGGAATTCCCCGGGCAGCCGGTCCGCATTGGAATCAAGCGGACGGCGGATCACCTGTTGGGCTTGAATCAGGTTCAAATGTAGGCGACGACGACGATCTCGTATTCCCGCTCGCCGCCGGGTGTCTCGACGGTCACGGTGTCGCCCTCGACGCGGCCGATCAGGGCCCGCGCGATCGGCGAGCTTACGGCGATCTGGTTGTTGGTGGCGTCGGCTTCGAGGTCGCCGACGATCTGGTAGGTGGTTTGCTCTCCGCTGTCCTCGTGCAGAACCGTCACGGTGGCGCCGAACACCACCTTGCCGTTGGCGTTGAGCTTGGTTACTTCGATGATCTGGGCGGTAGAGAGCCCGGCCTCCAAACGCTGGATGCGGCCCTCGGTGAAGCCCTGCTCCTCGCGCGCGGCGTGATACTCCGCGTTCTCACGTAGATCGCCGTGCGCGCGCGCCGCCGCAATCTCCTCAATGATGCGCGGGCGCACCACTTTCTTGAGATGCTGCAATTCCTGGCGGAGGCGCTCGGCGCCCGCCTGTGTCAATGGTGTTCTCATTTTCAGATCCTGATATTACAGATCTAAGCCGCGGTGAAGCTGCTGCAGGCTGTGCACGGCGAAGTCGTTCTCGTGGTCCAGCGCCCGAAGGGTCGCGTAACCGCCGGCGATGGTCGTGGAATAACTTATTTTACGCTGCAAGGCCTCCCGCCGTATAGAGTAAGAGTCCTTGATGGCGCTGCGCCCCTCGGTGGTATTGACGATGAAGGAGATCTCGTCGTTCTTGATGAAATCGACGATATGTGGGCGACCCTCGACGACCTTGTTGACGGCCTTGCAGGCGATGCCCCGGCCTTCGAGGTAGGCGGCCGTGCCGCGCGTGGCCACCAATTCGAAGCCGCGCCCCAGCAACTCCCTGGCGATCGGAACCAGCTCCGGCTTGTCGCCGTCGCGCACGCTGAGGAAGGCCTTGCCGAGCGCCGGCAACCCCTTGCCGGCGGCGCGCATCGACTTGGCCCTGGCTCCACCGAAGCTCCAGGCGATGCCCATGACCTCACCCGTCGAACGCATCTCCGGGCCGAGGATGGGATCAACGCCGGGGAACTTGATGAACGGGAATACGGGCTCCTTGATAGAATAGAAATTAGGTAATATTTCTCTTGTATATCCTTGTTCTTTCAATTTTTTACCGGCCATAACCTTGGCCGCGATGCCGGCCAGCGGCACGCCGGTCGCCTTCGACACGAAGGGCACCGTGCGCGATGCGCGGGGATTGACCTCGAGTACGTAGATCTCCCCGTCCTTGACGGCGAACTGGGCGTTCATCAGGCCCACCACACCGAGCTCCAGCGCCATCGCCGCCACCTGCTGGCGCATCTCATCCTGCACCACGGGCGTGAGCGAATACGGTGGGATCGAGCAGGCGGAATCGCCAGAGTGTACGCCGGCCTGCTCGATGTGCTCCATGATGCCGCCGATCAGCACGGTCTCGCCGTCGCAGATGGCGTCGACGTCGACCTCCTTGGCATGATCGAGAAAAAGGTCGAGCAGCACCGGCGAGTCGTTGGACACCTGCACGGCTTCGTTCATGTAGCTGCGCAGCTCTTCTTGCGCATGCACGATGTCCATGGCGCGCCCGCCGAGGACGTACGACGGCCGCACCACGATCGGATAGCCGATCTCCTCGGCCTTGCGGACTGCCTCCTCGACGCTTGAAGCCGTGCGGTTGGGCGGCTGTTTGAGGCCGATGGTCTGCAACAGCTTCTGGAAGCGCTCGCGGTCCTCGGCGCGGTCGATGGCATCCGGGGTGGTGCCGATGATCGGCACGCCGGCCGCCTCGAGGGGGCGCGCCAGCTTGAGCGGCGTCTGCCCACCGAACTGTACGATCACGCCGTCCGGTTGCTCAATGCGAACGATCTCGAGCACGTCCTCCAGCGTCAGCGGCTCGAAATAGAGACGATCCGAGATGTCGTAATCGGTCGATACCGTCTCGGGGTTGCAGTTCACCATGATGGTCTGGAAGCCGTCCTCGCGCAGGGCGAGCGCCGCATGGACGCAGCAATAATCGAACTCGATGCCCTGCCCAATGCGGTTGGGGCCGCCGCCCAGCACCATGATCTTCCTGCGATCGTCGGGTTCCGCCTCGCACTCCTGCTCGTAAGTCGAGTACAGGTAGGCCGTGCGCGTCGCGAACTCGCCCGCGCAAGTGTCGACCCGCTTGTAGACGGGGTAAATGCCCAGCGCCTGCCGCCGTTCGCGCACCTCGGCCTCGGACACGCCCAGCAGCCTGGCGAGGCGTCTGTCGGAGAAGCCCTTACGCTTGAGGTTGAGGAGCTGCTTTTTCTGCAACGCCTCGGGCGACATGCCGATGATCCGTTCCTCGCAACGAACGAGATCCTCGATCTGCGCCAGGAACCATGAATCGATCCCGGTGAGGTCGCGGATTTCGTCGAGATCCATGCCTTCCCTGAAGGCCTCGGCGACGAACAGGATGCGCTCGGCACCCGCCTCGCGCAGTTCCTTTCGAAGGCGCGTTCGACGCCCCGCCGCGCCATCGTCCGACCCCGCCTTGGCGAGCGCCGCGTCGAGCACCTCGTCGAGGCCGTCTCGGTCGGTTTCCAGGCTCCGGAGCGCTTTCTGGAAGGACTCCTGGAAGGTGCGGCCGATGGCCATGGCCTCGCCCACCGATTTCATCTGGGTGGTCAGAAGCGGGTCGGCGGCGGCGAACTTCTCAAAGGCAAAACGCGGGATCTTGGTCACCACGTAATCGATGGTCGGCTCGAAGGAGGCCGGCGTGGCGCCGTCGGTGATCTCGTTGCGCAATTCGTCGAGGGTGTAGCCCACCGCCAGCTTGGCCGCCACTTTGGCGATGGGAAAGCCGGTGGCTTTGGAGGCCAGCGCCGAAGATCGCGAGACCCTTGGGTTCATCTCGATAATCACTACGCGGCCGTTGTCGGGATTGACGGCGAACTGCACGTTGGAGCCGCCGGTATCGACGCCAATCTTGCGCAGCACTGCGATGGCATAATCACGCAGCCGCTGATACTCCTTGTCGGTCAGGGTCTGGGCCGGCGCCACGGTAATGGAATCGCCGGTGTGGATGCCCATGGGGTCGAGATTTTCGATGGAGCAGACGATGATGCAGTTGTCCTGATGGTCGCGGACCACCTCCATCTCGAATTCCTTCCAGCCCAGCACCGACTCTTCCAGCAGCACCTCGGTAGTGGGAGAAAGCTCGAGTCCGCGGCTGACGATTTGCTCGAACTCCTCGCGGTTGTAGGCGATGCCGCCACCGGATCCACCCATGGTGAACGAAGGTCGGATGATGGTCGGGTAGCCGATCACATCCTGCTGCTCTAGGGCTTGCTCCAGGCTGTGGGCGATGACGGCGCGCGGCACGTCGAGCCCGATCTCCACCATGGCGTCGCGGAACTGCTCGCGGTCCTCGGCCATGTCGATGGCCTCGCGCGAGGCGCCGATCATTTCGACGCCGTGTTCCTTGAGCACACCCTCGCGCGCCAGGTCGAGGGCGCAGTTGAGCGCGGTCTGGCCACCCATGGTGGGCAGCAGCGCGTCGGGTTTCTCGGTGGTGATGATCCGTGCCAGCGTGCGCCAGTCGATGGGCTCGATGTAGACGGCATCCGCGATCTCCGGGTCGGTCATGATGGTGGCCGGGTTGGAATTGACCAGGATCACCCGGTAGCCCTCCTCGCGCAGGGCCTTGCAGGCCTGAGCGCCGGAATAGTCGAACTCGCAGGCCTGGCCGATCACGATGGGACCGGCGCCGATGATCAGGATGCTGTGGATATCGTTGCGTTTGGGCATCAGCGCGCTTTGTGCAGTACGGTGACTTTGCGCCGTACCCTGACGTCCGCCATGGATGCGACAAAACGGTCAAACAGGTCGGCGATGTCGTGCGGGCCGGGGCTGGCTTCGGGGTGCCCCTGGAAGCCGAAGGCCGGCGCCTCCTCGATGCGGATGCCCTGCAGCGAGCCGTCGAACAAGGAACGGTGGGTGGCAATCATGCCATCCGGCAGGCTTTCCTCGTCCACCGCGAATCCGTGGTTCTGGCTGGTGATCATCACCCGCCCCGTCTCGAGGTCCTGCACCGGGTGGTTGGCGCCGTGGTGACCGAATTTCATTTTGACGGTCTTCGCGCCGGCGGCGAGGGCCAGCAACTGGTGCCCCAGGCAGATGCCGAACAGCGGGATGCCCTCATCGAGGAACTCGCGGATGGCGCGGATGGCGTAGTCGCAAGGCTCGGGGTCGCCCGGCCCGTTGGACAGGAAAATGCCGTCCGGTGACAGCGCCAGGGCGTCGGCGGCTTTGGTGGTGGCGGGCACGACGGTGATCCGGCAACCGCGCTCCGCTAGCAATCGCAGAATGTTGCGCTTGACGCCAAAATCGTAGGCGACAACATGTCGATTGGCGTGGCGCGCGACCTCGGTGGCGCCCCACGACGATTCATCGAGGTCCCAGGCGCCTTGGCTCCACTGGTAGACATCAGCGGTGGTGACTTCGCGGGCGAGGTCGAGGCCCTGCATGCCCGGAAAGGACCGCGCCGCGTCGACGACGGCCCGCTCGCCGGACTCAGCCTCGGCTTCCTCGCCGGCGATGATGGCGCCGCCCATGGCGCCCTTCTCGCGCAGGATTCGGGTCAGTTTTCGCGTATCGATTTCGGAGATCGCGACGATGCCGTGCCGCCGCAGGTATTCAGGAAGGCTCTGCTCGGCACGCCAGCTGCTGTATACGGCCGGGCAATCACGCACGATCAGGCCGGCGGCGAACGGCCGCGCGGCCTCCTCGTCGACCTCGTTGGCGCCCGTATTGCCGATGTGGGGATAGGTCAGCGTGACCAGTTGCCGCGCGTAGGAGGGGTCGCTGAGGATCTCCTGGTAACCCGTCATGGCGGTGTTGAACACCACTTCGCCGACGGAAGTCCCGCTTGCGCCGATGCTGCGCCCGTGGAACAGGCTGCCGTCGTGCAGCGCCAGGATCGCCGGGATTTCCTGGAGATTAGGGCCTGTCAACACTACCTGGATCATCGCTGTTGTGACTGAAAAAGCGCGAATCAAGGCGCGAGGAGTGAAGTTTGGTGAATCCAAATGAACGACGAGCAACGTAGAGTGGCGCTTTTTCAGCCGCAACCCGGAGGGCCGGGGCCATTTTTCCGCCTGGCTTCGTTGTCCCTCGCTCCTGTAGTGTTACTACACCACGCTCGTTCCGTCTTGCCAGGCGAGAAAAATGGCCTGCGGCAGCTTGATTCAAGTAGTGTTGATAGGCCCTCAACCGGCGATCGGAATCCTTCAATTTACAGCCTCCAGTCGTGCAAAACGGGATACTGAATTCTACTTGAATTTGCGTGCAGCCACGCTGCGGATCCAGTCCGCTGCCGAATAGCGGCCCGGCGGCTGTCCGGCCAGCCATTGGGCGGCTTCCAGCGCCCCGCGCGCGAACAGACGCCGATCCGCGGCATGATGCGAGAGGGTGAGCACTTCGTCACGCATCCGCAAAGAGACGGAGTGGTCGCCGACCACATCGCCTTGCCGACTCGAGACGAACGCCATGCCCGGGAAGTCCTCGGCTGTGCGCCCGGGATCGGTGCCCGCAGCGCCGTCGGCCGGCGGGCTCAGGTGACGGGCGAGGAAAAGCGCGGTGCCTGAGGGCGCGTCCTGCTTTCCGGCATGGTGCACTTCCACTATGGTGACCGCTGTATCACGGTCGATAACCCGCCCGAGGTCGCGCAGCAGCCCTGCCATCAGGTTGATTCCGAAGCTCAGATTAGCCGCCCACAACACCGGGGCGGAGTCGGCAGCTTTATCGAGGGCCGTGTGGGCCTTCTCGCCGATGCCGGTAACGCCGCTGAGCAGCGCCACCCTCTGCTCGCCGCACCAGTGCGCTGCGGCAAGCGTGCCTTGCGGCATGGTGAAATCGATCACCAGGTCGAGCCCATCGCCGACTTGCTCGCGCGCCGCTTCGAACGATGGGAAAAACGGTGGTCCCGCCCTCTCCTCCCGGCTTGTTCGCGACACCTGCGCGACGATCTCGATGTCGGGATACTCAAAGGCCACGTCCAGCAGGCACTGAGCCATGCGGCCGTCGCCGAAAACGAGTGTGCGGATCATCGTGTTTGGGTCATGGGGCGCGGATCACGAAGTGGCGCGGCTGAAGAATTCTCGTACGCTGTCCATCCAGTGGCGCGCGCGGGGGTTGTGTTTGTCGTCGCCCTCGGCCATCGAATTCTCGAGCTTTTTGAGCAGGTCCTTTTGCTCGCCTGTCAGCTTGACCGGGGTCTCGACCTGCACCCGGCACATCAGGTCACCCTGCCGCGTACTGCGCACCGAGCGAACGCCCTTGGCCTTGAGGCGGAACAAGCGGCCGGATTGAGTCTCGGCCGGAATCTTCAGTTTGACCTGACCGTCAAGCGTGGGAATTTCGAGCTGCCCGCCGAGCGCAGCCATGGTGAAGGAAACCGGCACTTCGCAATAGAGGTCGTCGCCGTCGCGTTCGAAGATCGGGTGGGGCCGCACACGTACCTCGACGTACAGGTCGCCCGTTTGCCCGGCGTTTGCGCCGGCCTCGCCCTCGCCGGCCAGGCGGATGCGGTCGCCGGTGTCGACGCCGGGCGGAATCTTGACGGACAGGGTGCGGGTCTCACGCACGCGCCCCTGGCCCTGGCAATCCGAACAGGGATTCTTGATCTGCTGGCCGCTGCCCTTGCAGGCGGGACAGGTTTGCTGCACCGAGAAAATGCCCTGCTGCATGCGCACCTGGCCGGCGCCGCCGCAGCTTGCGCAGGTTTCCCTGCGACCGTCGCGGGCGCCGCTGCCGTTGCAGGTCTTGCATTGGCCGAGGGTGGGCACGCGGATCTCGCGTTCGGTGCCCGCCACCGCATCCTCCAGGTCCAGCTCGATGGCGTAGCGCAGGTCGGCGCCGCGCTGACGGGCGCGAGCCCTGCGCGCGGTGCCGGCACCGAAGATATCGCCGAATATGTCGCCGAAGATATCGCCGACATCGCCATGAAAACCGCGCGGCGCGCCGCCGCCAGAACCGTCGACGGCGGCGTGGCCGAACTGGTCGTAGGCAGAGCGCTTCCTGGAGTCCTTGAGGACCTCGTAGGCCTCCTTGGCCTCCTTGAAGCGGTCCTGGGCGGTCGTATCCTCCAGATTGCGATCCGGGTGAAACTTCATCGCCAGGCGACGATAGGCCTTCTTCAGCTCATCGTCGCTGACGCCCCGCTTTACGCCAAGGACCTCGTAATAATCACGTTTGGCCATCGGGCTCGGGGCGTACGGGGCAGCCCTCAATCCTTCTTGTTTTCGTCGTCCACTTCTTCGAATTCGGCGTCCACGACGTCGTCGCCCGAATCCCCCGCAGCTTCTCCGCCGCCTTCGCCGGACGCGCCCCCGGCCCGAGCTTCGGCCCGAGATTCGTCCTGGGCCTGCTGGTAGATCACCTGCGCGGCCTCGGTCAGGCGCTGGACGGCGCGATCGATGGCGTCCTTGTCGTCACCCTTCATGGCCTCTTCGACTTTGGCGACGGCGCCCTCGATGTTGGTGCGAACCTCGTTGCCGATCTTTTCGCCCATTTCCTTGAGGCTCGAGCGCGTGGCGTGCACCAGGGCGTCGGCCTGGTTGCGCGCATTGACCAACTCGTGGAACCTGCGGTCTTCTTCGGCATGGACCTCGGCGTCCTTGACCATGCGGTCGATTTCCTCCTCGGTGAGGCCCGAGCCGGCCTTGATCTCGATGCGCTGCTCCTTGCCGGTGGCCTTATCGGTGGCGCTGACGTGCATGATGCCATTGGCGTCGATGTCGAAGGTGACTTCGATCTGCGGCATGCCGCGCTGCGCCGGCGCGATGCCGGCCAAGTCGAAGCGGGCCAGCGACTTGTTGGCTGCGGCCATATCGCGCTCGCCCTGCAGCACGTGCACGGTGACCGCCGTCTGGTTGTCCTCCGCTGTCGAGAAGGTTTGCGAAGCCTTGGTCGGGATCGTGGTGTTCTTCTCGATCAGCTTGGTCATCACGCCGCCGAGGGTCTCGATGCCCAGCGACAGCGGGGTCACGTCCAGCAACAGCACGTCCTTGACGTCGCCTGCCAACACGCCGCCCTGGATGGCGGCGCCGATGGCGACCGCCTCGTCGGGGTTGACGTCCTTGCGCGCCTCCTTGCCGAAGAACTCGGCAACGGTTTTCTGCACCAACGGCATGCGCGTCTGGCCGCCAACCAGGATCACGTCGGAGATATCGGACACCTTGAGCCCGGCGTCGTCAACCGCCGTGCGGAGGGGGCCGACGGTGCGCTTGACGAGGTCTTCGACCAAAGATTCCAGCTTGGCCCGCGTGAGCTTGATGTTGAGGTGCTTGGGGCCGCTGGCATCCGCCGTGATGTAAGGCAGATTGACCTCGGTCTGCTGCCCGGAGGACAGCTCGATCTTGGCGCGCTCGGCAGCCTCCTTGAGGCGCTGCAACGCAAGCGGGTCATTGCGCAGGTTGACGCCCTGGTCCTTCTTGAATTCCTCGACCAGGTAGTCGATTACGCGCTTGTCGAAGTCCTCGCCGCCGAGGAAAGTGTCGCCGTTGGTGGCCAGCACCTCGAACTGGTGCTCGCCGTCGACCTGGGCGATCTCGATAACGGAAATGTCGAAGGTGCCGCCGCCGAGGTCGTACACCGCGATTTTGCGGTCGCTACCACGCTTGTCCATGCCGTAGGCCAACGCCGCGGCTGTCGGCTCGTTGATGATGCGCTTGACCGTCAGGCCGGCGATCTTGCCGGCGTCCTTGGTGGCCTGGCGCTGCGAGTCGTTGAAGTAGGCCGGCACGGTAATCACGGCGTCGGTGACGGTCTCGCCCAGGTAGTCCTCGGCGGTTTTCTTCATCTTCATGAGCACTCGCGCGGAGATCTCCGGCGGTGCCATCTTCTTGCCGTCGATCTCGACCCAGGCATCGCCGTTCTCGGCCTTGACGATGGTGTATGGCACCAGATCGCGATCCTTCTGGACCACGTCCTCGGAGAACTTGCGCCCGATCAGGCGCTTGATCGCAAACAGCGTGTTCTTAGGGTTGGTGACGGCCTGCCGCTTGGCAGACTGGCCCACCAGCACCTCGTCGTCCTTGGCAAAAGCGACGATCGACGGCGTGGTGCGGTCGCCTTCAGCGTTCTCGATGACCTTCGGCTTGCCACCTTCCATCACTGCCACGCAGGAATTGGTGGTGCCCAGGTCAATGCCTATGATCTTGCCCATGTTTCCGCTACTCCCAATTTGGATCGTGCTGTTCTGATCGCGCCGGCTGCTGAAACCCGCCGCTCCAATGCCTTAAAAATGGGGTCCAGGCCATTTATTTCAACGCGCCTGCGACTGCCCCGAAGGCTTAGTCGAAACCACCACCATGGCCGGACGGACCAGGCGGTCATGCAGCTTGAAGCCCCTCTGCAGGACTTCCACCACCGTGTTCTCCTCATGTTCCGCCGACGGGGCCGTGGTCATGGCCTCATGGAGATCCGGGTTGAACGGCTCACCGAGGGGGTCGATGACTTCGAGGCCGTGATCCTGCATCACCTTGGAAAGCACCTTCAGGGTGAGCGCCTTGCCCTCCCTGAGGCCCTCCACGGTTGCCGACTCGCTGTCGACTTCGAGCCCCCGCTCTAGGCTGTCGCGCACCTGGAGCAGGTCCTTCATCATCCGTTCCAGCGCGAAGCGACGCGATTTGTCCGCCTCGCGCTCGAGGCGCTTGCGCTGGTTGTCCATTTCCGCCTGCATCCGCAACATGGCCTCGCGGTGGCGGTCGAGCTCGGCGCGCGTTTCTTCCAACGCCTGCTTGAGGTGGCCCACTTCATCCGCATTGCCGGTGTCATCACCTTCGACCCCTTGTAGCGGAGCGCCCTCGTTCACCGGGATTTCCTCGGCTGGGCCTTGTTCCTCGGCTTGTGATGTCCTCTCTTTTTTCACCATTGGAACCCTGTACTTACGGCTGGCGAGAAATATGGGGATGAGCAGCCTACATTCAAGCAAATCTCCTACACGCGGCGTGGCCGATCCACGTTGCAGCGCCCGCTGGCTCGTGCTAGTTTTCGCTCAGTTCGAACCCGGGTTGAGCATGCTCCAGAACTTATCGATTCGTGACTTCGCGATCGTGCCCCGCCAGGAACTGGAGTTCTCCACGGGCTTCACCGCGATCACCGGCGAGACCGGCGCCGGCAAATCCCTGATCGTCGACGCGCTGTGCCTGCTCAGTGGCAAACGTGCGGATACTGACCTCATCCGCCAGGGCGCCGACAAGGCCGAACTCACCGGCGAATTCACGCTGGATGCGACCCACCCCGCCATCGAGTGGCTGCAGGCTTCGGAACTGGACGACGAAAACGGCTGCCTGCTGCGGCGCGTCATCTCGAGTGGCGGCCGCTCGCGGGCCTGGATCAACGGCACGCCGGTGACCCTCAATCAGTTGCAGGAACTGGGCGCCTTGCTGGTGGAAATCCATGGCCAGAACGAACACATCCGTCTGAACCAGGCGGCCGAGCGCTTCCGGCTGCTGGATGGCGGTGGCGGGTACCCCGAAGCACTGGTGACGGTCGCGGAGCGACACACGGCCTGGCAGGCCGCACAGTCGGAGCTCGACCGCTTGCGCCTGGCATCGCCGCTGGATCCGGGAGAGCTCGAGCTGCTCAATTACCTGCTGAAGGAATTGCAAACCTTCGCCCTGCCCGCGCAAGAAGTCTGCGAGCTTGAAGCCGAGCACAAACGACTCACCCGCGGCAGCGAGTTCATGGCCGCGCTGGAGTTGGCAGGCCGCGTCCTCGCCGATGACCCCGACGGGGCGGAGTCCTCCGGAATCGTCGAGCGGATTAACCGCGTCATCGCCGAGCTCGAGCCCGTCAGCGATACCGATCCGCGCATCGGGGAGGTGGTGCGAATGCTGCAGGAGGCTTCGATCAATTGCGAGGAAGCGCGCCAGGCGGTGGAGCGCGTCGGTTCCGATGTCGACCTCAGTCCCGAGCGGCTGGAGGCGGTGGAAAGCCAGCTCAGCCAGCTCCACGAACTGGCGCGCAAGCACCAGGTGGGCATGGGCGACCTGGAGCAGGCCCGTGACGCCCTGGCCGAACGCATCGAGGTTTCAGTCTCGCTGGAATCACGGATCGCCGACTGCGAGAAAGTCGTTACCCAATCGCTTGCCGAATACCGCAAAGCCGCGAAGACGCTGCACGGTGCGCGCGCCAGCAGGGCCGCCGCTCTCGGTGAGGCCGTCACGCAGGCAATGCAGGACCTCGCGATGGAGGGCGGCGAGTTGCGGGTCGAGGTCGACCACCAGGCGGAAGGCGAGCCCACTCAGCGTGGCAGTGATCGAATCGCCCTGCTGGTCAGCGCCAACGCCGGGGTCGCACCCGGTCCGCTGCGCAAGGTGGCTTCAGGCGGTGAGCTTTCGCGCATCAGCCTCGCCATCAAGGTGGCCCACTACCGGCTGCGCGGCGGCGTGGGGCGCAATAAAGGCGTGACGGACGCCGTGGCGCCCGTTCAGATCTTCGACGAAGTGGACGCAGGCATCGGCGGTGAGGCAGCCAACGCGGTGGGCCGGCAGCTGCGGGCGGTGGCCGACGAGGCGCAGACGCTGTGCGTCACCCACCTCGCGCAGGTGGCTGCCCGGGCGCATCACCAGATCAAGATCGAAAAGCGCTCAGGGAAAGACGAGGTGTCAGTGAATGCCACGCCGCTGGCAGCGGTGGCCCGGGAAGAGGAAATCGCCCGCATGCTGTCCGGCAAGGTTTCCGACAACAGCCTGGCGCATGCGCGGGAATTGATCGCAAACATGGGGTCAGAGTAAAGGGTCAGAGTCGCGACTCTGACCCTTTACTCTGACCTCTTCTTCTTGCGGACATAAAGCACGAGGCTATGGTCCTCGATCTCGAAGCCGTGCTCCTCGGCCACCTGGTCCTGCAGGTCCTCGATCTCATCGCTGACGAACTCGATCACCTCCCCTGTCTCGACGTCGACCATGTGGTCGTGGTGGCGGCCCTCGTCGAGTTCGTAGTAAGCCTGCCCACCTTCAAAGTTGTGCTTCTTCACCAGGCCCGCGGTTTCGAACTGATTGAGCACGCGGTAGACGGTGGCAAGGCCGATGTCCTCGCCCGACTCCACCAAGGCACGGTAGATGTTGTCGGCCGTCATATGCTTGGCGTCGACATCCTCGAGAACATTGAGAATCCGTTTGCGCGGGTGCGTGATTTTCAGACCGGCCCGTTTGAGATCTTTCGTCTGCACCTCAATATTGTATCATTGCGCCTCGCAGACCATGCCGACAATCCGACCGACCAGGACCATGACCATCCGCCTCATCACGATTGCATTTGCAGCCCTTGTCAGCCTGGGTGCCTGCAACCTGATCTACAAGCAGAACGTGCAGCAGGGCAATGCCCTGGAGCAGGAGGACCTGGACGAATTGTACATTGGCATGAACCGGCGCCAGGTGCTGTTCGTGCTGGGCACGCCGTCGATTCGCGACCCCTTCCACCAGGACCGCTGGGACTACGTTCAGACCTACAGCCGCCGCGGCGGCCCGCTGGTGCAGCGCACCGTCACCCTGCGGTTCGAGAACGACGCTCTGACCGAAATCGTCGGTGCGGACAATCCCTTCGACACACCGATTGAGGAAACCGCGGCGCTGGATGAGACCGCCGAAAAAGTGGATGTTGAAGAGGAAGTCCTCGAGGCGGAGGAAAAGGAGCGCTTGGAAAGGTACGAGAAAGGCCAGGACGTGCTCGATCAGAACACTGAGGACGACTTCTAGCTACTGCCCTGTTTCTTCGCCCTTTGGCGGCGGATCTCCTTCGGATCGGCCGTCAGCGGGCGGTAGATCTCCAGCCGGTCCCCCGGCTGCATCAGGTAATCAGCCCCCACTTTTCGGCCGAAGATGCCGAGCGCGTTTTCGTCGACCGCCATCGCGGGGAAATCGTTTTTCAGGCCTGAACGCTCGATGGCCTCGATCGCCGAGGTACCGACCGGCACCTCAAGCGCCACCAGTTTCTGCTTCGCGCGGGTCGCATAAACGACCTCGATTGCGACCGCTTCAGTCATAGAGCGATTCGGCGCGGCGGGCGAACTCGGCCACTATGTGCTCGGAAATCCGCGCGAAACCGCGGCGAAAGGCCGACGAAATCAGGGCATTGGAAAACTCGAAGCTGAGCTGCAGGCTCACCTTGCTGCCGGCCTCATCCAGGTCCTGGAAGCGCCACTCACCGGAGAGCCTGCGAAAGGGGCCTTCCACCAGCGACATGGTGAGAATCTCGCCAGGCACCAGCCGGTTTCGCGTAGTGAACTGCTGGGTGAGTCCGCCGACCGTCACCCAAAGACTGGCGAGCTGTTGCGCTTCGTCCTGTTCGTGCACCGCCGCGTCGCTGCACCAGCTCAGGAAGCGGGGATACGACGGCACGTCGTGCACCAGGCGGTACATGTCGAGCGCGGAATATGGCAGCAAAGCGGAACGATCGATGTGCATGGTTGTGCAAGTTGGGGCGGATTTCGGCCCGCCACGGGGCGGCGGGCCAAGCATAGCATGTGAGTCTCCGCGCCTATAGAATGGCCCGCTCACGAGAACAGGAAGATGGCCGAGACTGACAGAAAAGGCACGAAGAACATTGCCGTCAACAAGCGCGCCCGTTTCGAGTTTCAAATTGACGAACGCATCGAGGCGGGCCTGGCGCTGGAGGGATGGGAGGTCAAGTCGCTGCGCGCCGGGAGCGTGCAGTTCGCGGACAGCTACGTGCTGTTGAAGGATAACGAGGCCTTCCTCTTCGGCTGCCACATGGAACCCCTGCCCACAGCGTCGAGCCATGTGCGCCCGGACCCGACGCGCACGCGCAAACTACTCCTGCACCGCCACGAGATCGACCAGCTGGTCGGCCTGGTCGAGCGCAAGGGATTCACCCTGATCCCGACGGCCATGTATTTCTCGCGCGGGCGGGTGAAAGTGGAGATCGGCGTCGCGCGCGGCAAGCGCCAGCACGACAAGCGCCGCGAAGTGCGCGACCGCGACTGGGAGCGCCAAAAGGCGCGAATCATGAAGCACAACCGCTGACCGCGACAGCGGAACAACAAGCGCGTAATATAGTCTTAGTAAGACGACACTTTTGGGGGCGACCTGGTTTCGACGCGGGTAGCAAAGCCCAAGGTGCATGCCGAGCTGCAAACAACTCGTAAAACTGATTGCAAAACTTTAGTTGCCAACGATGACAACTACGCACTAGCAGCTTAAACACCTGCATAGCGCCTTCCGCCCGCCTCGTGCCCGTACGAGCGGATCACGGGAGTCACCCTTTACGGGATCGCGATGAAGCGCGCCTGGCGCGGATTCGTTAAAACCTATCCAGGCTCGTTACGGGTCTTCCCTGCCGATCGGGTAGTCCGCAATTAAAACAATAGACCGGATAAGCATGTAGAGCCGACGGCGGAGTGCTTGCGGACGCGAGTTCGATTCTCGCCGCCTCCACCATCATAAAAGGGCCTCCCGTTGGGAGGCCCTTTTTTTCTGCAAGCTGCATGTCACCGCGAAACATATTGTGTCGCGAGTGCACACGACTCGGGTAAAAAAAACTGCAGAGCAGCGACTATACTGCGACAGTGGAGGTCGTTCGCCGGTGCGGATAAACCGGTAGCGCGACGTTCTCCGACCGGCAACCGGACGCCAGCCATTCAGAACGCCACCGAACGGCCGCCAGACTTCAATCTGTCTAACGGTGGGGAGGTGATTCATGGCACGCGTACGCGCACTCCTGTTCTGCATCCTGTGCAGCGTTTCCATCCTGTTCATTCCCGGCGAGGCCAGCGCGCGCAACATCGACCGCTTCCTCAGCGGCTCCTGGTACAACCCGGCCCAGAACGGGCACGGATTCTCCATCGAGATCGGGGCCAACGGCCTCGTTGTGATCTACTGGTACGTCTACCACCCCGACGGCACGCCGATGTTCATCCTGGCGGTGGGCCAGGCCTCGGGCATGAGCGTCACGGCGACGGCCTACTACAACACGGGTATGCGCTTCGGCGTGTTCGACCCCTCCGAGCGAATGGAATCGGAATGGGGCAGCATCACCATCACGTTCCACAACTGCAATTCCGCCACGGTCGAGTACGATTCGGACTTCGTGCACGGCGGGCAGCCCTTCGGATCGGGTTCCTTCCCGATCCAGAAGCTGGTCACCATCGACCAGCTGGAATGCCAGGAGGACCGGAGAGCCGGGATCTATGAGGGCATCGTGTTTTCGGCTTTGGACGGCCGCGAGTACTACGGCTTTGCGCTGGTAGCCCCCGGCGGTGAGTTCGCGGTCTACAGCGAAGGCGGGGTTGCGGCCTTTGGCACCATCCAGGTCAACGGCATTTCGCTCACCGCCTCTGGAACGGCGGTGTCACTGGATCCCAATAATCTGTCATCGGGAGCGATCAACGGCGACGGCGACTTTTCCGCCGAGTACCGGCTGTTCTCCTTCTACGAGATCGCCGGCGGCGACGAAGGCTTCGGCGATTTCTACGCCGTGCCGGCGCTGTACCGCCGGCCGATTTCGATGGGCGCCCTGGCGGGCACCTACGAGGTCGCCAACCCTGTCACCGGCTTCGGAGGCACGGCCATCATCATGAACAACGGCAACCTCACCGGCATGGATGAGCTGGGCTGCCAGTACGCGGGCCACATCTCGATACCCGACACGCGCTTCAACATTTTCGAGATTTCCCTGACCGTCAGCAGTTGCCCCGGCTTCAACGCCACCTACCAGGGATTGGGCGAGCAGATCGACTGGAACGTTGTCGAGGACCGGCGCGGCCTGCGGGTGCTGGCGTCGGACGGCAACTGGGGCTTCCTGCTGCTGGGCAACAAATGAAGCTTTCCGCCTTCTTCGCGAAGGGCAATATTGGCCCTGAATCAGGGTGCCCCAAATGTGAACTGAGCGGCGTGAATTTAACGCAACGCGTAGTGATCGGGCTAAGTGGCTGAAGCGACCATTAAATCCGATGATTCCTTCGCGGAAACTTCGCCGCGGCGGTTTTCCGGCGCCGGCGAGTTCGCCGCATTTTGCGCCATGGCCGCGCCATGGCTGGGGGCAGCGTGGGCGTCGCTCGCGGTGCTCGTACCGCCCCCGGAAGGCGTTGATCCGGTCCTGCCCGCCCCCTCGGGGTTGTCCTGGTTACTGTGCGCGAGCGGCTTCATTTGCGCCTATTTCTTGTGGCGAATGATCCGGGCCGGAATTCGCTACGGCCGGCTGTCACCGTTCAGATTGCTTGCTGCGGGCGCGGTTCCATGGGCGCTGGGTCTGGTGCTGGTTCCGCTGGTACTGGTCCACGTTTGGTACAACCTGCTCGCCCGGGGCGCGGCGTCGATCGAGGTGCTCGTCGAACCGGTAGCTCTGCCCCGGCTCACTGGGTTGAGCATCGCAACGGCGCTGCTGGGATCAGCCGGATTCAGTCTGGCGGTGGCCGGCTTCCTGTGGCGAAGCCCCGGCAAACGCTGGCCTGGACTGGTGATAGCACTGGCGGCTTTGGCTCCGTTCGTGTTGTTCGTCATCATCTGGATGGCCTTGGACAAGCTCACGCCTGTACCGTTGCGTGCAGAATGGATGCTTGGGGCAGTTCTTACTTTCCCGTTCCGGATGGCGCTGGCGGGCGCCGTAGTGACACGACCCCAGGCCGCTCGACCGGGTGTGGACTGGGCGCTGTCGGTGCCGGTGGCCAGCGCGCTACTATTCATGGCGGGGGGCAGCCTGTTCTTCGACCAATCGTTGCTGCGGGCTGTTTTCGCGAGCTTGTTTATGCCAGACGCGGCGGCGACCTGGCCCATCATCGTGCAGGCGATCCAGCGAGCAGCCTGGTTTTCGGTAATCGGGCTGGCCCTGATCCTTTTTCCCGCAACGGTATTGGCGGTACGCCATTACGGGATTGCGAAGGGCCGCCGCGCCGCAGCCGCCCGGCACGCCTGGATCCTGTTGCTGGGCCTGGCGCTAGTGCTGCTGGACGGCCTGGCCAATTGGCACATGTTGGCCACCGTCAACGCCAGCGTGATCGCACGGTCCTCTGGTCAGGGTCTGGACGAGCTCGATCCACTGGCCCCGAAGTCCAGTGCGCAAGACATTTTCCAGCCACCGCGACCGCCGCAGGAAACGATCCCGATCCCTCACCCAAGCCCGGACAATGGCGTTTCGTCTGAGCTGACCATCCCGGAACCAAATGACCGCTTTGAACCGGACCCGACTCCCTCACCTGCGGGCGTGGAAGACGGCGTACCGGGCGGAACCTTGGGAGGCCTGCCGTCAAACGTGCAGGCAGGCCCGATGGCAGGGCTCCCAACTGGCCCCCAGCCTGGTGGCGCCGAGCAAAGCCAACAGGTGGTCCCATTTGCTGCGCTTCAGGCCCAGGCCATGCACAAGCCGCAATTCAAGCTGCCCGACGATTTGAGAGCGCAGTTGATCGAGCGGAACCAAACCCGGGCCGTCATCACGACAAAACTGTTGATCAGTGAGCAAGGAGACGTGACGGAGGCGTTCGTGCTGAAAAGCTCAGGCTTGACGCAACTGGACGAATTGGCCATCGAGGCCAGTAAGGAATGGCGGTTCCGGCCGTTCACGGTCAACGGCGGGGCGACGCCGGTCACGACGTCCTGGACCATCATCTACCAACTGATTCAGGAGCAGAACTGAGGAGGAAGTGATGAAGATTCTCTTGGTATTTTCGTTTCTGTGTTTACTTGGCAATACCGAGTCCCAGGCTGAGCCGCCGGCTGCCGGAGCATTGGAGATCGGGCGTGTTTCGGTGGATTACGGAGCGGCCATCAGCCCGGCCGGCGAATATGCCAAGGCGCTGTTCAGTCCCGATGAGTACCCTGCAGAGCAGCGCATAGTCGTAAGCGCGGCGGTCACACTGGAAAACGGCAGCCCCGTACAGGAATTGACCTTGTACTTGTTTCCGGTAGGCGAAGAAGGCCCGGAGCTGATACTCGCAGCCGGCGACGGCCTGCTCACGACCGGCAATCCCAAGGCTACGACGGATGCGGACGGGAGGCTGACTTTTACCACCGGCCCGCTATGGGAATTCGCTGACCGGTTCACGCTGGGACTGTTGCAGCAGCGCTCGCCGGATCGCCCTTT
>Ga0299906_10001611_pt1 | contig 19268 bp, 18 predicted proteins | sample RVTome_14_FD_200259 | JGI IMG/M metagenome (GOLD analysis project Ga0299906, IMG submission 200259) | Soil microbial communities from uranium-contaminated site in the Upper Colorado River Basin, Wyoming, United States - RVT145D125 (version 2) ...
AGCGGGCGGGCGTCCCGCCGGCAACGCGTCGCCAACTTCGCCGCGATCGGCGGTCGGGTAGGCGATGCGCGGAGACAACCAGCCGAGGGTTGCGGTCAGCAGGGCGAGCCCCAGCGCGGCCGCCATGCTGCCGGGAAGCCGCAGAGGAAACAGCCGGCGCGGGTCCAGGCGCTGGGCGTCGCCGGCCGCGCGCCGCATGAGAAGCGGCACCAGCGCCGGGCGCGCCCTGGCTTCCGCGCTGCGCTCACCCAGCCAGTACGCGCTCTTCAGCTCGTCCTTCAGACCGGCGCGGGCATCGGCGGCACCGGCGGCCTCGGCCAGTGTGACGCGGCGCGACAGCCGCCAGGCGAACCGCCCGGCGCAAGCGAGCGTGGCGAGGATGAACAGCGGCGTGAGCGCGGCGACCACGGCGGGGACGGGGACCAGCGCGCGCACGATCTGGTGCAGCGCCAGCAAGCCGAACAGCGCGCAGCCGAGCATGCCGGCATCGCGCAACCTGCGCGCGACGCGCAGGCGAGCGGCTGCGCCGGCGAGCCAGCGAAGCAGGATGTCACGCTCGGACATGCGGGGCGTGGCCGTGCGCAGAATGACCGGCCTTTGTCGATGTTCGACGGCATCGTATCATACGGTCACACTGCGACCTTGCGATGCATACCCCACGCCGCCCCGGCGCTTGCTTCACCACCCCGCCTCGTGAGCGGCGGGGGACGGTTTTCAGGTCGCGCCTCAAGGGCGCCTGCGCGTGGTGTGCGGCGCATGACCAACCGCAGCGAATCTTCAAGCCTGGGGTTTCTCGACAGAGGCGGGGCACGGGAGCTGCCGCCGCCGCGCTCTTGCTCGCCGCGCTGTACTGTCCCGCCTTCGCCGCCGACGCCCCGCACATCGTCTGCATCCTCGCCGACGATCTGGGCTGGAAGGACGTCGGCTTCAACCGCGGGGAGCCGCTCACGCCCAACCTCGACCGGCTCGCCGCCGAAGGCGCGGTCCTGCGCGCGTTCTACGCGCAGCCGTACTCGACCCAGACGCGCGCGGCGTTGCTCACCGGCCGCTATCCGATGCGCTACGGGCTGCAGAGCGGCTCGATCCTGCCCGCCAGCCGGTACGGCCTGCCGACCGAGGAGCGCACGCTGGCGCAGGCGCTGAAAGAGCGCGGTTACCGCACGGCCTTCCTCGGCCGTTGGCAGCTCGGCCACGCCAAGCCGGAGTTCTGGCCGACGCGCCGTGGCTTCGATCACTTCTACGGCACGCTTTCGGGTCGGGTCGATGCGCAGCTGCGCAAGGGCGGCAAGGCCGACTGGCGGCGCAACGAGCAGCCGGTGACAGAGGCGGGCTACGTCACCGCGCTGCTGGCGAAAGAGGCGGCGTCGATCATCGACAAGCACGCGGCGCGCGCGCCGCTGTTTCTGATGGTGTCCTTCACGGCGCCGGCGCTCGCTGCGAATCCGCCCAGGGAGTTGCTGGCGAAACATGCGTCCGTGAGCGACGAGGCGCGGCGCAACTACGTCGCCGCCACCGTTGCGCTCGATGCCGCGGTCGGAGAGATCGTCGCCGCGCTCGAACGCCGCAAGATGCTGGACGGTACCTTGATCGTGTTCCACGGCGACAACGGCGGCGGGGTGCCCACGCGCTTCCCGACCGCGGACGGCGACGGGCAGTCGAGCGCCGCGGACAACGGACCATGGCGGGAGGGCCGCGGCAGCCTGTACGAGGGCGGCGTGCGGGTGCCGGCGCTGGCCCATTGGCCGGGCAGGATCAAGCCCGGCACGGTGATCGGCGATCCGGTGCACGTCACCGATGTCTACACCACCGCCGTGAAGCTCGCGGGCGGCTCGCTGGAGCAGCCCAGGAAACCCGACGGCCTGGACCTGTGGCCGGCGCTGGCCGAAGCGCAACGCAGCCCGCGCAAGGAGACGTTGCTCGACGTCGAGGACTTCCGCGGCGCCATCCGCGTGGGAGAGTGGAAGCTGATCGTCCACGCCGCGCTGCCAAGCCGGGTGGAGCTGTTCGACATCGCCAACGACCCCGAGGAGGCGGAGAACAAGGCCGACACCTATCCGGAGCGGGTGCAGGAGCTGCTCGCGCGCCTCAACAGCTACGCCTACGACATGGCCCCGTCCAAGCGGCTGGAGGAAATTTTCGGCGCGGCCGGGCAGACGGCGGGCTTCTGGCGGCATAATCCCGCAAACAGGTAGGCACGGACACGGACAACGACATGGATCATTCGTCACTCTTCGAGCACTTGCGCAAGTTCGACACCCCGACCCTCTGCAACGCGCTGGAAGTGGCCCTGGGCCGGCGCTTCGTCACCGGCTTCACGCGCCAGCGCGTGATCGCGGCGTTCCCGAAGCTGCCGCCGATCGTGGGTTACGCGCGCACGGTCACTGTGCGCTGCTCGGTGCCGTTCGATCCGGCCGGCCGGAAGGAGCGGCTGCTGGCCTACTACGAGTACCTGGCCCAGGGCGCGCGACCCACCGTCGCCGTGGTGCAGGACATAGACAGTCAGCCGGGATTGGGCGCGTTCTGGGGCGAGGTCAACACCACCGTGCACTGGGGGCTGGGCTGCGTCGGGGCGGTGACCAACGGCTCGATGCGCGACCTGGACATGATGTGCCCGCAGTTCCAGTGCCTCGCCGCGACGCTGTCGCCCAGCCACGCCTATATCCAGGTGCTGGACTGCGGCAAGCAGGTCGACGTGCTGGGGATGGCGGTCAACGACAACGACATCGTGCATGCCGACTACCACGGCGCGGTGGTGATCCCCGAAGCCGCGCTGGAGAAGCTGCCCGGCGCCATCGACCTGATGGCCCGGCGCGAGAAGGTGATCCTGGACGCCGCCAGGCAGCCCGGCTTCAGCCCGCAGAAAATGCGCGCGGCGATGGCCGAAGCGGATCGGCTGAAATGAGCGAGCGCTACGATCTGCTGATACGCGAGGCCGAGATCGTGGACGGCACCGGCGCGGCGCGCTTTCGCGGCGACCTCGGCGTGCGCGCCGATCGCATCGCGGCCATCGGCCGTCTGCACGAGGCGCGCGCGGAGGTCGAAATCGACGCCTCGGGCAAGGCTGCGGCGCCCGGTTTCATCGACGCCCACACCCACGACGACCGGCTGCTGCTGTCCGGCCCCGAGATGGCGGCCAAGGTGAGCCAGGGCGTCACCACGGTGGTCGCAGGCAACTGCGGCGTTTCGCTGGCGCCGTTTCCCCACGGCATCCGGCTGCCCGTCACCCCGCCGCTCGACCTGCTGGACGAATCGGGCCGCTGGTTCCGCTTTCCGAGCTTCGGCGCCTACGTCGAGGAACTGCGCGCCCACCCGCCCGCGACCAACGCCGTGCTGCTGGTCGGCCACACCACGCTGCGCGTGGTCGCCATGGATAACGTGGAGCGTCCCGCCACCGCGGCCGAGATCGGCCGCATGCGGGAGCTGGTGCACGACGCGCTCGCGGCGGGCGCGGCGGGCGTGTCGACCGGTTTGTACTACGAGCCCGCCGCCGCCGCCCCCACCGAGGAAGTGATCGAGGTGTGCCGGCCGCTGCGCGCGGCCGGCGGGCTGTATTGCACGCACATGCGCAACGAGGCCGACCGGGTGCTCGACTCCCTGGAGGAGAGCTTCCGCATCGGCCGCGAGCTGAGCGTACCGGTGGTGATCTCGCATCACAAGGTCAACGGCACCCGCAACCACGGGCGTTCCCGCGAGACGCTGGCGCTGATCTCCAAACAGATGCGCGAGCAGTCGATCGGGCTGGACTGCTATCCCTATTGCGCGGCATCGACCGTGCTCTCCGCCGATCGCGCGCAATTCGCGTCCAGGACGCGGGTGACCTGGTCGAAGCCGTATCCGCAGTATGCGGGCCGCGACCTCGCGCAGATCGCGCAGGAGTGGGGCGTGTCGCAGGACGAGGCGGTGGCGCGCCTGCTGCCGGCCGGCGGCATCTACTTCTCCATGGACGAGGACGACGTGCAGCGCATCCTGGCCTTCCCGCCGACCATGATCGGCTCGGACGGCCTGCCGCACGACGCGTTTCCGCATCCACGCCTGTGGGCCACCTTCCCGCGCGTGCTGGGGCATTACAGCCGCGAGTTGAAGCTGTTCACGCTGGAGCAGGCGGTGCACAAGATGACCGGGCTCACCGCGCAGACCTACGGGCTGGACGGGCGCGGCGTGCTGAAAGCGGGCGCCCATGCCGACATCACGGTGTTCGATCCCGCGCGCGTGGACGAAGGGGCGACCTTCGACAAGCCGATCGCGGCCGCGAGAGGCATCGATACGGTGATCGTGAACGGCGCGATCGTGTGGCGCGAGGGCAAGCCCTCCGGGGCGCGGCCGGGCCGAGTCCTGCGGCGTACGCAATCCGGCAGCCCTAGGGCATAATGGCGAGACACCACTGCGCGCGAAAGAGGTCCTCTCGTATGAGCCATCCCGTGCAATGTGGTGCGCTCGTTGGCCTAACCCAGACAAGTCTCCACAGCCAGGTTTGTTAAGTCGCGCTTTCAAGCGCACCAGGCGCGCATATGCCACTGACGACACAAGAGATCGAGCACTACCGCGAGCGCGGCTACGTCATACCGAGCTACCGCCTGCCCGACGACCTGCTGCGGGACGTCCGATCCGCGTTGGACCGGCTGCTGGCGAGCTACACCGACGTGGCGCAGGAGGACCTCGCCAACCCGCACATGCTGCCTCCCACCGCGGGGCCGCACGCCAATCCTTTCATGCGCGCGGCGCGCCAGCCGGGGATCCTGGACATGCTGGCGCAGCTGATCGGTCCCGACCTCGTGCTGTGGATCACGCGCGTGCTGTGCAAGCCGGCGGCGAAGGGCCGTGAGGTGCCCTGGCATCAGGACGGCGAGTATTGGCCGATGCGGCCGCTCGCCACCTGCTCGGTGTGGATCGCGCTCGACCCGGTGTCGACCGCCAACGGCTGCATGCGCTTCATCCCGGGCTCGCACAAGCAGCAGCAGCTGTACCGCCACCATGTGAGCAACCGCGACAACCTGGTGCTGAACCTCGAGCTGGATCAGGACCAGTTCGAGGAAGCGCAGGCGGTGAACGTGGAGTTGCAAGCGGGCCAGATGTCGCTGCACGACGTGCGGCTGATTCACGGCTCGCTCGCCAACACTTCGGGCCAGCGCCGGGCGGCGCTGATCATGCGCTACATGCCGGCCACCTCGCACTACGACCGCTCGCTGGTGAGCCAGCGCCGCGACAACAGTCCCTTCAATATCTTCCACCAGCCGCTGTGGCTGATGCGTGGCGTGGACCGCAGCGGCAAGAACGATTTCGTGCACGGCCACGCGCAGTGGCGTGAGCGCTACGCCAGGGGGCTGGCGCCGGTGATGGAGTCGGAGGGCTAACTGCGTAATCGAAAAGCGTGACCGATAAGCCTCACTGCGTGACCGAAAAGCGTGACCGAAAAGCGTGACCGATAAGCTGTACTGCGTGACCGAGAGGCGTGACCGAAAAGCGTGACCGAAAGGCGTGACGAAAAGCCCGATCGCGGTCACTGTCGGGCTTCCTAATCCCGGTGCAATCTACTGATCGCTGACCACAAACCTTGACTGGTCACGCCTTTCGGTCACGCTTTTCGGTCACGCAGTTAGGCTTATCGGTCACGCCTTTCGGTCACGCTTCTCGGTCACGCCTCTCGCCATTCAAGGCTGCGTCTGCACTGCCGACAGGAAGGTGAAGATGCGCCACACGACGTCTTCCTCGAGCACGCCTTTCCACGGTGGCATGCCCTTGTCCATGCGGCCGTTGTTGATGGTGGTGTAGAACACGCCGATGGCGTTGTCGCCATAGCGGATGCGCAGCCGGCGCAGGTCGCGCGGCCGCTCTCCCTGCACCGCGTCGGGGCCGTGGCAGTGCGAGCAATACTGATTGAACAGGCTCTTGCCCTCTGGCACCAGCTCGGTCCTGCCTTCGTAGGGATTGATCGGACGTTCGGACGCCTCGTCTGCCGCCGCGGTCATGACCGGCGCCAGGACCAGCGCCGTCGCGGCGACTGCGCAGCGCAGGGCCGCGCCCCGGGACTTCGATACCACTCGATCCTCCTCGAGCTCAAAAAAAAGCGGCAGGGCGCGGACCGCCCCGCCGCCTCCATCACCGCGTGTAGCGCAGGCTTACAGCGCAAACACCACCAGCACCCCGCCTTCGGGGCTGGCGTCGATCACGCGCTGGCCGATCTTGCCGAAGAACGAGGGCGGGCCCTTGGTGCGGCCCGCGACCACCGCCACGTATTGCTTGCCCCCCACCACGTAGGTGATCGGGCTCTGCAGGATGCCGGTGCCGACGTTGAACTGCCACAGCACGTTGCCGGTCTTGGCGTCCACCGCCTTCAGCACGCCGTGCTGGTTGCCGTAGAACACCAGCCCGCCGGCTGTGGTCATGGTTCCGCTCAGGAAGGGCAGGTCTTCCTTGATGCCCCACGCCTTCTTCTTCGCCACCGGGTCCCAGGCCACGAGCTCGGACAGGTTGGCGCCCTCGCTGCCCGCCATGTCGAGGTTGAACTCGGAAGCCAGGTAGAACTTGCCAGGGGTGTATTCCTCTTCCTTGCTGGCGATGTCCATGCACATGTTGAACAGCGGGATGTACGCCAGCCCGGTCTGCGGGCTGTACGACATCGGCTCCCAGTTCTTGCCGCCGATCAGGTTCGGGCACACGTTGCGCGCCCACACGCCCAGACGCGGGCGCTTGGTCGGGTCCTCGACCGGCATGCCGGTCTTCAGGTCCACGCCCTTCGCCCAGTTGACCGGGACCACCGGTTCGGCGGAAAGGAGTTTCCCGTTCTGGCGGTTGAGCACGTAGAAGAAGCCGTTACGGTCGGCGTGCATCAGCGCCGGCGTCTTCTGCCCGCCGATGTTGATGTCCGCCAGCACGCCCTCGTTCACGCCGTCGTAATCCCACACGTCGCTGGGCGTGTACTGGTAGCCCCAGACGATCTTGCCGGTGTCGCCGTCGAAGGCGAGCTGCGAGGAGGTCCACAGGTTGGTGTACGGCAGGATGTCGCTGGAGTCGTTACCGCGGGTGTGACCACCCCACGGCCCGGCGTTGCTGGTGGACCAGTAGACCAGGTTCAGCTTGGGATCGTACGAGCCCACGTACCAGGTCGAGCCGGCGCCGGTCTTCCAGGAGTCGCCCTTCCAGGTTTCGTTGCCGGGCTCGCCCGCACCGGGAATCGTGTAGGTCTTCCAGGCCGACTGGCCGCTGTTCTGGTCGTAGGCCTCGACGAAGCCGCGGATGCCGTACTCGCCGCCGGCGATGCCGGTCACCACCAGGTTCTTGTAGACCACCGGCGGGGACGTGATGGCGTGGCCCTTCTTGTAGTCGGCCACTGCGACGTTCCACAGCTCCTTGCCCGTGTTCGCGTCGAGCGCCACCAGGCGCGCGTCCAACCGGCCGAAGTACACCTTGCCGTTGGCGTAGGCCACGCCGCGATTGTCGAGGCCGCAGCACACCGTGGCGAAGTAGTCGTTCGGCATCTCCGGCTCGTGCTTCCACTTGACCTTGCCGGTCTTGGCGTCGAGCGCGAAGACGTACTTCGGTCCGGTGGAGGTGGTCACGTACATCGTGTCGCCCACCACCAGCGGTGTGGACTGCTGGGACTCGAGGCTGCCCAGCGAGTGCATCCACAGCACCCGCAGGTTCTTCACGTTGCCGTTGTTGATCTGGCTGAGCGAGCTGTAGCGGGTGTTGGACTGGTCGCCGCCATAGTGCAGCCACTCGTTGCCGGCCTGGGCCATCGCCGCGGCGGACGCTGTGGCCAGCGCCGCTCCGGCGATGCCGGTCAGCAGACTGCGTTTAACGCGATTCATCTTGGTTGTCTCCCCCAAAGTTAAGGACCTTTCACAGTGTTCCCGGGCCGGTCCGCGGCAGCGCCGCCGTACGGCAAGCAGCCGCCGCCCGGTCCGCGCCACAGTGGGCCCCTTTTCACCGTCCGGTCGGTCGGCCCGGCGCCGGGGATGCGAGTCCGGCGCGGACCAACCGCGATCCAGCATACATCAGCCGCGAACGCGATGCGAGCCCATGCTTCACCAGCTGGTTACTTGGCAGTACCCTGGCCCCGCCTCGGGGCGGCCCGCTGATCGGCCGGCGCCGAGGGCTACGGCGTGCGCGTATCGGGCAAGGCGGCGGGGTCGTTGTAGGAGGCGACGCGCGTGCCCTTGTAGAGGATCTGGGCGTTGCGCTGGGTGATGCGCTTGTGCAGCGCAACGGAGGCGGGCTCCAGGTCGTGCGCAGGCAGCGCTTCGTGTTCGAAGCGGCCGTAGGCGTCCACGCCGCGCACCAGCGTGGCGCTGTCCTCACCCTCGATCTGGTAGACGTGGGTCGGGATATAGCGGATGGCGAACCCGATACGCCGGTCGTCCGACGGATTGGGCGGCGAGCCGTGGATCAGGCGCACGTGATGCAGCGACATCTCGCCCGGCTGCAGCTCGATGGCGACCGCCTGGCTCGCGTCCACGTCCACCATCACCTCCTGGCCGCGGGTGAGCAGGTTGTGCGGGGCGAAAGTGTCGCGGTGCGGCACCTGGTCCAGCGTATGGGTGCCGGGGATCACCTCCATCGCGCCGTTGGCGCGGGTGCTGGGCGTCAGCGCCACCCAGGCGGTGACCACGTCCGGCTGGCTCAGACCCCAGTAAGTGGAGTCCTGGTGCCAGGAGACGAAGTCCTCGGTGCGCGCCTCCTTGATGAAGAAGTTGGTGGCCCAGCAGAGCAGGTTGGGTCCGTACAGGTCCTCGATGGCATCCACGATGCCGGCGTCGAGGACCACCTCGGCAAGCCAGGGAAACAACAGGTGCGTCTTGTGCCGCAGATCCCCGCGCAACGGGCCGCCGGTGCTGCGCTCGAAGGCTTCGAGCCGCTCGCGCAGGCCGCGCGCCCGGTGTTCGGACAGGACGCGAATGGGATGGATGAAGCCGTCGCGGCGGAACTGATCGACTTGCGCTTGGCTGAGCTTCTTGAGCACGGCGGACTCCTCAGGCAGCGGGCCGGAATAGCGCCAGCGCGGCGCGGAACGGCAGCAGCGTCATCACCGCCAGCGCGACCTTGACGCCGAAGTCGCCCAGGCCCAAGGTCACCCAGGGCATGCCGGTGCCGTAGAAGGCGAGCGTGAAGAACACCGCCGTATCCACTGCGGAGCCCACCAGCGTGGAGACGAGCGGCGGCTGCCACCAGGTGCGCCGGCGCAGGCGGTCGAAGATATGCACGTCCACCAGCTCCGCCACCAGGAACGCGGTGCCCGAGGCGAGCGCGATGCGCGGCGTGGCGTAATAGGCCGAGAGCACGAGCGCGATCACGAAGCCCGCGTACACCACCCTACGCGCGAAGCGCAGTCCGTAGTAGCGGTTGGCGAGGTCGGTGATCAGGAAGCTGAACGGATAGGTGATCGCCCCCCAGGTGAGCCAATCGTTGAGCGGCGTCTGCACCAGGATGTTGGAGTACAGGATCACCAGCACCATCGCCGCAGCGAAGGCGGGGAGTGCGGCGTGATGGATCGAAACAGGTTTCACTTTTTCGTGGGCGGCCGGATGCGCGAGTAGGATACTGTAAGCCATGTGTAGACCCGCGTAACCCGGATCGTCCTTTTTCGACGGGCAGCACTACGACGAAGCGCAGGTGGTGGAGGAATTCCGCGCCTTCGTGCCCGCCATGCGCGACGACCTGCGGCGCCTGGGCGAGCCGACGGCGGCGGAGTTCTACGAATGGCAGGGGTTGATGGAGGGCGCCGCGCTGTCGGGGCTGCGCGCGGCCGGCGAAGTGTACGCGCTGGTGCGCGGGAAGTGAACTGAGTGCCTGTCAGCGCTCCGAGTCCATCCGCCGCAGGCGCTTGGCGATCACCCGCATCACGTGTAGCGCGAACTCCGGTTCGCGCGCGATCAGATCCATGAAGCGGCGCTCGTCCACCGGGCTGACCAGGCAGCGGGTGCGCGAGATCGCGGTGGCGCTGCGCGGCTGGGAGTCGATCAGCGCCATCTCTCCCACCACGCCGCCGGCGCGCACGGTCTCCACCACCTTGCCGTCGATCAGCACCGACACCTCGCCTTCGATGACGACGTACATCGAGTCGCCGGCGTCGCCCTGGGCGAACACCACCTCGCCCGCCGGGATCGACTTGAGCGGCGTCTCGCTCGGCAGCAGATCGATGATCGACATGAGCGCCTCCACGTTGGGGGTTGCCTGCATTATCGGCCGGGCGCGGCATCCCTGCATGCCCGGGCGGCCTAGCGCCTGCTCCGGCCTCGGCCTGCGCGTCCTATCCCGAGAGCCGCAGCCGGAGCAGGGCGCCGCCTGCACCCGGCGCTGACGCCAGGCCGCCACCATCCTTCTCGTGCTGCCTTCGGCCATAATTGGCGTGCTTGCCGTCGCCATGGCGACGTGCGCAAGCCCGCTCCAGTCCTCTGACAAGCCGATGCCGGCCACCCAGCCCATTGTGATCGCCCACCGCGGCGCCAGCGGCTATCTGCCCGAGCACACGCTGGCGGCCTATCACCTGGCGATCCAGCAGGGCGCGGATTACGTCGAACCCGACCTGGTGATGACCCGCGACGGCGTGCTGGTGGCGCGCCACGAGAACGAGATCGGCGCGACCACCGACGTGGCGGCGCATCCCGAGTTCGCCGCCCGCAGGACGCGCAAGACCATCGACGGCGAGCAGGTGGAGGGCTGGTTCACCGAGGATTTCACGCTCGCCGAGCTCAAGACCCTGCGCGCGCGCGAGCGGCTGCCGCAGCTGCGCCGGGCTAACACGCGCTTCGATGCCATGTTCGAGATCCCCACGCTGGACGAGGTGCTGGCGCTGGTGCAGGCGGTGGATTGGCAGCGACGCATGCTCGCGCAGCAGGAGAGCCGGCCCGCGCCGCCGCCGATCGGGGTGTATCCCGAAACCAAGCATCCCAGCCACTTCGCGGGGCTGGGCCTGCCGATGGAGGCGGCGCTGGTGCGCACGCTGCAGCGCTGGGGCTACGCCGGGCGCGATGCCGCGGTGTTCATCCAGTCCTTCGAGACCGCCAACCTCAAGGCGCTGCGCGGGATGACCGAGCTGCGCCTGGTGCAGCTCATCGATCGCGGCGGCAGACCGTACGACTTCGTGCTGGCCGGCGATCCGCGCGCGGCGGCCGACCTGCTGGCGCGGCGTGGGCTGGCCGAGATCGCAAGTTACGCCGATGCCATCGGCGTGAACAAGTCCCTGATCATTGCGCGCGACGCGGACGGCTCGCTGGCCGCGCCGAGCACCCTGGTCGCGGACGCTCACGCCGCAGGCCTGCTGGTGCACGGCTGGACCTTCCGGGCCGAGAACGAGTTCCTGCCGCAGGAGTTCCGATCCGGGGGCGACCCGGCCGCGCTCGGCGACATGATCGGCGAGGTGCAGCGCTTCCTCGCGGCCGGCATCGACGGCTTGTTCGCCGACCATCCGGATCTGGGCGTCAGAGCCTTGCAGCGCAAGTGATGCGCGCGCATGGAACGCAGCGCGCGCTGACCTCGCCGATCAACCCAGCGCGGTCCGCGCCGCGCGCAGATCCGCAGTCTCGAAACCCCTCAGTGAACCAGTCGTAGACCGGCGCGAGCAGCGCGCGGCTGACACCATCTGATCTTGTGCGATGCGAACCCCCTTGCCCGCTACTGCGGCAGCACCTTCACCGCCTTGACGAACTCGAGCGTGTAGGCCTGCCGATAGTCCAGATCCGGCTTCGTCAGCCCGGCGCCCGCCATGAAGTCGAAGGTCTGCTTCCAGCGTGCGTCGGTCATGGTGAGAATGCCCTGGGTCCTGGCGTCGCCGCCGGTCACCAGCCCGAACTCCTGCATCTTGCGCAGCCCGAAGACCATCAGCTCGTCTTCCATCTGCGGATTGGCCTTCTTGATGAGCGCGTTGCCTGGCGCCGGGTTCTTCAGGTAGCTCTTCCAGCCCTCGGCGGTGGCCTGCAGGAACTTGCGCACCAGGTCGCGCTTGTCCTGCGCCGTCTTGCGCGTGGTGACGATGGTCTGTGCGTAGGGCGGGTAGCCCTGGTCGGCGAGCAGGAACACCACCGGCTTCACGCCGCCCTTCTCGATGGAGTAGGGCTCGGAGGTGGCGTAGCCCTGCTGCGCCACGTTCTTGTCCACCAGGAACTGCTGCACGCTGAACGCGTACGGCCGCTTCTGCGCTTCCGTGAAGCCGTACTTGGCCTTGAGCCAGGGCCAGAAGGTGGTCTCGCTCGCCTGGCCGATCAGCAGCGTGCGCGTGGCGAGGTCGGCCATCGTCTTGACATCCGGATGCGCGATGAGCACCGCCGGGTCCTTCTGGAATGTCGCGCCCACCGTGACCACCGGCAGGCCCTGCTCGATCAGCTTGATGGTCTGCAGGTCGTAGCCCATCACCAGGTCGGCCTGGCCGGCGAGCAGCAGCTGCACCACGTTGACCTGCGGCCCGCCCATCCTCACCTCGACGTCCATACCGTGCTTGCGGTAGATGCCCTCGGCCACGGCCTGATAGAAGCCGCCGTGCTCGGCCTGGGCGTACCAGTTCGTGAGGAAAATCACCTTGGGCAGGGACTGGGCGAGCGACACCGGGCTGTGCAGCGCGCACAGCGCCATCGCGGTGCCGACCAGGCACCAGGCGCCATGGAGCGCGGTTGTTGTCATGAGGGTCTCCTTGCGGCGGAAGCGGCAGGGTAGCCCCGGCACGCGCGGGCTGCAACTGCAGGGGCTAGCGCGCCAACTCGCTTTCGTGCCAGCCGCGCAGCGCCATGCGCGCCAGCAGGGACACGGCCAGGAACAGCACCACGCCGGCCAGGGTGATCAGCAGCAGCGCGGCGAACAGCCGCGGGATGTTGAGCTGCAGCCCGGCCTGCAGGATCTGATAGGCGAGCCCGCTCGCGGTGCCGCCGGTGCCAGCGACGAACTCCGCCACCACCGCGCCGATCAGGGCCAGCCCGCTGGACACCTTCAGGCCGGCGAAGAAGTAGGGCAGCGCGCTGGGAACGCGCAGGCGCACCAGCGTCTGCAGCCGCGTGGCGTGGTTCAGCCGGAACAGGTCCAGCAGCTCGGGGTCGACGCTGCGCAGCCCCTGCGCCGTGTTGGAGATGATCGGGAACAGCGCGACGATGGTGGCGCAGATCACCAGCGCCAGGGTCGGATCCTTCACCCAGATGATGATGAGCGGGGCGATGGCCACCACCGGGGTCACCTGCAGCAGGATGGCGTAGGGGAACAGGCTGGCTTCGATCGCGCGGCTCTGCACGAACACGAAGGCCAGGGCGATGCCCAGGAGCAGCGCCAGCAGCAGCGCCAGCAAGGCGATGCGCAGGGTCACCAGCAGCGATCCGCCGAGCAGCGTCCAGTCGCGCACCAGCGTCTGCAGGACCAGCAGCGGCGACGGCACCAGATAGACCGGCACTTCGTACCAGGTGACCAGGCCCTGCCACAGCAACAGCACGGCAAGGCCCACGAGCGCCGGCGCGACCAGCTTGAGCGGGCTCATCGCTGGCCCGCCAGCAGCGCGCTCAACTGCGCGCAGTGCGCGGCAAAGCGCTGCGATACGCGGAATGCTTCGGTGCGCGGATGCGGCTCGTCGATGGCCACTTGGTGCAGGATGCGCCCCGGGCGCGCAGACATCACCGCCACGCGCGTGGACAGGAACACCGCCTCGTAGATGCTGTGCGTCACGAACACCACGGTGAGCCGCTGCCGCGCCCACAGCTCGCGGATGTCGCGGTCGAGGCGGTTGCGGGTGATCTCGTCCAGCGCACCGAACGGCTCGTCCATCAGCAGCAGGCGCGGCTCGGTGACCAGGGCGCGGGCGATGGAGGCGCGCATCTGCATGCCGCCCGACAGCTCGCGCGGATAGACGCGCTCGAACTCGCTCAGGCCCACCAGGTCGAGCGCGGCGCGCACGCGGCGATCGGCCTCGCCGCGCGCGACGCCGGCCAGATCCAGCGGCAAGCGCACGTTGCGCAGCAGCGACGCCCAGGGCATGAGGGTGGGATGCTGGAACACGAAGGCGAGCCGGCGCGGCCCGCCGCCTTGCGCCTGCAGCGAGACGGCGCCGGCGCTGGGCGGCAGCAGCCCGGCGATGAGCCGCAGCAGCGTGCTCTTGCCGCAGCCCGACGGCCCCAGCAGCGTGACGAACTCGCCGTCCCGGACGTCGAAGTCGATGCGCTCCAGCGCGCGCACGCCGTTGGGGAACACCTTCTCGACGCCCTTGACGTCCACGGCGAGGGCGCTGCGCACGGCGGCATCGGGCGCCGCGGTGTGCAGATCCGGCGCAGCGCTCATCGCGGCCATCGCAGCGCGGTGCGGTCCAAGGCATTGGCGCTCGGCCGGCCGAGCAGCGCCAGGTTGTTGTCGATCTCGCTGGCGAACAGGCCGATCGCCTGCGCCACGCCGCGCTCTCCCGCGGCAGCCAGGCCGTAGAGATAGGGCCGCCCGGCCATGCACGCGCGGGCGCCCAGCGCGAGCGCCTTGAGCACGTCGCCGCCGCGGCGCACGCCGCCGTCCAGGATGACTTCCGCCCGGTCCTGCACCGCATCCACCACCGCGGGCAATGCTGCGAGCGCCGACGGCGCCCCGTCCACCTGGCGCCCGCCGTGGTTGGACACGATCAGCGCATCCGCGCCGTGCTCGACTGCCAGGCGCGCGTCCTCGGGCGTGAGAATGCCTTTGATCGCGAGCTTGCCGCGCCAGTGCACGCGGCACCAGTCGATGTCCGACCAGTCGACCGTGAAATCGTACTGCGCGGCGGCGAAGCGCGCGATGCTGATGATGTCGTCGTCGCCCACCAGGCTGCCGGCGAGGTTGGCGAAGGTCACGCGCGGACCGCAGGCCACGCCGCGCAGCCAGTGCAGGCGCCGGGCCATGTCCAGCAGGTTGCGCAGGGTCAGGCGCGGGGGCACCGTGAACCCGTTGCGCACGTCGCGGTCGCGCGGGCCCTGCGCCTTGGTGTCCACGGTGACCACCAGAACCTGGCAGCCGGCGTGCGTGGCGCGCTGCATGAGCGCTTGGTTGATGCCGCGATCCCTGAGCAGGTAGGTCTGGAACCAGAACGGCAGCGTGCCGGCCTGCGCCACCTCCTCGATGCTGCAGGCCGCCATCTGGCTCAGGCAGAAGGGAATGCCGGCCTCCTCGGCGGTGCGCGCCAGCGCCACTTCGCCCTTGCGCCACAGCAGCCCGGCCAGCCCGGTGGGTGCGATGACCAGGGGCAGCGCGATCTGCCGGCCGAGCAGGGTGGTGGAGGCGTCGCGCTGCGACACGTCGGTCAGCACCCGGGGCGCCAGCGCCACACGCTCGAAGTCGCTGCGGTTGGCGCGCAGCGTGACCTCGTCCAGAGCGCCCCCGTCCACGAAGTCGAAGATGGCCCGGGGCAGCCGGCGGCGGGCGATGCGGCGCAGATCTTCGATGCAGGCGACGGTCATGGCAAGCGCGTTCCGGCGCACATGCTGAGGCAAATCGGCGCGGCGCTCAAGCTGCGGGCCCGCTTTCGCTCTGGAACTGTCCCGGGCTCGCGGGCATAATACCGGCCCGCCTGCCATCCCCCCGCTGTGCCGAACGCCATGACTTCGACCGCCCGGACGCACGCCGCACGCCCGGTAAATCCGCGTAGCCCGGATGCAGCCGCGCAGCGGCGGAATCCGGGAGCGGAAAGTTCTTCTGTTCCCCGGATTCCGCTTCGCTTCCATCCGGGCTACGCGGGGTTCACGGCGTTCATCATCGCGGAGGCTAGCGCTCGCGGGCGACGTATCCAAGCACCATGTCGGTGATGTGCTGCAGCCAGCGCTGGCGTTGCCCGGGCGCCATCAGGTCGAAGCCCAGGAAGCGCGACAGCGTATAGCGGTTCGACAGGTAGAAGTAGGCGAGCGCCGCCACCGTGATGTAGAGCTGCACCGGGTCGGCGTCGCGGCGGAACTTGCCCTGCGCCTTGCCGCGCGCCAGCAGGTCGGTCAGGATCGAAAGCAGCGGGAAGGACAGCGACTTCACGCGCCGCGACTTGCGCACGTGCTCGCCGCGATGCAGGTTCTCGCTGTTCAGCAGCCGGATGAACTCCGGATGCTCGAGGTAGTAGTCCCAGGTGAAGGCGACCAGCTCGCGCATACCCCGCACCGGCTCCACGCCGGTGAGCTGCAGCCGCTGCTCGGCGCCGCCCAGCTTCTCGTAGGCGTCCTCGAGGACAGTGCGGAACAGCCCTTCCTTGCTGCCGAAGTAGTAATACAGCATGCGGTCCACGGTCCCCGCGCTGCGGCTGATGCGCTCCACGCGCGCGCCGCCGTAGCCTGCGGTCGCGAACTCCGCCGTGGCGGCGTCCAGGATGCGCTGGCGCATGGCCTGCGGATCGCGCGTGCGCTGCGCCGGCTTGCGCGCCGCGCTGCTGCGGGACCGGCCGCCTGCGGGGCGCGCGCGTCCCCCGGGGCGGGCTGACGCTCGCGCGGCCAACGCCTCAGCGCTCCAGGTACTGCAGCTTGTCCTTCACGTCCTTCCACTGCTCCGCGTCGGGGGGCGCTTCCTTCTTGTCCGTGATGGTGGTGAAGGTCTTGGCGAGCTCGGCGTTGATCTCGACGAACTTGAGCTGGTCCTGCGGCAGGTCCACATCGGCATAGATGGCGTTCACCGGGCACTCGGGGATGCACACCGCGCAGTCGATGCACTCGTCGGGGTCGATGATCAGCATGTTCGGGCCTTCCTTGAAGCAGTCCACCGGGCAGACGTCGACGCAGTCGGTGTACTTGCACTTGATGCAGGCCTCGGTGACAACATGGGTCATGGATGCTCCTGGAGTTCGATCGTCGCCCGCGGGCCGTTGCGCCCCGGGCCCGGCTTGCGGCCGGCGTGCGAGTAAAGTATTTTCTTCATACAATGGAGCAACCGCTCCATAGCGGGGGAATGCGCCTTGCTTCCCGGATGGTCTGGAGGCGCCCCCGCGGGGCGAAAGCATAGCAGGACGGCCGGTCTTCCGGCACCGTCCCCCCCCCCGGATCGCCTGAGGAGGGCCGTGTCCCAACCGCAGTACCTGCAGCCTTCGGTGCTCGACGACGCGCTGGCGGCGCTTGCCGCGCGCCGCTGGGCGGTGCTGGCCGGCGGCACCGATTTCTACGCCGCCCGGGTGGGCCGCCCCATCCGTGAAGCGATCCTGGACATCAGCCACCTGGCGTCCCTGCGCGGCATCGCACCCGACTCCAGCGGCTGGCGCATCGGCGCGCTGACCAGCTGGACCGACGTCCTGCGCCGGCCCCTGCCGCCGCTGTTCGACGGCCTGAAGCGCGCGGCCCGCGAGGTGGGCGGCGTACAGACCCAGAACGCCGGCACCGTCGCGGGCAACCTGTGCAACGCTTCGCCCGCTGCCGACGGCGTCCCAGCCCTGATGGGTCTGTCGGCGGAGGTGGAGCTTGCCTCCACGCGCGGGGTGCGCCGCCTGCCGCTGGCCGAGTTCATCACCGGCAACCGGACTACGCAGCGCCAGCCCGACGAGCTGGTGACCGCGATACTGCTGCCCGCGCGCAGCGAGCGCGCGCGCTCGACGTTCGTGAAGCTCGGCGCGCGCCGCTACCTGGTGATCTCGATTGCGATGGCGGCGGTGACGCTGGACGCGGGAGAGGACGGCAGGATCGACTTCGCGGCAGTGGCGGTAGGCGCTTGTTCCCCGGTGGCGCGCCGATTACCCACGCTCGAATCGCGGCTGATCGGGCGGGCGCGGAACGCCGACCTGGCGGAGCTCGTCCGCCCCGCGGATCTGCGCGAGCTCTCGCCGATCTCCGATGTGCGCGGCACGGCGGAGTATCGCCGCGAAGCCGCTTTGACGCTGATCCGGCGCGCGCTGCGGGAACTGGCGGATGAATGATCTGACGCGCCCGCAGGCGGATCTGGCGCCGGAGCCGCCGGCCGAGGCCATCCGCTTCCAGCTGAACGGCCAGCCCTGTGCGGTCTCGAGCCCGTCCGCCGCGCGCCTGTCCGACGTGCTGCGCGACGAACTCGGGCTGACCGGCACCAAGGTCGGCTGCAGCGCCGGGGATTGCGGCGCCTGCACGGTGCTGCTCGATGGCGAGCAAGTGTGCTCGTGCCTGGTGGCGGCCGCGCAGGTGCGCGGGCGGCGCGTGACCACGGTCGAGGGCCTGGCGCAGGCGGGGCGGCTCACGCGGCTGCAACAGGCGTTCCTCGCGCACGGCGCCGCGCAGTGCGGCATCTGCACTCCCGGGATGCTGATGGCGGCGGAAGACGTGCTGGCGCGCAATCCGGCGCCCGGCGAGCAGGACGTGCTCGACGGGCTGGCCGGCGTGCTGTGCCGCTGCACGGGCTATCGCAAGATCGTGGAGGCGGTGCTGTCGATTGCGCGCGGGGACATCGACAGTCCGCAACCCGGCGCGGGCGCCGCCGTGGGCAGCCGTCTGGCCAAGCCGGACGGCCCGCAAAAGGTCACCGGCAGCGAGCGCTACGGCGCCGACCTGGCGCCGGAAGGCGCCCTGTGGCTGCGCGTGATCCGCTCGCCCCACGCTCGCGCCCGGTTTCGGCTGGGTGACCTGCAGTCGCTCCAGAGCCGGCATGCGGGGCTCGCCGGTGTGTTCACGGCGCGCGACGTGCCGCTCAACAGCTTCGGCATCTTCCCCCAGGTGAAGGACCAGCCGGTGCTGGCCGACGGCGAGGTGCGCTTCTGCGGCGAGGCGGTGGTGGCGCTGGTGGGCGACTACGACGCTGTCATGGCGATCGAGCAGGAGGAGGTGCCGATCGAGTGGTCGCCCGAGACGCCGCTCGCGGACATGGACGCCGCGCTGGGCGCGCAGAGCAGGCCTGTGCACGCGTTTGCGCCCGACAACGTGCTGATCCGCGGCCGTGTGGTCAAGGGGGATGTGGAGGCGGCGCTGGCCGCGGCGGCGCACGTGGCGGAAGGCGAGTTCACCACCAGCTACGTGGAGCATGCTTACATCGAGCCGGAGGCCGGCTACGCCGAACGGGTGACCGGCCCGGACGGCGGCGACCGGTTGCGGATCTTCGCCTGCACGCAGACGCCGTACATGGATCGCGAGGAGGTGGCGCGCGTGCTGGCTCTGCGCGAGGAGCAGGTGCACATCGTGCCTTCGGCGGTGGGCGGAGGCTTCGGCGGCAAGCTCGACATCGCGCTGCAGCCGCTGCTGGCGCTCGCAGCGTGGAAGCTGGGCCGTCCGGTGCGCTGCGCGTACACCCGGCCCGAATCCATGCTGTCCACCACCAAGCGCCATCCCGGGCGCATGCGCGCGCGCTTCGCCTGCGACGCGAACGGGCGGCTGACCGCCGCCGACTTCTTCGGCGACTTCAACACCGGTGCCTATGCGTCCTGG
>Ga0299906_10001612_pt1 | contig 19244 bp, 15 predicted proteins | sample RVTome_14_FD_200259 | JGI IMG/M metagenome (GOLD analysis project Ga0299906, IMG submission 200259) | Soil microbial communities from uranium-contaminated site in the Upper Colorado River Basin, Wyoming, United States - RVT145D125 (version 2) ...
CCGATTATGCCAATATCCGGCAAGAAAGAAGATTGCCCAATTTCGCGGCCAGCGCGGCGCGGGCATCCTTCTCTCCATGCACCAGCCGGATCTCGGCCGGTTTATGTCGCATGCGGCGGACGAAATCAACCAGGTTTTTGGCATCGGCGTGGGCAGAGTAGCCGCCGAGGGTGTGGATCTGGGCACGGATATCGATGCGCTCCCCGTCGAGAACCACGTAACCGCCCCGCGGTCCGTATTCCTGGATGGCCCGCCCCGGGGTGCCATGCGCCTGGTAGCCGATGAAAAGGACGTCGGTGCGCGCATCGCCGAGGAGCGCCCTGAGGTAGTTGACGATTCGGCCGCCGCTGCACATGCCGCCGGCCGCGATGACGATGCAGGGGCGGTCGTTCTTCTGCAGGACGCGGACGGCGTTCTCGTGGTCCGCATGGTCTTCGATCACCGTCAGTTGCTCGAAACCGAGAGGCCGGCGGCCGCTGCGCACCCGGCGTTGCGCTTCCGCGTCCCAGAAGGGCCGCAGCCGCCGGTAGGCGCCGGTGATCCGGGTGGCAAGGGGGGAATCGAGGATGATTTCCAGCTCGTCCCAGGGAAGCCCCTTGGCCCCAGGCCGCTGCCGGTGGCGGTGAATGATCCCTTCCAGCTCGTAGAGCAGCTCCTGCGTGCGACCGAGGGCGAAGGCCGGGATGAGAACCGCGCCGCGATTGGCCAGGGCATGCTCGATGATCGCCTGCAGCCGCTCGCGCCGGTCCTTGCGCCCCTCGTGCAGCCGGTCGCCGTAGGTCGACTCGAGCACCAGCACATCGGCCCGGTACGGAGATTTCGGCGCCGGCAGCAGCGGTGCGTAGGGAGCGCCGAGGTCACCGGAGAAGACAATCCGTGACTCATGACACGTGACTGGTGATTGGCTAAAACCTTTGGACCTTGGACCTTCGACCTTGGACTCGAGCCCGGTACGTATCCCGACGGTCACGTAGGCAGAGCCAAGGATATGGCCGGCCGGTTGGAGCTGGATTTTCAGCTCGACATCGGAACCGGTCGGGATCGTTCGCCACTGTCCGTAACGGATGGGAACGATTCGCTTCTTCAGCTCCGCCAGGAATTTATCTGTCAGCCGTGCGTTGCGGCTGATGCCGACGCGGAAGGCATCCTCCAGCATCAACGGCAGCAGCACCGCCGACGGCTGCGAGCAGTAGATCGGCCCGCGAAACCCCGCCGCCAGCAGCCAGGGAATGCGCCCGCAGTGGTCGATGTGGACATGGGTGAGGATCAGGGCGCGAATGTGCTCGACGGGGAATTCGATTTCAAGCGGTGATTGGTCAGGACTTTGGACCTTGGACCTGGGACCCGCAACCTGTTCTTGTTCATTCCCCTGAAACAGTCCGCAGTCGATGAGAATGCCTACCTCCGGGCCGACACGCAGTTCATGGCAGGAACCGGTCACCCCCTCCTTGCCGCCGTGATGGATGATGTGCGGATACCCCTCCATATTTCCCCCTCCTATTAGTCGCTGGTCTGAAGTCCAAGGTCCTAGATTCAAGATTCAAGATTCAAGATACAAGATTCAAAAGCCTACTCTTGCATCTTGTATCTCGTATCTTGCATCTCAAATCCTAAAGACTCCAATACGCCAGCCCGGCTCCCTCAACCTCAGCCCGATCGAGAACCGTCTTCACGTCAATCACCACTCCGCAGCCATTCCCATTGTCGCAGAGTTCCTGCAACCGTGCCGGACCAATCCCCCTGAACTGGTCATGGGCCACCGCCCAAACCACCGCATCAACCTTCCCGGCCGCCTCCAGGCTCACCAGCTCGACCCCGTATTCATGCCTCGCCTCTTCGCCAGAGGCTACCGGGTCATGCACCAGGGTCTCCACCTCGTACTCCCGCAGCTCGCGCAGGATGTCGACCACCTTGGAATTGCGGATGTCCGGAACGTTTTCCTTGAAGGTCAGCCCCAGGACCAGCACCCGCGCCCCCTTGACCGCCTTGCCGACCCGGATGAGGTTCTTGACGGTGTTCTCGGCCACATACTTGCCCATGCCGTCGTTGATGCGGCGACCGGCGAGAATCACCTGGGGGTGATAACCGATCGCCTCGGCCTTGTAGGTCAGATAATAGGGATCGACCCCGATGCAGTGGCCGCCGACCAGGCCGGGGGTGAATTTGAGAAAGTTCCATTTGGTGCCGGCCGCTTCGAGCACCGCTCTGGTCGAGATCCCCAGCCGGTTGAAGATGATCGCCAACTCGTTCATCAGGGCGATATTGAGGTCGCGCTGGGTGTTCTCGATAACCTTGGCCGCCTCGGCGACCTTGATGGAGGGCGCCCGGTGGACGCCGGCAACGACGACCAGCTCGTAGACCCGGGCGACCGTCTCCAGCGTCTCGGCATCCTGGCCCGAAACGACCTTGACGATCTTGTCGACGGTGTGCACCCTGTCGCCGGGATTGATCCGTTCGGGCGAATAACCGACCTTGAAGTCGATCCCGCAGGTGAGCCCCGACTCCCGTTCCAGAATGGGTACGCAGATCTCCTCGGTCACGCCGGGGTAGACCGTCGACTCGTAGACGACGATGGCGCCTTTCGCCAGGTTCCGGCCAATCGCCGTGGAGGCCGAAACCACCGGCGAGAGGTCCGGATTGTGGTGGTCGTCGATGGGAGTGGGGACGGTGACGATGATAAACGCGGCCTCCTTGAGCCTCGCCGGATCGGTGGTGTAATCGATGCGCGTAGCCGCCAGCTCTGCAGTCGACAATTCGCCGGTAGCATCGTAGCCGCGGCGAAGCTCTTCGATCTTCCTGGCGCTGATATCAAACCCGATGACCTCCGCCACTTTACCGAACGCCGCCGCCAACGGCAGACCGACATAGCCGAGACCCACCAGGGCAATCCTGGTTTTTTTCGATATTATTTGTTCAGCTGTAACCATAATAACTCCTGAAGAGCAGATTCAAGATTTAAGATTCAAGACGCAAGCATTCCAAGACCTATTCTTGCATCTTGCATTCTGCCTCATGTCCGATAATACCCCCGGTACCACTCCACAAACCGCCTCACGCCCTCCTCGATCGACGTCGCCGGCTTGAAGCCGACATCTCGCACCAGGTCGTCCAAGTCGGCAAAAGTCGCGGGGACATCTCCCGGCTGAAGGGGGAGCAGATTCTTCTCCGCCTTCCTGCCGAGGGCCTTCTCCAGTGTTTCGATCAGGTGCAGCAGTTCCACCGGCTGGTTGTTGCCGATGTTGTAGTTGCGGTAGGGGGCGGCGCTGGTACCGGGGTCGGGGTTGTCGCCGGACCACTCCGGGTTGGGGGTCGCAACCCGGTCCGTGACCCGGATCACCCCCTCGACGATATCGTCGATGAAGGTGAAGTCTCGCCGCATCTTGCCAAAGTTGTAGACATCGATGGGGCGGCCCGCCAGAATCGCCCTGGTGAACAGGAACAGCGCCATGTCCGGCCGGCCCCAGGGGCCGTAGACGGTGAAGAAGCGCAGTCCGGTCGTCGGCAGCCGATAGAGGTGGCTGTAGGTATGCGCCATCAGTTCGTTCGCCTTCTTGGTCGCCGCATAGAGGGAGACCGGGTGGTCGACATTGTGATGGATGGAAAAGGGCATCCGGGTATTGGCGCCGTAGACGGAGGAGGAGGAGGCGAAAACCAGGTGCTGCACACCGCTGTGCCGGCAGCCTTCGAGGATGTTGACGAAACCGACCAGGTTGCTGTCGACGTAGGCGTGGGGATTTTCAAGGGAGTAGCGCACTCCGGCCTGGGCGGCCAGGTGGACCACCTTTTCGAACCCCTCGGCGGCGAACAGTCCCGCGATTCCCGGCCGGTCCGCCAGCTCCATCCGGACGAAGCGGAAGTTGGGATGTCCCACGAGCTGCGCCAGCCGCGCCTGCTTGAGGCTGACGTCGTAGTAGTTGTTGAGGTTGTCGAGCCCGACGACTTCATCGCCCCGCTCGAGCAGGCGTTTCGCCACGTGATACCCGATGAATCCGGCGGCGCCGGTTACCAGCAGCTTTGCCACAGCAATTATCCTTCCTGATTTTCAGCTTCGCCCGATGCCGAAGTACTCGAACCCTTCCCCCTTGAGCTTCTTCGGGTCGTACTGGTTGCGCCCGTCGAAAACCACGGGCTGTTTCATCATCTTCTTCATCGCCGAAAAATCGGGATGACGGAAAGGCTTCCACTCGGTGACCAGGGCCAGGGCATCGGCCCCTTCGAGAGCCTCGTACTGGTGGCGAACGAGTTGCAGGGCGCCGTTTTCAAACCAGGCCCGGGGCAAATCAGCGTGCGCGACCTCCATCGCCTCGGGGTCGTAGGCCAGGACCCGCGCTCCCGCGCCGACCAGTTGATGCAGCAGGACCACTGCGGGGGCCTCGCGCATGTCGTCGGTCCCGGGTTTAAAGGCGAGGCCCCAGATGCCGAAGGAGAGGCCGGAGAGGTCGGCGCCGAAACGGGCCGTGATCTTCTCGAAAAGGACATGCTTCTGTCGTTCGTTACGACGATGGACTGAACCGAGGATCATCGGCTCGATGCGTGCCTGCTCGGCCATGTGGATCAGCGCCTTGACGTCCTTGGGAAAACAGGAGCCGCCGTAGCCGCAGCCGGGATAGATGAACGAGTAGCCGATGCGCGAGTCGGAGCCGATCCCCAGGCGAACGCTCTCGACGTCGACGCCGAGACTGTCGCAGAGGGCGGCGATCTCGTTCATGAAGGAGATCTTGGTGGCGAGCATGGCGTTGGCGGCGTACTTGGTCATCTCTGCGTCGCGCACTCCCATGAACAAAATGCGGTCATAGCTGCGGGAGAAGTCGGCGTAGAGGGTGCGCATGATATCCCGGGCCGGCTTGGAGTCGGTGCCGATAACGATCCGGTCGGGGCGCATGAAGTCTTCGACGGCCGCACCCTCCTTGAGGAACTCGGGGTTGCTGACCACATCGAATTCAAGGGTGACGCCGCGCCGGTCGAGTTCTTCCTGAATCGCTGCCCGCACTTGGTCGGCGGTACCGACGGGGACCGTCGACTTGTCGACGATCGCCGCGTAGCCGGAGAGGTTTCTGCCGATCTCGCGGGCCACCGCCAGCACGTACTGCAGGTCGGCCGAGCCGTCCTCTCCCGGCGGCGTGCCGACGGCGATGAAATAGACGTTCGAGCCGGCCATCGCCGCGGGCAAATCGGTGGTGAATTTGAGCCGGCCGTCCCTCATGTTGGAGAGGACCAGCGGCTCCAGCCCCGGCTCATAGATCGGGATCTCCCCGGCGCGCAGGCGCTCGACTTTGGCGGCGTCGACGTCGACGCAGGTGACGAAGTTCCCCATTTCGGCAAAACAGGTGCCGGTGACCAGGCCGACGTAGCCGGTGCCAACGATTGTCAGATTCATGTCAAACACTCCTTGGAAAGTGAAGACTCAAGATTCAAGATTTGAAAGGCATTCTTGCATCTTGAGTTTCGGCTCTTCCTCTCTTCGTCTTTTCCTCTCACTCCTACCCCCCCGCCTTGCGGATGCGCGGGTCGGCGAGGGCGTAGCCGATGTCAGCGAGCAGATTGCCGAGCAGGGTCAGGCCGGCGCCGATGACCAGTATTCCCATGATCAGCGGATAGTCGCGCATCATCACTCCGTCGTAGAAGAGCTTGCCCATCCCAGGGATAGCGAAGATGGTTTCGAAGATGACGCTGCCACCGATCAGGCCGGGGACGGACAGGCCGAGGATGGTGATGACCGGCAGCAGGGCATTGCGCAGCGCATGCTTGTAGATCACCACGCGCTCGGAGAGCCCCTTGGCCCGGGCGGTGAGGATGTAGTCCTGGCGGATGACCTCGAGCATGGTGGAGCGCATGTAGCGGGAAAAACCGGCCAATCCGCCAAAGGCGGAAACGAAGACGGGAAGGATCAGGTGGTGGATCATGTCCCAGAGGCGGCCGCTGAAACTCAGGTATTCGTACCCCAGCGATTTGATGCCGGCAATGGGGAAAATGCCGAGGCGCACACCGAGAAAATCCATGAGCAGCAGGGCCAACCAGAACGATGGAGTGGCGAAACCGAGAAAGACGAAAACGGTGGTCGCCTGGTCGAAGAGGGAGTTGCGCCGCACCGCGGAAAGAATGCCGATGGGAATCGCTACCACGAGAATGAGGCTGATGGAGAGAATGTTGATCAGGATGGTGACCGGCATGCGCTCGACGATCTTGTCGAAAACCGGCCGGTGGTCCTGCGAAAAAGAGTCGCCGAAGTCGAGACGCACCAGCCGGCCGAGCCACTTGCCGTACTGGACGTGCAGCGGTTTGTCGAGGTCGTACTGGGCGCGAAGACGCTCCTTGGCCTCGACGCTCGCCTGCGGGTTGAGATCGGTCTGCAGGTCGGTTGGCTCTCCCGGCGCGAGGTGGATCACCACGAAGGAAATCAGGGTAATCCCGAGCAACAAGGGGATCATCATTATTAAGCGTTTGGATAAGTAGCGGATCATATAATTCTCAATCCAGAAAAACCTCAGTACCGCGGACGCTGCGCCCCGCCTTACTTTCTTTTGCTGACCTTACGACAACCGGATTCAGAGCAAACCGGCGGGTCGCGTCCCGCCAGACGCCTTACTTTTTGCAGGCCGCCAAAAAGTAAGCAAAAATCGGCTTCACCTGGCGGTGGGCACTCCTGTCGCGGCGATTTCGTTGCTGGCGACCTCTCTGCAGCTAACAGCGGCAGCGCTTCGTAGAGAGGAAGCCGAGACACTCATTCTTCGCCGGCTTTTACCTTTTCCTGGCAGTCCCGTCTTCCGTCTTCCGTCTTCCGCCCTACCTCGCATACCTCTGCTCGGACGCAGGCACATACCACTCGGTGAAATTGTACAGGATCCCCGCCGGGGCCGGTTCGATGCCGCGGAAGCGTTTGGCCACCGCCGGCAGGGCCTTGCCGACGTAGAGGAAGGTGTAGGGCTGCTCCTCGGCCAGGATTTCCTGGAAACGGTCGTACGCCTTTTTCCGCTCGGCCTGATCGAAGGTACGGCGCCCTCTCTCCAGCAGCTCGTCGACCTCGGCATTTTTGAACTGAATGAAGTTCAGCTCACGTGGTCCCGTCTTGCTCGAATGCCAGATATCATACTGGTCGGGCTCGGGGCCGGTCGACCAGCCGAGAATGGTGGCATCGAAATTCCCCGGATCGATGAACTCCTTGAGAAAGGAGGCCCACTCGATGACCCGCAGTTTAACGTTCACGCCGACCTCGCGGAAGCGGCGCTGAATAATCTCGCCCGACTTCACCCGCAGATCGTTCCCCTGGTTGGTGACGATGGTGAACGCCAGGGGCTTGCCGTCCTTGTCGAGGATGCCGTCGCCGTCACTGTCGCGCCAGCCCGCTTCGGCCAGCAGCGCCCTGGCCCGCTCGGGATCGAACGGATAACGCGGGACATCAGGATTGTAGACCCAGGTGTCCGGCTTGAAGGGCCCGGTCGCCGCCTGTCCCAGGCCAAGCAGGACGCCGTCGATGAGTTCCTGCTTGTCGATGGCGTAGGAGAGCGCCTGCCGCACCCTCCTGTCCTGGAAGATGGGGCGGCGCAGATTGTAGCCGAGGTAGGTATAGCTGAAAGCGAGATAACTGTATTTGTTGAACTGCCGCCGGAAGGCCGGCGTGTCGGTCTGGGTCTGGTACTGAATCGGCGTCAGACCCATGAAATCGAGCCCCCCCGACTGCAGTTCGAGAAACTGGGTCGACAGGTCGGGAATGATCCGGTAGACGACACGCTTGACGTAGGGCGGCCCCTCGAAATAGTCGGGATTCACCTCGAGAACCAGTTTTTCTCCCGATTTCCACTCGACGAAACGGTAAGGGCCGGTGCCGACCGGCTGCCTGGACAGGGGGCTTTTCGTCACCTCCACCCCTTCCAGCAGATGCCGCGGCAGGATGCTGACCCCCCAACTGCCGAGCGCCGGCGCGTATGGCATGGTGTAGGTTACCCGGAAGGTATAAGGATCGGGTGCCTCGGCCTTGGCCACCTGTCGGTACGCTTCGGCGTAGGCGGTCGGTGTTTTCGGATCGACGTAGAGTCGGTAGGTGAACAGGACGTCGGCCGAGGTGAAGGGGGCGCCGTCGTGCCACTTGACCCCTTCGCGCAGATGGAAGGTGATGGTCAGGTTGTCGTCGGAAATCTCCCAGGACTCGGCCAGTTCGCCTTCGATCCGCAGGTTCTTGTCGTAGCGCACCAGACCATCGTACACCAGACCGCTGATATCAGCGGATGCCGAATCGGAAGCAAGTACCGGCAGCAGGTTGCTCGGTTCGCCGATGGAGGCCTCTATGAAGGTGTCGCCGTAGGCCGGGGCCGCCGCCTCGCCTTCGGCGGGCAGGGGCGTTTCCTGCCGCTTGCAGCAGGCGAGCAGCAGCAAAAGAACGACGGCGATAAACAATAAGGACGGGATGCGCATGCAACCTCTCCGAACGGATAAGTTTTGAAAAGTTAAGTTATTGATTCAAAAGCCTCAACACAGAGTTCTCAGAGAAAATGCCGAGAACGCAGAGATTTTGGATTTAGGGACTTTCTCTGTGGCCTCCGGGCCTCTCTGTGCTCTCTGTGGTGAAGGCTTCTCGCTTCGTCTATGCCCCCCCCGCCTCAGGGAAACGGCAGGATTTCCACCCCCGGCGGCGGCGTCAGGCGAAACCGCTCGGCGGGTATCGCCACATTGGTCCGGACCTCGGAAAAAGCAATGGTCGCTTCGGTCTTCGAGGCGGGCATGGCCAACGACGCCGTGAGGGGAAACGGCCGGGTCTCGCCGGTGAACCGGTCGTAACCGACCCGCAGCAGAAGTTCATCCCCCTGGTAATAGGCCGCGCCGGTCAGCCGCAACAGCCGGTCGAAGCGCAGTTCCTGGCGGCGCCCCGCGCTGGCATAGAGGGTCAGCAGGGTTTCGTCTTCGGCCACCGGCTCCACCGACTGGCGCTCGTGGTCGATAACCGGCACCTGGTAGAGAAGAAGATGCACCAGGTCCGTCAACTGCAGCGGCAAACGGGTGAGCCGCTGCAGATGGGCCAGCGAAAAGTCGTCGCGATAGAGCTTGCCCTCACCCGGAATTAGAAACTCGAGCTGTTTGCCATCGGTGGCCATGACCAGCAGCGGCTGGCCAAAGGGGCTGAGGGTCTCGAGGCGCAGCCGGTCGGGCTTTTCGGCGAAGAGCACCTCGGTGACCGACTGGGTTCGCTCCTCCGTGCTGATCCTGACTTTGGCCATACCTTCGAGAGAGGTGAAAGCCGTTGCACTGTCAGCCAGACGTTCAAGAAGATTCGCCGCCGACACCGGCGGTGTGATGGGAGGTCGTGCAACGGGGCGAACGGCACAGGCCGCCAGCAGCAACGGCAGGATAGCGAGAAGCAGGCGTATCGACATCTAGTTATATATCTCCAAGAAAAGCACAGGTTGCACCATCGTGGGTGATCTCCCTCCCCTTCAAGGGGAGGGTTGGGGTGGGGATGGGATTATTCTGGCACGCAAGCACCCCATCCCCCTCCCGACCTCCCCCTTGAAGGGGGAGGAGATAAATTCATCACCGACAGTTATTCCGGCGGCAGGGTATCGAGCTTTTCGCGGACACTCGCGGCGTCCGGGGCAAGTTCGAGTGCATGGTTGTAGGTGGTGCGGGCCCGGGCGTTCAAGCCAAGCGCCCGGTAAACGTCCCCGAGATGTTCAAGCACGACCGGATCGTCGTCGAGCAGTTTGGCTGCCTTTTCGAGCTCCCGCCGCGCCTCTTCCAGCCGCCCCATTTTGAAATAGACCCAGCCGAGAGTATCGATGACATGCCCCTCGTTTTTCAACTGCAGGGCTCGCCGGGCCATCTGCAGGGCTTCGTCGAGTCTTTCCCCCTGCTCGGCGTAGGAATAGGCGACGAAATTCAGCGCCTCAGCGTAGTCCGGATCGAGGCGCAGCAGCTCCAGCATGGCCGCCAGGGCGCCCGCACTGTCTCCCCGGCGCTCCAGAACCACTCCTTTCTCGTAGAGCAGGCCGGTCGCTTCCGGATGGGCAAGCAGGCCCCGATCCAGGGTCGCCACAGCGGCATCGAAATGGCCGTCGGCTTCCTGGAGAGAGGCCAGAAAGGTATAGAGTTCGGGACGGCCAGGGCCTTGTTTGAGCAGGTCTTCGAGTGTGGCGATGGCATCGGCGGTGCGACCGAGCCGGAAGTAGATGTAGCTGATATGCGATTGGGTGTCGGCATGGAGTTCGGAATCGGCGGGAATCGCCTGGAACGCCTCGAGGGCAGACTGCCAGTCGGCCATCCGCTCGAGGGCGGAACCGAGATAGAAGCGGATATGGTCCAGTTCCGGCTTGTACTCGAGAATGGCGGAAAAAGTCTCCGCGGCGGCGGCCCATTCCTCCTTTTCCAAGTAGATGAGGCCGATCTTGCGCCGGGCCTCCAGATCCTCGGGATCGACTTCGACGGCCACCGTCAACTCCTGCAGCGCCTCATCGAGTCGATTCTCGGCGATCAGCAGGCGGGCGACATGGTGTCGCAGGGCAACGCTGCGGGGATTTTGCTGCAAGGCGGTACGGTAGAGGGCCATCGCTGCGGCGATCTCCCCGCGGCTTTCGAACAACCCGCCCAGCTCAGCCGTAGCGGGCTCAAAACTGGGTTGCAGGGCAAGAATCTTCCGGTAGGATTCCTCAGCCAGGGTTCCCAGACCGGTCTCCCGATACAGGCGGGCCAGGGCCAGATGGGCAGCGATGAAATCCGGTTTGCGGCGAGTCAACTCCTTAAGCACTTCCACGGCACGATCCAGCTTGCCGGCCCGAGCGAAGGCGATGCCGAGATGGAGTTGGGCATTTTCCTGCCCGGGATCCAGTTCGATGGCCCGCATCAGGTAGTTCGCCGCCTGCTCGTCGTCGCCGAGACCAAAATAAAGGCGCCCCAGAAAGAGGTTGGCCTCGACCGAAGAGGGGTCCTGGATCAACGCATCCTCGGCGGCCCGGATAGCTTTTTCTTCTGCATCCTGTTTGAGGTAAATTTCGGCCAAGGCCAGGCGGAGAAGGGAGGAATGGGGATCGAGCTTGATGGCCTGCTGCATAGACTCGGCCGCACCGTCGAAATCACCCGACTCGCCGAGCAGCTTGGCCTGGCTGAAGTAGAACAGGGATTTGGCTTCGGGGTTCTCCACCTTTGAGGCATAGGCCCGCTCTTCGGCGACAGCCGACGCCGGCGCAGCGAGCGCTGCCGGCCTCGGCAGGCAACCGGAGAGAGCGAGCAGCAGAGCAAGATACGGTAAGCACCGCAAAATCATTTATTTTTCTCCCAGTCGGCGGTTGCGGACCAGCCACGCACCCGGACCGCGCAAAGTGCATAGAAGGTACCATAGAGCGCAGATAGCGTCAATTCGTTTACCCGCCGCCCCGAATTCTTTACAGCTTCCCTGAATGTGTTAGAGTTTTCGTGAAATCGGAGACTTACACACGGGACCCAGGATGGTTGAGAACACCTTGCACAGGGATTTGCTGCGCCCCGATGCCTACCCTGAGGAGACCGGCCCGATCGGGCACCGGGAGACGCACATTTCCCGGCTCTATTTCACCGACCGGCACGTTTACAAGATTAAAAAACCAGTCGATTTCGGCTTTCTCAACTTCACCACACTCGACCGCCGCCGCTTCTACTGTCACGAGGAAGTGCGGCTCAACCAGCGGTTTTGCCCCGGCACCTACCTCGATGTCGTCGAGATCCGCAAGACGGCCCAGCAGTACCGGGTGGGCGGTGAAGGAGAGATCGTCGATTATGCAGTCAGGATGAAGCGCCTGCCTGAAGAGCGCATGCTGGTGCACCTGCTGCAGGCCGCCGCCCCCTCGCTCCCCGCGGAAATGCAGCGGGTCGGCCGCCGCATCGCTCTTCTGCACCGGGATTCGGAAATCGTCCGGAGCGACGGCGGTCGCTCCGACCTCGAAACCCTCCGGCACAACTGGCAGGAAAATTTCACGCAGACCGCCTCCTTCGTCGGACAAACCCTCTGCGCCTGCGGGCAGGCGGCGTGCACTGCCTACGTCGAACGGTTCCTCGCCGAGCACGCATCCCTGCTGCTCCAGCGACAGGAGCAGGACTTTGTACGCGACGGACACGGCGACCTGCACGCCGAGCACATCTGCCTGACCGACTCGGTGTGCATCTACGATTGCATCGAATTCAACCGCCGCTTCCGGGTCGCCGACGTGGCGGCCGACCTCGCCTTTCTGCTGATGGATCTCGATTTCCGCGAGCGGCGGGATCTTGCCTCCATCACCCTCGAAGCTTATCGCAAAGCCGGCGAGGCGGACCGCGAGCTGCCGCTGCTGCTCCCCTTCTACAAGGTTTACCGGGCCTGGGTGCGGGGGAAGGTGGAATCGCTGCTGGCTGCGGATGCAACGGCCGAGGCGGAGGCGCGCAACGCAGCGGCAGGACGGTCCAAGCGCTACTTCAGTCTGGCGCTGGGCTACCTCTGCCCGCCGGTGCTGGTCATGACCTGTGGCCTGATGGGGGTCGGCAAGACAACTGTGGCTCGCAGCCTGGCCGCCGCCCTGGGGGCAACGCTGCTGCGAACGGATGAACTGCGCAAGACACTGGCCGGGTTGCCTTCAACCGCCAGCAGGGCGGAGCAGTTCGGAGCCGGCATTTACTCCGCCGAGATGACTGCCAAAACCTACGACCTGCTGCTGGAACGCTCTCTGGCCGCTCTTGCCGCCGGGCAGTCGGTCATCGCCGACGCCGCCTTTTTGCGCCGGGACGAACGTGAGCGCTTCGCCGCGGCGGCTCAGCGAAAGGGCTTCCCCTGGCTGATCGCACTTATGGAGTGCCCGGCAGAAACGGCCCTCGAACGACTCGACCGGAGGCAGGCGATGGGCCGGGACGCGTCGGACGGCCGGCGCGAACTATTGGCCAGCCAGGCCGCGGCATTCGAGCCACCGGCCGGAACGGAAAACATTATCCGCATCGACACCGCCGGGGATGTTGACTATACTGTTCAGCGCATTCTCTGCGCGATCATCGAAAGGGACAGGATGCCCAGATGAAAGAACCTAATCCCATCCAGATCCGGGAAGCCTGGGTGCTTTGTTTCCTGCTGGGCGTCGTCATGCTCAATTATCCCTTCATCCACATCTTCAACAAGGAGACGATGGTCCTCGGCATCCCCGCTCTTTTTCTTTATTTCGCAGTCGGCTGGCCGTTTTCGATCCTGATCATCTATCTCTTTTGCCGCACCCTGCGCCACGAGAACGGGAACGGCAATCACAAGGATACCGGCAGGAAGGATCAGCGATGATCCCGGTCGGAGTCGTTGCCGCCATCTCCCTGCTCTACTTCGGCCTGCTCTTTGCCGTCGCCTTCTACGCCGACAAGAGGCGTGAGGCCGGCCGAAGCATCATCTCCAACCCCCACATCTATTCCCTTTCTCTGGCGGTCTACGCCACCTCCTGGACCTATTACGGCAGCGTCGGCCGGGCCGCCACCAGCGGTCTCGATTTCCTCCCCGTCTATCTCGGGCCCACCCTCGTCGCCTTCAGCTGGTGGTTTCTGCTGCGCAAGATGGTGCGCGTCAGCAAGGAACAAAACATCGTCAGCATCGCCGACTTCATCTCCAGCCGCTACGGCAAGTCGGCGGTGCTCGGCGCGGTCGTAACCGTCTTCGCCGTGGTCGGGATCATGCCCTACATCGCCCTGCAGCTCAAGGCGGTATCGCATACCTTTGACCTGCTGACGGTTTCGTCGGAGGCCATCGGTCCGGGATTCAAGAAACTCATCCCCGCCCTCCCCCCCTATGCCGACACCGCCTTCATCGTTGCTCTGGTTCTCGGGATTTTCGGTGTACTGTTCGGCGCCCGGCATCTCGATGCCTCGGAACGACACGAGGGGCTGGTGGCCGCGATCGCCCTGGAGTCCCTGGTCAAGATCGTCGCCTTCGTGGCGGTCGGGATTCTCGTCACCTACGGCATTTTCGATGGCTTTACGGACATCTTTGCCCGCTTCGCCACCCAGCTCCCCGACCGCAGCTACCTGCTGCTGCTCGACACACCGAAAACTCCCTACACCATGTGGTTCACCCTGACCTTCATCTCGATGATGGCTGTCATGTTTCTCCCCCGCCAGTTTCACATCATGGTCATCGAGAACTCGAACGAAAAACACATCAAGGACGCCATGTGGCGTTTCCCCGTCTACATGTTCCTGATCAACCTGTTCGTCATCCCCATCGCCCTCGGCGGCCTGCTCCTCAATGGCGGTGACAGCAGCAACGCCGATTACTTCGTTCTCCATCTCCCCTTGGTATCAGGGCATCCCTGGCTCGCCGTCCTCGTCTTCATCGGTGGCTTCTCAGCCTCGGCAGGGATGGTCATGGTCGAATCGGTCGCCCTCTCGACGATGATTCTCAACCACCTGGTCATGCCGGTCATCCTGCGGCTGAAGATCCAAGCGGCCGACATTTCCGGGCTCCTCATCAATATCAAGCGGCTGGGGATTCTGGCCGTCATTTTCCTCGGCTATCTCTACTTCAAGATCATCGGCGAATCGTACGCCCTGGTAAACATCGGCCTGGTCTCCTTCGTCGCCGCCGCTCAGTTCTCCCCTTCGCTGATCGGCGGACTTTACTGGAAGCGGGCCAACCTGCGCGGCGCCACGGCAGGGTTGGTCCTCGGCTTCATCGTCTGGTTCTATACTCTGCTCATCCCTTCCTTCGTACGCTCGGGCTGGATGGAGAGCGACATCCTCGAAAGGGGACTGTTCGGCTTCGGCTTTCTCCGGCCGCTGGAACTCTTCGGGCTCACCGGCTTCGACATATGGACCCATTCGCTTTTTTGGACCTTCTTTTTCAACATCGGCGCCTTCCTGACCCTGTCCCTGCTGACTAAACCGGCGAAGAGCGAAGTCGAACAGGCGCTCAAGTTCGTCGATGTTTTTGCGCCGCCGGCAGAGTTGGAAAAACGCAAGCGCCTCAGCCGCGCTCCCACCATCATCGAGTTTGTCGACCTGATGACGAAATTCATTGGCGAGAAGCAGGCCCATGCAGCCATCGCCCAGTATCTCGGCAATCGGGAGATCGACGAGCGGGGGAGTCTCTCCGAATACGACCTGCCCAACCTCAAGCGTTTCACCGAACGGACCCTGGCCGGTTCGGTCGGGGCCGCGCCGGCTCGCATCATCATCGAGAATTACCTTTCGGCGAGGGGAAGCAAGATGGAGGATGTCTTCGACATTTTCGGCTCGGTGACCATCAGCCGCACCACCAGCCGGGAACAGCTCGGAGTTCTCTACGAAGCGGCGCGGGCGGTGGCCAGCGGGGTCGAGGTGCCGACGATACTCGACAACATCCTCGAACTGCTCCTCCAGCAATTCAAGTTCGACCTGTGCGTCATACGGATTCTCGACGAGGATCGCATGATCCTGACGGTGCGCAGCCAGAAGGGGATGAGTTCGGAACATCTGGGCGAATCGGAGCGCGCCCTGACGACAGAGACCTATATCGGCGAGGCGTTTCTCAACAATTCGGTCGTGGTGGTCAACGACACGGACTTCATGGACAAGGCGGTATCCGCCCAGATCATTCATCGAGAAGGGATCAAGTCTTTCGCCCACGCCCCGATCACGATCGAAGGACAACCTATCGGCGTTCTGTCGGCCTTCTCCAGGTCGGCCAAGGGGATTTTCACCGACGAGTTCATCGCGCTGTTCAGGAGCCTGGCCGGGCAGATCGGAGTGGCCTGGCGCAACGCCCGGCAGACCGAACGTCTGATCGCTGCCCGTGAGCAGGAACGCGAACTGCAGATCGCCAAGGACATACAGCTCGGGCTGCTGCCGTCACACGTCCCGCAACTTACCGGAATCGCCCTGGCCGGCACCTGTGTTCCCGCCCACCAGGTGGGAGGCGACTACTATGACTTCCTGCAGCGCGGCGACAATCTTCTCGACCTGGTCATCGCGGACGTCTCCGGACACAATGTCGGAGCGGCGCTGCTCATGGCAGAAACCCGGACATTTATCCAGGCCCGTTCGCAGGGGATTCACCGGGCCAGCGATATCATGAGCGCCCTCAATGAATTTTTCTATGAGGACCTCACCCGGGCCGAGCTTTTCATCACCATGTTCTACCTCATCTACAATTCAGACAGCCGCCGTCTCTCCTTTGCCAGCGCCGGCCATAATCCACCGCTCATCTGGCGGGCCGGCTCGCGGAGCAGCGAGCGGCTGGATGCCGAGGGCCTGATCCTGGGCATCAAGAGATGGGTCGACTTCGAGGAGAAGCAGGTGCAACTGTACCCGGGCGACGTGCTACTTCTCTATACCGACGGCATCACCGAGGCCGAAAACCAGGACGGCGAATTCTTCGGCGAAGAGCGGCTGGCTGCTCTCTTTGCGGAATATCAACACCTGACACCAGAGCAGATCATCGATAACCTGCTGCAGCAGGTCCGGCTCTTTGCCGGCGTCCACCATTTCAACGACGATGTTTCCCTGGTGGTCATGCAGGTGGAAAAGGGAGAATCCGAGGTGGTGGAATAGGCAGGAAATCTGGCCAGTCGGCCGCAGAATATGTTACTATTATTCAAGTTATGGTTATTGCCAATTCACGGACCGGCAACCTGGAAGGAGGAATGCAATGATCGTCAAAATCGAGGAAAAGGGAGCGGTGGTTCTCATCGAGGTGAAGGAAGAGCGGCTGGATGCCCATAACAGCGGCGAGCTCAAGAGCCAGATGCTCAGTCTTTTCGAAGAGGGCAAAAACAATCTGGTGGTCGATCTCCAGGAAGTGCGTTTTGTCGATTCATCGGGACTCGGAGCCCTGGTTTCCGGTTTCAAAAATGCCAGCGCCCGCAACGGCAACCTCAAGCTGTGCGGGCTGCAGCCGCAGGTGAAGTCCATGTTCGAGTTGACCAGGCTGCACCGCGTTTTCGAAATCTTCCCCGGTATACAGGAAGCACTTGCCAGTTTTTAACGGTACATACCTCTCGGGGACCGTATGAAAGAGAATCTCGAGGTAGATATCCGGGTACCGAACCAGACCCGCTACCTCAGCCTCATCGGCAAAATCGGCGAGGATGTCGCGCGAACCCTGAAGCGCTACAAGGGGGACCGTGAGGAACTCGCCTACCACCTGAACCTGGTGCTGACGGAGGCCATGGCGAATGCCATTCTCCACGCCAACGAGGATGACCCGGAGAAGGAAATTCACGTTACCATCACCATTCTCGACCAGATTCTCTGCATCAAGGTATATGACCAGGGACAAGGGTTCGATATCAGCATGCTCCCTTCCCCGAATTTCAAATCCCTCGACGATCATGGGCGAGGCGTCTACATCATTCGTTCGTTGATGGACAAGGTGACCTACCGCAAATTCAAGGGCGGCCACGTTCTGGAAATGGTCAAGTCCCTCCTCTAGCGTCCCGGTTGAAAAGAGCCGCAAGTTCGCTGTGGCTGCGGATTTTCAACGCTCCTGGCAGATCCCCTTTGTAAGCCGCAAAACGGATACCGGCGCGCATCGCTGCCGCGCTGTCCAGTTCGGAATCTCCGACGAAGAGCAGTTCGTTCTCCCGCAGGCCGAGGCGGCGCGCCGCCAGTTCAAGCATGTCAGGATGCGGCTTGGGGCGAGCCACGTCCCGGCTGGTCACCACCGTTTGAAAATACCGGCTCAAGCCGAAATGGCGCAGGATTTCTGGCATGCTCGTCCCGCGATTGGTGGCAACGGCCAGCGGCATCTGCGCCGAAAGTGCCGCCAGCGTTTCGACCATGCCCGGCTCCGGTGTCATGAATGGGATAAACTGGCAATAATCGAGGGTTGCGGCGCAGGCCAGAGCCTGCTCGACCCGCTCCGGCCCGAGCAGGACGGCAAAGACCTCGGGGCTGGCGGCCGTATGGCAGAGATGGGCCTTGACGCTGTCGTCCGCCGCGACGGGAGGCGCCCCCACCTGCTGCAGGACGGCATTGTAATAAGCCAGATTGGCTGCCCGGCTTTCAAACAGAACACCGTCGCAATCGTAGATGATGCCGCGAATTCCGTTCATGAGTGGTTTACTTGCCGGCGGCAGAAAAACAGTCCCCCCAGGCCGATCAGAATCATCGGCAGGGAGAGGACCTGCCCCATGGTCGCACCACCCCAGAGAAAACCGAGATGGGCATCGGGCTGACGGAAGAATTCGACCGTAAAGCGGAACGCCCCGTAAAGCAGAAAAAAGGTGAAGAAAGGAATCCCGGGGGCAGACCGGCGCCGGTGCAGAAGCCAGAGCACGGCGAACAGAACCGGCCCTTCGAGCAGCGCCTCGTAAAGCTGGCTCGGGTGGCGGGGCAGCGGACCGGCGCCAGGGAAAACCATCCCCCATGGAACATCGGTGACCCGGCCCCATAATTCGCCGTTGATGAAGTTCCCAACCCTTCCGAGCCCAAGACCGACCGTGGCCGCCGTCACCAGAATATCGCCGGTCAGCAGCTTCGGCAGCCTCTTGCGGAAACAGAAGACGATGGCGGCGACAACGACGCCGAGCAGACCGCCATGGAAACTCATCCCCCCTTCCCATACGGCGAAGCTCGAAAGGGGGTGCTGGATATAGTAGGCCGGATTGTAAAATAGCACGTAGCCCAGGCGGCCGCCGAGAATGACCCCGAGGATGCAGTAGAAAAGGAGGTCAGAGAGCCCTTCGGCATCCAGAGGCAGAGAGCGCAGACGGGCGAGACTGCGGATGATGAGCCAGGCTGCGACAAAACCGAGCAGGTACATCAGGCCGTACCAGCGAACCGCCAGGGGGCCGATGTGGACAATGACAGGATCGATCTGGGGAAAAGGGAGCATGAACGTTTCCTTCGTTTATGGAGAATGAAATCGCAATTATTTGTTATTATCCCTGCGTCACGGCCGTCGAGCGCCGCAGCTCGGCAAGCAGCCCTGCCATGTCGGCCGGGATCGGCGCCTCCAACTCAAGGGGCTCGCCGCTGATCGGGTGCGCCAGGGAAAGACGCCAGGAATGCAGCATCTGCCGCCGTACCGGGTAACCGTGCCAGTCGTCAGGGCCGTCATAGCGCCCATCCCCCAACAAGGGATGACCGGATTCGGCAAAATGTACGCGGATCTGATGCGAGCGGCCGGTGAGGATCTCCACTTCCACCAGAGCGGCGTCTGCGAACTCTTCACGCACCCGGTAGCAGGTGACAGCCTCCTTCCCTCCGCGGTCGACTGTTTTGACCTTGTTCGTCGCCCGGTTGCGGGCCAGCAGCGAGCGGAACTCTCCTTCCGGAGCCGGCATCCGGCCCGCCACCACGGCCAGGTA
>Ga0299906_10001613_pt1 | contig 19242 bp, 18 predicted proteins | sample RVTome_14_FD_200259 | JGI IMG/M metagenome (GOLD analysis project Ga0299906, IMG submission 200259) | Soil microbial communities from uranium-contaminated site in the Upper Colorado River Basin, Wyoming, United States - RVT145D125 (version 2) ...
CCGCTGGTGGCGTACCAGCTCGCGCTGCTCGCCTACCACGGCGTGACCGAGGTGGTCGTCAACACGCACCACCTGGCCGAACGCCTCGAGGAGGCGGCCCGCCGCCACTGCCCGCCGGGCGTCGAGCTGCGCTTCTCCCGCGAGCCCCGGCTGCTCGGCACCGGCGGAGCCCTGCGCCCGGTCGCGGAGTTCCTGCGGGCCAGCGATCCCTGCCTGATCGTGGGCGGCGACATGCTGCTCGACGCGGATCTCGGCTCGCTGCTGGCGCGGCACCGCGAGCGCCGGGACGCGGTGACCCTGCTGCTCAGCGACGATCCCCGGGCGGAGCGCTTCGGCACGATCGGCATCGACGCCGAGGGCGCGCTGCGGCGCATCGGGCGGCGCTTCGACCTGGGCGGCGAGTGCGCGGCCGGCGTCTACGTGTGGGCTAACGCCGTCGCGGCCCGCGCCTTCGACAGCCTGCCCGAGCGGGAGGTCTTCTCGCACCTGGACGCGTGGCTGGCCCCGCGGCTCGCCTCCGGCGCCCGGGACGTGGGCGCCCTGCTGCTCGGTCCGGAGACCTGCGCCTGGGCGCCCGTCGGCACGCCGCAGGAGTATCTCGCCGCCAACCTGGCGCCGCCGCGGCTCTCCTACCTGGACCCCGACGCCGCGGCGCGCGCCCGCGGCACGCGCTTCGAGGCCGACCTGGTGATCGGCGCTGGCGCGGTGATCGGCGCCGGAGCTAGTCTGCGTCGTGCGGTGATCTGGGACGGGGAAGAGGTCCCCGCCGGGCTTCGCGCCGAGGACGGGGTGTTCGCGGGGGGGCGCTTCCACCGGGCGAGCGCAGAGTCCTCGGCAGGAGGCGCGACCTGAGCGAAGTCGTCTTCATCGGGACGAGCGACGCCTTCGGCGCCGGCGGGCGCAGGCAGTCGGCGGTGCTCCTCCGCACCGGCGGCGGCGCGCTGCTGGTCGACTGCGGCACCACCACCGGCTCCGGCCTCAACGACCTCGGCATCGACCGCTCGGAGATCGACGCCATCGTCGTCACCCACTTCCACGCCGATCACTTCGGCGGCATCCCGCTGCTGATGCTGGCCGCCCTCTACGAGGACGAGCGGCGCAAGCCGCTGCGCATCGCGGGCCCGCCGGGGGTGGAGGAGCGCGTCCGGGGCCTCGCCGCCGCCATGGGCTACGACATGCGCGACCGCCACTGGACCTTCGCCTTCGACTTCGCGGAGCTGCCCGCGGGACGCGAGCTCGAGATCGGCCCGGCCCGGGTGCGGGCCTTCGAGACCCGGCACCAGCCGGACTCGAAGCCCCACGGCCTGGTGATCCGCAGCGGCTCCGAGCGCATCGCCTACTCGGGCGACACGGGCTGGTTCGACGCCCTGCCGCGGGAGGTGGGGGCCGCGGACCTCTTCGTCTGCGAGTGCACCTACCACAGCCACGACTTCGAGTATCACTTGAACCATGGGGCGCTGGTCGAGCGCCGCGAGGCCTTCGATTGCGGTCGCATCGTGCTCACCCACCTGGGCGCGGAGATGACCGACCGGCGCGGCCGCTGCGCCTTCGACACCGCCGACGACGGCCTCTCGCTCAAGATCTGAGCCTCAGCGGCCGCGGATGCGGCCGTCGCGGCCCGGCACCAGCTCGCCCAGCACGGCGGCCCGGGAGGCGCCGCTGCAGCGCGGCAGGTGGTTGGGGAGACCCAGCAGCGCGTTGCGCCCCATCAGCGAGAAGGCCATGGCCTCGGCGGCCGCCGCCGGCACCCCCGCCGCGTCGAAGGGCTCGACCGGCGCCCGGAAGCGCGCCGCCAGGGCGCGCATCACCGCCGGGTTCGCCGCGCCGCCGCCTCCCACCAGCAGGCGCTCGACCGGAGCGTCGAGGAAGTCGCGGCAGGCCCGGGCGACGGCCTCGGCGCTGAACTCGACCAGGGTCGCCACCAGGTCGTCGTCGGGGCGGCCCGTCCCGCGCCACTCCGCCACCAGGGCCTCCGCCTCCGCCGTGCCGTAGCGTTCGCGTCCCGTCGACTTGGGCGGCGGGCGCGAGAGGAAGGGGTCGTCGAGCAGCCGCTCGAGCAGGCGGGCGTCGGGCCGGCCCCGGGCCGCCCGGCGCCCGTCGCGGTCCATGCTCTCGCGGCCTCCGGAGACGAGGGCCACGACGCCGTCCACCAGGGCGTTGGCGGGGCCCACGTCGAAGGCCCCCACCCGCTCCGGGTCGCCGTCCGCCGGCAGCCAGGTGAGGTTCGCGATGCCGCCGAGGTTGAGCGCCACCCGCGACTCGCCCGGCCGGGAGAAGGCCGCCCGGTGGAAGAAGGGCGCCAGCGGCGCGCCCTCGCCGCCGGCGGCCAGGTCCCGGGGTCGGAACTCCGCCACCACGGTGAGGCCCGTGCGCTCGGCGATCACGGAGGGGTCTCCGATCTGGAGCGTGGCGCGCAGCTCCGGGTGGTGGGCGACGGTCTGGCCGTGGCTGGCGATGGCGTCCACGCCGGCGAGCCCGAGCCCGGAGTCGCCGGCCACTCCCGCCGCCGCCGCGGCGAAGCGCTCGCCGAGCTCCACGTCCAGGGTTGCCAGCTCGCGCAGGGCGTCGGCCGCCGGCACGCGGGCCGCGGCCAGGCGGTGGATGCGCCCCCGGAGCTCCGCCGGGAAGGGCTCCTGGCGGAAGGCCAGCAGCCGGAAGGGGCGCGCCTCGGGGCCCTCGGGCCACTCCACCAGGGCCGCGTCCACGCCGTCGGCGGAGGTGCCCGACATGAGTCCGATCAGCCGCATGCGCGGCGAAGGGTAGACGATGCGTTGACAGGCAAGTCAGTCCCCGCATACTCCGCGTTCGCGGGGCGGAACCCGCACCGGAGCCAGCCCATGACCGACTCCTCCCGCACCCAGGGCCGATTCATCTGCGGCGGCGCCGTGCTGGTGGGTCTCTGGTTCCTGGCGGGCCTCTTGTCGAAGAGCTACTGGGCCCTGGCCATCCCGGTGGCCCTGGTCGTCTTCTTCGCCCTCGGTCTCACCTTCTGGGTGGGCTGGACCATCGCCACCATCCAGATCGAGCCCTTCGAGGACGACGAGCCCCTGCCGCCGGCCGAGACCAGCCCGGACCGCCGCGCCTAGGACGAGCGTGCGCATCGCCCTCCTCACCTATCGCGGGAACATGTACTGCGGCGGCCAGGGCGTCTACGCCGCCCACCTGGCCCGGGAGTGGCGGCGCGCCGGCCACGACGTGCACGTGATCGCCGGCCCCCCGCTGCCGGACCTGGAGCCCGGGATCCCGCTCCACGTCATCCCCAACGCCAACCTGTTCGGCGTCGAGCACCCGGAGTGGGCGCGCCGGGAGCGCCCCCTGGAGCTGCTCTCGCCGCTCAACCTCTGGGAGCTCGGCGTGTCGCGCTTCGGCGTCTTCCCCGAGATGCAGAGCTTCGGCCTGCGCCTGCTGCTGCGCTGGCGGCGCCTCCACGCCCGCCACCGCTTCGACGTGGTCTTCGACAACCAGTGCCTGTCCTGGGGTCTGCTGGGGCTGCGGGCCAGCGGCGTCCCGGTGGTCTCGGTGATCCACCATCCCCTGCACATCGACCGGGAGGCGGATTTCGCCATCGACCCGAGCCTGCGCAAGCGCATCAAGCGCACGCTCTACTTCCCGCTCTTCATGCAGCAGATCGTGGCGCCCCGCCTCGACCGCATCGTGACCGTGAGCGAGGCCTCCCGCCGGGAGATCGAGCGCCACTTCGGCATCCCCGAGAAGCAGGTGCCCGTCGTCCACAACGGAACCGACACCGAGACCTTCCGGCCGCTGCCCGGGAAGCCGGTGGAGACGGACCTGATCTTCGTCGGCCGCACCGAGGACCGCAAGAAGGGCCTCGGCACCCTGCTGCGCGCGCTCCACCACCTGCCGCCCCGGGTCACGCTCAAGATTGTGGACGGGCGCATCCCCGACGACGGGCTGGTCATGCGCTTCGCGCGCCGCTACGGCATCGCCGACCGGCTGGTGCTGGTGCGGCGCATGCTGAGCCTCCCCGAGCTGGTGGAGCAGTATTCCACCGCCCGCGTGGCGGTGGTGCCGTCCTTCTTCGAGGGCTTCGGCTTCCCGGCCAGCGAGGCCATGGCCTGCGGCCTGCCGGTGGTGGCGAACTCCGCGGGCGCCCTGCCCGAGGTGGTGGGCAGCGACGGCCGCGCCGGCCTGCTGGTGCCGCCGCGCCGGCCCGAAGCCCTGGCGGCGGCCATCCGGGAGCTCTTGTCCGATCCGGAGCGGGCCTCCCGCATGGGTCGGGCGGCGCGGGCGCGCATCGAGCGCGCGTTCCGCTGGAGCGACGCCGCCGCGGGACTCGCGGCGGTGCTCGAGGAGACCGTGCGTGCTGCTCACCGTCGACCTCGAGCGGCTTAGGGTCCGGGCCGGCGAGACCGTCCTGGACGCGGGCTGCGGCGAGGGGCGCCACTGCTTCGGCGTGCTCGAGCGCGGCGCCCGGGTGGTGGGCCTGGACCTGGACCGGGCGGCGCTGGCCGCCGCGGCCAGCGGCCTGCGCCCGCGGGCCCGGGAGCTCGGCCGGCTCGGCGCCGTGCTGCGCGGCGACGCCTTCCGCCTGCCCTTCCGGGACGGGACCTTCGACAAGGTGATCTGCTCCGAGGTGATGGAGCACGTCCACGACTACCGGGCCGCGGCCCGGGAGCTGGCCCGGGTGACCCGCCCGGGCGGCATGCTGGCGGTGACCATCCCCACCGCCACCAGCGAGCACCTCTACCTGCGCGCCGGCGACGACTACTTCGAGTCGCCGGGCGGCCACATCCGCATCTTCCGCCCGCGGCAGCTCGCCCGGGCGCTCGCCGGCGCGGGCCTGGCCACCGTGGGCGTCGGCTTCGCCCACGCCCTGCACACGCCCTACTGGATGCTGCGCTCTCTGGTGGGCCTGCCCCGGGCCGACGAGAGCCGCCTGGTGCGCGCCTACCGGCGCTTCCTGATCCGGGCCGTGGTCTCGCCCTTCACCGTCCGGCTGGAGCGGGCGCTCAACTACTGCTTCCCGAAGAGCCTGATCCTCTACGCCGCCAAGCCCCTGCGGCGGGCGGCGGAGGCGGCGGGGTGAGCGAGCGACCCCTGCGCATCTGCTTCGCGGCCTACCGGGGCAACATGCGCTGCGGCGGGCAGGGCGTCTACCTCTGGTTCCTGGCCCGCGAGCTGTCGCGGCTCGGCCACCGGGTGGACGTGCTCGTCGGCCCGCCCTACCCCGACCCCATGCCCTTCGCCCGGGTCTGCGAGCTGCCGAACGACCAGTTCTGGGGGCGCTGGTTCTGCCGCGACCGCTCGGGCTTCGTGCTGCGCCCCAACCCGCTGCGGATCTTCTCGCCGCTGACCTTCTACGAGCTGGCGGCGAGCCGCATGGGCTTCCTGCCCGAGCCCTTCGCCTTCAGCCTGCGAGCCTTCCGCGAGCTCGGTGCGCGGCTGCGCGCGGGAGGCCACTACGACCTGGTGCACGACGTGCAGTGCCTGGGCTGGGGGATGCTCGGCATCCGCGCCCTGGGCCTGCCGGTCGTCGCCACCATCCACCACCCGCTCTCCATCGATCGGCGCGCCTCGTTCGCCCGGGACCAGGGCCTGCGCGAGGCCCTCGGCAGCATGCAGTTCTACCCGGTGGGCATGCAGTCCTTCGTGGCCCGGCGCGTCGACCGCATGCTGACCTCGTCCGTGGCCAGCGCCCGGGAGATCGCGCGCGACTTCGGCGTCGAGCCCGGGCGCATCCGCATGGTGGCCAACGGCGTCGACACCGAGCTCTACTGCCCCGACCCGCGCGTGCTCCGCGACCCGAACGAGATCCTGTGCGTGGGCCGAGCGGCCGACCCGAACAAGGGCGTGGCCGGGCTGGTGGAGGCCCTGGCGCTGCTGCCGGCGCGGGTGACCCTCACGCTGGTGGACGAGGACGACCCGGGGAGCGCGGCCCGCCGCCGGGCCCGGGAGCTCGGCTGCGCCGACCGGCTGCGCATCACCGGGCGCCTGCCCACGCCGGAGCTGCTGCGCCTGTACCGGCGCGCGGCCCTGGTGGTGGTGCCCTCGCGCTACGAGGGCTTCGGCCTGCCCGCCGCCGAGGCCATGGCCTGCGGCACGCCGGTGGTGGCGACGGCCGCCGGCGCCCTGCCGGAGGTGGTGAACGCCGGCGGCGGCGGCGTGCTGGTGCCCCGGGACGATCCGCGGGCCCTGGCCCGGGCCGTGGCCGAGCTGCTGGCGCGCCCCGAGACCCGGGCCGAGCTCGGCGCCATCGGGCGCAAGCGCATCGAGGCGGCCTACTCGTGGCCGCGGGTGGCGCGGGCCACGGCCGGGGTCTACGCGGAGGTGCTGGCCGAGCGGGGCCGTCCCACCAGCAGCACCACGTCGGCCAGGGCCGGCGCGCGGCGCGCCAGCCAGTCGAGCCCCGCCAGCGCGCCCTGAGCCGCGGTCGCGGGCAGGGCCGCCAGGGCGCGCGCCCAGCCCGCCAGCCCCCAGCCGAGCGAGATCCCCTCCACCCGCTCGAGCGTGAGGCTGCGGGAGGCCTGCTCGCGCAGGAGCGCGAGCTCGTAGCGCGTGAAGTGGTCGTGGGGCACGTCGTAGTGGCGGCGCCCCCGGCCGGGGGCGCGGCCGAGCCAGCCCTCGCGGAGCGCGTCGAGGGCGCGGGCCGCGCGGCCGGCCAGCGACTCGAAGTTCGCGACGGCGAGCACCACCCGCCCCCCGGGCCTCGTCACCCGGGCCATCTCGGCGATCGCGACCTCCGGGCGGTCGAAGTGGTCGAGGGCCCCCTTGCAGACGACCGCGTCGAAGCGGGCGTCCGCGAAGGGCAGCGCGTCGCCCCAGCAGCGCACCCAGGCCGGGGAAGCGCCCGGGCGCTCCGCGGCGACCGCCCGGGCCAGGGCCGACATGCGGGCCGAGGGCTCGGCGGCCACCACCCGCGCCCCGCGGGCGACCAGGGCCGCGGCGTCCTGGCCGAAGCCGCTGGCCACGTCCAGGATGCGGCGTCCGGCGGGGGGCCCGACGCCGTCCAGGGTCATCTCGGTCATGCGCGCGAACAGGAACTCGCTGTCCCGCGACGTGCCCGTCGGGATCACGTCGCGCATGTCCCGATCCAGGTCCACCACGCGCACCGGCGCACCATACACTTCGCTACGCGCCGGGTCAGGGGGTACCCTTGCCGGCATGGCCGAATCCGAGGCCGCGAGCGGCCGCACCCTTGCCCGCCTGGCCCCGGGGTCCGGCGGCACCGCCGCGCGCCTCGCCTCGTTCTGGGTCACCTACGTCGCCATCCTGGCCTTCGTGGTGCTCTCCTTCCAGACGATCGCCGTGGCGGAGGGCCTGCTCACCGTCCACTTCCGCCGCCTGGTGGCCGCGGCCATCCGCGTGAACCCGGCCCAGGGCCCGATCGTGGGCCAGATCGAGGACCGCATCGGGGGCCTGCTGGAGCGCTCCCCCTGGATCCGCTCCGGCGACGTGCGGGTGAACGCGCTCGTCTTCGGCGCCGACGGCCGCACGAACCTCTACGTGGTCGGCCGCGCCGTCCCGCCGCCGCCGGACATGAACCCCCACCAGGTGTTCGTCGACGCCCTGCGCCTGCTGCCGGCCACCTCCGACGTGGTGGTCTCGGTGCCGATCCTGTCGCGGCTCTCGGCGGCGATCGTGGTCTTCTACGGAGCGGGCCTGGTCATCTTCCTCTTCCTCTACAACCGCGCCGTGGCCCGCCGCGAGGGCCTGCTCTTGACCTCGGCCGTGGCGGCCCGGGACGCCAGCGCCCAGCGCGCCCGGGAGATCGAGACCGAACTCGGCCGCGTCCAGGAGCGGCTGCGCAAGGTCGAGCCCGGCGAGCGCGCCCAGGCCGAGGAGATCCGGCGCCTGGAGAACGAGCGCGAGTCGCTGCGGCGCAAGCTCGAGCAGCTCGCCGAGCGCGAGGCCGAGCTGCGAGCCAGCGCCGCGCGGGCCTCCGAGCTCGACGACGAGCGCCGCGCCCTCGAGGACCTGCTCGAGGAGGCGGTGGAGGACCTGAGCCAGAAGGAGGGCGAGATCCAGGACCTCCAGGGCCGCCTCGAGCGGGCCGCCCGGGCCCCCTCCAGCCGGAGCCGGGGGCGGGCCTCCGAGCACCTGGAGCGGCGCCTGCGCACGCTCTACAAGACGATCGAGTTCGACGACCGGGTGGTCCAGGACCTGCTGGCCCTCGGCGACGAGATCCAGCGCCTGCGCGCCGAGGAGGGCATCCGGCGCCTGGCGGACGACCCGGAAACGGCGGCCATCCGGCGCAAGGTGGGCGGGCTGCCGCCGCCGCTCGCCATCTTCGAGCTGGGCTTCGCCGGCAAGGGCCGCATCTACTACACCCGCGGGCGCCAGCAGCGCTACCGCGTGCTGGCGATCGGCGCCAAGAACAGCCAGAAGAGCGACCTGGAGTACCTGAGCCGCCTGCCGCCGGAGTAGGGGGCGGCCCGGCGAATCAGACCGCGTCCCCGAGCGCGCGGCGCAGGGCGGACTTCAGCTCGGCGTCGTCCCAGGGCTTCTCCAGCAGCGCCGCCACCCCCACGCCCTCGAGCTCGCCGCGGGAGAGGTCCCCGGGCCAGCCCGTGAGCATGAGGCGCGCCGCCGCGGGCCAGCGCCGGGCCACCCGGGCCAGCAGCGCGAGGCCGTCCATGCCCGGCATCTTGTGGTCGGACACCACGGCGGCGACCGGCCTCTCCTCCAGGATGCGCAGCGCCTCCGCGCCCGAGCCGGCGGTGACGATCTGGTAGCCCTCCCGGCGCAGGCTGCGTCGCAGGGCCGACAGGATGTGCTCCTCGTCGTCGACCAGCAGCACCAGGGGCCCGCCGCCGCCCGGCGTCACCCGGCGGGCGCCAGCGGCAGGCGCACCTCGAAGGTGGTGCCCGCCTCCGGCTCGCTCCGCGCCGTCAGCGTGCCGCCGTGGCGCTCGATGATCTGGTACGAGATCGAGAGGCCGAGGCCGGTGCCCGCTCCCACCCGCTTCGTGGTGAAGAAAGGGTCGAAGATGCGCTCCCGGTGTTCCGGCCGGATGCCGACGCCGTCGTCGCAGACCGCGATCACCACCTGCGCGCCCTCCCGGCGGGTCTCGAGGCGGATGCGCCCGGTCCCGTTCCCGTCGCCGACGCGCTCCTCGATGGCCTGGTGCGCGTTCACCAGCAGGTTCAGCAGCACCTGCTTCAGCAGCATGGGGTAGCAGCGCACCGGCGGCAGCTCGGCGTAGCGCTTCTCCAGGGTCACCAGGTGCTTCATCATCGGCCACACGATCTGCAGCGTGGACTCCAGGCAGGCGTTGACGTCGGCGTCCGCGGCCTCGCCCGAGTCGCGGCGCGAGAACTCCTTCAGGTCCTGCACGATGTGGCGCACGCGCTCGGAGCCCTCCATGGACTCGCGGATCGCCTTGGCCAGGTCGGCGAGCACGAAGGCCACGTCGACCTCGTCGCTGGCCGTGGCCAGCTCGCCGGCGGCGCGCCGCGCCGCCTCGCCGTCGCCGGAGGCCGTGGCCTTCTGCAGGGCCTCGACCGAGAGCCACACCCGGCGCAGATCCGACACGTACTCGGCCATCTGGGCCAGGTTGGCGTGGACGAAGCCGATGGGGTTGTTGATCTCGTGGGCGACGCCGGCGGCCAGCTGTCCGATGGAGGCCATCTTCTCCTTCTGGAGCAGGTCGCGCTGCAGCTCCTGGAGCGAGGCCCGCTCGCGGCGCCGGCGCCAGCGGCCGAGCTGCTCGAGGGCCACCTCGGCCAGGGGCGAGGCCCGCCCCGGGACCACGCAGTCCGCCGCGCCCAGCCGGAAGGCCTCGAGCGCCTCGGCGTCGCCGCCGGGACACACGACCACCACCGGCGGCCCGGCGCCGCCCAGGATCTCGAGCAGCCGGTGGGCGGACGCGCTGCGCGAGTGCTCCGCCACCACCAGGTCCACGGGCCCGATCCGGCAGCGCTCCGCGGCCCGCAGCGGATCCGCCTCCACCTCGATGCGGGCGGCCGGACCCAGGCGCGCCAGGGCGGCGCGCGTACCCAGCCGGTCGCGCTCGGCCGCCGCCGCGCCCGCCACCAGGATGCGCACGCTCGCCGTCACCGGCTGGGAGATGATCCGATCCGATCCGGGGGAGGCGCCCACTCTACCGGCCGATCCCGTGGCGCGCCAGCTTGCGATAGAGGGTGCTGCGCCCGATTCCCAGGCGCCGCGCCGCCGCGCTGGCGTCGCCGCCGCAGGTCCTGAGCGCCCGCTCCAGGGCGGCGCGCTCGTAGGCCTCCAGGGAGAGCGGCAGCTCCTCCGGACCCGGCGCCGGGCTCCGGCCCGAGGCCCGCAGGGGCGTGGTGAGGTCCGCGACGCGCAGTCGCGGCCCCGGCGCCAGCGCCGCCGCCGACTCGATGGCGTTCTCGAGCTCGCGCACGTTGCCGGGCCAGTCGTGGTCCACCAGCCGCTCCAGCGCCTCCTCCTCGATCGCCTCGATGGGCGACTCGGCCCGGCGCACCTTGCGCAGGAAGTGCTGCACCAGCAGCGGGATGTCCGCACGGCGCTCGCGCAGCGGCGGGATCTCGATGCGCACCACGTTCAGCCGGTAGAAGAGGTCGGCCCGGAAGCGGCCTTCGGCCACCATGGCGGCCAGGTCCCGGTGGGTGGCCGAGACCACGCGCAGGTCCACGGAGACGGCGGCCGCGGCGCCCACCGGGCGCACCTGCTTGTGCTGGAGCGCCCGCAGCAGCTTGGCCTGCACCGCCAGGGGCAGCTCGCCGATCTCGTCCAGGAAGAGCGTGCCGCCGTCGGCCGTGCGGAACTGCCCGGGCGCTCCCACCGCGCCGGTGAAGGCGCCCTTCTCGTGTCCGAAGAGCTCGCTCTCGATGATGCTCTCGGGCAGGGCCCCGCAGTCCACGGGAACGAAGGCCCGGCCCGCCCGGGGGCTGGCGTCGTGGATGGCCCGCGCCACCAGCTCCTTGCCCGTGCCGCTCTCGCCCTGGACCAGCACGTGGCTCTCGTTGTGGCGCAGCCCGTGGATGGTGCGGGCCAGGCCGCGCATGCGCGCGGAGCGCCCCACCAGCTCGGGGGGACCGGCGTGGCTGCGCAGCTCCTCCTCCAGCTCCCGGTTGCGCAGCAGCAGGCGCCGGCGCTCGAGGGCCTTCTCCACCGTGGTGCGGATGCGGTGGTTGTCGCCGAAGGGCTTGGCCAGGTAGTCGAAGGCGCCGCGCCGGATGCAGCCCACGGCGCTCTCGATGCTGGCGTGGCCGGTCATCACGATCACCTCGACCTCGGGCCGTTCGCGCTTCAGGCGCTCCAGCACCTCGAGGCCGCTCTTCGGCCCCAGGAAGAGGTCGAGGAGCACCACGTCCAGGGACGGATCCGCGACCCAGGGCCGGGCCTGCTCCCAGCCCTCGGCCAGCGCCGTGCGGTGGCCCGCGGCCTCGAGGATGCGGCCGAGCGAGCGCAGCAGCAGGGGCTCGTCGTCCACCAGCAGGACCAGCCCCGGTGCCGGAGCGGCGCCGGCTCGGTCCCGCGCGCCGTCCGCCGCGTTCCGGGTGACCATGTCCCCCGTATCGTCCCGGAATCGGGACGCTTGAATGCAGGGGGCGCCCCCCCTACAATGCGCCGCGCCCCCCTCCGCCGGGCGGAGGATCTCCTGCGAAGAGCCAACGTTCTCGTCGCCGATGACGAGGAGCTGTACCGCCGGGCCCTGGAACGCATCCTGAAGCGGGCCGGCCACGACGTGCTCTCCGCCCGCGACGCCACCGAAGCCCTGCAGATCGTCTCGTCCCAGCCCGTGGACCTGGTCCTGGCGGACGTGCGCATGCCCGGCCTCTCGGGCCTCGAGCTGGTGAGGCAGATCCACGAGTTCGCCCCGGACCTGCCCTGCATCGTGGTCACGGGCTACGGGTCCGCCCACCAGTCCGTGGAGGCACTCCAGGCCGGCGCCTTCTGGTACCTGGAGAAGCCCTTCGAGGAGTCGCGCCTGGACGTGGTCCGCCGGCTCGTGGAGCAGGCGATCGAGGTCGGCCGCCTGAAGAGCGAGAACCGCAGCCTCCACCACCAGCTCCGCTCCCGCTACCGCTACGAGAACATCGTGGGCGACAGCGCCGCCCTGCGGCGCGTGCTGGACGTGGTCGCCAAGGTGGCCACCTCGGACAGCACCGTGCTGGTCACGGGCGAGAGTGGCACCGGCAAGGAGCTGATCGCCCGCGCCATCCACTACCAGAGCGACCGCGCCGACCACCTCTTCGTCACCGTCAACTGCGGCGCCATCCCGGAGGAGCTGCTCGAGTCGGAGCTCTTTGGCCACGTGAAGGGCGCCTTCACCCACGCGGTGAGCCGCCGCCAGGGCCGCTTCGAGCTGGCCGACGGCGGCTCGATCTTCCTGGACGAGATCGGGGACATGAGCCCGAACCTGCAGGTCAAGCTGCTGCGGGTGCTCCAGGACGGGAGCTTCGAGCCGGTGGGCTCCTCGAAGACCGTGGCGGCCGACGTGCGGGTCGTGGCCGCGACCAACCAGAACCTGGAGCTCGCCATCCGCGAGGGGCGCTTCCGCGAGGACCTCTTCTACCGCCTGAACGTGATCCCGATCGTGGTGCCGCCGCTGCGCGAGCGGCGCGAGGACATCCCGCAGCTGCTCGATCACTTCCTCGAGGCGAGCGCCCGGGACAAGGGCAAGAAGGTCGCGGGCTTCACCCCGGAGGCGATGGAGCGGCTGTGCTCCTATGCCTGGCCCGGCAACGTGCGCGAGCTCGAGAACCTGGTGGAGCGCCTGGTGATCCTGGACACGGACGGCGTGATCGGGGTCGACGCCCTGCCCGAGTGCTTCGGGCGCCCGCCGGCCCTCGAGGCCAGCGCCCCCCGCCTGCCCCCCGCCGGCCTCTGCTTCCGGGACGTGGTGGACGACTTCGAGACGGACCTGATCCGCCAGGCCCTCGAGCAGACGCAGTGGAACAAGAACGCCGCGGCCCGCCTGCTGCGCCTGAACCGCACCACGCTGATCGAGAAGATCAAGAAGAAGGGCCTCGACCAGCGCCACTAGGCGGGTTCACCGACCTGCCCGCGCCGCAGCCCGACCCCTCGCCCGCGCAAGCGCCGCAGCCGTAGCGGAGGCGCGCGCAGCGAGCCGCAGGCGAGCGAAGCCAGCAGCGTCCGGCGCTTGCCTCTTGCCATGACGCTTTCGTAACTCCCCGGCGCGAGAGCGTCGGGTTCCCGACGCTCTCGCCGGTCGGCTGCCGCCGGCGCCGCCCCAGGCGGCAGGCCCCAGGCGCAATCTCCTGCACAACACCGGCGCGCACGCGAAGCCGAAAACCGAAGCGATTCCGGGGATCTCGCGGCCGCACCGCCGCCGCCCGCCAGGCCGCCGGCCCGCCGCCCCCCCGCCGGCGTCGCACTTGGCATGCGCCCTGCTTTCCCGGGCGGCACGCGCTCCTCCGGCAGCTGCGCGGAGAGGCGGTCGAACCCGCACACGGGAGGAGAAGCGCGCATGGAGACCCAGCTCCGAGAGGCCAAGGAGAGACACTCGGAGATTCCTTCGAACCTGAAGGAACAGATCGTCCTCGAGCACACGCCGCTCATCCGCTACATCGTCAACCGCATCGCGGTGCGCCTTCCCTCGCACATCGACCTCGACGACCTGCACAACACGGGCGTCATCGGGCTGATGGACGCGATCGAGAAGTACGACCCGGACAAGAACTGCAAGTTCAAGACCTACGCCGAGTTCCGCATCAAGGGAGCGATCCTGGACCAGCTCCGCTCCCTGGACTGGGTGCCGCGCAGCGTGCGCCAGAAGAGCCGCCGCCTGGAGCGCGCCTACGGCGAGGTGGAGCAGCGCCTGGGCCGCACCGCCAGCGAGGACGAGGTGGCGGACTCGCTGGGCTTGCAGATCGAGAAGTTCCACGAGCTCCTCAACCAGGTCCGAGGCATCTCGCTCGTGAACCTCGAGGAGATCCGCGGCAACAGCTCCGACGGCGAGCGCACCGGGACCTTCGCCGACATCGTCGAGGACGTGAACTCGGAGAACCCCTTCGCCTCGCTCAAGACGACCGAGATGCGGCAGATGATCGCCCAGACCATCGGCACGCTCCCCGAGAAGGAGCGCCTGGTGGTCTCGCTCTACTACTACGAGGATCTCAACATGAAGGAGATCGGCGGGATCCTCGGCATCACCGAGTCGCGGGTCTGCCAGATCCACACCAAGGCCGTGCTGCGCCTGCGCGCCAAGCTGAAGGGCATGCTGGAGCGCTAGGCCTCCCCGGGCTTCTCGCAGGCCACCAGGACGACGGTGATGTTGTCCTCGCCGCCCCGCGAATTGGCCAGCTCGACGAGCTCGTCGCAGACGCGCTCCAGGTCCGGGCCGGACGCCGCCCGGCGCGCGATCTCCGCGTCGTCCACGTGGCCGGTCAGGCCGTCGGAGCACAGCACGAAGAGGTCGCCGGAGGCGGGGGTGAGCTCGGCCAGGTCCGCCTCCACGGAGCGCCGCACCCCGAGGGCCCGGGTCAGCACGTGGCGATGGGGATGGCCCCGGGCGTCGCTCTCGCTGATCTCCCGCCGCCGCACCAGCTCGGCCACCAGGGAGTGGTCGTCGGTGAGCTGCCGGATGCGCCCGCCCCGGATCAGGTAGGCGCGGCTGTCGCCCACGTGGGCCAGCGCCACGCGCCCGCCGCCGGCCAGCAGCGCCACCAGGGTGGTGCCCATGCCCGCCAGCTCGGGCCGGGCCCGGGACGAGGCGAAGATCGAGCGGTTCGCCGCGGCCACCGCGTGGCGCAGCCTCTCGCTGAGCTTCAGGTCGGCGCCCTCCAGGGCCGACAGGGCCCCGACGGCCGCCTCGGCGGCCAGCTCGCTGGCCACCTGCCCCGCCGTGTGGCCGCCCATGCCGTCCGCCACCAGGAAGAGCCCGCGGTCCGGGGCCAGGGCGTAGCGATCCTCGTTGGCCCTGCGCTTGCGGCCGACGTCGGTGCGGGCAGCCGATCGCAGGATCAACGGGGGCTCCTCCCGCCGGGGCGGCTCGGGCCCCGGCCGGTGCGCGCCAGGCCGCCTCTTCGCGGCATCGGCAGGCCGGGCCGGGGCCTTGACCGGCCCGGTCCCGGGCACTGGACGCCGGCCCCGAAAAACCATTCAATCCCAGAGGGTCCCGCGTCGATGAGACGGCGGGGATGAACGAGCGGAGCGCGCCCGCAGGAGCGCTTCCCACCGGGGGGAACCATGCCCAAGACGCTACTGCTGGCCGACGACAGCGTCACGATCCAGAAGGTGGTGGGAATCAGCTTCGCGAGCGAGGACGTCAAGCTCATCACTGTGGACAACGGCGACGACGCCATCACCCGGGCCCGCGAGGCGCGCCCGGACCTGGTGCTGGCGGACGTGGTGATGCCCGGACGCAACGGCTACGAGGTGTGCGCCGCGCTCAAGGCCGACCCCGAGCTGCGCCACATCCCGGTGATCCTGCTGACCGGCACCTTCGAGGCCTTCGACGAGGAGCGCGCCCGCGAGGTGGGCGCCGCCAGCCACGTGGCCAAGCCCTTCGAGGCCCAGACCCTGGTGGAGGAGGTCAAGCGCGTGCTCGCCGCGCCGCCGCCCCGACCCGCCCCCGCCGCGGCGCCCGCCGTCGCGCCCCGGAACGGGTCGGCCCCGGCGCGCCCCGCGGACCTGTCCCGCACCCCGCCCGCCTCCGCCGGCGACAGCTTCGACTTCTTCGACGAGGACCTCGGCGACCTCTCCCGCGAGCCGGAGTCCTGGAGCGAGGAGCCCGCCGGAGAGCCCCTCGACCTGGAGGACGACGGCGCCTTCGCCTTCGGCGACGAGTCCCTGGACGGCGGGCCCGCGGACGCCGGCGGCGAGGCCGTCGAGATCCCGGTCGAGCCCCGCTGGACGGCCGCCCCGGGCCACAGCCAGAGCGACCGGACCGTCGCGATCCTCACGGACCTGGCGGAGGCGGATACCGACGGGTCGATCGGAGAGGACGACCTGCACACGCTCGCCCCGGACCCGGAGGAGCCGCTCCTGCCCGAGGTCGAGCCGGGCCGCTCGGACGCCGGGGCGGGCTTCGACTTCGCCTTCGACGAGCGCGCCGGGAGCCTCGTCGACCCCCGCCACCTCGCCCAGGACGCCACGGTCGATCCCAAGGGCGTCTCGGGCTTCGACATCTCCAGCTCCGACCTGGGCGGGGCGTACGTCCCGCCGCCGCTGCCGACCCGGCCCAGGGGCCTGGCGGACACGTTGCCCCGGATGGCCGACGAGCCCGTGGCGGAGATCGAGGCCCTGGAGGAGGGCGAGCCGCTCGGCGAGGCGGAGGCGCTGGCCGACGCCCTGCCCCTGGACGACGGCGAGCCCCTCGGCGCCAGCGCTTCCCGCCGGGACGGGCCCCCTGCGGCGCTCGGTCCCGTGCTCGACGCGATCGCACCGCAGCTCCGCGAGCAGCTCCACGCCAGCCTGGAGAGGATCGCCTCGGAGTCCTTCCGGGAGGTCGCGGACAAGCTCGTGCGCCAGACCGTCGAGCGCGTCGAGAAGATCGCCTGGGAGGTGATCCCCCACATGGCCGAGACCCTCGTGCGCGAGGAGATCCGGCGCATGAAGGGCGAGAAGTAGCCGCTGCTTCCGGGTCCCGGCTCCCCCGGCAGCCCTCTCCGCTACCATGGCCCCGTGGCTGACAGGCGCCGCAGCCCCGCGCCGCCGCTTCCGCCGGCCTCCACCTGGCGGACCCTGGTCGAGCTCGCCGTCGCCGAGGACCTCGGCCCCGGCGACGTCACCACGCCCCTGGTCGTCGCCTCCGGCCGCCGGGGTGCGGCGCGCATCGAGGCGCGGCAGTCCCTGGTGGTGTGCGGCCTCGGGGTGGCCGCCGCGGTCTTCGAGGCGGTCGATCCGGGCCTGCGCCTGCGCGAGCACCTCGGCGACGGCGCCGACGCCGCCGCCGGCGACGAGCTGGCGCGGGTGGAGGGCTCGCTCGCCTCGATCCTGGTGGCCGAGCGCACGGCCCTGAACTTCCTGATGCGGCTGTGCGGCGTGGCTACGCTGGCGCGCCGCTTCGTCGAGGCCGTCGCCGGCAGCGGCGCGCGCATCGTGGACACCCGCAAGACCCTGCCGGGCTGGCGCAGCCTCGACAAGTACGCCGCCGCCGTGGGCGGGGCGGAGAACCACCGCCTCGGCCTCTTCGACGGCGTGCTGCTGAAGGACAACCACGTGGCCCTGGCCGGGGGCGTCGCTCTCGCCGTGAAGGCCGCCCGGGCCTGGGCCCCGGCGGGTCTGCGCGTGCAGGTGGAGGTCGAGTCCGAGGACGACGCGGTGGCGGCGGTGGAGGCAGGAGCGGATTTCCTGCTGCTCGACAACCGCAGCCCCGACGAGCTCCGCCGCATCGTCCGGCGCCTGGAGGGCCGCGCGCTCCTCGAGGCCAGCGGCGGGGTCCGCCTCGACAACGTGCGCGAGGTGGCGGCCAGCGGCGTCGGGCGCATCTCGATCGGCGCGCTCACCCACTCGGCTCCCGCCGCCGACGTGTCGCTGGAGATCCTGCCCGAGGAGCCCGACGCCGGAGGGGTACGCGGGTGAGCGAGGGGCCGGCGCGCGTGCTGTCGGCCCTGCGCCGCGCCGGCGGCGAGGTGTGCTCCGGCGAAGCCCTGTCGGGCCTTTACGGCAAGAGCCGCGCCCAGATCTGGAAGGACGTGGAGGCCCTGCGCGCCCGGGGCTACGCCATCGAGGGCGCCCGGGGCGGCGGCTACCGCCTGGTCGGCATCCCCGACCGCCTCTACCCGGAGGAGATCCACGAGGGGCTCCGCACCCGCTGGCTGGCCCGGGACCTGCGCTGGTTCGAGAGCCTCGACTCGACCAACCGGGCCGCCCTGGAGCTGGCCCGGCGCGGCGCCGCCCACGGCACCACCCTGGTCGCCGAGGGCCAGACCGCCGGCCGCGGGCGCCTGGGCCGCTCCTTCTTCTCGCCGCCCTACCTGAACCTCTACTCGTCGAGCGTGCTGCGCCCGGCGGTCAGCACCGCGCGGGCCGCCGCCTGCATCCTGGCCGCGGCCGTGGGGGTCGCCGACGCCGTCGCGGCCAGCGTCGACGACCCGGAGGCGGTGGAGATCAAGTGGCCGAACGACGTGCTGCTCGGCGGCCTCAAGACCTGCGGCATCCTGATGGAGCTCGGCGCCGAGGGCACCCGCGTCGACCACCTGGTGCTCGGGATCGGGGTGAACCTGAACGTCGCCCGGGAGGCCTTCCCCGCCGGCTTCCGCGGCCAGGCCACCAGCCTGGCCAGCCACCGGGGCCGGCCCGTGGACCGCATCGCCTTCGCCCGCCGCCTCTACGAGAGCCTGGAGCCGCTGCTCGAGCTGTGCGCCGAGGGCGGCTTCGAGGCGCTGCGGCCGCGCTTCGAGGCGCGTTTCCGCATGGCCGGCCGCGGCGTGCGGGTGGTGGAGGCGGGGGGCGCCGAGCTCCGCGGCCGGGTGCGCGGCATCGACGGCGACGGCGCGCTGCTCGTCGAGCGCGGCGCGGGCGAGGTGGCCCGGGTGGTGGCCGGCGACGTGACGCTGGCGAAGGAGGCGCCGTGACCTGCCTGCTGGTGATCGACATCGGGAACACGAACGTCTCCCTCGGCGTCTTCGACTATCCCGGCGCCTCGGAGGCGAAGCTCGCCGAGCACTGGCGCATGTCCACGCACCGCGAGGTGACCTCGGACGAGGTGGCGATCACGCTGCACAGCCTCTTCGAGCACGCCGGGCGCCGGACCGCGGAGGTGAGCGACGTGATCGTCTCCAGCGTGGTCCCGCCCCTGCTGCCCATCTGGGAGCGCGTCTCGAGCAAGCTCTTCGACCGCCCCCCCCTGGTGGTCGGGCCGGGCATCAAGACCGGCATGCCCGTCCGCTACGAGAATCCGCGGGAGGTGGGAGCCGACCGCATCGTCAACGCGGTGGCCGCCTTCGAGCTCTTCGGGGCGCCCGTCATCGCCGTGGACTTCGGCACCGCCACCACCTTCGACTGCGTCTCCGAGCGGGGCGAGTACCTGGGCGGGGCGATCTTCCCGGGCATCCACACCGCCATGGAGGCCCTCTTCGCCCGCGCCTCCATGCTCCACCAGGTGGAGATCGCCCGGCCGCGCTCGGTGATCGGCCGGACCACGACGACGGCGCTCCAGTCGGGCCTGCTCTTCGGCTACGCCGGGGTGGTGGACTCCATGGTGGAACGGATCCGGGGAGAGCTCGGCGAGTCGGCCCGGGTGGTGGCCACCGGCGGCCTGGCCCAGCGGGTCGCCAACGAGACCCGCAGCATCGAGCGCGTCGAGCCGTTCCTGACCCTCGAAGGCCTGAGGATCATCTTCGAGAAGAACCGCAAGTGAGGGGAGCCGCAACA
>Ga0299906_10001614_pt1 | contig 19231 bp, 20 predicted proteins | sample RVTome_14_FD_200259 | JGI IMG/M metagenome (GOLD analysis project Ga0299906, IMG submission 200259) | Soil microbial communities from uranium-contaminated site in the Upper Colorado River Basin, Wyoming, United States - RVT145D125 (version 2) ...
GCGCCGTGCAGCCGCGCCTGCTCGATGGCCACCGCGGCCTGCTGGGCCACGCCGGTCAGCAGCCGCACCTGCCGCGGATCGTGCGTGCGCGGCTCGGGCCAGAACACCGAGATGGCGCCCAGCACCGTCTGCTTGCCGATGAGCGGCACCGCCAGCGCCGACCGGCGCCCGTCGCGGCGCACGAGGTCCCGCAGCGGTTGCCCGGTCCCGGCGGCGGCGTCGTCCATGGGCAGGGGCTCGCGTTCGAGATCGGCGACGAAGAACGGGGCCCGGGTCTGGGCGGCCATGCCGGCCGCCCCCTGACCGAGCGCGATCGACACGTCGGGCCAGTCGGCGTTGAACCCCCGCTGCGCCCGCACGCGCAGGCGCTGGCCGTCCGGCTCCAGTTCCAGCAGCGCGCACTGGCGGGCGCCACTCAGCCGCACGACGGCCTCGACGACCGCGTCGAGCACGGTCGGCAGGTCGAGCGTGGACGTGAGCGTGGTGCCCACCTCGCGGAGCACGGCCAGCTCGCTGGCCTGCGCCTGCGCCTCCCGGTAGAGCCGCGCGTTGTCGGCCACCAGCGCGATCTGACCGGCGATGGCGCTGGCGAGATCGACCGCCGAGCGCGCCCACCGGCGGCGCACGCGCGCCGTCAGGCGCAGGACGCCGATCACCTCGTCCGTGCGGACGATCGGCACCACCAGGACCGTGTCGTCGACCTCGACCGGTCGCCGCCGCAGGGCTGCCTCCGCCTCGCCGAGCGGCGCGCCGGGCGGCACGCCGCCGTCCGGCCACAGCGAGATCGAGCAGTGCTCCGCGTCCAGCGCGCGGGCGGTCCGGCGGCCGAGATCCTCCAGCGAGGCCGGCAGGTCGAGCGTGGCGCCCAGGGTCTCGGCGGTGGCCAGCAGGATCTCGGTGCGCTCGGTTCGTCCCAGCTGCTCGGCGTAGAGACGCGCGTTGACGATGGCCGGCGCCGCCGGCACGCAGAGCGTCTCGGCCCGGGCGAGGTCGGCGCGGGTGAAGACGCGCGCGCTCCGGCGGAAGAGCGCCAGCGCGCCGAGCGGGGCGGCGTTGCCCAGCAGCGGCACGCCGAGAAACGAGCGGACTTCCTCGACCTCGAGCCAGCGGCGCATCTCGGGCTGGGCGTCGCCGGGCAGGCGGCGCAGGACGAGCGGACCCGGCCGATCCGTGATCCAGCCGAGCACGTCGCGCCACGGGGGCTGCTCCAGGCGCGCGACCACCTCGGGCCGCTTGAAGCCGACGTCGCCGCGCAGCACCAGCTCGGCGCCCCCGCGCTCGAGAAGCCACACGCCGGCGGCGTCGGCCGCCAGGTAGGCCTGCGCCATCTGCGTCAGCCGCCCCATGAGCCGGTCGAGGTCGAGCGTCCCTCCGAGGGCCCGGGTGGCCTGGGTCAGGAGGGCGATCCCGAAAGCGGACGAGCGGGCGGGGCGCGGCTCCGGGCTCACCGCGTCAGGCGGGCCCGAACCCCACGGCCGTCTGGCCGTTGCTCACCAGCGGCCGGAAGCGCACCGGCAGCCCGACCGCGACCTGCTCGATCGGGATGCCGACCACCCGGCCGAGGATCGACACGCCTTCCGTCAGCTGCACGGCGGCGATCGCGTAGGGGACATCCGCCGCGTGGGCGCGCGGCGCGACGCGGATGACGGTGTAGCTGGCGATCGTGCCCCGGCCGGACAGGGCCACCGGTTCCCACGCGCGTCGGGCGCACGAGGGGCAGAACTCCTTCGGCGGCATCGCCAGCTCGCCGCAGCCGCCGCACCGCACGGCCGTCAGCTGTCCCTCGCGCGCCTTCTCGAAGAAATGGCGCAGCGTGATCACCGGCTCAGTCACGGCCGAACAGCGAGACGAGCACGGTGGCGGTGTTGCCGCCGAGGGTGTGGGTGAGGCCGACGCGGGCGCCGTCGACCTGACGGGCGCCCGCCTCGGCGCGCAGCTGCGTGACGACCTCGGCGATCTGGGCGGCGCCGGTGGCGCCGATCGGATGGCCCTTGGCCTTGAGGCCGCCCGACGGGTTGACCGGCACCTTGCCCCCCAGGCTCGTCCACCCTTTCTCGGCGGCGATGCCGCCGGCGCCGGGCTCGAACAGGCCGAGGCCCTCGGTCGCGACGATCTCGGCGATGGTGAAGCAGTCGTGCAGCTCGACCACGTCGACGTCCCCGGGGCCCAGGCCCGCCTGCCGGTAGGCCGCCGCCGCCGCCCGCTCGGTGGCCGCGACCCGCGAGAGGTCGCGCTTGTCGCCGATGAGCATCCAGTCGGAGGCGGCCGCCGAGGCCAGCACCCAGATCGGCCGGCGGGCCTTGCGCGCGACCTCCTCGGAGACCAGCACCAGCGCGGCGCCTCCGTCGGTGAACGGGCAGCAATCGTAGAGCTTCAGCGGATCCGCCACGAGCGGTGAGGCGAGGACCTGCTCGAGCGTGATCTCCTTCTGGAACTGCGCCTTCGGGTTGAGGACGCCGTGCTTGTGGTTCTTGACGGCGACCGCTGCCATCTGGGCCTCGGTGGTCCCGTACTTCGTCATGTGGGCGCGGGCGACCAGGGCGAAGACGCCGGGGAAGGTGAGGCCCAGCGTCTGCTCCCAGCGCGCGTCGGAGGCGTAGGCGAAGTACTCGGTGGAGTCCTCGGTCGTCACGTTGAGCACCCGCTCGGCGCCGCCGACCAGGACGACGTCCGACGTGCCGGAGGCGATGTCCATGAGCGCGTGGCGGAACGCGGCGTGCGAGGACGCGCAGGCGGTCTCGAAGCGCGTGGTCGGCACGGTGGGGATCCCGAGGACGGAGGCGGCCTGGGGCCCGGTGTGCAGCTGCTTCTCGGTCTCGCCGCCCACGACGTTGCCGTAGTAGAGCGCCTGCACGGCGCTGGCCGGCAGTCCGGCGTCGGCGAGCGCGTCGGCCGCCGCCTCGGCGAACAGCTCGGCCGACGTCCGATCGTGCCTGCCGAACTTCGTGACCCCGACCCCGATGACCGCGGCTCGCCGCATGCGTCCTCCTGACGATGACGGTGTGACGACGAGGCAATCATAGCAGAGGTGACGCACCGCGCCGTCCTGACGGAGTCCGTCCGCGCCCCGCCACGGCATTCTCTGTGCCTGCCCGGCGGGTGTTCCGCCGGATAATCGCGTCGTCGCATGGAGAGGGGGCGACGGCCGTGCTGACCGAGGAGGCGCTGATCGTCCTGGCTGCGATCGGCGCCTGCGGCCTGCTCGTGCTCGGCGTGCTCGAGCTGATGTGGCCCACCCGGCCTCGCCACCCCCTCCGGCGGCCCCCGGCGGTGGAGCGCGCGCTCCGCGTGCGCCGTACGAGCGCGCTGGCGCGGCACGCGCTCGATCCGGGCCGCCGCGACTCCCTGCGTCGCGCGCCCGTTGCCGCCGACCGTACATCCGCGGCGCTCGCACGACCTGTCGCGTCTTCGGCCGCGTTCGAGCCGGCCTCGGCCCGCGCGCCCGACCAGTCGATCGCCGAAGCTTGTTTCGCGCTGCATCGAGGCGGCCGCCACGCCGAGGCGATCGAGGCCGCCACCGCCGCGCTGGCTCGCGCACCCCGGGGGCGCCGTCCCGGCGGCGCAGAGGAACCGGCGGCGCTGTGGAGCGTGGTGGCGCTCGCCCGGCAGGCGCTCGGCGAGCCCGACGAGGCGCGGGCGGCCCTCGAGGCGGCCATCGGCGCGGCACCGGCGGTCCGGCGATCCACGTACGAGCGGCAGCTCGCGGCGCTCGCCGAGAGCGCGGCGCGGGATCTGCTCGCCGAGGCGGAGCGACATTCGAGGCCGGAGACCGAGGAGTGGTTGACGGCGATCCGCGGCGCCGCCGCATGGCTGGAGCGCGGCAGGGCGGTGGTGCCGACCGATTCCGCGCTCGCCGAGCTGACCGCGGCGGCCCAGGCGATGCTCTGGCCCGCCTGGGAACGTACGGTCATGGCCCTGGTGCAGCGGCAGGACTTTCGCGCGGCCCGCCGCCTGTTGCGCGAGGCGCTGGACGACTCTCGCTTTCCCGCGGCCCGAGCCGAGACCTTTCGTGGCCTGTTCTCGGGGACGTTCAGCGGCGAGATCGGGCAGCTCACGGCCCAGGCCATCCGGAGCGTCCAGGCCGCCCGCGAGGCGGATGCGCTCGGCGCGCTGGAGCGCGCCGAGTCGCTGCGGGGGACGCTGACGGACGAGGCGTTGCCGCCGCGGCGGCGGGAAGAGGTGGACCGGCGCCTGTGGTGGGGCTATCGAACGCTCGGCGAGCGGAGGGTCCAGGCGGGCGAGTGCGAGGCCGCGGTGGAGCCGCTGCTCCACGCGCTCGGCTACGAGGTCGGCCCCGAGCGCCATCACGAGACGCGCGCGCTGCTGGTACGCGCGCTGGCCGGCGTGGCCGACGCCCGGGCGCTGACCATCGGCGAGCTGGCCGACGCCGGAGACCGGGAGGCGGCCGTCGTGCAGTGCGACGACCTGTGGGCGCTCCTGCGCAGCGCGAACGGCCGGGGACTGACCCAGTCCGAGCTGACCGGGGTGTATTTCCGGCTCCAGCGGTTGTCGGAGAGCCTGGGGCGGTGAGCGCGCCGGGCCGGCCGCCGGCCTGGCGAGGAGGAGTCGGCGGCACGCGGTTTGCGCCACCCGGGCGGCCATGACGCGCCACCTCTCCTTCGAGGCGCACGGCGGCGCCGACCTGACGCGGGGCTCCATCCAGTTCGTCGGGACGGCCACCGTCCTCATCCGCTACGCGGGCTTCACGGTCCTCACGGATCCCGACTTCCTGCACCGTGGCGCGCAGGTCCGGCTGGGCTGTGGCCTGCGTTCCCGCCGCCTGACCAGTCCCGCCATCGAGATCGACGCGCTGCCACCGCTCGACCTGGTGGTCCTGTCCCACCTGCACGAGGACCACTGGGACCGGGTCGTCGAGGCACGGCTCGACCGCTCGCTGCCCGTCGTCACGACGCCGCGGGCGGCGGCGGCGCTGCACGGCAGGGGGTTCGCCGCGGCCCAGCCGCTGGCGACGTGGGAGACGCTGGCCTGCGCCAGGGGCGCGGCGCGCCTGCGGATCACCGCGATGCCGGGCCGCCACGGCCCACGGCTGGTCTCGCGACTGCTCCCCGACGTCATGGGCAGCCTGCTCGAGTACGAGACCGTCGACGGCCGCCGGCTGCTCAGGATCTACGTCACCGGCGACACGCTCGTGCACGAGCGCATCCGGGACATTCGCGCGCGCTACGCGGACATCGACATCGCGTTGCTGCACCTGGGCGGCACGCGCCTCCTCGGCGTCCTGGTCACCATGGACGGCCGCCAGGGCGTGGAGCTGATGCAGATCGTGAAGCCGCGGATGGCGATCCCGATCCACTACAACGACTACACCGTGTTCAAGTCCCCGCTCTCCGCGTTCCAGGACGCGGTGACGGACGCCCGCCTGGAGGATCACGTGCACTACCTTCGCCACGGCGACACTTTCGCGTTCGAGGCGCCGGGCGAGCGCCTGGCCCGGCCTGCTTGAGTGGGGGGCCCCGAAATGGCCCCCCACACCCCCCATGCGCTCGTCGCGCCCCGGCGCAGCCGCGCCTCGACCACCCGCGAGGGCCTCGTGGTGGCCGACGCCCTGCAAACGTTCGTCGCGCCGGCGCAGCCGTGGCGCGCCTCGACCAGCCGCCCGGGCCTCGAGATGGGCCCGTGTCCCCTCAGGGTGGGGCCAGATCTGTCGGCGAGGCGGGGTCAGACGGGGACGGTGATGGAGCGGACGAAGTCGCGGTCGAGCGTGAGGCCGAGGCCGGGACGGTCGGGGGCGAGCACGTGGCCGTCCACCAGCTCGAACGGTTCCTCGGTGAGGTCGTGCAGCAGCGGGTTCTCGCCGCGCGAGAACTCGAGCGTCGTCACGCAGGGGGTGGCGACGGCGAGGTGGAGGCCGGAGGCGAAGAGGACGGCGCCGCCCCACAGGTGGGGCGCCATGGTGAGCCCGTGGGTCGCCGCCAGCGCGCCGATGCGGAGCGTCTCGGTGATACCGCCGGCGATGGCGACGTCGGGCTGCAGGATGTCCACCGCCCGGGCCTCGATCAGGTCGCGGAAGGCGAACCGGGTCTGCTCGGTCTCCCCGGCGGCGATCGGGATGTCGGTGGCGGCCCGCACTTCGGCCTGACCGGCCACGTTGTCGGGAGAGACCGGCTCCTCCAGCCAGGCGAGATCGCAGTCGGCCACCTTGCGGGCGAAGCGCTGGGCCTCCCGCACCGACCAGGTGCCGTGGGCGTCGACCATGAGCGCCACGTCCGGCCCCAGGCTCTGGCGGGCCTCGCGCACGCGCGCGGCCGAGTCGTCCACGCTCCTGTCCTGCAGGCCCACGCGCATCTTCACCGCGCGGTGGCCACGCTCCACGTACTGGCGAAGCTGCTTGCCGACGCCGCCCACCGGCGCCCAGCCGCCCGACGCATAGGCGGGGACGCGGTCGCGGAAGCGGCCGCCCAGCAGCCGCCACACCGGTTGACCGAGCGATTTGCCCAGCAGGTCCCACAGCGCGATGTCCACCCCCGAGAGGGCCGAGATCGTGATTCCCCGGCGTCCCACGATCGGGAACGTCCGGCCCTCGCGCGTGGCGTAGTGGGCGCGGGTGCCGTTGTAGACCGCCTCCCAGAGGGCGGTCACGTCGCGGGGGTCGCGGCCCACCAGCAGGGGCGTCAGCTCGGCGTGGACGAGGGCGACGAGGGCCGCGTAGTTGCCGAGGTTGCCGACGCCGACCTTGGCCTCGCCCAGGCCGGTCAGCCCGGCGTCGGTGTCGATCTCGATCAGGCAGGTGTTGAACGAGTCGTTGAGGCCGAAATCGCTGCGGTGCTGCCGGTCGGGCGGGATGGACGCGCGCAGCCAGGCCGCGCGGACGGCGGTGATCTTCACGCGATCACGGCTCGGTGCTGCGCCGGCGGATCTCCTCGAGCAGGGGCTCCGGCACGCGCAGGAAGGCCTCGACGACGGCCGGGTCGAAGTGCGAGTTGGCGCAGCGCTTGAGCTCGGTCTTGGCGGCGTCGAACGGGATGGCCTTGGAGTACGGCCGGTCGAACGTCATGGCGTCGAAGGCATCGACGACCGAGAAGATGCGGGCGCCCACCGGGATGTCCTCGCCGCCGATCCCGCGTGGATAGCCGCTGGCGTCCCATTTTTCATGGTGCGCGTAGACGATCGGGATCGCCCCGCGCAGGAACGGGATCTTCTCGATCAGCTTCCGGCCGATCTCCGGGTGGGTCCGCATGATCTCCCACTCCTCGGAGGTCAGCGGCCCCGGCTTGAGCAGGATGGAGTCGGGGATGCCGATCTTGCCGATGTCGTGCAGCAGCACGCCATGGGCGAGGTCGCGCAGCTCGGACTCGGGCATGCCGTACTCGCGCGCGGTGGCGAGCGCGTAGCCGTGGACGCGGCGCGAGTGCGACTCGGTGCCGACGTCGCGGGTGTCGAGGGCGGAACCCAGCGCCTCCAGCGTGGCCCGGTAGGTCGACTCCAGCTCGCGGTAGGCGGCGGCCAGGTGGTGGGTGGCCTGCTCGACCCGGCTCTCCAGCATGGCCTGGTACTGCCGCCGTTCGACCAGCAGCTGGCGGCGTTCGAGCGCCCGCTCGGCGGCGATGAGCAGCTCGTCGACGTTCACCGGCTTCATGATGAAGTCGTAGGCGCCCAGCTTGAGGCTCTCGATGGCCGTCTTCACGTCGGCGGCGCCGGTCAGCACGATCACGGCGGCGTCGGGGTCGACCTCGCGCACCTGCTGGAGCAGCTCGATGCCCGTCATGACCGGCATCTTGAGGTCGGTCACGGTGAGGGGCGGGCGGACGGTCCGGAACATCGTCACCCCCTCCCGCCCATCCTGGGCGAGGCGGCAGTGGTAGCCGGCCGTCAGGAAGATCTGGTGCAGGACGTCGCGGACCTGGCGATCGTCGTCGACGATCAGGATGTCCCGAGGAGTCTCCACGTCACGGCACCCTCTGGGGCGACGGGCTGGCCGCCACCTGGTTCTTGCCGGCCCGCTTGGCCGTGTACAGCGCCTCGTCCGCCGCCCGGAACAGGTCCTCGGCCGTGCCCGCCTCGTCGTCGGGCAGACTGGCCACGCCGAAGCTGGCCGTGATCACCTTGCCGTGCGAGAAGGGATGCTTGGCGACGACCTCGCGGATGCGGTCGGCGTAGAGCCGGGCGCCCGCCTTGGAGGTCTCCACCAGCAGCACCGCGAACTCGTCGCCCCCGTATCGGGAGACCACGTTGATGCCGCGCGAGTGCTTCATGAGGATCTGGGCGACCTCCCGCAGCGTGTCGTCGCCCACCGTGTGACCGTACTCGTCGTTGACCGCCTTGAAGCCGTCGAGATCGAGGAGGACCACCGACACCGGGTGGTTGAAGCGGCGGTAGCGTGACAGCTCCTCCTCCAGGCGCAGCGAGAAGAAGCGACGGTTGTAGAGGCCGGTCACCTCGTCCTTGAAGGAGGTCTCCTTGAGACGCGCGTTGGTGGACTCCAGCTCCTTGTAGGCGGCATCCAGCCGGGTGGCGAACGTGTTGATCTCGGCCGCCTGCTGCTCGATGGTGGTGAGCATCTTGTTGAACGTCGTCATCAGCGTCCCCACCTCGTCCTGCCGCCGCTCGAAGCCGGTCAGCGCGCTCTCGCTGGCCATGAGGGTGCCCATGCGGGCCACGATGCGGCCGAGGTCCCAGATGACCCAGATCCCGGCCAGCACCCCGACCACCGTGAAGACCACCAGCAGCTGCAGGCCGCCGACCTTCAGCGTCTCGCCGGGGCCGAGGCCGGGCAGCACGTGGACCAGGACGACGAACGCCAGCACCAGGACGGGAATCACGGACGACAGGACGATCGCGACCAGAACCTTGCTCTTGATTCGCGCGCCCGCGCGCGCGACGTCGGATGCAGCGTCCGGCATAGGAAACATTATTCTAGTTGCCGCGCGGACGTGTCAATGTAAGAATTTTCGCAGACTTATGAGCCTCGTCGCCGACCACAAGCTGGACTGTGTCGGGCTGTTCTGCCCCATGCCCATCCTCAAGACGCGCGACGCCCTGAGGGCGATGGCCGTCGGTCAGGTGCTCGAGATGACCTCCGATGACCCCGCGTCCGAGGCCGACATGAAGAGCTGGACCCGGCGCACGGGGCATGAGCTGCTGGAGATCGAGAAGCATGGCGCGGTCTTCCGGTTCGTCGTCCGAAAGACTCGATAGGGTGGCCGCCCCCGCTGGGGCGCGCGTCTACCTGGACTACGCCGGATTCTCGCCGGTCGATCCCCGTGTCGTCGCCTTCATGCGCCCGTTCCTGGAAGGCGGCGTCGGCAATCCCGCCGCGCTGCACTCGCACGGCCTGGAGGCGCGGGCCTCCCTGGACGGCGCACGCGCCAAGGTGGCGCGCCTGGTGGGCGGCGCCCCCGCGGGCGTCGTCTTCCTGGCCAGCGCCACCGAGGCCAACAACCTGGCCGTCAAGGGCGTCGCCCTGCGCGCCCGGGGCCGGCACCTCGTCACCACCGCGATCGAGCACATCTCCGTCGTGAATGCCTGCCGCGACCTCGAGAAGCAGGGCTGGAGCGTCACCTGGCTGCCGGTGGACCGGGAAGGGTTCGTCGATCCGGCCGCGGCGGCCGCCGCGCTGCGGGACGACACCGCGCTGCTCTCGGTGATGGCCGCCAACGGCGAGATCGGCGCGCTGCAGGCGGTGCGCGAGCTGGGCCGGGTGGCCCGCGCGCGCGGCGTGCCGTTCCACGTCGACGGCGTGGGCGCGGTCGGCCGGCTGCCGCTCAGCGTGGAGGACTGTGCGATCGATCTGCTCGCGCTCTCGTCCAACGACCTCTGCGGGCCGCCGGGGGCCGGCGCGCTGTGGATGCGGCCGGAGGTGGCGCTGGCGCCCATCATCCTGGGGGGCGGCCAGGAGGGCGGATACCGCTCGGGGACCGAGAACGTGCCTGCGATCGTGGGCATGGGCGTCGCCGCCGACCTCGCGCGCAACGAGCGGGCGGGGGAGGTGGCGCGGCTCGCCCCGCTGCGCGACCGGCTGCTCGACGGCCTGCTGGAGCGCGTGCAGGGAGCCCGGGTCACCGGCCCTCGCGGCGCCCGCCGCCTGCCGCACCACGCCAGCCTCGTCGTGCCGGGCGTCAAGGCCGATGCCGTGCTCCTCGAGCTGGACCTGCGCGGCGTCGCGGCGTCCTCGGGATCGGCCTGCAACCTCACCACCGGCGAGCCGTCGCACGTGCTCCGGGCGATCGGTTGCGCGCCCCCGGAGTACGAGGGCTCGCTCTGCTTCACCCTCGGTCGCTGGACCACGGCCGCCGAGATCGACGCGGTTCTGGACGTGCTGCCCGGCGTCGTCTCCCGGCTCCGCCGCCTCGCCGCCCGGTGAGGCTCTTCCTGTTCGACGTCGACGGCACGCTGGTGACGGCGCGTGGCTCCGGCCGCGTCGCGCTGGCGCGGGCGCTGGCTTCGACCTATGGCACCACCGGGCCCATTGAAACGTACGATTTTCGGGGGAGAACCGACCAGCGAATCGTGCGGGACCTGATGCGTGACGCGGGCGTGGACGACACCCGGGTCGCGGCCGGGCTGCGGGCGTGCTTCGAGGCCTACGTCAGCGAGCTGGAGGCCTTGATCGGTGACGGCTCGCGGGTCACGATCCTGCCGGGCGTCCGTGAGCTCGTCCGTGCGCTGGCCGGCCGCGACGACGCGGTCGTGGGGCTGCTGACCGGCAACATCGAGGCGGGCGCCCGCGTGAAGCTCGCGCCGACGGGGCTCTGGGACCTCTTCCGGATCGGCGCCTTCGGCTCCGACGACCTGGACCGCCGCCGGCTGCCGGCCGTCGCCTGCGAGCGCGCGCACCGTTTGACCGGCCGCCGGTTCGCGTTCGGGGAGGTCACGATCATCGGCGACACCCCTCTCGACGTCGACTGCGCCCGCGCCTGCGGCGCCGTGGCCGTGGCGGTGGCGACGGGCTTCCACTTGTCCGAAGACTTGAAGGCGTGCGCCCCCGACCTGTTCTTCCGCGACTTCTCCGACGTCGCCGCCACGCTGGCCGCGCTCACCGCCCCGCGCTGATGCGCCTGGCCCTCGTCTACCTGCACGTCGTCGCCGCCACGATCTGGGTCGGCGGCCTCGCCTACCAGACCCACGTCCTCCTTCCCCCCGCCCGCCGCGGCGCCGTCGCCCCCTTCGCGGCCTCCGCCCGCCGCGCCCGCCCGGTGACGTGGGCGGCCATCGCCGTCGTCGTCCTGACCGGCTTCTACAACGTCACCCAGCTCGGCTCCCTGGAACGCGTGATGGATTCCGGCGCCGGGCTGATGCTCACCGCCAAGCTCATCCTGGTGATCCTCGCGGTCGCCCTGGCCAGCCAGCGCGACTTCGCCCAGGTGACCCTCCTCAACGCCGCCGTCGCCTCGAACGACGACCCCGGCCCCGCCCTGCGCTCCATCACGCGCCTGGACCGCCTCGTCCTGCTCCTGACCCTCGTCGTGATCTACCTCGGCCTCGCCGTCTCCCGCAGCCAGTAGCGCGGACGCCGCGGTCCGCGGCGCCATGTCGATGCGCCCCCCGGCCGATCGAGCGACGACTCCGCGGGCAGGCGCGACCTCGACGTGGTCCGAGCGTGGCTTCGAGGTGCCGGGGCGCGCGAGGCAGCGATGTCGAGGCGAGGTGGGGGGGCGCACGCGACGGGAGCGGCGGGCGGGCGCGCCCCTGTCAGAGGCCCGTGATCTTGATCCCGGAGTTCTTGAGCTTGTACCGCCGGTTGACGGTCGCCAGCACCGCGGTGATCCCCTCCAGCGGTCCGGCGTTGCTGAGCGGCCCCACGTCGACCACGCGCAGGCCCATGGAGCGGCCGAGCTGGGCCACCGTCTCCTTGGCGCCCGCGTCGTGGCCGCAGATCAGCAGGTCGCACTCGATGGGATGATCGGCCTCGGCCAGCTCGTGGGCGGCGATGTGGTGGAACGCGCCCACCACCCGCGCGTCCGGCAGGAGGGCCTGGACCTCCTCGGCCGAGGAGCCGGTGGCCGGTGGCGTGAAGAGCCGGGGGCCGCCGAACGTGAGCGGCACCACGGTGCTGATGACGACCTTGCCCCGGCTCGGCTCCCGCACCTCGGGCAGGGTGCCGGCGAGCCCGTTGGCCGGCAGCGCGATCACCACGACCTCGCCCAGTGCGGCCGCCTCTCGGTTGGTGTGGCCGACGATCGGAATGGCGTGGGCGACGTCGCGCAGGTCGGCGGCCTTGCTCCTCGCCCGCTCGGCGTCGCGGGAGCCGATGACGATCGAGTGCCCGAGCTTCGCCCAGCGCACGGCCAGGCCGGCGCCTTCCTTGCCGGTGCCGCCGAGGATCGCGATGGTCACGGAGATCTCCTATCGGAAGAGGTCGCGGGCGGGATCGCGCAGCAGCCCCTTGGAACCTTCCTCGCTCGGCGCCAGCGGCACGCCGCGCACGATCGCGGCCGGGATGCGGTCGAGCTTGCCCATCACGGGCTCGGCGGCGGCCGCCAGCTCGTCGGCGACGGCCAGGATCGTGGCCTGCAGCGGCCGGCCGGCCGGATCGCGCTCGCCGAGATGGCTGCGCAGGGGCGCGAAGCCGGCCACGCCGATCGCGACGTTGACGAGCCCCTCGCGCCACGGCCGGCCGAACGTGTCGGCGACGATCACGTGGATCTCCGCCTTCGCGCGGGCCCGGACGGCGTCGCGGAACGCGCGCGCCGAGCGGTCGGGGTCCTCCGGCAGCAGCGCCACCATGTCGGCGTCCACGTTGGACTGATCGACGCCGGCGTTGGCGCACACCCACCCGTGGCGCGTCTCGGTGACCAGCACGCCGCGGTCCATGCGGACGATGCGGCGCGACTCGCGGAGGATCACCTCGATGAGCCGGGGGTCGCGCCCCAGCTCGACGGCGAACGTGGCGGCCATCGGCGAGGGCGTCACCTCGGTGAGGCGCAACAGCCGCCCCTCGGACTTGGAGATGATCTTCTGGCTGAGCACCAGCACGTCGCCCCCGAGCAGCGGCGTGCGCTGCCGGACGGCCGCCTCGACCACGAGGTTCGCCACGTCGTCGCCCGGCCTCACCTCGCCGATGCCCTCGATGCCGATGACCTCGTAGCGCGGCGGCATCTCAGGGGAGCGCGGGCGCGCGGCGCGCGGCGATGCGCCAGCCCGCGACGAGCCGGCCGCTCTCGGTGGCGGCTCCCTCGGCGAGCAGGGCGGCGAGATCGTCGGGGGCGTCGATGTCGAGGCCGAGGCCGGGCAGGGACACGACGCGCGGCTCGACCCGCAGGGCGCGCGCCGCGGCCAGGTGGTTGGCGAACGAGGGCTCGCCGAAGCGCAGGGGCACCGCGGCGGGCGGCGCCAGCAGCGCGCCGTTGGTGCCGTGGCCGGAACGGGAGGGCCCGAAGACCGCGGCCGGCGGTGGACCGAGCGCGGCCACCAGCGTCCGGATCTCGGCGGCGGTGACGCAGGGGACGTCGCCGGGGATCGTGAGAAAGGCGCCGGCGCCGCGGCGCACCGCCTCCGTCTGGGCGGCGGCGACGGCGGCCGTGTGGCCACGGTTCTCGGCCTCGGCCAGCGACTCGGCCCCGAGACCGCGGGCGATCGTGGCCACCTCCGGCTCCCGGGTGACGACCCAGACCTCGTCGAGGCCCGCGCCGAGGAGAGCGCGCAGGACGTCGGCCAGCATCGCCCGCGCCAGCGCGCGGCGCTCGGCGGCGTCCAGCACGCCCATGAGGCGCTGCTTGGCGTGGACGAGATCCTTGACGGGAACGGCGGCGACGATCACGGGGCCGGGGCCTCGCCCATAGTCAGGAAGTGTACCGCCACGCCGGCGCCGCGGCCGGGGGTGGTCATGCCGCCTCGAGGACCCGGCGGGCCAGCGCCACCTCGCGCGCACGGTCGGTCATCATCACGTCGGCGACGATGGGGCGCACGCCGGCGCGCTCGAGCGCGGGCGCGGCCTCGCGGTCGCGCGTGTCGATCAGCAGCGCCGACAGCCACGGCGCGTAGGCGGCGGCCACGCCGAGCGGGGAGACCTCGAGGCCGCGGGCGCGCATGAGCCGGCCGGCGGGACCGCTCACCGGGGCGCCGCCGACGATCGGACTGACGCCGAGCACCGGCGCCCGCGCCGAGGCGAGCGCCGCGGCGAGGCCGGGCACGGCGAGGATGGGGCCGACGGACGTCACCGGATTCGACGGGGAGACGACCACGAGGTCGGCCTCGGCGATCGCCTGCAGCACGCCGGGTGCCGGGCGGGCCGCCGGGGCACCCTCGTAATCCACGCCGACCACCTCGCCGAGCGCCCGGTCACGCACGAAGTACTCCTGGAAGCTCAACGTCGCCTCGGTCGTGCGCACCACGGTGCGCACCGGCTGGTCGCTCATCGGCAGGATCCGGGCGGAGACGCCGAGCCGGGCGGCCGTGCGGGCGGTGATCGCCGACAGCGGCTCGCCCGCCCGCAGCGCCGCCGTGCGCGTGAGGTGGACGGCCAGATCGCGGTCGCCGAGGCTGAACCAGGTCGGCGCACCGAACGCGGCCATCGTCTCCAGGCAGGCGAACGTCTCGCCGGCGCGGCCCCAGCCGCGGGCGACGTCGAGCACGCCGGCCAGCGCGTAGGTGACCGTGTCGAGATCGGGCGAGACGTGCAGCCCCCACACCTCGGTGTCGTCGCCGGTGTTGCCCACGACCGTGAGGTCGTGCGGCCCCAGACAGGCGGCGAGGCCGCGCAGCAGCTTGGCGGCGCCGGTGCCGCCGGCAAGCGCCGTGACGCGCACGGCCGCCGCGGTCAGCCCCCGGCCGCTTCGCGGAGCGTCCAGAGCGCGCTGCCGCCACGCCACGCGTAGAGGCCGGCGCCGGTCCGCCCGGCCAGCGCCGGCGGTAGCGCGACCTCGGGGACGGGGATGAAGCCGAAGCGGACCCAGACGCGGTCGAGACCCTGCGGCCGGGCGTAGAGCGTGGCGACGCCCAGCGCGGTGGCGTGGTCGAGCGCCGCCGCCAGGAGCTGGCCGGCCACCTCCAGCGGGTCCAGCGGCTCCGCCGCCGGCCCGCCGTCCCGCGTGTCGACCACGGGTCCGTGGAGCATCGCGGTGGTGGCATGGCGCTCGGCCGCCACGGCGCCCACGAGGCGTTCGCCGCCGGTGGCGGCGGTCCACGCGCCCCACGCGAACGCGAGTCGTTCCGGCCACGGCATCGCGGCGAAGTCGAACAAGGCGCGGCCGCGTTCGGTGTCCGCCAGCGGCCGATAGCCGACGCCCTGCCACACGCGAGGGAGGGTCGCCGCTGCGAGAGAGGGGACGACCACCGGTCGGCCGCCGGGCGCGGGCGCCTCGTTCGGCGGGGTCGCCGGCTGGTGAGCGGCGGGCCGTCGGCCCCCCGCCCGGCCGCCGGTCCTACTTCTTCCCAAGCACGGTGTCCTTCAGGCTCTTGGCGAGGCGGAACTTGCAGACGCGCTTGGCGGGGATCTTGATGGGCTCGCCCGTCTGCGGATTGCGACCGATGCGCGCCTTCCGGTTCGCGAGCACGAGCTTGCCGAAGCCCGGCAGGACGAACGCGCCACTCTTCTTCGCCTCGCGGGACGCGAGGACCAGCGTTTCGTCCAGGACGCTCTCGATCTGCTTCTTCGAGAGATTGGTTTTTTCGGCGAGCGCGGCCAGCGTCGCGGATTTCGTCATCGTCTTCGCCACAGGAAGCCTCCTATCGGTTCGGTCCGGGTGAGTGAGTGCGAGACGCATTAATACCACAGCCCACCGAACACGGCTACCGCTGCGTGAAGCGAAATTCGCCGGAAGCGATCAGGCGCCGATACGATCCGAAGCGGGCCTCGACGTCCTCGACCGTGTCGAGCGGCGAGACGGGATCGTCCCCCGACTCGTACGTGCGCACGGTGCGATACAGCGTGTCGCGCTCGGCCGGGACGCGGCCGGCGTCGCGGATCCAGCGCCGCAGCTCGGCCGGGCCGACCAGCTGCCCGTACTGCGCGCCCGCCGAGGTGGAGATGGACTCGTTGATCAGCGTGCCGCCGAGATCGTTGGCGCCGGCGTCCAGCAGCGCCTGCGCGAGCTTCGGTCCCTCCTTGACCCAGGAGGCCTGGATGTTGCGCAGCACGGGGCCGAGGATCACCCGGGCGAGGGCGTGCATGCGGATGACCTCGACGCCGGTGGCGCCCGGGCGGACGCCCGGCACCAGCGCCTTGGCGTACATCGGCGCCTCGCTGTGGATGAGCGACAGCGGCACGAACTCGGTGAAGCCGCCGGTGTCCTTCTGGATCGAGCGCAGGAGGGCCATGTGCCGCACCCAGTGCTCGGGCGTCTCGACGTGCCCGTACATGATGGTCGATGTCGTGCGGATGCCGAGGGCGTGGGCGGTGGTGATCACCTCCACCCACTGGTCCACCGTGATGCGGCCGCGGGCGATGGCGTCGCGGATGGGCTGATCGAGGATCTCCGCCGACGTTCCGGGAAGCGTCCCCAGCCCCGCCGCCTTGAGCTCCGCCAGGTAGTCCTTGATCGGCAGTCCCGAGCGCACCGATCCGTACAGCACCTCTTCCGGCGAGAAGGCGTGCAGGTGCAGGCCGGGCAGCGCCGCCTTCAGCGCCCGCGCCAGGTCGATGTAGAAGCGCCCGTCGAGCTTGGGCGGCAGCCCCGCCTGGATGCACACCTCGGTGGCCCCCAGGTCCCACGCCTCCCGCGCCCGCCGCACCACCTCCTCGATCGGCAGCAGGTACCCCTCCTCCTCGCGATGATCGCGGGAGAACGCGCAGAAGCCGCAGTGCTTGATGCAGACGTTCGTGAAGTTGATGTTGCGATTGACGACGTAGGTGACGGTGTCGCCGGCGTGGCGGCGCCGCAGCTCGTCGGCGGTCAGGGTCAGCGCGGACAGGTCGCGCCCGGTCGCGCGGGCGAGGACGTCGGCGTCGGCCACCGGGATCTCGCCGCCGTCCAGCACGCGGCTCAGGATCGCCCGCACGGCGCGCGAGACGCGGTCGAGAGTGTCGATCAGGCTACCAGCGTCGCCAGTGCTCATGCGCACTCCTCACGAGGCCGTCGGAGTCGGTCAGCGCCGCCACCCGGGGCCGCAGCCGCTCGTCGAGGAACTCGGCGCGCGTCGCGTACTCGGGGTAGATCGCCAGCCGCTCGCGGAGAACGAAGCCGTGGCGCTCGGTGGCCTCGCGCAGCGCGCGCAGGCCGGGCCAGGGCTTCTCGGGGTTGATGTGGTCGGGGGTGAGCGGCGAGACGCCGCCCCAGTCGTTGAGGCCGGCCGCCAGCAACCGGGGATACGCGCCCGGCGTCAGGTTGGGCGGCGCCTGGATGTTCACGCCGGGGCCGAGCAGCAGCCGCGCCACCGCGACCGTGCGCAGCAGGTCCTCCAGCGACGGCTCGGGGGCGTCGCGCATGGGGATGCGCGGTTTGGCCCGGAAGTTCTGCACGATGACTTCCTGGACGTGGCCCCAGCGCTCGTGGAGGTCGCGAATGGCGACGAGGGCATCCACCCGCTCCCGCGGGGACTCGCCGATGCCGACGAGGATCCCGGTGGTGAAGGGGATGCCGAGCTTGCCGGCCAGCGCGATCGTGCGCAGGCGGCGGGCGGGCACCTTGTCGGGGGCGTCGTCGTGAGCGAGCCCGCGGCCGAGCAGGCGGTCGGACACGGTCTCCAGCATGATCCCCATGCTGACGTTGACCTCGCGCAGGGCGGCCAGGTCGCGCTCGGCCATCACCCCCGGGTTGGCGTGGGGGAGCAGCGACGATTCTCGCAGGGTCAGGTCGCACGCCGCGCGCAGATAGGACAACGTCGTGCGGTGGCCGTGACGCCGCAGGAACGCCCGGTGCTCGGCGAAGCGCGCCTCCGGCTTGTCGCCGAGCGAGAACAGCGCCTCCTTGGCGCCGAGGCGAGCGCCGGCCTGCACCAGCGCCACCACCTCGTCGGGCGTGAGCGTGTGGGCGCCGGGCTCGCCGGGGTCGCGGCGGAAGGTGCAGTAGCCGCAGTAGTCGCGGCACAGGGTCGTCAACGGCACGAACACCTTCGCCGAGAAGGTGACCGTGCGCCCCCGCCCCCGGTCACGGACGTCGCCCGCCCGCGCCAGGATCTCGCCGAGCGCCTCGGCCGGGCTCTCGATCAGGGCACAGGCCTCGGCGTGCGAGATCACCGCCGCCCTCCTCGGCGTCGGGATTTCGGCAGCGGGTGCCGCGAGGCCGCCTTCGACCGCGGGTGGCCCGAGCGCGAAGGTGGCCGGCGCCGTGTCCCCGTGGGGCCCTCCGTACCGTCCCCCCTGTCCGCTCGGGCGAGGTTCGGCCGGACGTCGTGGGCGAAGCGCTCGAGGTTGTCCAGCGCCGCGCGCAAGTCGGGATGCGTGAAGTCGAACACGAAGTGCGTGACGCCGGCGGCGGCGTAGCCGCGGATGTCGGCGATCACCTGGTCGGCCGTGCCCTGGAACATCGGCCGGTCGCCGGCCGGCGGCTTCAGGCCCTTGGCCCGGACGTCCATGGGCACGCGGAGGCTCAGCGTGATCGACTTGGGATCCCGTCCCGCGCCCTGCGCCCAGCTGTGAAGGCGGCGGACCGCGGTTGCGTACGCGTCGGGCGGCAGCATCGCCGGCGGCCGCATGCCGATCGGATGCCAGCCGTCGCCCAGCGTGGCGGCGCGGCGGAGGGCCGCGTCGGTGTGCCCGCCGACCCACACCGGGATGCCGCCGGGCTGGACCGGCTTCGGCAGCGCGTGGACCGCGTGCACGCTCGCCCAGCGCCCTTCGAACGTCACCGGATCCGTCGTCCAGGCCGCCCGCATCAGCCTCACGTACTCGTCGGTGACGGCACCCCGCGCCTCGAACGGCGGCGCGCCGAGGGCCTCGAACTCCTCGCGCAGCCAGCCCACGCCGGCCCCCAGGATCAGCCGCCCGCCGGAGAGGCGGTCGAGAGTGGCGAGCATCTTGGCGGTGACGACCGGATGGCGATAGGGAATGACGAGCACGCTGGTGCCCAGCCGCGCGCGGGAGGTGGCGTGAGCCAGGCAGCCGAGCATCGCCAGCGGCTCCAGGTAGTCCTGGGCGGCGCCGCCCGGCAACTGGCCGGTCGGCGAGTAGGGATACACCGAGCGCGCCATCGAGGCCGGCAACACCACGTGGTCGGTGACGAAGATCGACGCATACCCGAGGCCGTCCGCCTTCGTGGCGATCCTCAGGACCTGGTCGGGCTTGGCCAGGGGGCCACGGCCGGGAAGCGCGATGCCGAACTCCACGAAATCCCTCCGAAAGACGCGGGCTGGTGATGCCGGCGCTCATAGTAGGCCACGCGTGCAGGCATTGCAA
>Ga0299906_10001615_pt1 | contig 19223 bp, 13 predicted proteins | sample RVTome_14_FD_200259 | JGI IMG/M metagenome (GOLD analysis project Ga0299906, IMG submission 200259) | Soil microbial communities from uranium-contaminated site in the Upper Colorado River Basin, Wyoming, United States - RVT145D125 (version 2) ...
CCCCGGCAAGTCCTGCATGGGGCTGGAAATCCCCAACCCCAGGCGCCAGGTGGTGCGGCTGTCCGACATCCTCGGCTCGCAGGTCTACGCCGACATGGGCTCGCCGCTCACGCTGGCGCTGGGCAAGGATATCGCGGGCAAGCCGGTGGTGGCCGACCTCGCGCGCATGCCGCACCTGCTGGTGGCCGGCACCACCGGTTCCGGCAAATCGGTGGCGATCAACGCCATGATCCTGAGCCTGCTGTACAAGGCCACGCCCAACACGGTGCGCCTGATCATGGTGGACCCGAAGATGCTGGAGCTGTCGGTGTACGAGGGCATCCCGCACCTGCTGGCGCCGGTGGTCACCGACATGAAGCAGGCCGCGTACGCGCTCACCTGGTGCGTGGGGGAGATGGAACGGCGCTACAAGCTGATGTCCGCGCTGGGCGTGCGCAATCTTTCCGGTTTCAACCAGAAGGTGGTCGAAGCCGAGAAGGCCGGGCACCCGCTCAAGGACCCGCTGGCCCTGAATCCGGAATCGCCGCCGCCGCTCAAGGAGCTGCCGCTGGTGGTAGTGGTGATCGACGAGCTGGCCGACCTGATGATGGTGGTGGGCAAGAAGGTCGAGGAGCTGATCGCGCGCCTGGCGCAGAAGGCCCGGGCGGCGGGCGTGCATCTGCTTCTCGCCACCCAGCGCCCGTCGGTGGACGTGATCACCGGCCTGATCAAGGCCAACATCCCCACGCGCGTGGCGTTCCAGGTGTCGAGCAAGGTCGATTCGCGCACCATCCTCGATCAGATGGGCGCCGAGTCGCTGTTGGGCCAGGGCGACATGCTCTACCTGCCGCCCGGCACCGGGCATCCGCAGCGCGTGCACGGCGCGTTCGTGGCCGACGCGGAGGTGCACAAGGTGGTCCAATACCTGAAGTCGCGCGGCTCGCCGCAGTACATCGAGGGCATACTGGAGGGCGCGGACGAGGAGGGCGCAGAGGCCGGTGCGCCGGAGGAGAGCGATGCCGAGGCCGACCCGCTCTACGACCAGGCCGTGGAGATCGTGCTCAAATCGCGGCGCGCCTCCATTTCGCTGGTGCAGCGCCACCTGCGCATCGGCTACAACCGCGCTGCCCGCCTGATCGAGGCCATGGAGCGGGCCGGTCTGGTGTCCAGCATGCAGACCAACGGCAACCGCGAGGTGCTGGTGCCGTCTAAGGAGTGATGCTGGAAGGCGTGACCGGTACTGCGTGACCGAGAAGCGTGACCGAGAAGCGTGACCGGTACTGGGTGACCGAGAAGCGTGACCGAGAAGCGTGACCGGTACTGGTGACCGAGAAGCGTGACCGAGAAGCGTGACCGGTACTGCGTGACCGAGAAGCGTGACGGGCAAGCACGGTAGAAAACGGCGAATAACCGCGCGATCTGGTGTTGTCACGCCTTTCGGTCACGCTTTTCGGTCACGCTTTTCCGCACTGATTCGAGGATTACATGAAGAACCCCAAACTGCTGCTGCTGTTACCAACGCTCATCCTGTCTGCGCCGCCGGCGCAGGCCGGCTCCATCGAAAAGCTGCGCGCCTTCGTCGCGCAGACCCAGTCCGCGCGCGCCGACTTCAGCCAGAAGGTGCTGGGCAAGGACGGCAAGACGGTGCAGGCCTCGAACGGCAAGCTGGTCTTCTCGCGGCCCGGCAAGTTCCGCTGGGAGTACCGCAAGCCCTACGAGCAGCTCATCGTCGGCGACGGCCGGAAGCTGTGGGTATACGACAAGGACCTCGACCAGGTCACCGTGAAAAAGCTGCAAGGCGCGCTCGGCAGCAGCCCGGCGGAGCTTCTCGCCGGGAGCAACGAGATCGAGGAGCACTACAATCTCGACGCCAAGGGCATGAAGGGTGGCCTCGACTGGCTGGACGCCTACCCCACGCACGGCGACACCATGTTCCAGAAGGTGCGCATGGGCTTCAAGCGCAACACGCTGGACACCATGGAGCTGCACGATCAGCTGGGCCAGGTCACCGTCATCCGCTTCAGCAAGATCCAGCGCAACCCGAAGCTCGACGAAGGCGCGTTCCGTTTCACGCCGCCGGAGGGGGCGGATGTGCTGGAGGACGAATGACCGGTACTGCGTGACCGAAAAGCGTGACCGAGAAGCGTGACCGAAAGGCGTGACCGAGAAGCGTGACCGAAAGGCGTGACCGAGAAGCGTGACCGAAAGGCGTGACCGAGAAGCGTGACCGAAAGGCGTGACCGAACAACGTGACCGAAAGGCGTGACCGAGAAGCGTGACCAGGAAACGTGGCGGGAAACGCGGATGCTCGTGTGACGTGGGGTTCGTCACGCCTTTCGGTCACGCTTTCCGGTCACGCTCTTCGGTCACGCTTTGCGATTACCCCTTCCGGTCACGCTTTTCGATTGCTTTCCGGTAACGGCTCCCGCGACGCCATGTACAAGAAATGACAGCCCCCCTCGCCGAACGCATGCGCCCGCAACGTCTCGAGGACGTGGTGGGGCAGCGGCACTTGCTGGCGCCGGGCAAGCCGCTGGAGGTGGCCGCGCGCGCGGGCAAGCTGCACTCGATGATCCTGTGGGGGCCGCCGGGCGTGGGCAAGACCACTCTGGCGCGGCTGCTGGCGCGCGCGGGCAACGCGGAGTTCATCGCGCTCTCCGCGGTGTTCTCCGGCGTGAAGGACATCCGCGAGGCGGTGGCGCAGGCGGAGCGCAACCTGCGCGAGGCCGGCCGCCACACCATCCTGTTCGTGGACGAGGTGCACCGCTTCAACAAGGCGCAGCAGGACGCCTTCCTGCCCTTCGTCGAGCAGGGCCTGTTCACCTTCATCGGCGCCACCACCGAGAACCCGTCCTTCGAGGTCAACAGCGCGCTGCTGTCGCGCGCCGCCGTGTACGTGCTCAAGCCGCTCACCGAAGAAGAGCTGGGCCAGCTGTTCGAACGGGCGCACGCGCGCCACATGCCCGACCTGAGCTTCGCGGCGCACGCGCGCGCGCTGGCGATCGGCTTCGCCGACGGCGACGCCCGCCGCTTGTTCAATATCCTGGAGCAGGTCGCCGACGCCGCCACCACGGAGAAACGCACGGACATCGACGAGGGCTTCGTGCGCGATGCGCTGGCCGAGCGGCTGCGCCGCTTCGACAAGGGCGGGGAGGAGTTCTACGACCAGATCTCGGCCCTGCACAAGTCGGTGCGCGGCTCCTCGCCCGACGCCGCGCTGTACTGGCTCACGCGCATGCTGGACGGCGGCGCCGACCCGCTGTACGTCGGGCGCAGGCTGGTGCGTATGGCGGTCGAGGACATCGGGCTGGCCGATCCGCGCGCGCTGCGCCTGGCGCTGGATGCGTGCGAAACCTACGAGCGGCTCGGCTCGCCGGAAGGCGAGCTGGCGCTGGCGCAGGCCGCCATCTACCTGGCATGCGCGCCGAAGAGCAACGCCGCCTACGTCGCTTATAATGCCGCCCGCGAGTTCGTGTCGCGCGACGGCTCTCGGCCGGTGCCGCTGCACCTGCGCAACGCCCCCACCCGGCTGATGAAGGAGCTGGGCTACGGCAGGACCTACCGCTACGCCCACGACGAGCCCCAGGCGTATGCCGCCGGCGAAGACTACTTTCCCGAAGGCATGCCGCGAGCCGGTTTCTACCGGCCCACGCCGAGGGGGCTGGAGGGCAAGATCGGGGAGAAGCTCGCGCACCTGCGCGAGCTCGACGCGGCGGCGAAGAAGAAGAGCTGAACCACATGCTTGACATCCAACTGCTCAGAAACGACCTGGAGGGCGTCGCGGCGCGGCTCGCCACGCGCGGCATCAGCGTGCCGGTGCAGGAGTTTCAGCGCCTGGAGGCCGCGCGCAAGGGCGTGCAGACGCGCACCCAGGAGCTGCAGAACCGGCGCAACGCACTGTCCAAGCAGATCGGCGAAGCCAAGCGCAAGGGCGAGGACGCCGCGGCGCTGATGGCGGAGGCCGCCGCGCTGCCGGACGAGGTCAAGCGGCTGGAGGACGAGCTCGAGCGGGTGCAGCGCGAGCTTACCGACCTGCTGCTCGTCATCCCCAACGTGCCGCATGCCTCGGTGCCGCTGGGCAAGTCCGCCGACGACAACGTCGAGGTGCGGCGGGTCGGCACGCCGCGCAGCTTCGGTTTCCCGATCAAGGACCACGTGGACGTGGGCGAAGGGCTGGGCATGCTCGATTTCCAGCGCGCCACCAAGATCAGCGGCTCGCGTTTCACGCTCATCACCGGGCAGCTGGCGCGGCTGCACCGCGCCATCGCGCAGTTCATGCTCGACGTGCACACCGTCGAGCACGGCTACACCGAGGTGTACGCGCCCTACCTGGTCAATGCCGACAGCATGCGCGGCACCGGCAACCTGCCCAAGTTCGAGGACGATCTGTTCCCGGTGCCGCGCAAGGACGCGGAAAAGCTGTATCTCATCCCCACCGCGGAGGTGCCGGTCACCAACATGGTGCGCGACGAGATCCTGGCGCTCGAGACGCTGCCGCTCAAGTTCGCCTGCCATTCGCCCTGCTTTCGCAGCGAGGCCGGTTCCTACGGCAAGGACACGCGCGGCATGATCCGCCAGCACCAGTTCGACAAGGTCGAGATCGTGCAGATCGTGCGTCCCGAGACCTCCTACGAAGCCCTGGAGCAGCTCACCGGGCACGCGGAGACGATCCTGCGGCGGCTCGAGCTGCCCTACCGGGTGGTGGCGCTGTGCACGGCGGACATGGGCTTTTCCTCGGCCAAGACCTACGACATCGAGGTCTGGCTGCCGGGGCAGAACGCCTACCGCGAAATTTCCTCGTGCAGCAACTTCGAGGCGTTCCAGGCGCGCCGGATGCAGGCCCGCTTCCGCAACGAGAAAGGCAGACCGGAGCTGGTGCACACGCTGAACGGTTCGGGCCTCGCGGTGGGCCGCACCCTGGTGGCGATCCTGGAGAACTGCCAGCGCGCCGACGGCTCGGTGGACGTGCCGGCCGCGCTGCATCCCTACATGCGCGGAGTGACCCTGATCGAACGGGGGCGCTGAGCCGCGTCCGCGGCGCCTCTGCCGCGCGTTACCGGCTGACCACCGGGACCGGCTGCGCCTGGGGGCGCGACGCGCTCTTGGTGAACAGCTCGAAGCCGGGGGAGTACGGCGCTTCGAAGCGCCTCAGGATGTCGTAGTAGCTGCGGATGTTCTCGGTCAGCACCACCGCCTCGCCGCCGCGGCAGAAGCCGTACTTCACGGTGCTGTAGTACTCGTAGCGCGACAGCAGCGGCAGCACCTGCCTGACGTTCATCCACAGATCCGGGTTCAGGCCGCGTCGCTGGGCCAGTACGCGCCCGTCCTCGAGGTGGCCGTAGCCCACGTTGTAGGCGGCCAGCGCCAGCCAGGTGCGGTCCGGCTCGCGGATGCGCACCGGCAGCGTGTCCTTCAGCTCGAGCAGGTATTGCGCGCCGGCCAAGATGTTCTGGCGCGGCTCCAGGCGATCGGTGACGCGCATGCGGTCGGCGGTCTCCGAGGTCAGCATCATCAGGCCGCGCACCCCCGTGGGCGAGACCGCCAGCGGGTCCCAGTGCGACTCCTGGAAGCCGAGCGCCGCCAGCAGCCGCCAGTCGATGCCGGTGAGCTCCTGCGCCTCCTTGAACATCGGCCGGTAGCGGGGCAACACCGCCAGCCGGCGCTCCAGGAAGTTGGCGAAGTCGAGCGGGCCCAGCCGCTGCACGTGCCCGTAGTAACGGTCCAGCATCTGGCGCAGGGTGCCGTCGTAGGTGATGCGCAGGAAGAACTCCTTGGCGCGCTCGGCGAGCGCGGGGTCGCCGCCCAGGGGGAACATCCATGCCAGCGGCGTCGGATCGCCGATCGGGAAAGCGCGCGCGAGATTCGGGTAAAACTTGCGCACCACATCGAGCACGTGCGACTCGGTCACCACCAGGTCGGTCTTGCCCTCCGACAGCCGGCTCAGCAGGCCCTCGCTGTCGCTCTCGGCAACCTCCTTCCAGCGCAGGCGCGGATAGCGCTTGCGCAGCGCGCGCAACTGCTCGACGCCGGCCGAGCCCTTCACCACCTCGATGCGCTTGCCGATCATGCCGCGCAGGCTGCGCGGGGCCGGGTTGGCGGTGTTGTAGGCGAGCACCGGCTGCACCATCTGGTAGGCCGGGCCGAACTGGAACTCGGCCAGCCGCTCGGGAGTTATTGCGAGCCCGGCGGCGGCCAGGTGCGCTTCATGGTGCTGCAGCGCGGGCACAAGCTGGTACAGCGGCAGGCGGTCGAGGTAGCGCACGCGCAGGTCCAGCTCGTCGGCGAACATCTCGACCAGGTCGTACTCCAGTCCGGCGTAGTGCCCGCCGGAGTCGATGTAGCGCGTGGTCGGCGTGTTGCGCGTGAGCACCACCAGCTCGCCCGTCTTGGACGCTGGCGGCACCGGGCGGTCCGCGATGAAGCCTGGATCGCAGACCAGCGGCAGCAGCAGGGCGAGCGACAGCGGAAGCTTGCGCATCGAGGTCGTTGGAAGCAAGAACAAGGCTCACGGCCGAGCCGGCGCGCATCGTAGCAGGCCTCGAGCCGTCGCATCCTCCCGTTGCTGTAGAATGGCCGGCGCTGGAGAGGTGCCGGAGCGGCCGAACGGGGCAGACTCGAAATCTGTTGTCCCTCTTGCGGGGGACCGTGGGTTCGAATCCCACCCTCTCCGCCAGCACGCGCTGCGCGCGTGGCTCGAGGCTGGTTCTTCGCCCCCACGGTGGGTTCGACAACATGCGGAGCCTGTTGCGGCGGAGGCTAACCTCGCTTGCGAGGTTAAGGACCGAAGGTCCGGCCGAAGCCAATGGCGCCGGCCGCTGCGCTTAACTTCGCCCGAAGGCGAAGTTAGCCTACGCCGCGGCATCGCTCGAGACAGTTATGCAGGCTCCGGCACGCGTTCGCTGAGAGACTTTGCGATAAAGGTGGTAAAAGGCCGGATGTCCAGGTCGACGCTGGCGCTTTCGAGCGTGGAGAGATACTTGCTCCGGCGCTCGACGCGGATGACGGTCCAGGGATAGCCGCCCGAGGCAAGCATAGCGTTCATGAGGAAGCGGGCCATGCGGCCGTTTCCATCGAAGTAGGGGTGGATGTATCCGAAGAGCCAGTGTCCGAGCACGGCGCGGACGGATGGCTCCTGCTCTTGCTCGAGCAGGGCGAACAGCGCGGGCATGGCATCTCGCACGGCCTCCGGCCGTGGCGGGACATGCCGCGACGTGCGGATGAACACGGCGTCGCTGCGATATCCGGCGAGCGCATGCGCGGGGATGAGCCCCGCAGCGACGCAAGGTTGAAATAATGCGCGATACCAATCCCGGTGCGCGGCCGCCGCGAGCGCGCCGGCGTCGCCGCCCGCGATGATATCGGCAACGGTGGTTTTGACGGCCTGGAAGGCCTGCCAGTAGCCACGCGCGGCGAGGGCGTCGCGGCTGTCCCGGTCGGCCTCATGCCTGCCGGGGTTCCAGGCGCCCGCTGCGACTTTGTCGATCAACTCTGGCGTGACGCGGTATCCCTCGATGGAGAGGGAGTGGTAGGCGTCGGCGCGGTAGATTTCCTCGACGCGTTTCATGTAGCTTTTCTTGTTTTTCGGCAGGCCCGGCGGCGGCGGAAAGATGTCGATGACGGGTTGCCGCAGGGTCTGCCACATCGCTTGCAGCCGCCCGATGATGGGGGCGGCGCGCGCGCGCGAGGGTCCGATGACGGGCTGTGCAGGCGCGAAAGGGTCGGCTTCGCGGACAGCGTAGCCCGCGGCCTTCAGCGTCTTGAGGATCTCGTCTGCGATCGCGCCGCGGCCCAGGCGCCGGAGCGCGCCGGCCAGGCGGCCGGCTACGACGGAGTGGCCGCCATCGAGAAGAAGGCGGAGCAGGGAGGAGGCGTCGCGGATGCCGCCGAGGACGACCTGCGCCTCGATCGGGTTGCGGGTGAAAAAGGCTTCGGGTACGCGGACCAGCGCTTCCTCGGGCGAAAAGAGCCTCAATCCGTCGCGGCGCAGGAGGGCGCGATCGGGCGGCATTTTCGCCTCCTTGAGGTCGAACAGCGATGTCCCGAAGGGGAGGGCGAGCGTATTGTTCGTTCCCCTGGGGCTGTAGACGAGCACCTGGGCGGGGACGCCGGAGTTCTCGCCGTGAAGGAGGAGGGACTGCTCGGGCGAGAGATGCCACTTGTCGCCAAAGCGCGCGTCGCAGTAGCGCGCGCAGAATTCCCAAAAGGAGGCGTACCAGGGCGTGCTGTCTCCGGGCGCGACGCCGGGTTTCGAGGAGATGAGCCAGCCTCTGACGACGGGCTGCAGGAAACCCTGACGCACCAGGCGCTCGCGGGTGAGGCGCGGGAATTCGGTGGAGTTGAAGACGTTGCGGCCGTCCTTCTGAAGCTTTTGGAGTTCCTTGAGGGCGGCGGCGAGGTTTTGCTGCGGGGTAGGCATCGGGATCTCCGGGTCGGTCTGGGCCAAAACAAGTTTTTAGTGTTGTATGAATACAAGTTTATGGTGTTGTACAAATTCAAGTCAATAGTGTTGTAGAAAGACACGTTTTTGATGTCGTATCGGTGCAAGTCTAAGGCGCAGTGGCGGCCACCGTCACCACCAGAGCGACAGCCGGACAGCCTTGTCTTCATAGCCGCCTCGATGGCTGCTAGGCGCAAACTGCGGCAACCGTTGCCAGGCTGCGCGCAGGCCCAGCGTCGGCCAACCGATAGGCGGTTGCCCGGCGCCCCGGGGATCGGCGAGAATATCGTCGATCAGTCGATCACTAAACGGAGGTGTGCGGTGGCATCGATTGCGGAGCTCAACCGGCACGGGCAGTCCATCTGGCTCGACTACATCGACCGCAACTTGCTGGACAACGGCGGCTTGCAACGGCTGGTGGACAGCGGGGTGTCGGGCGTCACTACCAACCCGACCATCTTTCACAAGGCGATCACCGGCAGCAGCGACTACGACGAAGCCATCCGTGAGTTGCTGGAGCAGGACCATCAGGTCGGCGCCGTGGAGCTATGCGAGGCGCTGATGGTGGCGGACGTGCAGACCGCCGCCGATCTGCTGCGGCCGGTGTTCGACCGCACCGGCGGTCACGATGGCTACGTCAGCCTCGAGGTGCCGCCCGACCTCGCCCACGACGAGGCGCGCACGGTGGCCACCGCGCACCGCCTACGCGACGCGGTCGAGCGGCCCAACGTGATGATCAAGGTGCCGGGCACCGTCGAGGGCGTGCGGGCCTTCGAGCAGCTGATCGCCGACGGGTTCAATATCAATGTGACGCTGCTGTTCGCCGTGACGCGCTACGAAGAGGTGGTGCGGGCCTGGGCGCGCGGGCTGGCGCGCAACCGCAACCCGCAGAGCATCGCGTCGGTGGCCTCGTTCTTCGTCAGCCGCGTGGACAGCAAGGTGGACAAGCGGCTCGACGCGTTGGCCACACCCGACGCGCAGCGCCTCAAGGGCCGCATCGCGATAGCGAACGCCAAGCTCGCCTACAGGCGCTTCCGCGAGTTGATGGGCGAACCCGACATCGCGCGCCAGCTCGAGCGCGGCGCGCGTCCGCAGCGTCCGTTGTGGGCCAGCACCAGCACCAAGAACCCGGCCTACCGCGACGTGCTCTACATCGAGTCGCTGATCGGTCCCGATACCGTGAACACGGTGCCGCCCGAGACGCTGGACGCCTTCCTGTACCACGGCGAGGCGCGCTACACGCTGGAGCAGGATGTCGACGTGGCGCAGCGCGACGTGGCCGCCCTGGCCGGCCTCGGCATCGATTTCGCGGTCGTCACTCGGGAGCTCGAAAGCGAGGGCGTAGCCGCCTTCCGCGACTCCTGGGACAAGCTGCTCGCCAGCCTGAAGGACAAGTGCTTCGCGGTGGCGAAGGACTTCGCAGGATGATGTGACGCTGCCTCGCCCCGGCCCGGGCGGGCAGCCGCGGCTTGACAACCAACCGGCGATGCCTCAGGTTTGACCCTACCCGGTCGAACCGGGGCGTCTCGAACCGCGCCAGATGCAGGCCAACCCCGCCGAGCCGCGGCAGGACAGGAGCATCCAGACCAGGATGCTCATCATCATCCTGCCGCTGATTGCGGCCCCCATGCTGATCCTCGCGGCGGTGGGCTTCTTCACGGCCAGCCGCGAGGCCGACAAGTCGAGCAGCCGCTACCTGAGCCAGCGCGAGGCCGACCTCCGCGCGGTGGCGGAAAACCCGGCCATCCCCAGCTACTTCAACAACACCCGCTACGGCCTGTCCGAGGAGGCCGAGATCGCGCGTCAGGAGCTGGAGCGCTCGCTGAAACGTTTCGTCGAGCGCAGCAACCGCAGGGACAAGGTGTACTGGCGCGCGCGCTTCCTCGACGCAGACGGCGCCGAGGTGGCCCACGCAGTCGATAGCGCGGCCCCCGACGCGCTGCGTGGCGCCGGCGCCGAGAGTTATTTCAGCGACGTCAAGGCGCTCGCGGCGGGCGAAACCTGGCTGTCCCCGCTCGGCCCAACGATGCTCTACGCCATGCCCGTGTACCAGCTGCGCGAGGGGCAGGCGCCCACCGTCATGGGTGTGGTGGCGCTCGACTTCAGCTATCCCGTCAAGGAGTTCCGGCGCACCACCGCGGTCATCCTGCGCACCTTCGTGATCATCACCGCGGTGAGCCTCGGCGTCGCGTTGCTGCTCACGGTGCTGCGCGTGCGCCAGTTCACCAGTCCTGTGCGCCAGCTGGCCGAGGCAACGCATCGCCTTGCCGCGGGCGAGCGCTCGATCCGCGTCACTTCGACCTCGCGCGACGAGATCGGGCAACTGGCGAGCGCGTTCAACACCATGGCGGCGCGGCTCGAAGCCGACGAAGCCGCGATCCGGCGCAAGGTGGTCGAGACGCGGACGCTGTACGAGGTCGCCCAGGAGGTCACCGCGCAGGTCGATCTGGAGCCCACGCTCAAGTTGATCGTGGATCGCGCGCGCGACCTGCTCGACGGCGAAGTCGGACTGCTGGCGCTGCGCCAGGGCGACACCGACACCTTCACCATCCAGGCCCACAGCGGCCCGGTCACCGAGGCGGTGGCGCAGATCAATGTGCGGGGCGGGGAGGGGCTGATCGGACGCGTGGCGCAAAGCGGCCGGGCGGCGATCGTGCAGGACTACCTGGACGAGTTCCGCGCCAGTCCGTTCCTGCGCATCGCCGAGGAAGCCGGGCTGCGCTCCCAGGTGGCCGTGCCGCTCAGGGCGCGCGACGTGGTGACCGGCGTGCTGCTGGTGACCAGTCCCGAGGCCGCCAAGTTCGACGAGGAGGACCGGCAGCTGCTGAGCGCGCTCGCCGACCACGCCTCGATCGCGATCGAGAACGCCAGGCTGCTGGCGCAGGTGCGCCGCCACGCCGGCGAGCTGGAGGCGCGCGTGGAGATGCGCACTCGCGAACTGCAGGATGCCAACCGGCGGCTCGAGGAGGCCTCGCGCCACAAGTCCGAGTTTCTGGCCAACATGTCGCACGAGCTGCGGACGCCGCTCAATGCGATCATCGGCTTCACGCGCCTGGTGCAGCGGCGCACCCAGGACATCCTGCCGGAGAAGCAGCGCGAGAACCTGGAGAAGATCCTGATCAGCTCGGACCACCTGCTGCGGCTGATCAACGACATCCTCGACCTGTCCAAGATCGAGGCCGGCCGCATGGAGGTGCGTCCCGTGCCGGTCGACCTGCGGCAAATCGTCGACGCTTGCCTGCGCACGGTGGAGCCGCTGGTCAAGAGCGACCGCCTGCGCCTGGTTCAGGCGATACCCAGCGACCTGCCGGTGCTGTTCAGCGATGGGGAGAAGCTGAAGCAGATTCTGATCAACCTGCTCAGCAACGCGGTCAAGTTCACCGAGGCCGGCACGGTCACTGTCTCCGCGCGCCGTGACGCGGACACGGTCTCGGTGTCGGTGTCCGATACCGGCATCGGCATCCCGGAGCATGCGCTGGAGCTGATCTTCGAGGAGTTCCGTCAGGTCGACAGCAGCAGCACCCGCAAATACGGCGGCACCGGCCTGGGGCTGTCCATCAGCCGGCATCTGGCACGTCTGCTGGGCGGTGACATCGCGGTGCAAAGCAAGGCGGGCGCGGGCTCCACCTTCATCCTGACCATCCCGGCCCGCTTCCGCGCTTCCGCCGCGCCTGTCCCGAGCGCGTCGCCTGCGCAGCCGGCGCCGACGCCTGAGAACAGCCAACTGGTGCTGACGATCGACGACGACCCCGATGTCGTGCACCTGTTGAGCGAGAACCTGTCGGAGGCGGGGTACCGGGTGGTCGGCGCGCTTAGCGGCGAAGACGGGCTGCAGAAAGCGCGCGAGCTGAAACCCTTCGCCATCACGCTGGACATCATGATGCCCGGCACCGACGGCTGGCAGGTGCTGCACGACCTCAAGGCCGACCCGGTGACTCGGGACGTGCCGGTAATCGTGGTCTCCGTCGTCGACAGCAAGGATCTGGGCTACCGGTTGGGGGCCTTCGACTACCTGCTCAAGCCCCTGGACCGGGATGCGATCCTGGGCGCGCTGGCGCGTATCCGGCGGCATCGCGGGCTGCTGTTGGTGGTGGACGACGACCCGAGCGTGCCCGACATGGTGCGCCAGCTCCTCGAAGGCGAACCCTACGAGATCGTGGCAGCCGGCGACGGCGAGCAGGCGCTGGCGGCGATCTCGCGCGCGCCGCCGAACGTTATCCTGCTCGACCTCCTCATGCCGCGCATGGACGGCTTCGAGCTGCTCGAGCGGCTGAAGGCGGACGAGCGTCTCCGGCATATTCCGGTGGTGGTGCTGACCGTCAAGGACCTGAGCGCCACCGAGCGCGCCCACCTCCAGCAAAGTGTGCTCGCCGTAATCGAGAAGCGCGGGCTGGACCGCGAAGCCTTGATCCACGAGCTGAGCGCCGCCCTGCAGACCTACCGCCCGCAGCCACAACAGGGATGACGATGAAGAAGATTCTGGTCGTGGAGGACGTGGAGTTCAACCGTGACCTCATGGTGCAGCTCCTGGAGGAGGCCTACGAGGTGGTCACGGCGCTGGACGGCAGAGAGGGCATCGAGCGCGCGCAGCGCGATCGCCCCGACCTGATCCTGATGGACCTTTCCCTGCCCGGCATGGACGGCTGGGAAGCGACCCGCCGCATCAAGGCCGACCCGGCGCTCGCTCATGTCCCCGTCATCGCGGTGTCGGCCCATGCCATGACCGGTGACGAGGCCCGCGCGCGCGAATGCGGGTGCGACGACTACATCAGCAAGCCGGTCGACGAAGACCTGCTGTTCGCCAAGCTGCGTCGGTTTCTGGGCTCAGTGTAGGATTCGAACAATAAGCCGCCAGGGAGGAACGCACCATGAACGCGTCGCGCCGGTTCGCAGCAGCGTCTGTGCTTTGCCTGATGTGGCACGCCGCCGCACTCGCCGGAGCGCCTGCGCCCGTGCCGGTGGCCAGGGGCCCGCATCTGCCGGAGCACCAGATCGCGAATCTCGGTGACTTCCGGTTCGAGAACGGGGCGGTGGTCAAGGATTTCAAGGTTTCCTACGTCACCTACGGCAAGCTCAACCGGGCACGGGACAACGCGATCCTCGTCATGCACGGTTGGGGCTCGGACCACCACGAGTTCCATTGGCAGATCGGTCCCGGCAAGGCGCTTGATCCCGAAAAATACTTCATCGTCGCCACCGACAGCCTTGGGAACACGAAGCTGCGCGACGACGTCACGACCGGCCCGACCAACAGCGGCCTGTGGATGGACTTCCCTGCCTATTCGCTGCGCGATTCGGTGAACGTCGAGCACAAATTCCTCAAGGAGTATCTCGGGCTCGAGCGGGTGCTCGCGGTATGCGGCAACTCGATCGGCGCCGCCAAGGCGTACCAATTCGCGGTCAGCCACCCGACCTACGTTCGGGGGATCGTCCCGATCGTGGGAAACGCGGTAACCAGCGCCCAGGCCAAACTGCTCCTCCAAGGCCTGCTGGATATCATCGCGCTCGACAGCGGCTGGCAGGGCGGCAATTACGAGACGAATCCAGCGGCGGGCGTCGGTATCGCCTTCAGAATGTCCGGCCTGTTGGACTTCACGTATGCGTGGTTCGCCGCCAACGCGAAGACGACGGAGGCCCGTTGGCAGTTTACCCAGTCGGTGCGCGACTACTGGGGCGGGCAGGATGCGCGCGACATCTACTACCAATGGCGGGCGTTCCGCGATTTCAGCGTCGGCGACACCCCCGGATTCGGGGGCGACGTCGAGGCCGCCCTGCGGTCGATCAAGGCGAAAGTGCTGATCGTTGGCAACAAGCGCGATCAACTCATCAGCCGCGACGACCTCGTGGCCCACGCGCGCGTGATTCCGGGAGCCAGACTGGTGGAGGTCGATTCGCCTGCCGGACACGCCGTTTGCTGTGGGCTCGATCTCGAAGCGAGCAAGATCATAGACCGCGAGATCGCAAGCTTCCTCTCGACGCTGCGATAGCGCAGATTAGGCACCCGGCGAGGTCGCGCTCCGCTGCACAGGCGTGCGTAACGCGAGCAAGATGCCGGGATGTGCGGTTGAAGTTCGCTGTTTGTGTTTCCCGACCGCCTGGGGCAGAAGATGGAGGAAGCCATGACATTCCCGAAGAGCATCCTGTGGTTCGTCCGCATGTCCTGTGGGATCGTGTGGGTCTGGTGCGGCGCGGCCCTCGCTGGAGCCCCCGCCCCGGCCCCCGTGTCCACTGGACCGCACCCCGAGCACCTGATCGCCAATCTCGGCGACGTCAAGCTCGGCAGCGGGGACGTGATCAAGGACTTCAAGGTCTCGTACGTGACCCACGGCAAGCTCAACAAGGCCAAGAACAACGTCATTCTGGTCATGCAGCCGTTTCTGGCCGGCCATCACCTGCACGATTTTCTGATCGGCCCGGGCAAGGCGCTCGACACCGACAAGTACTACATCGTGGCCAGCGATTTCATCGGCAACTCCCTGCTGCAGCAGGGCGTCACCACCGGGCCGACGAACAGCGGCCTGAAGATGGAGTTTCCCTGGTTCACGATCCGGGACTCGACCAACGTCGACTACAAGCTGCTCAAGGACTACCTCGGCATCGAGCACGTCGTGGCCGTGATCGGACCGTCGATCGGGGCGATGAAGGCCTACCAGTTCGGTGTGAGCTACCCCACCTACGTCAGCGGCGCCGTCGCCATCATGGGCAGTCCGCTTATCAGTCCGCGCATGCGCTGGGTGCTGAGCAACGCCATGGACATCATCGCCATGGACGGCGGATGGCAGGGCGGTAATTACGAGGTCAATCCCAGCGGCGGCCTGTCCGCCGCTCTGATGGCATGGCTCCCCTACGTGTTCACCGAGCGCTGGTACGCGCAGAACCTGCGCACCCCGGAGCAGCTGCGGCCGTTCCGGCAGTTCTGGCGCGAGTTGTTCGCCGCCCAGGACGCGCGCGACGTGTACTATCAGTTGCGCATGTGGGCGAGCTTCAGCATCGGCGACTCGCCCGGTTTCAACGGCGATGCGCACGCGGCGCTGCGCTCCATCAAGGCGCGTGTGCTGCTGATCACGGCCAAGGAGGACCTGATGATCAGTCCCGAGGAGATAGCCATGGCCAAGGCGATTCCCAATGTCGGCCATCTCGAGCTCGACACGTCCTTCGGCCACGCCGCGTGCTGCGGCGCCGACCCCGAGGCCAACAAGGCCATGGATCGAGAGATCGCCCGCTTCCTGGCGCGGCTCAAGTGACGGCTGCGGCCTTGACGCGCACCGCCGCTGCGGCGCTGGTCGTAGGGGCGCTGGCGCTCGCCGCCGCTCCCGCGCCGGCCCAGACCATCCGCTTCGGTCCGGGCATAGCTGCCCCGACGGCCTTCAATCCCGCGACCGGCCGCTACGAGGAGGGCAGCAGCTTCGACCCTTACCTGTGCGCCGAACAGCCCTGCGGCGAGCTGCTGCACAACGTCTTCGAGGGTCTGGTCGCCGTCTCGAACAAGCGCGTTATCGAGCCCAAGCTGGCGACGCACTGGCAGCGCATCGACGACGTTCGCTTCCGGCTGACGCTGCGCCGCGGCGTGGTGTTCCACAACGACGAGGTGTTCGACGCCGAGGCGGCGCGCTTCTCGCTGCTGCGCGCCTCGGAAGCGTACGGCGCAACTGCCTGGTTTCCCGAGGTCGTCCGCGTCGAGATCCTCGACCCCTACCTCGTGGACGTGGTGCTGAAGGCCCCGGACAGCCTGTTCCTGCATCGCCTGAGCCATCTGGCGCCGATCCTGCCGCCGAATTACTTCCGCCAGGTCGGCGCAGCCCGCTTCGGCGCGCAGCCGATCGGCACCGGCGCGTTCCGCTTCGTGCGCTGGGACCGCGGCCGCCGCGAGGTCCTGCTGGAGGCGAACCCGCGCTACTGGCGCGAGGGATATCCGAAGGTGTCCAGGGTCATCTACAGCTACGTGGATTCGGAGAAGGCGCTCGAAGGGCTTACCCAGGGGCGCATGGACCTCCTGCGCCGGCTCAATCCGCGGAAGACCACGCAGTTCATGGAGACCGGCAGCGGCAAGATCGTCAAGGCCTGGCTGCCTCAGCTCGTGCTCGGCCCCTTCAACCTGCTCAAGGCGCGCACACCCTTGAAGGACCGCCGGGTGCGCAAGGCGATCAACCTGGCGATCGATCGCGAGGACCTGCTGCGCTACGGTGCGATCGGCAACGGCCGCCCGATCGGCGGCTACACCGTGCCCGAAGATCCCGATCATGCCGGTCTCGCGCCCTACCCGTACGACCCGGCGCAGGCGCGCGCGCTGTTGAAGGCGGCGGGCTACCCGAACGGCTTCACGCTGTCCATGCTGGTGAGCAACCAGGTACCGCCGCAGGTCGAGAAGATCCTCGCGGTCTCGCTCGCCGAGGTGGGCATTCGCGTGACGGTGCGCGAGGCGACCGAGGCCGACTTTCTGAAGGAGCTGTACCTGCCGAAGTTCGGCTCGGGCGCCGCACCGTCCTTCGATATCCTATTGCTCAGCATGCCCGCGGGCACCCTGCTGCATTCGGGTTATGTGCCGATGACGCTGCTCTACTCGCGCGAGCCGAACGAGTCTGCGCTGCGCGACCCAGTGCTCGACCGGCTCTACGAGGAAGCACTGCGCAGCTACGACGGCCGCGCTGCCTCCGCCGCGTGGAAGAAGCTCGAGCGCTACGTGTACGATAACCACCTGCTGCTCATCGGCTATCAGGAGCGCGCGGTGTTCGGGGCGCGCGAGCGCCTGCGGTTCACGCCCAGGACGCTGATGAGCTTCTGGGATGCCTATTACGCCAAGTAACCCGCATGCCGCAGTCGCCACCGCACCGGCCCACGATCCTGATCGTCGACGACGAACCGTTCAACGTCGACCTGCTGGAGCAGGAGCTGGAGGACATCGGCTGCCGGACCGTCGCGGCTCGCAACGGCCAGCAGGCCCTGGACAGCGCGGCGGCCGAGCGCCCCGACCTGATCCTGCTCGACGTGATGATGCCGGTGATGGACGGCTTCGAGGCCTGCCGGCGCCTCAAGGACAGCGAGCACACGCAGCTCATCCCGGTGATCATCATGACCGCGCTCGACGGCATCGACGACCGCGTGCGTGGCATCGAGGCCGGCGCCGACGACTTCCTCACCAAGCCGGTGAACCCGCGCGAGTTGCGTGCGCGCATTCAGACCGCGCTTAGGCGCAAGCGGGTGGTGGACAGCAGGCTCACCGAGCTGTCCCGCATCCGCGACCACTTCGCCAAGTTCGTCCCCGAGTCGGTGAAACGCATCGTGGCGCAGAGCCCGGAGGCGCCCAGCCTGGAGAAAACCGAGCGCGACGTCTCGGTCATGTTCTGCGACCTCAGCGGCTATGCGAGGCTGAGCGAGACGCTGCTGCCCGATGCGCTCAACGCGCTGGTGGAGAGCTACTTTTCGGCCTTCCTCGACGCGGTGCAGGAGGAGGGCGGCGATATCAACGAGACCGCCGGGGACGGCTTCATGGCCATCTTCGAAGCCCCCGACCCGCATGCCCACGCGCTGGCCGCGACCAAGGTCGCGCTGTCGCTGCTGGATCGCACCGAGCGGCTGAACCTGGAGCGCCCCGACTGCCCGCTGGCGATCCACATGGGGCTGAACTCGGGCTCCGCGCTGGTGGGTTCGACCCGTTTCGATGGTCTCCGCGGCAGCCGTTGGACTTTCACCGCGAGCGGCCCGGTCACCAATCTCGCCGCACGGCTGGCCGGCATCGCGCAGCCCGGCCAGTTGCTCGCCGGCCCGGAAACGGTGAAACGGCTCGGTGGCCGGCACCGCGCGGACCTGCTGGGCCGCGAGCGCCTCAAGAACCTGAGCGAGGCCATCGAGGTCTACTGTATCGCGCGCAGCGGTTGAGCAAGGGAGGTTGAACCCTATCCCGAGTAGCCCGGTCGCGGCTCGAATCCTCCGACCACATCCGCCAGCAGGCCTGCGATGCTGATCGGCGTCGCGTCCTCCAGAAACGGCCCCATGATCTGGAGACCCACCGGCAGCCCCCGGGTGGCTGAGCGCCCCTCGGAGGAACGTCCTCCTGCTTTCGGACATGTCCATTTCGATCTCCCATTAGGCCGTCCGGGCCGGCGGACTCGAACCGTACAGCAGGCAGATGCCAGACCGCGAATCTCTACGCCGCCGCCGTTCCTGCTGTCTCCTTTCGTGCTGGCCGAGCTCGACTGTCTGCTGATGCGCCACATCGGCCAGCGCGCACAGGCGGAGCTGCTCGAGGAGGTCGCTCGTGGCGCATACCATCTCGAGACGTTTGGCGCAGCCGACGTCGCGCGGGTGATCGAACGATACGCCGATCTCGCGATCGGTCTTGCCGACGCTTCGATCGTGGTGCTGGCCGAGCGGCATGTGCTCGCCGAGGTTCTCACACTCGGCCAGCGACATTTTCGCGCGATGCGGGTCGGGCAGCGCAAGCGGTTCAGAGTTCTGCCCTTCGACCGGTAGGCACGGACCTTCACCCGGGTGCGCCGGGTGTGCAGCTTTCGACGGCCCGATCCGCAGCGAGTTCACGCACAGCGCGACGGGCTGGTGCGGTGAAGCGCCGCATTTATCGTCGCGCCGCACGCTATAATTCAAGTCTTTGCGCCGGAGTCATCCCCTTTGCCTGAGCTGCGTTTTCATCTCCTGAGGGGCGCTGCGTGCTCCAGGGAGTGAAGCTCGCGTGCGTGCGCGGGCGGCGCAGGCTGTTCGGTGAGCTGTCCTTCGATCTCGAGCCGGGCGAGCTGTTCTGGGTCACGGGCCCCAACGGCAGCGGCAAGACCAGCCTGCTGCGCATGCTTTG
>Ga0299906_10001616_pt1 | contig 19220 bp, 18 predicted proteins | sample RVTome_14_FD_200259 | JGI IMG/M metagenome (GOLD analysis project Ga0299906, IMG submission 200259) | Soil microbial communities from uranium-contaminated site in the Upper Colorado River Basin, Wyoming, United States - RVT145D125 (version 2) ...
GTCGGGTGCCGCGAGGCGCCCGCCGAGCGCGGGCTTCAGCCCGCGAACAGGCGCCCGATTCGCACCACCCCACCCCCGGAGTTCTCGTTCAGCGCCTCGGAACTTCCGGATCAGCTCCTCGAAGATCGTCCCCATCGTGGGGTTCTCGATTTTGTCCGGATGCAGGTCCACGTTCTTGAAGCGCTCGAGGACCTTGAAGAGGAGTCCCGACTCATCGAGCTTGCTGATGGTGTTGGCGAAATCGAACCGCTCCAACACCTGTCGCATGTTGTCGCTGGAGGCCGCGATGTAGTTGCGCAGGTTCTGGGTGAGGTGCGGCGCATCCCCGAGCAGCTTCTTGAAGTCGAAGCGGGAGGTGTTGTAGAACGCGAAGCCGGAGGCGCGGCGGAGCTGGGGGTCGAGGACCTCGAGCCCTTTGCCTTTGAGCTCGGCATGGCGCTTGAGGACGCGTTCCTTCGTGGCGGCCAGGACGCAGTCGAGGCGGCGCAGGACGGTGAGGGGCAGGATGACGTCCTGGTATTTGCCGCGCTTGAAGGTGTCGCGGATGAGGTCGGCGACGGACCAGAGGAAGGAGACGATTTCGGTGTGGTTCATGAAGGGACTCGTTGATCACGCAGTATCCGCAGCAAACCGCCTCACACGAGCAGAGACTGCAGGGCCTTAACTCAGGGTACTGTACTGGATTCAGCTCGATGGTGGATTCCAAGTAGCGTCTCGACCGTCGTCGGTGATCCAGGCACCGTTCGCGGCCAGTGATTTGGCCAGACCGTCGTGCCCCGGAGCCTGTCAATGTGAATGAGACACGTGCGGCTCGAGTTTAGTGAGCCGTCGCCAGCACCATCTCCTCCTCACGCGATGTGATCCCCTCGGAGGGGGGGATACTCCTATCCCTCCGCGGCTCGAGATCATCGTTCCTGGGGCATTCTGCGCGCTCGGTTTGCTCCGCGCACACGCAGTCAGCGGGTTTGTTGATCCAAACGGCCTCCGGCAAGCGGCCCGGCGTGGGGACGCCGCGCGGGAAGCGTTCCGGGTGCGCGGCGTACGCGGCCGCCAGGACCGCGGCGCGCTGGGCGAGCCGCTGATCGGCCAAGCCGCCGTGCACAGCGTGGGGCGTCAGCATCGCCAGGCCGCTGTGCCGGTGTTCGGTGTTGTACCAGGTGAACAGCGGCCCGAAGATCTGGCGGGCGTGTTCGAGGCACCCGAACCGCTCCGGGATCTCGGGGCGGTACTTGGCCGTCTTGAACAACGCCTCCGAGTACGGGTTGTCCGCGGGGCGGGCGGGGAAGCCGCGGCTCGCCTTGTTCGCCCGGCGCGGTCGAGGCATGTTGCCCCCACGCCCCAACCTGAGGGAGCCGCATGCAGCCCGAGGTGCTGGAGTCCATCTCCGGCCACGCCATCATGGTGTTGCTGCTCCAGCTCTCCGGGCTCCTCGGGTTGGCCCGCGTGCTGGCGGAGCTCATGCGGCGCGTGGGGCAGCCGGCGGTGATCGGCGAGCTGCTGGCGGGGATCGTCCTCGGGCCCACGGTGCTCGGTCATTTCGCCCCCGACCTCTTCATCCGGCTGTTTCCGCAGGAAGTCGCCCAGTTCCACCTGCTCGAAGTGGTGTCCTGGCTCGGCATGGTGCTGCTGCTCTTGCTCACGGGCTTGGAGACGGACATCCGCCTCATGAGGTCGTTGGGCCGGGCGGCGCTCATGGCGTCCGTCTTCGGGATGGTGGTCCCGTTCGCGGCGGGATTCGCCCTCGGCTGGACGCTGCCGGAGCGGTTTCTCGTGGATCCCGCGCAGCGGGGCATCTTCGCGGCGTTCGTCGCGACGGCGATGGCGATCTCCGCCCTGCCGGTGATCGCGAAGGTCCTCATGGATCTCGATCTGATCAAGCGTGACGTGGGGGTGATCACCCTGTCCGCCGGGATCGTGGACGACACGACGGGGTGGCTGTTGCTGTCGATCATCGCCGGCGTGGCGACCGCGGGGACGTTCTCGCCCGGTCGGCTGGGGCTCACCCTGGCGGCGCTCGCCGGTTTCCTCGTGGCCGCCCGCTGGATCGCCTATCCGCTGTTCGAGCGACTGCTGGGCTACGTGTACGGGCGCGTCGCGCTGAGCGGCGCGGATCTCACGCTCATCCTCTGCTTCGCGTTCGTGAGCGCTGCCGCCACCGAGGCGATCGGCATACACGCCGTGTTCGGCGGGTTCGTGATGGGGATGATCGTGCGCCAGGTCCCGCGCGTGAAGGTCGAAACCCTCCGCGCCCTGGAAACGTTCGTGCTGGCCCTCCTGTCCCCGATCTTCTTCGCCTACGTGGGCCTCAGGGTCGACCTGTGGGCGTTGCGGGGCTGGGGGCTCCCGCTCGGCGTGCTCGCGGTGGCCGTGGCCGGGAAGATGGTCGGCTGTTACGTGGGGGGCCGGCTTGGCCGCATGCCTCATTGGCAGGCGCTGGCGCTGGGCTTTGGAATGAACGCGCGCGGCGGCATGGGGCTCATCGTCGCCCTGATCGGGCTCTCCCTGGGACTGCTGACGCAGGAGATGTTCGCCACGATCGTACTGGTGGCCGTCGTGACGTCGTTCATGGCGCCGCTGCTTCTCAAGGTGGTCGTGCCGAAGCTCGAGATGACCGATGCCGAGCGGGTGCGTCTGGAATCCGGCACGCAGCGGCGTTACCTGCCCGAGGGTCCTCCGCGCATCCTCGTGCCCACGGCCGGCGGCGCGAACGCGATGACGGCGTTCACGATCGCGGCGCCGTGGGTACGCGCGCGGCAGGGTCGACTCACCGCGCTGTACGTCGAGAGCGACTCGAGTCGCGAGTCCTGGATCGGGCGCCTGGTGCGGAGCCCGTCGCTGGCGGGGCGGGGGATGGACCGGCACCTGGAGCAAGTGGCGGCGCTGCTCGACGATCAGGGGAAGCTCCTGGTGACGAAGCGCGTCGTCTCAGCGGATCCCGTGGCCGCGATTCTGGCCGAGGCCGCGCGCGACTACGACGTCCTGCTCGTCGGCGCGGCGCCGCATCACTCCGTCGGCGGGCGGCTGGTGGCGGAAGTGGTGGCCAGCGCGCGCGTGCCGCGGGTGGTGGTGCGCGGGGTGGGCGGGCGCCGGCCGCGCGTCTTCGAGCGCGTGGTCGTGCCGGTCGACGGGAGTCTGTTCGCACGGTGCGCCGTCGAGTTCGCGTTCGCGTACGCCCAGGCGACCCGCGCGCACGTGACGTTGCTGCACGTGGTGAACGAGTCGCGTGTCCACTCGGGCGCGCCCGCGTGGGAAGAGACCTTCGCCGCCCGACTGCGGGAGGACTTTGCCGGCCTGGCCGCCGGGCTGGAGATCGCGTGGTCGCCGCGCATTCTCGTGAGCGACGATCCCGGCGGCACGATCATCGAGGAGAGCCACTCCGGCCATTTCGACCTGCTGGTGCTCGGCGCCGAGAACAAGCTGCTCGCCCAACCGCTGTTCTTCGGCCAGGGCACCGCGTCGATCGTGGAGCGGGCGGGCTGCACGACGGCAGTCGTGATTCCCCACGTCGAGTAGGCGCGGCGCGACCGGCCGCGCGGTCGCGTCCGCGACAGTCAGCCGAGCCGGACTTCAGTCGCGACTTACTCCCGATTGGGCGCGGGAACGCCGGGCTTGGGGGTCGGAGTGGGCACCTCACGGCATGCGGAACTCGTCCTGATGCGCCCGCACGTACGCGCGCTCCAGCGCCGTCAGGTTCTCGGGATACTCGTAGAACGCGTTGTCCAACCGGTCCAGCGTCGCACGGGCCTGCGGGGCGAGCCGGTCGAGCTGCTGCTGCCGGCGCTCGCGGTCCGTCGCGGGGCGCCCATCCGGAAACACGCTCACCGCCTCGCTCACGAGGGCGGCGACCCTGGGCGCGCCGAGCGTGCGCAGGGCTTCGATGGTCTCCATCGCATGGTCGCCCGCCGAGTTCTCGAAGAACTGGGCGAAGCCGCCGTTGTTCACCTCCCGCTCCAGCCCGTCGAGACAGAAGACGACACGCTCGGCCGGGGTCAACTGCTCGTAGCCGGCGGCCGCCTCGCGCGCGAAGACCAGGTCGCTCAGGGCGATTGGAACTGCGGGTAGACCTTGATCCAGTGGGTGCGCACCTGCACCCGCACCTGATCGCCGGGGCGGTTCGACACAACCGTGTTCGACGTCAGCGCCGGCATGTGACAATCGACGCACCGGCCGGCCAACGCGTTCCCGTGCCGGGGGAACAGGCCGCAGCTCTGGAGGTCATGGCAGTCGAGACACTTGCCCGACAGCTCCACGACGTCGCGTTGTTCCCGGTGGACGTCGTGGCAGGTGGCGCAGGTCATCTGCGACGCGGTGAAGCAACGGCTCCGTTCCAGCATGGCCACCTGGTTGCCGTGCACGTCGATCTCGCCATTGTCCCGCGGGCCCCACAGATCGAACGGCTTCTCGAGCGGCTGCCCCGGCACGTAGGAGAACGCCGGAGTCCGCGGCGCCGCCGCCCCTCCGTGACACAGGGCGCACCCGTCCAGCTGTCGCGCGCGGGGCAGCCGCGCCGGGTTGACGATGGCGCTGGGGAGCGCCACGCGCAGCGGCGAGCGCTCGCGCTTCACGTGTTCCCGACCCGCGCCGTGACACGTCTCGCAGGTGATGCCGAGCATGACACCGGTGCGCCGATAGCGATTCACGTAAAGCGAATCCGCCACCGACTGGAAGCCGGACGCGTGACACTCGAGGCACCGGGGTGGGATGGGGCGATCGAAGTTGGGGCGTCCGTCGGGGTACGCTGGGCTGTTCGCCCACCCCGTGCCCTTCCAGTAGGAGACGGGGAGCTGGAACAGCTGATCACCGGGCCGCCAATAGAGGTATGACTGGCCTTTTCGCCCGGAGCCGGTGACGAAGTCGATGCGCTCGGAGTGGGTCGAGGTGTCGGGCGCGCGGCCCAGCACCGCGGTCTGATAGAATCCCGTCTCGGTGGAGTCCATCCGGAAATACAGTTCCGGATTCGAGGTCCGTAGGAGGTTCTCACCGTGGCGGAAACTGCCCGCGATGGCGTCGCGGGTCGGAAGCCTAGACGTCAGACGGTGGGCCGTGCGCTCGAAGCCCGTCTTCTCCTGGTGACAGGAGAGGCAGGTCGTGTCCCCCATGGCGTTGTCCGCGCGCACCGCCTCCGGCTGCACCCGCGCCGCGAATCGTCCGACGGCGACCGCGCCGGCCGCGAGGAGCGCGAGCCCGGCGATCGCGAGGAGCGCGCGACGGGCCAATCCGGTGGTTCGTCGTGGCATGTCGGCCACCTTCTAACGTCTCTGCGTTTCCGTTGCCGGCGACTATGGCCGCTGTCCCGGTCCGCGCGAGGAGGTAACTCCAGGCCGCTCGCACGAAGGCGATCCGCCCGTCGCCCTGGAGATCGTACGACCCAACCATGTTCTGCGTGATCACAACCTACGGCGCGGACGGCAGACGCGTCAAACACCCTCCGTGGCGTCGAGCAGCCCGGCCGTCGCAGTTGCCTTCCGAAGCGTGGTGAGCAGGATGGTACAAAACGGGGGGCGTTGCCACGCGCCCCCCGTTGGACCAGGCTGGTTCCCTGCGGCGGGTGAGAATCAGCGGATGTGAATGGCGCCCTCGATGTCGAAGATCCGGACCGGCGGCGCGTCGCTGGCGCAGAACGCTTCGTTCGCCGCCTCATCGCCGAAGCCGGCGATGGTCGATTGGTCGGCCGGGGCACTTGGGCCCTTGCCGTTGTCGATGGCCTGGAACCACATGAACGTGCCCACGGGGATTGTGGCATCGTTGCTCTGTTCCACGACCCCGCCGTACTTCGCCCGCGTGCCGTCGCCGTAGACCGCCACGCAGGTGACGCGGGCCTGGAAGCGGAACGCTTCACCCTCCACCGTCTGGGTGTAGGAGATGTGACCGTGAATCGCGCCGTTGTTGAGTTCGATGGCGGAAAACGCGAGCACGTTGTCCACCGTGACGCCGAATACTTCGGGGGGGATGGTCCAGCGGCCAGCCCCCACTGCCGAGGCCGCGATGTGGTGGCCCACACCATGCAGCGCGTGGGTGGGCGGCTCGGCCGGCGCGGTCGGCTCATCGGTGCAGCCGACGAGCGCCGTGACGGCGAGCGTGAAGGGGACACACCAACGATGCGTCGTCATGAGAAACTCCCGGGATCGGGGTGAATGGGCAGCGCCGCAGGGTGCCGGCTGTCGGTCGTCGAACGATCCACGCGTCGGCGGCCCGCGTCTTGAAGGGTTCTCACCGTCCGCGCGAGCGGCGGGGCGGAAATATCAGAATCGTTCAAGAATGGCCCGCGCGATCGTCCGGCCCGTATAATCCGGAGGTGTCCTCGTTGCGTGTTCCCCTTGGAGACGGCGTCGCGTCGTGGACGCCGTGGACCGTCGGCCAGGCCGAGCTGCAGGCTTGGGTGAAGGATCTTCGTTCGCGCTTCCTGGCGGTCAGTCCGGCCCTGGCCAGGTGGTGCGGCGTGCGGCCGGGGGAAATGACCGGCCACACCGAGGCGCGTTTCTTCTCCCGAGACCGCGTGCGGCAGTTCCGCCTCGACGATCTGCGGGTAGTGGCGCTGAACCAGCCCATCGTGGTGGAGGAACGCTGCCCGCGGGGCCGCTTCGCGACGCTCAAGCGGCCGCTGCGCGACGGGTTGGGACGGGTGTGCGGAACGGTCGGGATCGCGTACGACTGGCCCAGCGATCGTCCCCAGCCCGTGATGCCCGTTTCGGCCGGCGTGGCTCGGCCGGCGCCCCTGTGGCTCCGGGACGTGCGCGCCCGGATGGAGCACGAGTTCCGCAGCCCGCTTCGGGTGCAGGAAGTGGCGGCCGAGGTCGGCCGCCACCCGAATCACGTCAGCCGGGCCTTCCGCCGGTACTTCGGGGTCTCGACGGTGGAATGGCTCCACCGGCTGCGGGTGGCGTGGGTGGCGGAAGTCCTGATGTCCGGGGAGCTAACACTGAGCACGGTGGCCCAGCGCGCGGGATTCGCCGACCAGGCGCACATGACGCGCGTGTTCAAGCGTTACTACGGGCTCACGCCGGGGCAATACCGCAAGGGGTTGTCCGTGGTGCAATGAGCCCGGACGCCGCCCGGATCGCAGGACCTGAATGCGCGCAATGACGATCAAGCTGGCGGCGTGTCGTCGCGCTCCGAGTTGGCGCCCATCCCCCTCCCGCGGGCGGGGCGGTTGCGGCAGGGGCGGTCGCTTGGGATGTATTACGCTAGAATGACCTCCGGCTCGAGGCAGGAGTCATTCACACCGCCTCAGGTGCGCCGACGCCGACGATGCCCTGGAAGGTCCGTCTGATGCGGACGCGCCACAGCCAGTACAACATGGTCACGAGCACCGCCAGCACCGGAAGGGCGAGCAGCGCGGGGATGCGGAGCGCCTTCGGAAGTTCGTCGGCCTGGCCGAAGAAGAACGACATCGCCGCAATGAACAGCGCGAAGCTCATGCGCCACAGATGTCGTGTAAGTCGAGACGCGCCCTGGAGGCTCCCCCACCGGATGATCCGCAGATCGGATACGCCTGCCGACAATCCGACGACCCCGAATAGGAAGAACGGAAAGGCCGGCATCCCGTCTCTGGTGCCGCCGTTGGCGAGCGCCTCGAACCCGAACGTGAGACTGGTCACACCTACCGCCAACGCCACCAGCATGAGCCCGAGATCCAGCCAACGCGGCCCTGTAGCGCGGGGTCGGATCGTGATCAGCGCGGTGATCACCAGGTAGGCCGTCACCACCGCCGCAGGAACGTTGACGGCCGGCGCCACGCCTCGCACGGCCGCGATCAGCCCACCAAAAAACGTCATCGTGAGCATGGTATAGACGAACAGCATCCCGCTCCTGCGATGCAGCGTCGCCCCCTTCGCCGCGTAGAGCGCGACGTAGCCGAACGCGAGTCCCAGGCCGGCCGCTACGATGTGCACCACGTACAGCGTTCGCACGGATCATCCTCCTACTGCGACCGCATGGTGATCGCCGGGTCGATCCGGGCCGCACGATGCGCCGGAATCCAGCACGCGACGATCCCGATCGCCGCCATCAGCACCGCCACGCCGATGAACGTCGCCGGGTCGTGCGGCGCCACGCCGAAGAGCAGCCCGCGAATGAGACCTGCCCCCAGCAGGGAGCCGGCCACGCCCAGCACGAGGCCGACGGCCAGCAACCCGCCGCCTTCCCGCAGGATCATCCGCTGCACCCGGCCGCGGTCGGCCCCGAGACTCATGCGGATGCCGATCTCGCCGGTGCGCGCGCTCACCGAGAACGCCAGCACGCCGGCGATCCCCACCGCCGCGATGACGACCGCCAGGCCGCCGAACGACGCGATGAGCGCGGCATTCAGCCGGCGGGGCGCCACGCTCTGATCCTTGATCTGCGCCACGGTCATCACGTTCTCGATGGGCGCCGCCGGCGCGATGCGCCGCACGACGCGCGTGACCGCCGTCTTCAACCCCGCGACGTTGCTGTCGGCGCGGATCACCAGCCCGCCGCCGATCGCCAGCATTTGCGCGAAGGGCATGAACATCACGGGGCGGGGTTCGGCATCGAGCCCGCCATCCTGGGTATTCCCCGCGACGCCGACGACGGTGCGCCACTCGCCGCTGATCGGCGTGAACCGCAGCACGTCCCCGGTCCATGCGACCCGTTTGCCAAGCGGGTCCTCGCCGGGGAAGAGCCGGTCGGCGAGCGTCTGATTGAGGATCACGACCATGCCGGCGTCCCATTGATCGGTGGTGGCGAACGGGCGCCCCTCGAGGATCGGGATCCCCGCCGCGCGAAAGAAATCGGGATTCGCGGTTCGCAGCTCGGCGCGCGGCGTCGCTTCGCCGGCGGCCAGCACGCCGCCTTCCGCTTTCACGTCGAGTTGCACGAACGAACTGCGGAGCGGCGTGGGGGAGCCGAGGCCGACGTCGACGACGCCGGGGAGCGCCGCGACCTCGTCGCGCATGCGATCGTAGCGCTCCTTGGCCCAGGCGTCGGCGCCGGGGTCGGAGAGGAGCTGGGTCGGCGTGAGGATCGACACCTGCAGCGTGAGCACTTCCTCGGTGCGGAGACCGGTGCTCACGTCGGCGAGCCGCATCATGGTGCGGGTGAGGAGGCCGGCGCCCGCGAGCAGCACCACCGAGACGGCGACCTGCACGACGACCAGGCCGCGCTGCAGGCGGTGCCTGCCGAGGCGGGCGGTCAGCCGGTGCGCCCCCGCCAGGATCCAGGACGCGAAACCGCCTTCCTTGGGCAGCGAGGCGAGGAAGGAGAGCAGCAGGGCGACCGACCCCGCCAGGGCGACCGTGAAGCCGAGCACGATGGCGTCGAGCCGGATCTCGCTCGCGCGCGGCGAGTAGCGCTCGGCGAGCGACGTGAGCAGCCCGACGCCGCCGACCGCGATGACGACGCCGAGGACGGCGCCCAGGAAGGCGAGGAGGAGGTTCTCGACCAGCAACAACCGCCTGAGCCGCCTCACGCCGGCACCGAGCGCGGCGCGCACCACCAGCTCGTGCTCGCGGCGCACCCCGCGCATGAGCGTCAGGTTGGCGACGCTGGCGGCCGAGATGATCATCACGAACGCGGCCGCGCCCATGAGCAGCCACAGCGTCAGCCGTGCGCGCTCCCCCAGCGCCTCTTTGAAGGGGATGACCGCGACGCGATAGTGGGACCCCGGATCGTACGCTTCCGTGAAGTCGCTCTGCATGCGTGCATGGACCGCGGCGACCTCAGTCTCCGCCTGCTCGACGCCGGCGCCGGGCGCGAGCCGCGCGACCACCTCGGTCATGCGATGCGTGCGGCCTTCCACCATCAGCGCGCTCAAGTGGTGGGGACTGATCACCATGTTGAGCAGCGCGTCCATCCGGTTGGGGAAGAACGGCGCGGGCTGGAGGATGCCGATCACCGTCACCGAGCTGCCGTCCAGCAGCAGTTGCGTGCCGACGACGCCTGAATCGCCGCCGAAGCGCTTCGTCCAGTACTCGTGGGTGAGCACCATTACGGGCGGGACGCCGGGCCCGTCGTCGCTCGGCCGCGTGAGCCTGCCGAGTAGCGGGGAGAGCCCCATGATCTCGAAGAAGTTGCCGGTGACGAGGCCCACGTCGATGCGGACGGCGCCCTCGTTCGCCTGATACGTGACCGTCCACGGGCAGTACTCCGCGATGCCGGCGAGGGACGGGGCGCCGCCCCGGAGGTCGCGGACCTCCGGGACGGAGAAGAGGACGTTCTCTCCGCCGGGCCCGTCCGCCGAGTGTCGTAGGTACACGAGGCGATCGCCCCCCTGGTGGGGCAGCGGCTTGAGCAGCACGCCGTGGACGACGCTGAAGATCGCGGTGTTGGCCCCGATGCCGAGCGCCAGCGTGATCACGACCACGGTGGTGAACGCGGGGCTGCGTCGCAGCGCGCGCAGGGCATACCGGACGTCGGCGGCCACGTGCTCGATCCACGGCAGTCCGCGCTGATCGCGCACCGCCTCGACGGCTTGGGTGAGGCCTCCCGACGCCAGCAGCGCCTGGCGGCGCGCGGCCACGGGATCCATGCCGCGCCGGATGTTTTCGGCGATCTCCATGTCGAGGTGGGCTTGCAGCTCATCGCGGAGATCGTCGTCCGCGCGGTGTCGGGTGAAGATGCCCGCGATGCGCGCGAGCAGCGCACGAACGCGTCTCATGGGCTCTCCCGTCGCGGCGCGAGAAAGGCGGCGATCAGATCGGCGGTCGCGTGCCACTCGCGGGCTTCACGCGCCAGCTGCTTGCGCCCCGCGGCGGTGAGCGCATAGAATTTCGCGCGACGGTTGTTCTCGGACCGGCGCCACTCCGTGGTGACGCACCCTTCCTGTTCGAGCTTGAGGAGCGCGGGGTACAGGGTGCCGTAGTTGAGCTTGAGGCGGTTCTTGCTCGTCTCCTCGATGCGGCGAGCGATGCCGTAACCGTGCAGCGGTCCGAGGACCTCGAGGGTCCCCAGGATCATCAGGGCGAGCGTGCCCTGCTTCACGTCCGACTTTTTCGCCATGGTCCGTCCTATGGGATGGCCATATGACGGTAATATCGGGAGGTGGATAGTGCAATAGCGGGGTCGGCGGACTGATGTTCGCTGTTGCAACGGCCGCCCGGACAGGACTTGGGGGGGGAGGGGCTCGCGGCGCCCGTTCGCGGCCTGAAGGCCGCGCTCGGCGGCGACCTTCGGTCGCCGACATGTGCTGAAGCACAATTGATGGTAGCGCCCTTCAGGGCGCGCCGGGCGCCGACTGCCGACTGCCGACTGCCTACTGCCTCACCACCCGCACCCCATTCGGAACCTCAAACGCCAACTCAGACTCCGGAACCAAGACATTCACCTGAATCCGCTCAAACACGATCGTCCGCCGCTGCCCACTTTCCTCCCGGATCGCGATCCGCCGCAGCAACCCGTCGCTCCGGGCCACCGCGATCACCGCCTCGCGAAACGGCAGCCCCTCCACCTTGGGCGTCAGCCGGATCACGTCGACCGTCTCGCCGACCACCGTGTCCGCCCCCACGTACGCGGCGGTGTACCGCTCCAGCGGCCGCTCCACGAACTCGGCCATGAGGTTGGGTGTGGTGGCGCCGTGGGCGGGGATCTCGGAGCGAATCACCTGGTTGGGCACCGAGCTGGGCGCGTAGGTCCAGAGCCACGTGCCGTCCGCCACGATGCGGTCGCCCTCGGGGTCTTTGAACCGCATGGAAAACTTGTTCGGCGGCTTCAGGAACATGACACCGTTCGACGGCTCGGGCGCGCCGAGCATGGGGTTCTCGAGCACCTGCGAGAACTCGGCGCGGATCGTGGTAATCCCGGCGTACACCCGCTCGGCCCGCTCGAGGACGGTGACGGGATCCGGCTGCGCCGAGAGGGCGCACGGGAGCAGGGTGGGGGCGAGGAGGGCGGCGAAGAAGGGTCGCACGGTCACGCTCCCACCGGCGCCGACAGCGGCTCCACCACGTGCCGGTCGATCGCCTCGGCGATGACGCGCACCTGGCGCATCAGGTCGGTGAACTGCTCGGGGTAGAGGCTCTGCGCGCCGTCGGACAGCGCGCGGTCGGGCGTGGGGTGCACCTCCACGATGATCCCGTCCGCCCCCGCGGCCACCGCGGCGCGCGCCATGGGGATCACCTTGTCGCGCCGGCCGGTGCCGTGGCTCGGATCGGCGATGATCGGCAGGTGCGACAACGAGTGCACCACCGGGATGGCCGTCACGTCGAACACGTTGCGCGTCGAGCTGTCGAACCCCCGGATGCCGCGCTCGCACAGGATCACGTCGTGGTTCCCCTCCGCCAGCAGGTATTCGGCCGACAGCAGCAGCTCGGTGATCGTGGCCGCGAGGCCCCGCTTCAAGAGGACCGGCTTTCCGGCCTTTCCGGCGCGCTTCAGCAGCGAGAAGTTCTGCATGTTGCGCGCGCCGATCTGGATGATGTCGGCGTGCTCGGCCACATGGTCCACGCCCTCGGGGTCGATCGCTTCGGTGACCAGCAGGAGACCGGTCTCCTCGCGCGCCCTGGCGAGCAGTTTGAGACCCTGGAGGCCGAGCCCTTGAAAGGAATAGGGGGATGAGCGGGGCTTGAACGCGCCGCCCCTGAGAATGGCCGCCCCGCCGGCGCGCACCGCCTGCGCCGCCTCGATGATCTGGCGCTCGGACTCCACGGAGCACGGGCCCGCCATCGCCACCACGCCCTCGCCGCCGATCGCGATCCCGCCGGGTAGGCGGACGACCGTGGCCTCGCTCTTCCATTCGCGCGAGACCTGCTTGTACGGCTGGCTGACGTGGATGATCTCGCGCACGCCCGGGAGCGCGGCGATCCTAGACTCGTCCACGCGGCCGTCGTTCCCCACCAGTCCCACGGCCGTGCGCTGCTTGCCCGGCATGGGGCGGGCCTGGTAGCCCAGCTCCTGGATCGTGTCGACGACGCGCTTGACTTCGTCCTGGGTCGCGCCGTGCTGCATGACGATCAACATGCGCTACGTCCCCACGGTGAACTTGTCTCCGTCCCGGGCGGCCACGACGGGGCCGTCGTATTCCTTGGCCGCCAGCGCCGCCGGATCGGCGCCCTGGAACATGGGATAAAAGTGCGTGAGCACCAGCCGCCCCGCACGGGCCGTGCGGGCCAGGGCGCCCGCGCGCGACGGCGTTAAATGTAAGTCGAGGGCGCGCTCGTCCGGTAGCGAACACTCGGCCAACAGCAGGTCGCACCCCGCCGCCCACTCCGCCAGCGCGTCGCTCGGTCCCGTATCGCCGGTGTATACCAGCCGCGCCCCGTCGGCCCGGATGCCGTACGCCAGGCTTTCCGCCGTGTGCGGCGTGGCGCACGTCTCGATGTCGACCGCGGCGGCGAGCGCGCGGCCGTCGCCGGCCTCCAGCTCCTCGATCACCACTGGATACCCCGGCTCGACCACCGTGTCGCCGAACGCCCCGGCCAGCAGCGTCAAGCGCGCCTTGAGCCCGCGCGGGCCGAGCAGCACGAGCGGCTCGCTCCGTGGCGGCTCGATGCCCCAGCGGAGGGCGTACAATAGACCCGGAAGGTCGCTCCAGTGGTCGGGATGGAAGTGCGTGATGGCCACGTGGGTGACGGTGTGCCACGCGACACCCAGCGCGGCCGCGCGGTGGAGCGCGCCGGCGCCGAGGTCGAGTAATAGCCGGACGGAGCCGGCCTCGATCCAGTAGGCGGGGGAGGCGCGTTCGTTCCAGGGGGCGATGGTGCCCGTTCCGATGGCGGTGAGGTTCATACTCGAACTTACACGGTGACCGGTCACCGGCTGCTTCGATTGCAGGGTGGAGCGGGTGCACTGAGGCGGCGGACGTGCGGGGGTGGCGGCGAGCTCGTGTCCGCCGCCCTCACCGCTCCTTGCGATACAACCGCATGGCGATTGGCGAGGCCACGAGCACGATGCCGGCCGACGCCGCGAGCACCCACCCCACGTCCGCCAGGGCGTCCTGCCCGTGCATGAGGTTGCGTGACGCGTTCGCCAGGTACGTCACCGGGTTGCGGCCGACGATCGTCTGGAGCCAGCCCGGCATCGTCGACAGGTCGACGAAGATGTCGCTCGCGAACGTCAGCGGCATGAGGAAGATGAAGCTCGTCGTCATGACGGACTCGGGCGTCCGCACGAGCATGCCGACGATGATCCACAGCCAGGACAGCGCGAAGCCAAACGTCAGCACCAGCGCGGTCGCCAGGAGCACGCCCACGACGCCGCCCTGCGGCCGGAAGCCCAGAATGAGGCCCATCACGATGATCAGCACCGACGCGACCGAGTAGCGAAACACGTCGCCGGCGAGGGCGCCGAACAGGGGCGACGGCTGCCACATGGGGAGCGAGCGGAAGCGATCGTACAGGCCCTTCTGGATGTCCGCGTTCAGTCCCATGCCCGTGTACACGGTGATGAACACGATCGTCTGCACCAGCACGCCGGGGAGCAGGTACTGGACGTACTCGCGCGGCGTCCCCGCGAGCGCCCCGCCGAAGATGAACGTGAACAGCAGCGTGAACATGATCGGCATCACGGTCACGTCGAACAACTGGAACGGCACGTGCTTGATCTTCAGCATGGCGCGCCATCCGAGCGTCGCCACGGCCGACGGCGCCGACGCCGGGGTCGGCCGCGCGCGCATGGTGAGCAGCTGGTGGGTCCGTTCGCCCGTGGGCAGTGCGTCGCTGATCATGTCTTCGTCTCCGGGGCCTCGCCGTCCGCCGGTCGGCCGGTGAGTGCGAGGAAGACTTCATCCAGACTCGGATTGCCGACGGAGAACCCCGCGACCTCGACGCCGCCCTCGGTGAGGGCCGCCAGGATCGTGGCGGCCTGCGCGGGGTTCTCGAGCCGCGCCGCCACCTCCATCGAGTCCGCGGCCGGCAGGACGCCGTTGCCCAGCACGCGCTCTATCACCTGCAGGGTCCGCTCGCGCTGGTCGGCGCTGGCGAGGCGGACGTGCAGCGCGTTCGCGCCCACGGATGCCTTGAGCTCCCGGCTCGTGCCCTCGGCGATGACGCGGCCGTGGTCGATGACGGCCAGGCGCTGCGCCAACCGGTCCGCCTCGTCGAGGTACTGCGTGGTGAGGAGCACGGTGGTGCCCTCCGCGGCGATGCGGCGCACCAGCTCCCACACTTGGTTCCGGCTGCGCGGGTCGAGACCCGTGGTGGGCTCGTCGAGGAAGAGGATCCGCGGGATCGCCACCAGGCTCGCCGCGATGTCGATGCGGCGGCGCATGCCGCCGGAATAGGTCTGCACCTGGCGGCCGGCGGCGTCGGTGAGCGCGAACGCCTCGAGCAGCTCTGCGGCGCGGTCCCTGGCGGCGCGCCACCCCAGCCCCAGCAGGCGCGCCACGAGCACCAGGTTCTCGTAGCCGGTGAGGTCCTCGTCCACCGACGCGTATTGCCCCGTCAGACTCACCTGCTGCCGGACGGCACGCGCCTCGCGCACCACGTCGTGGCCGAGCACCGTCGCCGTGCCGGCGTCGGGCCGGAGCAGCGTGGCGAGGATGCGGATGGTGGTCGTCTTGCCCGCGCCGTTCGGACCCAGGAGCCCGTAGACGGATGCCTCGCGGATGCGAAGGTCCACGCCGTCCAGGGCGCGGGTGGCCCCGAAGCGCTTGACGAGCCCGTTTGTCTCGATCGCGTTGGGCATCAGGGTCTCCTCCGTGGTTCGGATGCGGCAGCGCCCGTTGAGCGCGCCGCGCCGCGACCCGTATTTCAAGTCGCTTGCCGTATCGCCTGCCAGTACTCTTGCAGCTGGACCGCAAGCTGCTCCTCGGTGTATTCGTCGAGTCCTGCGGCATCGTCGTGGCACGGAAGCGACGGCGCCACGACGTCGTGTCCGTGGGCCCGGAGCAGGGGCTCGACGCGGTGCCAGTACCAGCCGCTGGAGGCGGCGCCGTGGATCAGGACGAAAGTGGCCATGACCTGGTCTCCCCTCGTTTCCTACTCGTCGAACGAGCGGCCGCGTGATCGACAGCTGGGGTGGGCGGGTGCGAGCGGATGAAGCACTCGAACTACACGGCGTGCGGTATCAGCTCATGGCGGGTGCGGTAGCGGCTCGTACACGGTGGCCTTCACCAGGACATCGCCCGAGGAGGGCCGGGATCGACAATGGAGCGCGCGTCGCTCGCGCTCACTTGGAGTCATCGTCGCGAAGCGTGACGACGCCTGCGACCGCTGGCCCGGCCAAACCGGCCAGGACGGCGTACGCCTGGGGAGCCTCCACCGCCAGCACGGTCCCGACTCCAAACAGCAGGAATGCCCGTTGCGGCCGGTTCGGTCGGAGGGGCGCGAACCGCCGACGGGGTTCAGCCGGCCCCTCCCCGAACGCCCACCTCGTCCAGGTGGGCCAGCAGGTCCGCCGGATCCTGGTACACGCGATACGCGCCCGCCCGCTCCAGCTCCTCCAGCCCGTATCCGCCCGACAGGAGGCCCACGCCGAGCGCCCGGGCGCGGCGCGCGGCCAGCAAGTCCCACACGCTGTCGCCCACGACCACCGACTCGTCGATCGCCACGCCAAGGCGGGCCGCCGCCGCGAGGAACAGGTCGGGGTCCGGCTTGGCGTGCTCCACCTGGTCGCGCGTCACCACCGGCACGTCGGGTGCTACGCCGAGCGTCTCGAGCACGGGCCGGGCGCTGTCTTGCCGCCCGCTGGTGGCGATGGCCCACGGCACGCCGGCGTCCGAGAGGAACTGGAGCAGCTCGCGCGCGCCGGGCAGCGGACGCACCTGTGACGCCAGCCGCTGGAACGCCTCCGCATGGCGGCGGCGGATCCGCGCGGCGTCGTCGGGCGTGACCCGCCGGCCCGTCTCGCGCGCCAGGGCGTTCAGGAACAGCCCGCCGCTCATGCCGATGCGCCGGTGGATGCGCCACACCGAGAGCGCGATGCCCGCGTCCTCCAGGGCGTCCCGCCACGCGAGGACGTGCTGGTACACGCTGTCCACCAGCGTTCCGTCCAGGTCGAAGAGGAACGCCGGAGCCCCTTGCTTGAGTCGCGTCGTCATGCCGCTCCCTCCTCGTCTCCGCGTGCGGTGTGCGGCTCCAGAAGAGCTGCCGCCGGGCTCCCGGAGATCTCTGCGGCCGCGGCGCGGTCCACGAGCCACAGGAGACGGCCAGCCGCCGGCCGGACGCGGGCGGCGGGCAGCCGCGACGGCGTGCCGGCCGCATGCGCGTCGAGCACCTCGCGCACGATGGACGCCTTCTCCCGGCCCTGCACCATGAACAGCACCTCGCGCGCCGCGTTCAGCGTCCGCAGCGTGAGCGTGATCCGGTGGCGCGGCGCCGCGGGCGCCACGGTCGCCACGACGAGCCGCCGCTCCTCCAGCAGGTCCGGCGTGTCCGGGAACAACGAGGCGGTGTGGCCGTCCGCGCCCAACCCGAGCAGCACGAGATCGAGGCGGGGCAGGGCCTCACCCGTGACGCGCCGCAGCTCCGCCTCGTACTCAGCCGCCGCGCGGGCCGGCTCGAGCTCGCCCCGCATCCGATGCACCGCGTCGTGGGGAATCGGCACCCGCGAGAGCAGCGCGTCGCGCGCCATGGCGTAGTTGCTCGCGGGATGGTCCGGCGGCACGCAGCGCTCGTCGCCCCACACGACCCGCACGCGCGACCATTCGACCATCGAGCGGTACGGCTCGGCGCTCAACGTCTCGTACAGCCGGCGGGGGGTGGAGCCGCCCGCCAGGGCGACCGTGCACGCGCCGCGCCGCGCCGCGGCGTCTTGTACGACCGAATCGACCTCGCGCGCCGCCCCCGTGGCGACCGCGGCGGGGTCGGGGAACGTCTGCACGCGCACCTTACGCTCCCGCCTCGATGGGACGGTGCCACTCGTGTCCCAGCTCGGCGAGCAGCCGGTCCGCCGCCGCGGGGCCCCAGCTGCCGGCCGGATACTCGTGCAGCCGCGGCGGCGATTGCAGCACCGGCGTGTACAGGCGCCACGCCGCCTCCGTCTCCTCGGCGTGCACGAACAGCGTTTGATCTCCCGTCAGCACGTCGAGCAGCAGGGTCTCGTAGGCGTCCGGGATGTCGCCGAACGCCTCCCGGTACTGGAAGTGCAGCGGCAGCGTCCGCAGCGTGAGCGGCTCGGCCGGCTCCTTCACGTCGAATTGCAGGACGAACCCTTCGTCGGGCTGAAGCGTGAGGAGCAGGACGTTGGAGTGCGGCTCGCAGTGGCCCATCGTCTGGAACAGCCACACCGGGGCCCGCCGGAACGTCACGGCGATCTGGGTGAGGCGCTGCGGCAGCCGCTTGCCCGTCCGGATGTAGAACGGCACGCCCTGCCAGCGCCACGTATCCACGCGCAATCGCAGGGCGACGTAGCTCTCGGTGCGGGAGTCGGGCGCCACGCCCTTTTCCTCGCGGTAGCCGGGCACCCGCTGCCCGTCGATGGCGCCCGGCGCGTACTGCCCCAGCACGAGGTCGTCCGGCCGGATGGCGCCGATCGCCTTGAGCACCTTGATCTTCTCGTGCCGCACCGACTTGGCGTCGAACGCCGCGGGCACCTCCATCCCGATCAGGCAGGCGAGCTGCGTGACGTGGTTCTGCACCACGTCGCGCAGCGCGCCCGCGCGATCGTAATAGCCGGCCCGTTGCTCCACGCCCAGGCTCTCGGCGACCGTGATCTGGACGCTCTCGATCCGATCGCGGTTCCACAGCGACTCGAAGATGGCGTTGGCGAAGCGGAACACCAGGAGGTTCTGGACCGTCTCCTTGCCGAGATAGTGATCGATGCGGTAGACCTGTGATTCGTCGAAGGAGCGGTGCACGAGCGCGTTCAGCTCCTGGGCCGACGCCAGGTCCCGCCCGAACGGCTTCTCGATGACCAGGCGCGTCCACCCCGCGCCGCGGCTCAGTCCCGCGCCACCGAGCCCTTCGATCGTTCCCCGAAAGGCGCCCGGCGGGAGCGCGAGATAGAAGACGCGGTTCCCGGGCAGGTCCAGGTCGCGCTCCAGCTGGGCGATTCTCGCTGCGAGACCCTGGAACTCCTCCGGGGTGCCGCGGGCCACGCAGTGATAGAAGATGCAGTCGTCGCACCAGACGTCGGCGTCGTGATCGGGCACGCCTGCTTCGTCGAGTCCCTCGCGCACCCAGCGGCGGAAGCTCGCGTCGTCGCGCGCCGGATCGCGGGCAACGCCGAGGATGGCGTATCGCTCTCCGAGCGCGCGCCGCCGCGCCAGCTGGTACAGCGCCGGCAGCAGCTTGCGGCGGTTCAGGTCCCCCGTGCCGCCGAAGACCACGAAGCAATGTGGACCGACGTCCAAGTGCACGTCCCCTCCTCGGGCGCCACGCCGGTTGGAA
>Ga0299906_10001617_pt1 | contig 19206 bp, 14 predicted proteins | sample RVTome_14_FD_200259 | JGI IMG/M metagenome (GOLD analysis project Ga0299906, IMG submission 200259) | Soil microbial communities from uranium-contaminated site in the Upper Colorado River Basin, Wyoming, United States - RVT145D125 (version 2) ...
ACGATGGCGCTGTCGCAGGAGTTCGAGCCCGACGAGCTGGAGGAGGTGAAGACGCGCTTCTTCCGCGAGGCGGAGACCGCCGGGCGGCTCAACCACCCGAACATCGTCACTATCTTCGACGCCGGCGAGGAGCACGACCTGGCCTACATCGCCATGGAGTTCCTCAGGGGCAAGGACCTCACCGGACATGCCAAGGCGGGCAACCTGCTGCCGCTGCCGACGGTGATGAGCGTCATCGCGCGCGTGGCCGACGCCCTGGACTACGCCCACCGGCAGAACGTCGTGCACCGCGACATCAAGCCCGGCAACATCATGTACGACCCGGAGAACGATTCGGTCAAGGTGACCGACTTCGGCATCGCCCGCATCACCGACTCGAGCAAGACCAAGACCGGCATGGTGCTGGGCACCCCCTCGTTCATGTCGCCCGAGCAGCTGGCGGGCAGGAAGATCGACGGCCAGTCCGACTTGTTCTCGCTGGGCGTGACGCTCTACCAGCTGTGCTGCGGAGCGCTGCCGTTCCAGGGCGACTCGATGGCCCAGCTCATGTACAAGATCGCCAATGACTCGCCGATCGATCCGCTGACGCTGAACCCGGCCCTGCCCGACTGCCTGATCACGACCATCACCCGGGCGCTCGCCAAGCAGAAAGAGGAGCGCTACGCCACCGGCGAGCAGATGGCGCAAGCTCTGCGCGACTGCGCCGGGGCGTACGCCGCGGTGGACGTGAGCCTGTGAGCGCGCCCGCATGAGCGACCTCGGCAGAGCCCTGGAGATGGCCTCCGCCACCCACACCGGGATGGTGCGGGCGCACAACGAGGACAGCATCGGCAGCGATCCCTCGATCGGGCTGGCGGTGCTGGCCGATGGCATGGGCGGTTATAACGCCGGCGAGGTAGCCAGCGGCATCGCCGTGGCCCTGATCAGCAAGGAGACGCGCGAGACACTGGCCCACGTGCACCCTTACGAGCTCGATCGCGGCACCGGAAAACCCATGGCGGTCAGGATCCTGGGGAACATCATCGCGCGCGCCAACAGCTCCATCTTCCAGGCCGCCAACAGCCAGCCGCAGTACGCGGGGATGGGAACCACTCTTGTCGTGGCCCTGCTTGCCGATAACCACATCAACATTGCCCACGTAGGGGATTCCCGGCTGTACCGGCTGCGCGGGGACGAGCTGGCCCAGCTCACGCGCGACCACTCCCTGCTGCAGGAGCAGATCGACAGCGGGATGATCACCAAGGAGATGGCGCGCCGCTCGCAGAACAAGAACCTGGTCACGCGCGCGGTGGGCATCGAGCCGGAGGTAGAGGCGGACATCAACACCTTCGAGGCGCGGGAGGGCGATACTTACCTGCTGTGCTCGGACGGGTTGTGCGACATGGTGGAAGACGAGGACATTCTGCTGACGTTGACCTCGTTGAGCGCGAACCTGCCGCTCGCCGCAAACCAGCTGGTGCAGATGGCGAACGACAACGGCGGGCGCGATAACATATCGGTGATCCTGATTCGGGTCAGGAAGCCGTTCCCGGCCGCGCGCGGGTTGCTGAGCCGGCTGAAGACATGGTTTGGAAAGAACGGGGATTGATCTATGGCGAAGCTGATCTTGAGCCTGGATGGCATGGTGCTCCGCGAGTACCCGCTCAGCAAGGAGCGCACGACCATCGGCCGCAAGTCGCACAACGACATCGTGATCGACAATCTCGCGGTGAGCGGCGAGCATGCCATGATCATGACGATCCTGAACGACTCGTTCCTCGAGGACCTGGGCAGCACCAACGGGACGCTGGTCAACGGCCAGCCGGTGAAGAAGCACTTCCTGCAGAACAACGACGTGGTGGAGCTGGGCAAGTACAAGCTCAAGTACGTCACCGAGGCGGTGGCCCAGCCGGCCGGGGCGGACTTCGAGAAGACCATGGTGCTGCGCGCCCCGCCCGGGGGCGGCGCAGCGGCCAGGCCGGAGGCGGCGCAGGCCAAGGCCATGGAGACCTCGCAGCCGATGCCGAAGAACTTCGGCGACACCGTGGTCAACCCCGAGATGATGCAAAGCCAGACCAAGAGCGGCGGCACGCTGCGTGAGGCTGCGCGCCAAGCCATGGCGGCCGGCGCCGCCGAGGCGCCGGCGGCGGCTGCGCCCGCGGCAGCCGCGCCGGCAGCCGGGGCACCCCCGGCCACCGGAGTGGTCGAGGCCCCCGCGCCAGCGCCGGCCGCTGCGCCGGCGCCTGCAGCGGCCACCGTAACCCAGCCGGGCCCCGCGGTGGCCGGCGGGGCGTTGGGCACGATTCAGATCCTGTCCGGCCCCAGCGCCGGCAAGGAGCTGCCTCTGTCCAAGCCGCTGACCACGCTCGGCAAACCGGGCGTGCAGGTGGCGGTCATCGCCAAGCGCCCCCAGGGATACTTCATCACGCACGTGGAGGGCACCAGCTTCCCGGTGGTCAACGGCAAGCAGCTCGACGCCCAGGCGCACGCGCTCGGCGATCACGATGTGATCGAGCTCGCCGGCGTCAAGATGGAGTTCTTCCTCAAACCGGCGGGCTGACCGGATTCACGATCGAACCGTGCTTCCCCGAAGCGGATCTCACCCCACAGACACAGAGACACAGAGATAAAGGCGAACTCCCCCCGATCAGCGATCGGGGCGGCACCGAATTCCGAGATCTTCTCTGTGTCTCTGTGCTTCTGTGGTTAAACGGTTGCCAGGCGCGCTCAAGGGGGGCGGGTGAAGAAGCATCTGGTCCGTATCGCGCTCGGGCTGCTGGCGGTGCTGGCCTTCCTCGGCCACGCCGCCAAGTACTACGAGATCCCCTTCGTCGCCAAGTTCGAGGCGATCGTCTACGACGCGCGCCTGCAGCTCACCATGCCGCGCACGGTCGACCCGCGCATCGTCATCGTCGACATCGACGAGCGCAGCCTGGGCATCGAGGGCCGCTGGCCTTGGCGCCGCGACCGCCTGGGCCTGCTGCTCGACCGGCTGTTCGACGAGTACAAGGTCCAGGTCGTCGGCTTCGACGTGGTGTTCGCCGAGCGCGATCAGAGCTCGGGCCTGAGCGTGCTGCGCGAGCTGTCCGAGAACGAGCTGCGCGGCGTGCCCGGCTTCCGCGCGGCGTTGGAGGATCTGGCGCCCGAGCTCGAGTACGACCGCATCCTTGCCGAGAAGATGCGCGGCCGCCCGGTGGTGCTGGGCTATTACTTCAACCGCGATCCGGAGGAGGTGGCCAACCGCGTCGGGCAGCTGCCCGAGCCGGTGCTGCCCAAAGGCATTTTCCAGGGCCGTAACATCCAGCCCACGCACTGGACCGGCTACGGCGCCAACCTGGCCGAGCTGCAGGGCGCCGCGGCCAGCGCCGGCCATTTCAATCCCTGGCCGGACGAGGACGGCATCACCCGCCGCGTGCCCATGCTCGCCGAGCGCGGCGGAGCCTACTATGAGCCGCTGTCGCTGGCGCTGCTGCGCCTCACCCTGGGCTCGCCGCCGGTCATACCCGGGTTTACCGAAGCCCCGCGCTGGGCCAAGGAGTATCCCGGCCTGGAATGGCTGGAGGTGGGGCCCTACAGCATCCCGGTGGACCGGGACGTCACCACGCTGGTCCCCTACCGGGGCAAGGAGCGCAGCTTTCCCTACATCTCGGCCGCCGACGTGCTGCAGGGCAAGGCGGCCCGCGCCGACCTGGAGGGCCGCATCGTCCTGGTGGGCGCCACCGCGCCGGGCCTGCTGGATCTGCGCGCCGCACCGGTCGGCAATGTCTACCCCGGGGTGGAGATCCACGCCAACCTGATCTCCGGCATGCTCGACGGGCGCATCAAGCAGATGCCCCCGTACGTCTTGGGGGCGGAGTTCACTTTGCTGGCCCTGGCCGGGTTCATCATGGCGCTGGTCCTGCCTTTGCTTAACCCCCTGCGGGCCACCGCGGTCACGGTCGTCGTTCTGGCCGGCGTGGTGGCCACCAATGTCCTGGTCTGGGAGGTCGGCAACCTGGTGCTGCCGCTCGCTTCCGGGGTCCTGCTGGTCGCACTGCTGTTCGGGCTGAACATGTCCTACGGTTTCTTCGTGGAATCGCGCGCCAAGAAACAGATCACCGGTCTGTTCGGCCAGTACGTGCCGCCCGAGCTGGTAGACGAGATGAGCCAGCATCCCGAGCGCTTCTCGATGGAGGGCGACAGCCGGGAAATGACGGTGCTGTTCTCGGACGTGCGCGGCTTCACCACCATCTCCGAGGGGCTGGACCCCAAGGAGCTGAGCCGGCTGATGAACGAGTTCCTGACCCCCTTGACGCAGGTCATCTACCGTCATCGCGGGACAATTGATAAATACATGGGCGACTGTATCATGGCCTTCTGGGGCGCACCGCTTCCCGACTCCTCGCACACGCGCAACGCGGTGCTGGCGGGGATGGAGATGCTCGCCACCATGCACGCGTTGCAGCCGCAGTTCCAGGCCCGCGGATGGCCGCAGCTGCACATCGGAGTGGGCGTGAACTCCGGGCGCATGAGCGTGGGCAACATGGGCTCCGAGATCCGGGTGGCCTATACCGTCATGGGCGACTCGGTGAACCTGGCCTCGCGCCTGGAGGGGCTCACCAAGCAGTATGGCGTGGGCATGATCGTGGGAGAGGCCACGCGCGCGGCCTGCAAGGACCTGGTGTTCCGCGAGCTCGATCGTATGCGGCCCAAGGGCAAGACCGATTCGGTGGCGATCTACGAGCCGATCGGGCCCGCCGCATCGCTGGACAAGGCGATGAGCGACGAGCTGTCGCTCTGGCAGCAGGCGCTCAGGCTCTACCGCGCGCAGGAGTGGGACATGGCCGAGCTGCAACTCATCAATCTTCAGCGCCTGCATCCGGCCAGGGCGCTGTACGCGGAGTTCCTGTCGCGCGTGGCGCTGTTCCGCAAGCACCCGCCCGGCCCAGACTGGGACGGCGCCTGGACCTTCGAGACCAAGTAGATGCAGCTCAAAGTCCTCGGCTGCAGCGGCGGCATCGGCGGGAGCCTGCGCACCACCTCGTTCCTGCTCGATCACGACATCCTGATCGACGCCGGCACCGGTGTGGGGGACCTGACGCTAACCGAGCTCAAGCAGATCGACCACATCTTCGTCACCCACTCGCACCTGGATCATGTGGCCTGCATCCCGTTCCTGGTGGACACCGTGGGCGGCATGCGCGATGCGCCGATCACCCTGCACGCGGCCGAGGATACGCTGGCGATCCTGCGCGCGCACCTGTTCAACTGGAAGATCTGGCCCGACTTCGCCGAGATCCCCTCGCCGCAGGCGCCCTACCTGCGCTACAGCTCGTTTCGCCTGGGCGACACCATCACCGTGCAGGGCCGGCGCATCCGGCCGTTGCCGGCCAGTCACGTGGTACCGGCGGTGGGCTTCCACCTCGACAGCGGCGAGGCGAGCCTGGTGTTCACCGGCGACACCACCGCCTGCGACGCCCTGTGGGAGGAAGTCAACCGCATCGACAATCTGCGCTATCTGCTGATCGAGACCGCCTTTCCCAACGCGGAGAGAAACCTGGCGGTGGCCTCCAAGCACCTGACGCCGGACATGCTGGCGCAGGAGCTCGCCAAGCTCACCCGCCCGGCGCGCATCTTCATCTCGCACCTGAAGCCGGGCGCGGGCGCGCTCACCATGGAAGAGGTGGAGGCGGTGGCCGGCGCCTACGGCCCGCGCATGCTGGTCAACGGCCAGGTGTTCAAGTTCTAGTGGCGCAGCCAACGTTTGCCCGGAAGTCGTGAGGATCACTCTATGAGCACCGTGTTCGAGACCAAGCCCCAGGGCGCGCAGAACATCGCCGACATCAGCAGCAAGCTCGAGTTCCAGAAGCAGCTGCAGGCGGTCACCAACAAGATCCACGCGACTAGCAACGTCGACGAGATCATGCTGGAGCTGGGGCAGGACATCTGCAGCCTGCTCGGCGCCGACCGGCTCACCGTCTACGTCGTGTCCGATGACCGCAACTCCATCGTCTCCAAGGTCAAGACCGGACTGACCTCGTTCAAGGACCTGAAGCTGCCGATCAACGACCAGAGCGTGGCCGGCTTCGTGGCGCTCAACCGCACGCTGATCAACGTGCGCGACGTGTACGACGAGAACGAGCTGCGCGGCCACTCGCCCCAGCTGCGCTTTCTGAAGGAGGTGGACAAGCGCACCGGCTACCGCACCAAGCAGATGCTGGTGGCGCCGGTGGTGGACACCGGCTCCAACGAGCTGATCGGCGTGGTGCAGGCGATCAACACGCGCAGCGGCCAGCCGTTCTCGCCGCTGGCCGAGGAAGGCGTGGTCAACCTGTGCGAGACGCTCGCCATCGCCTTCAAGCAGCGCCAGAAGCCGGCCGCGATGGTGCGCGGCAAGTACGACGCGCTGGTGACCAACGCGGTGCTGTCCGCGGAGGAGATGGACCTGGCGCTGCGCTCCGCGCGCCGCAAGGGACTGGAGATCGAGACCGTGCTGCTGGACGAGTTCCAGGTGAAGCCGCCGGCGATCGGCGCGGCGCTGTCGGCGTTCTTCGGCGTGCCCTACGAGCCGTTCAAGCAGGACCGCATCAAGTCCATGGACCTGCTGCGCAACTTGAAGCGCGACTTCCTGGAAAGCAGCTCCTGGGCGCCGCTCGAGGACACCAAGGAGGGGCTGATCGTGGTCACCAACGACCCCGAGCGGGTGAAGGCCTCGCGCATCGTCAGCAACATCTTCCCCAAGAGCCGCATCCTCTACCGCGTCTGCACCAAACGCGAGTTCGCCGCCACCCTGGACCAGTTGTTCGGCGCGGACGTGGCCGACACCAGCTCCATCGGCGACCTGCTGTCCGGCATGGACCAGGACGACGAGGAGGGTGTTGGCGGCGGCACCGACGAAGCGTCGATGGCCGCGGACAACGAGCTGGTCAAGCTGGTGAACAAGGTCATCATCGACGCCTACAACCAGGGCGCCTCCGACATCCACATCGAGCCCTACCCGGGCAAGGGCAAGACCGAGATCCGCTTCCGCAAGGACGGCTCGCTGCAGCCCTACATCTCGGTGCCGGCGAGCTACCGCAACGCCATCGTCGCGCGCCTGAAGATCATGTGCGACCTGGACATCTCGGAGAAACGCAAGCCCCAGGACGGCAAGATCAAGTTCAGGAAGTTCGGGCCGCTGGACATCGAGCTGCGGGTGGCCACCATCCCCTCGCAGGGCAGCGTCGAGGACATCGTGATGCGTATCCTGTCTGCCGGCGAGCCGATCCCGCTCGACAAGCTGGGGCTGTCCACGCGCAACCTGAAGGTGCTCAAGGAGACGGTGTCCAAGCCCTACGGCCTGTTCTTCTGCTGCGGTCCGACCGGTTCCGGCAAGACCACCACGCTGCACTCCGTGCTGGGCTACCTCAACACGCCCGACACCAAGATCTGGACCGCCGAGGACCCCGTGGAAATCACCCAGAAGGGCCTGCGCCAGGTGCAGATGAACCCGAAGGCGGGCCTGAACTTCGCCACCGCCATGAGGGCGTTTCTGCGCGCCGATCCCGACATCATCATGGTCGGTGAGATGCGCGACAAGGACACCACCGCGATCGGCATCGAGGCCTCGCTCACCGGTCACTTGGTGTTCGCGACCCTGCACACCAACAGCGCGCCGGAGTCGATCATCCGTCTGCTCGACATGGGCATGGACCCGTTCAACTTCGCCGACGCGCTCCTGGGCGTGCTGGCGCAGCGCCTGGCCAAGCGCCTGTGCGGCAAGTGCAAGCAGCCGCACACGGCCGGCCAGGAGGAGATCAAGCTGCTGCTCGAGGAGTACTGCCAGGAGCTGAAGAACACCGAGAGCTGGAAGAAGGACCCGAAGGCCGCCTACGAAGCCGTCTATCGCGACTGGGCCAAGAGCTTCGCCGACGACAAGGGCCAGTTCACCCTGTTCAACCCGGTGGGTTGCGAGGTGTGCGGCGGCACCGGCTACAAGGGCCGGGTCGGCCTGCACGAGCTGCTGGTGGGCAGCGATACGGTCAAGAAGCTGATCCAGGAACATGCGCGCGTGGCGGAGGTCTTGGGCGTTGCGCTCAACGAAGGCATGCGCACGCTGAAGCAGGACGGCGTGGAGAAGGTGCTGCAGGGCATCACCGACATGCACCAGGTGCGCGCAGTGTGTATCAAGTGATGCCGTGTTGAGTGCCGCTGCAGGCGCGCGGATGAACGAAGCGACGCAACCCGACCTGTTCCGCCGGCTCACGGAGCTGAACCGGATCGGCATCGCGCTGTCCCGCGAGAAGGACTTGAACCGCCTGCTCGAGGCGATCCTGGTGGCGGCGAAGCTGATCACCAACGCCGACGGCGGCACGCTGTACCGCATGCACGGCGAGCGCGAGCTGCGCTTCGAGATCATGCGCACCGACTCGCTCGGCATCGCCATGGGCGGCACCACCGGGCGCGAGATCCCGTTCTACCCGGTGAAGCTCTTCGGCGAGGACGGCGCGCCCAACAACTCCATGGTGGTGGCCTACGCCGTGCTGCACGACTGCACGGTGAACATCGCCGACGCCTACACGGCGCAGGGCTTCGATTTCTCCGGCACCAAGAGCTTCGACCGCAAGACCGGCTACCGCTCGAAGTCCTTTCTCACCGTGCCGATGAAGAACCACGAGGACGAGATCATCGGCGTGCTGCAGCTGATCAACGCCAAGGACCGCGTATCGGGCGAGATCCTGCCGTTCTCGGAGGCCGACCAGCATCTGGCCGAGTCGCTCGCCAGCCAGGCCGCGGTGGCGCTCACCAACCGGCTGCTGATCAACCAGCTGGAGGAGCTGTTCGAGTCCTTCATCAACCTGATCAACGCCGCCATCGACGACAAGTCACCGTACACGGGCGGGCACTGCCAGCGCGTGCCGGCGCTGACCATGATGCTGGCGGAAGCGGTGAACGACGCCAGGGCCGGGCCGCTCGCCGACTTCACCATGTCCGAAAAGGACCGTTACGAGCTCAAGATCGCCGGCATGCTGCACGACTGCGGCAAGGTGACCACCCCGGTGCACGTGGTGGACAAGGCTACCAAGCTGCAGACCATTTACGATCGCATCGGGCTGATCGACACTCGCATCGAGGTGCTCAAGCGCGACGCCGAGATCCGCGCGCTCACGGCCAAGATCGAGGCGCTGGAGCAGGGCGACAAGGGCGCGCTGCAGGAGATCGACGCGCGCTTCAGCGCCGAGGTCAAGCAGCTCGACGCCGATCGCGCATTCCTGCGCTTCTGCAACATCGGCTCCGAGCGCATGGCGCCCGAGGACCAGCAGCGCGTGTTCAACATCGGCACCAGCCGGCGCTGGCGCGACACCGACGGCAACGAGGACGCGCCTTTCCTCACCGACGACGAGATCAAGAACTTCACCATCCGCACCGGCACGCTCACCGAGGAAGAGCGTAAGATCATCAACCATCACATCGAAGTGACCATCATGATGTTGGAATCGCTGCCCTGGCCGAAGCATCTGAAGAACGTGCCCGAGTACGCGGGCGGTCACCACGAGCGCATGGACGGCAAGGGCTATCCGCGCGGTCTCACGCGCGACCGGATGTCGGTGCAAGCGCGCGTCATGGGCATCGCCGACATCTTCGAGGCGCTCACCGCCAAGGACCGGCCTTACAAGAAGGGCAAGACGCTGACCGAGGCCCTCACCATCCTGGGCAAATTCAAGCTCAACGGGCACATCGATCCCGATCTGTTCGACGTGTTCATCCGCGAGAAGATCTACATGCGATATGCCGAGCAGTTTCTCGATCCGGAGCAGATCGACGAGGTGGATCTCAGCAGGATTCCCGGGGCCCCGGAGGGGCTGCTGACGTAGCGCGTCACCCCCCGAGGGGGATTGGAGACGCCCACGGGCCGCCTTTGTGACAGAAGCGTCGCAGCCTTTGTCAGAATGTTTGAATACCTTTTCCCGCGCCGCCTCGCGGTCTTACGTGCTGCGCCTAAACCGGCCTAAGAGACTGATTTTCAGCAGTGGCAACGTCTTGGCATACCCGTTGCATCTAGAGAGCGCGAACACGGCAACGCGTGTTTATCCGTCATCTCAACCAGAGGAGTGTGTCACATGAAGGCTGTGCAAAAGGGTTTTACCCTGATTGAACTGATGATCGTGGTCGCGATCATCGGTATCCTGGCGGCGATCGCCGTTCCGGCGTACACCGACTACACCGTGCGTTCGCGCGTGACCGAGGGCCTGAACCTCGCCGCCGCGCCGAAGCTGGACGTGTCGGAAACCTGGCAATCTCAGGGCACGCTGCTGAACCTGAACGCCGCGTTCCAGACCAACTGGGTCAAGACCAAGTACGTCGAGAACATCGCCATCGACGACGCTACCGGCTCGATCACCATCGACTATGACACCACCGCCACCGGCATTCCGCAGCTGGCCGGTGCCGACATCATCGTGTTCACGCCGACCATCGGCGGCGCGGCGCTGGTCGGCAATGCGGCGGGCAACATCGACTGGAGCTGCAAGATCGGCGGTAGCGTGACTCCCAAGTACCGTCCTTCCCAGTGCCGTCCGTAACACTCGACGGTCAGGACAAAACGGGCGCTTCGGCGCCCGTTTTTTTTTCGGGCCCGATAGGTGCTTTCACAATGCTCCTGTCCCCTCATTCGGCCGGCATCTCAGAGACCCCATGCGCGACATCCGCATCACACTCTCGCCCGCGGCGTACTTCGCCCTGTTCGCCGTGTCCGGATTCGCCGGGCTCATCTACGAGTCCATCTGGACTCACTACCTGAAGCTGTTCCTCGGCCACGCGGCCTATGCGCAGACGCTGGTGCTCGCTATTTTCATGGGCGGCATGGCGCTCGGCTCCTGGCTCGCCGGCCGCTACTCGACGCGGCTCAGAAACCTGCTGGTCGGCTACGCCGCGGTCGAGGGCCTCATCGGCCTGGCCGCGCTGTCGTTCCACCTGGTGTTCGTGGGGGCTACCAACTACGCTCACGATGCGGTGCTGCCGGCGCTGTCCTCGCCGGCCGCGGCGCAGCTGTTCAAGTGGAGCCTGGCCTCCCTGTTCATCCTGCCGCAGTCGGTGCTGCTCGGCATGACCTTCCCGCTGATGAGCGGCGGGATCATCCGTCGCTTCCCGCAGGCGCCCGGGCATACGCTAGCCAGCCTGTACTTCTCCAACAGCATCGGCGCGGCGGCCGGCGTGCTGGCCAGCGGCTTCCTGCTCATCGGTCTGGTCGGGCTCCCGGGCACCATGCTCACCGCGGGGCTGCTCAACCTGCTGCTGGCGGTGTGCGTGTGGCTGGTCGCCAAGGACGGCGAGCCCGCGCCGGTTGCCCCGACGACGGCCAGCACGCTTCCCTGGAACCGCGACCGGTGGGTGAAGCTGCTGCTGATCGGCGCCGGCGTGACCGGCGCCGCCTCGTTCCTGTACGAGATCGCGTGGATCCGCATGCTGAGCCTGGTGCTGGGCAGCTCGACCCATTCGTTCGAGCTGATGCTGGCGGCATTCATACTCGGGCTCGCGCTCGGCGGCCTGTACATCCGGCGCCGCATCGAGCGGATGCGCAACCCGGTGCGCTATCTCGCCTACGTGCAGCTGCTGATGGGCGCCTTCGCGCTAGTCACGCTACCCGTGTATGGCCAGTCCTTCGAGTGGATGGGCTTCCTGATGCGCGGACTGGCGCGCACCGAGCAGGGTTATGTGCTGTACGTTGTGGCCAGCAGCGTGATCGCGCTGCTGATCATGCTGCCGGCCACCTTCATGGCCGGCACCACCCTGCCGCTCATGACCTATGTCCTGTTCCAGCGCGGCCATGGCGAACGCACCATCGGCAGCGTTTACGCGGCGAACACGGTGGGTGCGATCCTGGGCATCCTGCTCGCCGTGCACGTGCTCATGGCAAGCGTCGGCGTCAAGGGCGTGATCATGGTCGGCGCGGCGCTCGATCTGGCGCTCGGCGTCGCGCTGCTGGCGGTGGCCGTTCCGGCGGTGCGGCGCCTGGAGCTCGTCGCCGGCGCTGCCGTCGCGTGCGTCGCGCTGGTGCTGGTCGCCGTCGCCGTCCAGCTCGACCCCTTGCGCATGGTGTCGGGCGTGTACCGCAACGGCGTCACGCGCATGGCCAGCGACACCGAGATTGTGTTCCATGGCGACGGCAAGACGGCCACGGTGGCCCTGGTCCGGCATGCGGAGAAGGGCATTCGCATCAGCACCAACGGCAAGGCCGACGCCACTCTCACGCCGCCCGCCGCCGAGCCCTCTCCCGACGAGGCGACCATGGTGCTCGCCGGCGCTTTGGCGCTGGCGCATCATCCGCAGGCGCGCACCGCCGCCAACATCGGCTTCGGCTCCGGGCTGACCACGCACACCATGCTGAGCACGCGCCAGTTGGAGCGCCTGGACACGGTCGAGATCGAGCGCTACATGGTGGAAGCGGCGCGCGGCTTCGGCGAGCGCGTGCGCAACGCCTACGACGATCCGCGCAGCCGCATCCACATCGAGGACGCCAAGACTTTCTTCTCGACCCGCAGCGCGCGCTACGACATCATCGTCTCCGAGCCGTCCAACCCCTGGGTGAGCGGCGTGGCTTCGCTGTTCTCCGAGGAGTTCTACGCGCGCATCCGCAATCATCTTCAGCCCAACGGCGTGCTGGTGCAGTGGATGCAGGGCTACGAGATGGACATGTCGCTGGTGGCCTCGGTGTTCAAGGCGCTCGACCCGCATTTCAGCGACTACGTGGTGTACAGCACCAACGACGCAGACCTGCTCATCGTGGCGCGCCGCGACGGCGCCTTGCCGCCACCCGAGGAGAGCATCCTCAAGGATCCGGGTCTGGCCAAGGAGCTCGCACGGGTACGGGTGACCAGCCTGCAGGATGTGGGTCTGCGCCGCGTCGCCGGCAAGGCGGTCATCGGGGCGGTGCTCTCCGCCTACCGCGTACCGGCCAACTCCGATTACTTCCCCTACCTCGATCAGCACGCGGCGCGCGCGCGCTTCCTCGACCGGGCGGCCATGAACGAGTTGAGTGCGTTGCGCCTGCACGCGCTGCCCGTGCTGGAGATGCTGGAGCGGCGGGCGCCGCCGTCCCGCGACCGGGCGGTGACGCGCGACGAGTTGTACTTGCCGGCCGCCCTGGCGGACGACGCCAGGCTGCTGCATCAGGCCATTCTCGGCCGCTCGGGATGGGAGCGCGTGCCGGACAACACCGAGCGCGACTGGATGCTGGCGACGATGATGCTGGAGCGCTGCGACGCCGGCGCCGATTGGAGCCACTGGCGAAGCGCGGTACGCCGGGTCGCGGGCCTCACCGTCAACTACCTGCCGCCTGCGGACGCCGCGCAGATCATCGACCGGCTGCGCTCGAACCGGTGCCTGTCGCGCCTGCCGAAGCGCAACGCGCAGTGGCTGGATCTGCTGCGCGCGGTGGCGATGCGCGATGCCACCCGCATGGGGCAGCTCGCGTCCGCTCTGGCCGAGGAGGACGGCGCCGAGGCCAAGAGCTACCTGGTGCATGCCGCCATGCTCGCCGCGATTGCGCAGAACCAGTCGAAGCAGGCGCTGTTGCTGTGGCAGAAGTACCGCAGCCAGCTCACCAACGCGGCCACGCCCGTCACCCTGGACACCAGGCTGCTCGTGTCTGTCGCACAGATGGGCATGCTGCAGGAGCTGAGTCTAACCCCGGAGCGGTTGAGCGCCGTCGATCGGCACCCCGCCCAGGGCCAGGGCGCGCCGGCCGGCGCGCAATAGCGCGGCGCTCTACTTGCGCATCACCGACGCCTTCAGCGGAATGCCGTTGCTGAGGTAGGAGAGGAAGTACTCCAGGTTGTTCCACTCCTCGCTGTCGTAGCCGTAGGGCGCGGCGCGCATCTGCTCCATGCAGCGCTTGAAGCGGCCCTGGAAGGTCATCAGCTCCTCGCCGCCGCGAAAGATGGGCCAGTGCGTGGCGTGGCCCAGGGCCGGCGAGATGATCTCCATGCGCATGGTGTTGCCCGCGTTGTGCACGTGGCAGCCGGCGCAGGAGGCGTTGAGCTGGCCGATGCGGCGGAAGTAGAGGTCCTTGCCCGCCGCGTACCTGGCGCGCGCCGCCGGCGTATCCACTTTGACGTTCATGCGCATGCCGTCCGACAGCGTGCGCGCATAGGCGATGAGCACGCCCATGGGCTGACGCTCCCCATAGGCGAACGGCGGCTCGCCGTTGGTTTGCCGGCAAAGGTTCAGCGCGCCCTCGAACGTCACCACCCGCCCGAGCGCGTCGTCGTAGCGCGGGTAGTCTCCCGCCACGTTGCGCCCGCCATCGGGGAAGCAGTCGGCGAAGCGCTTGCCGTTGCGAAACGGCGTGCCCCAGATCTTCTTTCCCGCCTCGATGTCGTTCAGGAACGGCGGGAACTCCATGATCTGCTCGTACTGGGCGCGCGCGTCGGCGCTCGCGATCATGGCGCCGTACACGTAGTCCTCCAGCGCAACGCCGGGAAAGCGGCCCGCGAAGAACTCGACCAGGCGCTGGCGATCCTGCTCCGGCGTGCTGGACGCCGCGGCGCACAGGCCGGTCAGGGCAAGCGCGCCGGCCGCCAGCGCCAGCCGCTGCCACGCGCGCGGGGAACCGTCAGCCAGCGGCCGGAACCTTGGCGCTCGCACGGTTGCTGTCGCCACGGTTGTCCACCCATTCGATGCCGATCTCGTCGTTGGCCTTCGCGCCCTTGATGCGGAACTGCATGTAGGGATTGCGCGAGACCGCCTGGCTCCACTGCGCCGCGAGCACCGGCTTGCCGTTCAAGGTGGCGGTCACCGACTTGATGAAGTGCAACGGCACCAGCTCGCCGCTCTTGGGGTCCTTGCGCAAGCCGGTCTCCATGGGGTGACCGATGAGCACGCGCACATCGGCGACGTCGCCCTCGAGCTTCACGCGCATGCGGATGGGTTCGGCCATCGGCTCAGGTCCCGCAGCCGCCGATGGTGACCTTGATCTCGCGCGTTGCCATATGGTGCCTGCCGCCGGCGCGCACCACCACGCGCAGGTTCGAGGTCTCTCCCATTTTGATGCGGGTGGAGATGAAGGGCTCCGCGCCGTTCATGAAGTCGAAGCTGCCCACGAACGGCTGCGGGTTCTTGTCCACGAAGATGTACACGATGTCGGTCCCGGGCAGCTTGCTCAGGATGTCGACCGGCACCTGCGCGCCGTTCTCGGCGATCTCCGGGGCCTTGATCACGATGTCGGTGCTGGGTGTCGGATTCACGATCCCGGCCGACTTCAGCGCGTCGTTGACGTTTCGGGCATCGAAGGCCACCTGGTCCCATTCCCTGGCCCAGACGCGCAGCGGGCGCAGCGCTCCCGCGAGCAGGGCTGCGGACAGCGCCAGGAAGGATCGCCGGGAAACGCCCCGGCCGGGGGTCGTGCTCGACACTGGATCTCGCGTCGCGTTCAATACCGGTAGATGTATTCCAGCACCAGGTCGATCTCCTCCTCGGTGAGCACCCGGTGTTTGCCGAAGGGCGGCATCACGCTGTAGGGGTTGCGCACCGTCGAGTCCCACAATTGCTCGCGCAGCGCCGCGCGGTCCGGGAAGCGTTGCTTCATGGCCACGATCGGCGGGCCGATGCTGGCCAGCGAGATCGCGGCGGGATCGCCGGGCACCTGGTGGCAGCCCAGGCAGTTGCCCTTGTACACGTCGTGGGCGATCGCCCGGCCCGCCGCCACAGCAGCGGTTTCCGTCGCAGCCGACGGCGCCGATGCCGCCAGCAGCGCCACCACGACGCTGGGGACAACCGCACGCCCGGCACCCATCAGACAGAACGCGGCCTGCAGGGTTCTCAGCCGGGTCCCAGAGCGCTCATATCCTGGGCGCTCATGTCCCAGGCGCCTCGGCCGGGGCGACCCAGTGGCCCGACTTGCCACCGCGCTTCTCCAGCAGGCGCACGCCTTCGAACCGCATGCCCCGATCCACCGCCTTGCACATGTCGTAGATGGTCAACAAGCCGACCGTCACCGCGGTCAGCGCCTCCATTTCCACGCCCGTGCGTCCGTAGCTGTGCGCCGTCGCCGTGCAATGCACCGCGCTGTGCGCTTCGTCGATGCTGAACTCGACGGCAACGCGCGTGAGCGCAATCGGATGACACAACGGGATCAGCTCGGCGGTGCGCTTGGCGCCCTGGATCGCGGCGATGCGCGCCACCCCCAGCACGTCGCCCTTGGCCGCGGTGCCCGCCTGGATGCGCTGCAAGGTCTCGGGGCGCATCACCACGCGTCCCGTCGCCACCGCCACGCGCTCGGTTTCGGCCTTGTCGCCGACGTCGACCATGTGCGCCTGGCCGTGCCCGTCGAAATGCGACAACTCGCCCATAGATAGTTGATTCCTCGATGCGACGCGCACCGTGCCGGGCCCCCACAAACTTCAACGGTATCATAGCACCATGCGGTTCTTGGCCTCATTGCTCGCGGCGCTGCTGATTGCCGCCGCGCACGCCGAAACGCTGCCCGATCTCGGCGACTCTTCCCAGGCGGTCCTGTCGACCCAGCAGGAGCGGCAGCTCGGCGAGTCGATCATGCGCCAGATCCGCGCGAGCAAGCACTATCTCGACGACCCCGAGGTCGGCGATTACATCAACGGGCTGGGCTACCGGCTGGTGGCGCACAGCCCCAATGCCGAGCAGGCTTTCGAGTTTTTCCTGGTTGACGACGGCAGTATCAACGCCTTCGCGCTGCCCGGAGGCTTCATCGGCGTGCATACCGGGTTGATCGTGAGCTCGGACAGCGAATCCGAGCTGGCCGCCGTGCTGGCCCACGAAGTGGCGCACGTCACTCAGCGGCATATCGCGCGTCTGTTCCAGCAGCAGAAGCAGGCCGGCATCGCTTCGCTCGCCGCCATCGCGCTGGCTATCCTCGCCGCGCGCTCCAGCCCGGATCTGGCCAACGCCGCGCTGGCCGGGGCGCAGTACGCCGCCATCCAGACCCAGCTCAACTTCAGCCGCGACAATGAGCGCGAGGCCGACCGGGTAGGCGTGCAGGTGCTGGAGCGCTCCGGGCTCGATCCGCGCGCCATGCCCTCTTTCCTCGAGCGGCTGCAGCGCGCCTATCGCCTGTACGAGACCAACGCGCCGTCCTATGTTCGCACCCACCCGCTCACCTACGAGCGCATCGCCGACGTGCAGAACCGGGTGGAGAGCATGCCCTACCGGCAGGTGCCCGACACCCTGGAGTTTCAGCTGGTGCGCGCGCGGCTGCAGGTGCGCGCCTCCAACCCGCGCGACGCCGTCGAGCGCTTCGAGGACATCCTGCGCGAGAAGAAGACCGTCAGCGAAACCGCGGCACGCTACGGGCTCGTGCTCGCGCTGCTCGAAGCGAAGGACCTGCAGCGGGCGCGCCGTGAACTGGCGGCGCTCGAGCGCGAGGCCCCCGAGGACCCGATGGTGCTGGCGCTCGCGGCCCAGGTGCGCAAGGCCTCGGGCGACGCCAAGGGCGCACTCGCGCTGTACGCCAACGCGGTGCAGCGCCACCCGCGCAGGCGGGCGCTGATCTACGACTACGTGCAATCGCTGCTGGACGCCCGGCGCCCACAGGACGCATTGCAGGTCGTCACGGACGCCGTGCGCGTGCTGCCGCCGGATGCCCGCCTGTATCGGCTGCAGGCGCAGAGCCATGCCGCCCTCGGCCAGCGCCTGCAGCAGCACAAGGCCCAGGCGGAGGTTTACCTGCTGATGGGGAGCCTGCCGGCGGCCATCGAGCAGCTTCAGATCGGGCTAAAGAGCGGCGACGGGGACTATTACCAGCTGTCCAGCGCCGAGGCGCGGCTGCGGGAGCTGCGCGCGCTGGATCAGGAGGCCCGCCGCAAGCAATGACCGGCGGGGTCGCGCCCGCCGCGCGCGTCGTGGCCATTGGCACGATACGTGTTTAGTCAGCGGAGACCTCTCAGCAGGCCTCCTCTCCGACACTCCAGCGCGGACATAACCAATTGAAACCAAAAGACTCTCCTGACCAAGACGGAATCCAGCCTGGGGCCGCCGGCCACGCGACTGACAAGATCGGGAAGTACCAGGTCATGAAGGAACTGGGAAAGGGGGCCACCAGCGCCGTCTACCTGGCCCACGATCCCTTCGCCAACCGCAAGGTTGCGCTCAAAGTCGTCCAGCGCGACGTGCTCGGCGACAAGGAGCACGGCAAGCGCTTCCGCAAGCTGTTCCTGACCGAGGCCTCGCTCGTCGGCAAGCTGTCCCATCCGCACATCGTCGCCATCTACGACGCGGTGGCCGACGAGGAGGGCAGCTACATCGTGATGGAGTACGTCGAGGGCGGCACGCTCGAGCAGCACACCAAGATCGACAACCTCCTGCCGATCAACAAGGTGATCGAGATCGTGTTCAAGTGCTGCAAGGCGCTCGACTATGCCCACCGGCACGGCGTGATCCACCGCGACATCAAGCCGGCGAACATCCTGCTGTCCAAGGACACCGACATCAAGATCTCGGACTTTGGCGCCGCGCTGACGGTGGCCTCCGAGACCACGCAGGTGACCGGCATCGGCTCGCCCGCCTACATGTCGCCCGAGCAGGTGCAGGAGCATCAGCTCACGCACCAGACCGACATCTTCTCGCTCGGCGTGGTGATGTACCAGATGCTCACCGGCAGCCTGCCGTTCAAGGCCACCAACAACTACAGCATGGTGTTCCAGATCATCAACGTCGACCCGCCGCCGCCCAGCATCTTCCGGCCGGAGATCCCGTCGAGCGTCGACCACATCGTCAAGAAGGCCCTGCAGAAGCGGCTGGAGAACCGCTACCAGACCTGGGACGAGCTGGCGCAGGACTTGGTGCGCGTGTTCAACAACCTGCAGACACCCGAGCAGGTCGTGCCCGACACCGAGAAGTTCAACACGCTGCGCCGGCTGGAGTTCTTCCGCAACTTCACCGACGTCGATCTGTGGCAGGTGCTGCACATCTCCAACTGGAACCGGGTGGCCGCCGGCACCACGCTGATCCGCGAAGGCGAGACCGGCACCTCGTTCTACATCCTCGCCGGGGGCGAGGTGCGCGTCACCAAGAGCGAGAAGCTGCTCGACGTGCTCAAGACCGGCGAGTGCTTCGGCGAGATGGCCTATCTCGGCCGGCGCCAGTTCAAGCGCAGCGCGAGCGTGTACGCCAGCAGCGAGATCACGGTGATCGAGATCAAGGCCGACGCGTTGAACGCCGCCACCGAGACCTGCCGCCACCACTTCACCGCCGCCTTTCTGGAGCTGCTGGTGGCGCGGCTGGAAAACGCCGACGTGC
>Ga0299906_10001618_pt1 | contig 19205 bp, 15 predicted proteins | sample RVTome_14_FD_200259 | JGI IMG/M metagenome (GOLD analysis project Ga0299906, IMG submission 200259) | Soil microbial communities from uranium-contaminated site in the Upper Colorado River Basin, Wyoming, United States - RVT145D125 (version 2) ...
AAATCGGCTACCCCCGCCCCCCGTTGTTGGCGCTCGCCAACGGCGGTATAGTGGTCCAAGATGCGGACCTTCCGCATCCATACACAATATAACTATGGAGGAGGTCTGCCATGAACAGCAACACTCTGTTGCGGTCGGGCGCATGCTTCGGCGTCATCGCGGCGTTCGCCGGGATGCCGGCCATCGAGGCGGCGGCGCAGAAGGTCGATTTCTCGGGCAAGCGCATCGAGATGCTCGTGCCCTTCACGCCGGGGGGCGGCAGCGACATCTACAGCCGCGCGCTCGCGCCGTTCTTCGAGAAGTACCTGCCCGGCAATCCGACGATTCTGGTCCGCAACGTGCCGGGCGGCGGCTCGATCCCCGGGGCGAACCAGTTCAACAGCCGTGCCAAGCCGGACGGACTGCACGTGCTGGTCAGCTCGTCCTCCACCGTGATGAACTTCGTGTTTCAGAGATCCAAGTTCGAGCTCGATCTCAGCAAGGCCATGCCCGTGGTCCTGTCGCCGCAGGGCTCGGTGGTCTACGTTGCGCCCGGGGTCGGGGTCAAGTCCATAAAGGACATCGCCAAGCTCAAGGGCCAGGCGCTGACATTCGGCGGCAACACCCCGACTGGCGCCGAGATGCGCGTGACCACGGCGTTCCACCTGCTCGGGCTCGACGTGAAGTACGTCTGGGGCGTGGAGCGCGGCCCCGTGCGCCTCGCGTTCGAGCGCGGGGAGTTCAACATCAACTACGACACGACGCCGGGTTTCCTGAAGAACGCGTCGCAACTGGTCAAGGCCGGCAAGGCGGTGCCGCTGTTCGCCCTCGGCGTCATCGACGAAACGGGCAAGGTCGTGCGCGACCCGAACTTCAAGAACCTGCCCAGCTTCGTCGAGGCGTACGAGGCGATGCACGGCAAGCAGCCCTCGGGGCCGGCGTTCGAGGCCTGGAAGGCGATGCTCAAGATGGGGGTCATGGCGAACAAGGCGATCCTGTTGCCGGCCGGAACCCCGGAGCCGATCGCCGCGGCCTGGCGCACGGCAATACAGAAAACGCTCCAGGATCCGGAGTTCGACCAGAAAGCGGGCAAGGTCATCGAAGGCTATCCGCAGTTCATCGGCGAGTCGGCGCGCCCGATCCTGAAGGACGCGACCACGCTCTCCCCCGAGGTCTGGGATTGGCTCAGGGACTTTCTCAAGACCAAGCATAACGTGACGTTGAAGTAGCCCGTCGGCGTCGAGACCACCGACAGGCTCCGGTCCCGAACCCTGTCCGGGCGCGCGGCAGCGCGCCCCCCCACCGGTCATGCCCATGTCCGAATTCATACTCGCGGCGCTCGCCTCGCTGTTCAGTCTCCACCACTTCCTTTTCCTCGCTCTGGGCGTGCTGCTGGGCATGGTCGTGGGCATCCTGCCCGGCCTCGGCGGCACCGCGATGCTCTCCCTGCTGCTGCCGTTCGTCTTCGGCAAGGATCCGACCCCGGTGCTGGCGATGATGGTGGGCTTGATGGCCGTCAACAACACCGCGGATACGTTTCCCGCGGTGCTGATGGGCATCCCGGGGAGCTCGTCCTCGCAGGCCACCATCCTCGACGGTTTTCCCCTGGCGAAACGCGGCGAAGCGGCGCGAGCGCTCGGCGCCGCGTTCTCGGCGTCCATGCTGGGCGGCTTGTTCGGAGTGGTGGTCCTGACGCTGGCGATCCAGTTCGCGCGGCCGCTGATCCTGGGCGTCGGCTTCGGCGAGCAGCTGATGCTGATCGCTCTCGCGCTGACCATGGTTGGCATGCTGACGGGCGCCAGCGCGCTGAAGGGGCTTGGGACCTGCGGCTTCGGGTTGCTGCTGGGGAGCGTCGGCGCGGCGCCGGCGACCGGCGAATACCGGTTCGCGTTCGACACCGTGTACCTGAGCGACGGCATTTCGCTGGTCATCGTCGGACTCGCCATGTTCGCGGTGCCGGAGGTCGTCGATATCCTGCGCAAGCGCGTGACGATCTCCTCGACCCAGAAGCTCGGGTCGGGCACGCTGCGCGGGTTCGCGGAAACGCTGCGGCACTGGGGGCTGGTCCTGCGCTGCTCGTCGATCGGCACGATGCTCGGGGCGCTGCCGGGCATGGGCGGCCCGGTCGTCACCTGGGTGGCCTACGGGCACGTGGTCCAGTCGGTGAAGGACCGTGACCAGCTCGGTAAAGGCGACATCCGCGGGGTCATCGGACCGGAGTCGGCCAACAACGCGGACAACGGCGGCGCCATGATCCCGGCGCTGATGTTCGGGATTCCCAGTTCCAGCAGCATGGCGATATTCCTCGGGGGGCTCATCCTGATCGGCGTCGAGCCCGGCATCGGCATGCTGGAGCGCCATCTCGATCTGACGTTCGTCATCATCTGGTCGCTCGCGCTTGCCAACGTGCTCGGCACCGCCACCTGCCTGCTCCTCGCGAAGCCGATCTCGCGCATCACGCTGGTTCCGTTCGCCATGGTCGCGCCGTTCATGATCGCGATCATCTATTTCGCGGCCTACCAGGTCACGCGCAGCTGGTACGACCTCGTTGCGCTCTTCGTGCTCGGCGTGCTCGGCGTGTACATGAGGCGCTTCGGATGGTCGCCGCCGGCGCTGCTGATCGGGTTCGTGCTCTCGCGGCGGCTCGACGCCGCGGTCTACCAGTCGGTGCAGGTCTATGGCGCGAGCTTTCTCGAGCGCACGGGCGTGCAGGTCATGCTCGCCCTGATCGTCGTTTCGATCATTCTTGCCGTGCGCTTCAAACCGTCCCGCGCGACGCTGACGCCGGACGGGCCGAACGCCCCCGTTCACAGGGTGCCGCAGCTGGTGTTCCTGGGCGTGATCGCGGCGTGCGCCGCCTACATGGTCTACGAGTCGGTCGAACTGACCTTTCTCGCCCGGGTCTTTCCGCTGTCCGTCGCGCTGGTCACGCTCGCCCTGCTGGCTGCGGTGCTCGTGGTATCCATGCGCAACCGGCCGTCGCACGTGCTCTACGACGGCGAGCGTGAATGGAACGAGGTCGAGCGTCCGGCACACTCGCCGCTGCATTATCAGGGCTGGATGCTCGGATTGCTGGTGGCTGCCGCCGTGTTCGGCTTCGTGCTCGGTGTCTTCGCCTTTATCAGCGTCTTTCTCCGGGTGAAAGCGAACGTGGCTTGGCCACGGGCCGCGCTCGCGGCCTCGGGCGCCGTGCTCGTGCTCAGCGCGATGTCTCATTTCCTGGTTCTCGACTACCCGGAGGGGATCCTGCAGCGTCTCGTCGCAATGCCTTGGCCGTTCAATTGACAGACTGCGGACAATCCGACCTTTGTAAGGTGCGCTGAACCGCGGAAAACGAGGTCGGTTCCGATATCGCCCGATTTCATCTGCGATTTCCTAGAGCGTTGACAAGGCGAGTTCAACTAGAACAAAGTATCCCCCGAAGCCTTGTGCCCCGTAGAAAAACAGCGCCGTGCGCGGCAGCGAAGCGGCATTGCGCGAGGCGCAATACAACAATCGAGGAGGTTCCATGCTTCGGATACTGACAGCAGGCTTGCTGATGCTCTTGTCGTGGGCGGGCGGTGTCGCCGCGCAGGAGGCATTTCCCGCTCGTCCCATCAACCTGGTGTCGCCGTACCCGCCAGGCGGCGCGGCTGACCTTACGGCCCGGCCGCTTGCTCCGGCCCTGGAAAAGGTCCTGAAGCAGCCCGTGATCGTGGTCAACCGCACGGGCGCCGGCGGCGCGGTGGGCACGCAATTCGTGTCGCAAGCCCCGGCGGACGGCTACACGCTGGTGATCACCGTGTTCTCCATCTGCACGATTCCGGAGGCGGACCGCGTGGCGGGGCGCAAGCCGCGTTTCACCCGCGACCAGTTCGTCCCGATCGGCCGGATCAACGCCGACCCGACGCTCGTGATCGTGCACCCGAGCACGCCCTGGAAAACCGTCAAGCAACTGGTTGCCGATGCCAAGAAGCGGCCGAACGACATTCTCTACGTGTCAGCCGGGCCCTACTCGGTCGCCCATATGTCGATGGAAATCTTCCAGCAGACCACCGAAGTCAAGATGCGCCACCTGCCGACCACCGGAGGCGGCCCCGCGATGACCGCGATCGTGGCCGGCCACGCGTTCGTGTCGGCGCTGTCGACCGGGGCGGTGACCCCGCAGGCGAAGGCCGGGAAGCTTCGCGTGCTCGCCAATACCGGTGCGACGCGGCTCGCCGCCTTCCCGGAGCTGCCCACGATGAAGGAGCTCGGCTACGACATGGAGGTTTACCTCTGGGTCGGGATGTTCGCGCGCAAGGAAGTACCGGCCCAGGCGCTCGACGTCATCCGAAAGGCGGTGAAGCAGGCGGTGACAGACCCCCAGTTTAGGAATGCATCCATGAAGATGCAGATGCCGCCCGCCTACCTGGACGCGCCCGAGTTCCAGAAATGGTGGGATAACGACTGCGAGAGGCTTGCCTCCGCCATCCGGCGCATTCCGCCACCGGACGCCAAGTAAAGCGGCTAACCCGCGCGGGTTCCCGAGGGCCGCGGCGTGCGATCGCTGACGATCGACCAGGTGGCGGGGGCGTTTTTTGCAGCGTTCTCGCTCCTGGTTCTCTGGGAGACCCGCAAGATTCCGTTTGGATTTCTCGCCGAGCCCGGGCCGGGTGCGATGCCGGCGTTCCTGGCCTTCACGCTGCTGGTATGCAGCATCGCGGTGATCATCGGGGGGCGCTCCGGTAAACGAGCGGCCGCCGTCCAGTGGACGGAGTGGCGGCACGCCGTATTCATCCTGGGGACCTGCGCTTTCATGGCGCTTGCGCTCGAGCGCCTCGGATTCCGCGTCACGATTTTCATTGCGCTGCTCACGCTGGTAAGCATCCTCGAGAAGAAGGGATGGCTTGCGGGTGTCGTCTTTGCTGGCTGCTTCTCCTTCGGTACTTATTTTCTGTTCAACGCCCTTCTGCACGTGCCTCTGCCGAAGGGACCGTTCGGTCTGTAGAGCGTCCTGCCCGCCCGATGAAAACAGGCAGGATCGGCGCAGGTGTCGGGATCGCCTGCCGGGAGCAGGCCTGATGGTCGAGATACTGAACAACCTCTCCCTCGGCTTCGCCACGGCCCTGGCGCCCGACGTGCTGGTGTACGCCTTCGTCGGCTGCCTGGTGGGAACGCTGGTGGGTGTCCTCCCCGGCGTGGGGCCCCTCGCGGGGATCAGCCTGCTTCTCCCCGTCACCTTCGGGTTGAACGCGACCAGCGCCATCGTGCTGCTTGCCGGCATCTACTACGGGGCGATGTACGGCGGCTCGACGACCTCCATCCTCATGCGCATCCCCGGCGAGGCGGCATCGGTGATGACGTGCATCGACGGCTATGCGATGACGCAGAAGGGGCGGGCGGGGGCCGCGCTTGCCATCGCCGCGGTGGGGTCGTTCGTCGCGGGAACCTTGAGCATCGTCGCGCTCATGTTGCTGGCGCCCCCCCTCGCCGAGTTCGCGTTGCGCTTCGGTCCGCCCGAGCATTTCGCGCTGCTGGTCCTCGGCCTGCTGGTGCTCGCGTACATGACCAGCGGACCGATTACCCGGTCGCTCACCATGGCGGCGCTGGGCCTGCTGCTGGGCATGGTCGGCATGGACACCATGACGGGCCTGTTCCGCTTCGAGTACGGGTTGGCCGAGCTGGGCGACGGCATCGGCATCGTGCCGGTGGCGGTCGGCTTGTTCGGGATCTCGGAAATCCTGCTTTCCGCGGGGCGCGCCACCAAGGTTGACGTCCGCGCGCCCCGCCTGCGGGAATTGCTGCCCAACCGGGAGGAATGGCGGAGGAGCGCCGGGCCCATCGGCCGCGGTACCGTGCTGGGATTTCTCATCGGAATCATTCCGGGACCGGGCCACATCATCTCGTCGTTCGTCTCGTATTCGATCGAACGGCGTCTTTCCAAGACTCCGGAGCGCTTCGGCCAGGGTGCCATCGAGGGGGTCGCCGGCCCCGAATCGGCGAACAACGCGGCCACCTCCGGGGCGCTGGTGCCGATGCTCGCGCTGGGCCTCCCCTCGGGCGCCGTGCCGGCGATCATGCTGGCGGCGATGATGATCCACGGCATCGCGCCGGGCCCGTTGCTCATCCAGGAGCAGCCCGCGATGTTCTGGGGCGTCATCGCGAGCATGTACGTGGGCAACGCCGTCCTGCTCGTCCTGAACCTGCCCATGGTCGGAGTTTTCGTGAACGTTCTGCGGGTCCCGTATCCCTACCTGTATCCGTCGTTACTTGCCTTCGCGACGCTGGGCGTGTACGCGGTCAACAACAGCGTGGTGGACGTGTGGATCATGGCCGGCGCGGGCGTCGTGGGCTACGTCCTGCGGAAGCTCGACTTCGAGATCGCCCCGATCATCCTCGGTCTCGTCCTCGCGCCCATGCTCGAGTTGAATTTCCGGCAGGCGCTCGCGATGTCGGCGGGAAGCTATTCCATCTTCTTCACCCGTCCGATCACGACCGTCATGCTGCTGGTCGCGCTCGTGCTCCTGCTGCTGGGCATGCGCTCGGTCTTCACGCGCGCCGCGGGCCCGGGTCTGGTGACGCGAGGCTGATAAGGCGGGACTGGTGCGGTGGGCGGGCTGACCGCACCCGCTGCGCGGAAGCCCTGTCACTCGTCACCCGGCACGCTGCCCCCCGTGCCATTGATCCATATCAACCCGTGCCATTATGCTGTGGCTACTATGCGCCAACGCTGATGCATTCCCATGGCTGACCAACCCGTATCTCCGCGCCGGCGCTGGATCAAGCGCGGCTTGTTGATTGCGCTCGCGCTTGGGGTGGCAGGCTTTCTCCTGCGCAACCTGATTCTCGGCAAGCCGGTCGAAACCCACCAGGCGGTGCGCAGCGATCTCGTGCAAACCGTGGTGGCGAGCGGACGGATCATAACGCCGCAACGGGCGGCGGTCGGGGCGGTGATCACCGGGCGCGTCGCGCGCATACCCGTGGAGGAAGGCCAGAGCGTCAAGCGCGGCGATGTCCTGATCGTGCTCGACGACGAGGACGAGCGGGCGTCGGTTGCACAGGCGAGTGGCGCCGTTGCCCAGGCCGAGGCGAGGTTGCGCCAGCTGCGCGAGGTGAGTCTGCCCGCCGCGGAGCAGGCGCTGATTCAGGCGCAGGCGAACCTCACGCAGGCGCGCCAGCAGCACGACCGGGCCAGGGAGCTCAAGGCCAAGGGCTTCGTCAGCCAGGCGGCGCTCGATGACGCGCAGCGCAACCTGGATGTCGCGGAGAGCCAGCTCCGCGCGGCAAAGCTGCAGGTCGCGACCAACCGGCCGTCGGGCAGCGATTTCGCGCTCGCCCAGACCGCCCTCGCGCAAGCGCGCGCGACCCTGGGCGTCGCGCAGGCGAAGCTCGACCAGACGGTGATCCTCGCGCCCGTCGACGGCACGCTCATCTCCCGCAACGTCGAGCCCGGCAACGTGGTGCAGTCCGGCAAGGAATTGATGGCGCTGGCGCCGGAGGGTGAAACGCAGGTGGTGGTCCAGATCGACGAGAAAAATCTCGCGCAGTTGAGGATCGGCCAGCATGCGCTGGCTTCGGCCGACGCCTTCCCCAGGGAGCGCTTCGCGGCGGTGCTCGTTTACATCAACCCGGGCATCGACGCCCTGCGCGGATCCGTGGAGGTGAAGCTGCGGGTGCCGAAGCCGCCGGCCTATCTGCGGCAGGACATGACCGTATCGGTGGACATCGAGGTCGCGCGCAGCGCCGGCACCGTGGTGGTTCCGGCCGACACGGTGCGCGACGCGAGCGGCGCGCAGCCGTGGGTCCTTGCCGTGGACGGGGGACGTGCGGTGCGTAGGGCGGTCAAGCTGGGGCTGAAGGGCGAGGGGCGCATTGAAGTGCTGGACGGGGTGGCGCCGGGCGATCGCCTGATTTCCGCCTCCCAGGCGATGGTCGGAAGCGGACAACGCGTGCGCGCCGTCTCGGCCGCCGGCAAATGAGGCGCTTCGCATTCTTCGAGCTGATCGTCGCCTTCCGCTTCATGCGGGAGGGACTGATGCAAACGCTGCTCATCGTCTTCGGCGTGGCCCTCGGCGGGGGTGTAATCATTTTCATGTCGGCCGTGCTGTCGGGCCTGCAGAGCAACGTCGTGCGGCGCACGCTCAATTTCCAGGCGCCGATCGTGATCCTGCCCACCGACCAGGTGGCACGCCCGTTGCGCACGGAGGCGCGCGCCGAGATCGCATCCCAGGTCCAGCCGAGATCCCAGCAACTGCGCTCCATCGACCAGTGGCAGAAGGTGCGGGAGCAGGTGGCGCGGACGCCCGGCGTGACGGCGCTGACGCCCGTCGTCTCCGGGCCCGGCTTCGCTCTGCGCGGCGATGCCAACAAGGCGGTGACGATCACCGGCATCGAGCCCGAGACCTATTTCGACGTGATCGCGCTGCCCGAAAAGATCATCGCCGGGCGCCAGCACGTCGGTCCGCTCGACATCATCATCGGCACCGAGCTCTCGGCGGATCTCGGGGCGGGCGTCGGCGACAAGGTGAGGCTGACGACGGCGACCGGCGCGACCGCGACGCTGACCGTGACCGGCATCTTCGATTTCGGCAACAAGAGCGTGAACGAGCGCAACGTCTACATCGCGCTGCGCTCGGCCCAGAACCTGCTCGACCTGATCGGCGGGGTCTCCGCCATCGAGGTCAAGGTGCTCGACCCGTTCGCCGCCGAGACCATTGCGGAAAAACTCCGCGCCGGAACCGACCTCCAGGTGGACAGCTGGATCAGGACCAACGCGCAGTTCTTCACCGCGATGGCGGCGCAAATCGTCACCAACACCCTCATCCGTGTTTTCGTCGGGCTCACCGTCGCCCTCGGCATCGCCAGCGTGCTGGTGGTCTCGGTGATCCAGAAATCGAAAGAGATCGGCATCCTGCGCGCGATGGGGACCTCGCGCGAGCAGGTGCTGCGCGTCTTCCTGATCCAGGGCGGGGCGATAGGGCTGGCGGGATCGGTGCTGGGGTCGCTCCTCGCCTGGACGTTCCTGCTGGTATGGCGCGCTGTCGCGAAGAATCCGGACGGCACCCCGATGTTCATCATCGAGATGGAGCCGTCCCTGTTCGCGATCGCTACGGTAGGGGCCACCATCGTCGGCATCCTCGCCGCAACGGCGCCGGCGCGCCGCGCCGCGCGGCTCGATCCGGTCGTGGCCATCCGCAGTTGAAGCCGGCGAGCATGGAGACGCTGCGTCTCGACGGCGTGCGCAAGACCTATGGCGTCGGCACGGCCGTCCCGACCGAAGTGCTGCACGGGGTCGACCTCGTGCTCCGGCGCGGGGAATTCTCGGCGCTGATCGGCCCTTCCGGGTCGGGGAAGAGCACGCTGCTCAACCTGATCGGGTTGCTTGACCAGCCGACCGGCGGGCGTGTTTTCATCGGGGGCGAGGAGACGGGCACCCTGGGGGACGCCGATTTGACGCAGCTGCGCGGCCGCGCGATCGGGTTCGTGTTCCAGCATCACTATCTGCTGCCGGAATTCACCGCGCTCGAGAACGTCATGATGCCGGTTCTTGCCGCGCGCGGCAGGCCCGACGAAGAGATGCGCGGCACGGCCGCGGAGCTGCTCGACCGGGTGGGCCTCACGCGGTGGCGCGACCACAAGGCGACCCAGATCTCCGGCGGACAGCAGCAGCGCGTCGCCATCGCGCGGTCGCTTGCCATGAAACCGGCGCTGGTGCTGGCCGACGAGCCCACCGGCAATCTGGACACCAAGTCCGCCGACGGCGTGTTCGACGTGCTGCGCGAGATCAACGAGACGAGCGGGACGACGTTCCTGATCGTCACGCACGACCCGCGGCTCGCGCAGCGCTGCGACCGCATCGTCGAGCTGGTGGATGGCCGCATCGTCTCCGACCGGCCGAATACGAACGTCGTGCGGCACAGCTAGATGCTGGGCCGGCCACTCCGGTGTTCGAGCGCGATGCCGGCGGCCTCGAGCGCGATGCCGGCCACCAGCAGTACGACGCCCCACCAGACCTCCGGGGCGAGCCACATCAGCAGCGCGCCGGCACCGACCAGCAGCGCGCCCAGCGCCCGTCGCAAGCCCCGATACTTGATCAACACGGTGTTCTTCCAGGGTAATCGGGAATACAGTACATCCCAGACCGCGCCCGGCCGGTTTGACGCAGATCAAGCGGGGTTCTTCTGGCACGGATAGCATGAGCGGAGGCCCCGGGGGCGGCGGCCGTCAACGAGCATGCCATGAGCGTAGCGCGCAGCATCACGCCAACCGGCGATGACTATTTCGAGCACGACGCCGACATCGGCGTGGTGGGCCGCGGCGCGACGCTGGAGGAATCGTTCGAGTCGGCCGCCGCGGCGACGTTTGCCATTATGGCGGACCTCGCCGCCGTGCGGCCGGAGCAGTCGGTGACGCTGGATTTCGAGGAAGCCGACGTCGAGATCGCGCTGGTGCGCTGGTTGAACCTGCTGCTCGCGCTTTCCCACGAGCAGGGTCTCGTATTCAGCCGTTTCTGGATCGAGCGCGACGGCGTCAACTGGCGCGGCGGCGCGAGCGGCGAGCCGTGGCGGCCCGACCTCGAGCGCGGAACGGAAGTGAAGGGCGCGACGCTCACCATGCTCCAGGTGAAACAGGAGCGCGAGGGCTGGCGGGCGCGCTGCGTGGTGGACGTATAGAGCATGGATCTGTCACGGCTCAAGCCGATCGACGAGTGGACGTGGACGGTTCCTCTGGCGCCGGGCGAAGCGCGCGGCGACGTGAGGCTTTACGGCAGCCGCGAGCTGCTCGCGACCATGGACGACAAGGTGATCGAGCAGATCACCAACGTCGCGCGCCTGCCCGGCCTGGTCGGCCCCGCCATGACCATGCCGGACGCGCACTGGGGCTACGGGTTCCCGATCGGCGGCGTTGCGGCGTTTGATCCCGAGGCGGGGGGAATCATTTCCGCGGGCGGCGTCGGCTTCGACATCTCCTGCGGCATCCGCTGCCTGCGCACCAATCTCCAGCTGACGGACGTTGCGGGGGAGCTGCCCTCGCTCGCGCGCGAGCTGTCCGAAAAAATTCCCGCCGGCGTGGGCGAGGAGGGCGAAATCCGGCTCGCCCCGGATGCGCTTGACGAGGTGCTGACCGGGGGCGCGCAATGGGCGGTGGAGCACGGCTACGGCGCGGCGGCCGACCTCGAATTCATCGAGGAGGGCGGGCGCGTCGGCGGGTCGGTGCCGCAGAACGTGTCCCCGCTCGCGAAGAAGCGCCAGCGCGGTGAGATGGGGACGCTCGGCTCCGGCAACCACTATCTCGAAGTGCAGGTAGTCGATCGCATCTGCGACGCGCCCGCGGCGCACGCTTACGGCGTGCACGAGGGACAGCTGCTGGTTTCGATTCACTGCGGCTCGCGCGGCCTCGGCCACCAGATCGGCACCGACTACCTGGTGAGCCTCGCGAAGGCCGCCTCGCGCCTGGGCATCCAGCTCCCCGATCGCGAGCTTGCCTGCGCGCCGATTAATACGCCCGAGGGCCAGCAGTACATCGGCGCGATGAACGCGGCGATCAACTGCGCGCTCGCCAATCGCCAGATTCTGACGCACTTGACGCGCAAGTGCTTCACACGGCTCATGCCGCGCGCGAAGCTCGAGACGCTGTTCGACGTGTCCCACAACACCTGCAAGCGCGAGAGCCACGTGGTGGAGGGAAAGAAGCGCCTGCTCTACGTGCACCGCAAGGGCGCGACGCGCGCGTTCGGCCCGGGCCATCCCGCGCTGCCGGAACGCTATCGCGCGATCGGCCAGCCGGTCGTGATCGGCGGCAGCATGGGCACGGGCTCCTGGATCCTCGCCGGCACCGCCGAGAGCGAGAAGCGGGCGTTTTCATCCGCGAGCCACGGTGCGGGACGCGCGATGAGCCGGCATCAGGCGCTCAAGCAATGGCGCGGCCGCCAGCTGGTGGACGAGCTCGCGCGCCAGGGAATACTGATTCGGACGCGCTCGATGCGCGGCGTGGCCGAGGAGGCCCCCGGCGCCTATAAGGACGTCGATGCGGTTGCCGAGGCGACCGAGCGGGCGGGGCTCGCCCGCCGCGTCGCCTTCCTGCGGCCGAAGGTCTGCGTCAAAGGTTGACGCGCAAGGTGCGCCATGGCGCATCGCGAGCTCCCTCTTCCTCCCCACTACGCGCCGGGCAAAGTGGCGGAGGTATGGCGCGTCCCCTATGAGGAGCGGGCGCGGGAAGCCGCGCAGTGGGCCAAGCGGCACAGGATCCCTCCTGCCGCCGATGACCGGTTCAAGATTTGCGTCGTGGCGGTCGACGTGCAGAACACATTTTGCATTCCCGGACATGAGCTGTATGTCGGCGGCCGTTCCGGCACCGGGGCGGTCGACGACAACCGCAGGCTGTGCGAGTTTATCTATCGCAATCTCGGCGTGATCACCGAGATCTGTCCCACGATGGACACGCATCACGCGATGCAGATCTTCCACGCCATCTACCTCGTCAATGACAAGGGCGAGCATCCGGCGCCGTTCACGCTCGTTTCCGCGGAAGACATCAGGAAGGGCGCCTGGAGATTCAACGCCGCCTTGTCGCGCAGCCTCAAGGTCGACGCGGATTACGGGCAGCGGCAGCTCATGCACTACACGGACCAGTTGAAGAAGAGCGGCAAGTACGACCTCACCATCTGGCCCTATCACGCCATGCTGGGAGGCATTGGCCACGCCCTCGTCTCGTCGGTCGAGGAAGCGGTTTTCTTCCACGGCATGGCCCGCTGCAGCCAGCCGGATTTCCACGTGAAGGGAGACAATCCCTTCACCGAGCATTATTCGGTGATCGGGCCCGAGGTCCTGAAAGGCCCGGATGGAAAGCCGATCGCCGGGAAGAGCGACAAATTTCTCGCGAAGCTCGAGCGGTTCGACGCCGTTCTCATCGCCGGGCAGGCCAAGAGCCACTGCGTCGCCTGGACGATCGACGACCTGCTGCAGCAGGTCGTGGCGAAGGATCGCAGGCTCGCCGAGAAGGTCTACCTCCTGGAGGATTGCACCTCGCCCGTCGTCATCCCGGGAGTGATCGATTACACGGACCCGGCGGATGCCGCGTTCCGGAAGTTCGCGGATGCGGGCATGCACGTGGTGCGCTCGACCGACCCGATTGCGAGCTGGCCGGGCATTGGACTCCGATGAGCGCCGGCCGCCGGCGGTCAAAGGTGCCGCCCGGCGCGTCTGATCTGGATCAAGACCCCGCCTGCCCCGGCGGGGGAGAATGACCGCTGAGCCGGGAGCGACCTGTCATGACCGCACGTGAACCCGTTCCAGACACCGCGCGCGAAGGCGCGGGCATCGGGCTCGATCTCGAGCTTCCCGCCCAGCGGCTGAAGGATGCGCGCCAGGGTGTCGAGAGCCTGGTGGACCCCTTCGGCGTGGTGGCGCCACTCGCGCACGCTCACACCGCGTGGGGGCTGCACCCCATGGAGTTCGCGGAGCTCGCGATGCGCTACGCCGCGGACTTGACCGCGCTGCAGCTCAACATCGGGGCGAAGCTCCTCGGGCGGGAGACCCTGGATGCCGTGCGGCCGCAGACCGATGACGAGCGCTTCAGCGACCCGGTCTGGACGAATGAGTTCGGCTGGGACGCCCTCAAGCAGTACTACCTCTTCTCCACGCGCCACGTGCAGGACGCACTGCGCCAGACGCCCGGGCTCTCGCCCCAAGCGCGCAGGCGCGCGGCGTTCTGGTGGAGGAACTGGTTGAACGCGGTGGCGCCCACCAATTTCCTGCTCACCAACCCGGTCGCGGTACGCAAGGCGATCGAAAGCCGGGGCGAGAGCCTGCGCCGGGGCTTCGAGATCTTCCTCGAGGACGTGCGCACGGGAACGGTGCGCATGACCGACCCGGAGGATTTCCAGGTCGGCGTGAACCTCGCCACGACGCCGGGCGCGGTCGTGTTCCGCAACGAGCTGCTCGAACTGATCCACTACGCGCCGATCGCGCCTCGCGTGCGGCCGGTGCCGGTCGTGATCGTGACCCCGTGGATCAACAAGTACTACGTGCTCGACCTGGAGCCGAAGAAGAGCCTCGTGCGCTACTTGCTGCAGGAGGGATTCGACGTCTACATCACGAGCTGGAAGAATCCCGGCGCCGACATGGCCGAGACCCCATTCGACGACTACCTGACGCAGGGCGTTGACGAGGCGGTGCGCGTGGCGCGGGCGGTTTCCGGCGCCCAACGGGTGCACGCCGTCGGCTACTGCATCGGCGGCACGCTGCTCGCGGTCTACATGGCCTGGCTCGCGCGCCGTTTTCCCGATCCCGCGACTTCGCCGGTCGCGCACTGGACGCTCCTCGCGACGCTCGTGGACTTCCAGTCCCCGGGCGACATCGAGGTGTTCATCGACGAGGGCAGCGTGCGCTGGCTCTCCCACCTCATGCGCACGCGCGGCACGCTCGAGGGCCGCGAGATGGCCACGACCTTCCGGCTCCTGCGCGCGAACAGCCTGATCTGGCATTACGTGGTGCACGGCTGGCTCTACGGCGAGCGGCCGGCGCCGCACGACGTGCTCTACTGGAACATGGACACGACGCGCCTGCCCAACCGCATGCACGATTTCTACCTGCGCGAGCTGTACCTGAAGAACGGTCTCGTCACCCCGAACGCGCTGACGATAGCGGGCGAGCCGATCGATCTCGCGCGCATCCACGCGCCGCTCTACCTGGTTGCCGCGGAGGACGACCACATCACGCCGTGGCGCCAGACATTCCGCATCAACGGCTGGGTCACCGGCTACAAGCGCGTCGTGCTCTCCAGCTCGGGCCATGTCCTCGGCATCGTGAATCCGCCGGTGATGCCGCCGAAGCGCCACTTCCGCGTCGGGCGGGCGCACCGCGGCCAGGCCGCCGACGCGTGGCACGCGACCGCGCAGGAGCGTAACGGAAGCTGGTGGGAGGACTGGCGCGACTGGCTCGCGGAGCATTGCGGAGAGCCGGCAGCGCCGCCGCCGCTCGCGACGGAGGCATTCCCGAAGCTTGCCGACGCGCCCGGCACCTACGTCCTCGAGCGCTAGGTTGGCCGGGGGGAGCATGCTCGTCGGCGTTCCGAAGGAAATCAAGGTTCACGAGTACCGCGTGGGCCTCACGCCCGAGAGCGTGCGCGAGCTCGTGGCGCGCGGTCATCGCGTCATCGTGCAGCGGGACGCGGGCGCCGGCATCGGCGCGACCGACGCGGAGTATGTGGCGGCGGGGGCCGCGATCGCGGCGGGCGCGGAGGAGGTCTTCAAGCAGGCGGAGCTGATCGTCAAGGTGAAGGAGCCGCTTGCGCAGGAGCGCGCGTTGCTGCGCGCGGGGCAGGCGCTCTTCACCTATCTGCATCTCGCGGCGGACGCGGAGCAGACCCGGGACCTGGTGAAGAGCGGCGTCATCGGGATCGCCTACGAGACCGTGACTTCGTCCACGGGCAGGCTGCCGCTGCTGGCTCCCATGTCGGAGGTGGCGGGCCGCATGGCGGTCCAGGTCGCGGCGCACTTCCTGGAGCGCGCGCACGGAGGGCGCGGGATCCTGCTGGCGGGCGCCACGGGTGTGCCGCCGGGGCGCGTTCTCGTACTCGGAGCGGGCGTGGTCGGCTCGAACGCCGCGCTGATTGCGCTCGGCATGGGCGCCGAGGTCGTCGTACTGAGCAACACAGCCGCTCCGTTCGGGCGGCTGAAAGCGGAGCTCGGTCCGCGGCTCAAGACCGGAATCTCGACGCCGCAGGCGATCGCGGAGGAACTGCGCGGCGCCGACGCGGTGATCGCCACCGCCATGGTCCCGGGAGGTCTTGCCCCGAAGCTGGTTACCCGGCCGATGCTCGCGAGCATGAAGCAGGGCGCGGTCGTGGTGGACGTGTCGATCGACCAGGGCGGCTGCTTCGAGACTTCGCGCCCGACGACCCATGCCGATCCGGTGTTCACCGTGGACGGCGTCATCCACTACTGCGTCGCCAACATGCCGGGGGCGGTGCCGCGCACCTCGACCTATGCGTTGAACCACGCGACGCTGCCATTCGTGAAGGCGCTTGTCGACCGCGGCGTCGTGCGGGCGCTCAAGGAAGACGAGCATCTGCGCATGGGCCTCAACATCTGCCGGGGGGCGGTGACGCAGCGCGAAGTGGCGCAGGCGCGAGGGTATCCGTACACGGAGCCGCTGCGGGCGCTCGGCGCCATGTGAGTCTCGGTAAATGGTTGCCAAACCATTTGCCGCCGTACATTTCCCCTCTCCGCCCGGGAGAGGGGGAAGGGGTGAGGGATAGTCCACGCGGCGCTCGACGACGGCGGCAGCACCATGCGAATCACCCATCTCACGCCGGACGAGGCTCTATCCAGCCTGCGCAGCCGCGCCACCGGGCTTGACGCGAGCGAGGCGCGGAGACGGCTCGACGAATACGGCCCCAACCGCGTCGAGGAAGCGAAGGGCGAGCCGCTCGCATTGCGTTTCCTGCGCGAGTTCGTCCATTTCTTCGCGCTGATCCTGTGGCTTGCCGCGGGGCTCGCCTTCGTCGCGGACCTCTACGACCCGGGACAGGGCATGGCGGTGCTCGGCTGGGCGATCGTCGGCGTCATCGCCGTGAACGGCGCGTTCTCCTTCTGGCAGGAATACCGCGCGGAGCGCGCGATCGCGGCGCTGAAGCGCCTGCTGCCGCACCAGGTCACCGCCTTGCGCGACGGCGTGGCGTGCCGGATGCCGGGGGAGGAACTCGCGCCGGGCGACGTGATCCTCGTGGGCGAGGGCGAAAGCGTGCCGGCGGATTGCCGGCTGATCGAAGCGTTCGCGGTACGTGTTAATCAGGCCACCCTCACCGGGGAATCGCTGCCCAAGGCGCGCAGCGCGGCGGCCAGCACGGAAGACGACCTGTTGCACGCCCCGAACGTGCTGCTGGCGGGCAGCACGGTCGTCGCCGGGGAGGGAAGGGCGCTGGTGTTCGCGACCGGGATGCACACCGAATTCGGGAAGATCGCGCGACTGACCCAGGCGGGCGATGAGCCGCCCTCGCCGTTGCAGCGCGAGATCTCGCGCCTCTCGCGCCTGGTGGCCGCGCTCGCCACGGCGCTCGGCGTCGTGTTCTTCCTCATCGGGCGGCTGCTCGGGCTCTCGTTCTGGGAGAACTTCATCTTCGCGATCGGCATCATCGTCGCGAACGTGCCGGAGGGCCTGCTGCCGACGGTGACGCTGTCGCTCGCGATGGCGACGCAGCGCATGGCGCGGCGCAAGGCGCTCATCCGGCACCTGCCCGCGGTCGAGGCCCTCGGCGCTGCCACGGTCATCTGCACAGACAAGACCGGCACCCTGACCGAGAACCGGATGACCGTGAAGCGCTTGTTCGTGAGCGACGGACTGCGGGATCCCGCGCAGACGGAGCCCGCCGCCGTGGCGCGGCATGCGGCGCTGTTCGAAGCCGCCGCGCTCTGCCACAACGTGCGCTGGGTGACCGAAAACGGCGCGCCGCGCTGGCTCGGAGACCCGATGGAGGTGGCGCTGGTGGAGATGGCCGAACGCGCCGGGACGAGCGCGGGGCGCAGCCGCGTAGACGAAGTGCCGTTCGACGCCGACCGCAGGCGCATGTCCACCGTGCACGATGCCCCGTCCGGCCGGGTGCTCTACTGCAAGGGCGCGCCGGAAGCGGTGCTGCCGCTCTGCCGCGATGTGCTCGCCGCGGACGGTGTGCGGGCGCTCACGGGTGAGATCCGCGCGCAATACGTCGGCGCACAGGAGGAAATGGCCGCAGCCGGCCTGCGGGTGCTGGCGTTCGCCTCGCGCGCGCTGCCCGAGGGCGCGGGGCGCGAGCGCTGGGAGGAAGAACTCGTCCTCGCGGGGCTCATCGGGCTCGAGGACCCGCCGCGGGCCGAGGTGCCGGCGGCGATCGAGAAATGCCGCGCCGCCGGCATCAAGGTGATCATGGTGACGGGAGATCACCCGCACACGGCCCGCGCCATCGCGCGCGAGATTGGTCTCGCGCGGGAACCCACGATGATGCTGGGCGACGCCCTGCGCCGGCTCACCGATACTCAGCTCCAGCTCGCGCTCGACACGCCGGATGTGCTGTTCGCGCGGGTCACCGCGGACCAGAAGCTGCGCATCGTCGAGGCGCTCCAGCGCAAGCAGCACGTCGTCGCGGTCACCGGCGACGGCGTCAACGACGCCCCGGCGTTGCGGCGAGCCGACATCGGCATCGCGATGGGTGTCGTCGGTACCGATGTCGCGCGCGAGGCGGCGGACATGATCCTGCTCGACGACAATTTCGCGAGCATCGTGAACGCGATCGAGGAGGGGCGGTCGGTCTACCAGAACATCCGCAAGTTCCTCACCTACATCCTCTCCTCCAACATTCCGGAGATCGTGCCCTACCTCGCGTTCGTGCTCGCCCGGATCCCGCTGCCGCTCACCATCATCCAGATCCTGGCGGTGGATCTCGGCACCGACATGGTTCCGGCGCTGGCGCTCGGCGCGGAGAAGCCGGATCCCGCAACCATGCGGTTGCCGCCGCGCCCGCGGGCCGCGCGCCTCCTTGACTGGCCGCTCCTTGCACGCGCCTATCTCTTCCTCGGCGTCATCGAGGCGGTTGCGGCGATGGCGGCGTTCTTCTTCGTGCTGCAGCTCGGCGGCTGGGAGTACGGGGAGGCGCTCGGGAAGACCGAGCCGCTCTACCTGCAGGCGACTACCGCATGCCTCGCCGCGATCGTGGTGACGCAGGTCGTTAATGTCTTTTTGTGCCGGCATTCGCGTGCCTCGGCTTTCGAGTTCGGGCTGCGCGGCAATGCGCTGCTGCTCTGGGGCATCGTAATTGAGATTGCGCTGATCCTCGCGATCACCTACACGCCGTGGGGTAATCTCGTTTTCGGAACCGCGCCGATCGGCGCGCAGGTCTGGCTGTTCATCCTGCCCTTCGCCGCGGCGATGCTCGCGCTGGAGGAGAGCCGCAAGGCGCTCGCGCGGCGCTACGCGGCGGCGGGGGAACGGAGGGCGGCTCATGATGCTGGCCGGTCCTGAAGCGATTGCCGGCCGTCCCGGCGGCGACCCCTTCTCGCTCCTCGCGTACTGGAGCCTCGCGCCCGTGGTGTGGGATGTCTGGCTCGCGGCGGCGGCGGACCGCGAGGCGATTGCCGCCCGCTCCGCGCGGCGTTTCGCCGAGATCGTGCGCTTTGCGCGGGAGCGCTCGCCGTTCTACGCCGAGCTCTACCGCTCGCTGCCGCAGGCGGATTTCGCGCCGGGCGACCTGCCGCCCGTCACCCGAGCCTCGCTCATGGAGCGCTTCGACGA
>Ga0299906_10001619_pt1 | contig 19169 bp, 15 predicted proteins | sample RVTome_14_FD_200259 | JGI IMG/M metagenome (GOLD analysis project Ga0299906, IMG submission 200259) | Soil microbial communities from uranium-contaminated site in the Upper Colorado River Basin, Wyoming, United States - RVT145D125 (version 2) ...
CTCGCGCGAAACGTAGCGCCATGGAGCTCGCGCTCGTCGACTACGCCATCCTCGGGATCTACGCGGTCTTCGTCCTCGCCGTGGGTTTCGCGCTCAAAGGAAGGATGAACACCAGCGAGGATTTCTTCCTGTCCGGCCGCTCGCTTCCGAGCTGGGTGACCGGTCTCGCCTTCATCGCCGCGAACCTCGGCGCCCTCGAGGTCATGGGGATGGCGGCGAACGGAGCCAAGTACGGGATGCTCACCAACCACTTCTACTGGGTGGGAGCGATTCCGGCGATGGTGTTCCTCGCGATCTTCATGATGCCGTTCTATTACGGGAGCCGCGTGCGGAGCGTTCCCGAGTACCTGAAGCTTCGCTTCGACGAGAGGACTCGGGGTCTGAACGCGATCTCCTTCGCGGTCATGACGGTGGCGATGTCCGGCATCAACATGTACGCCATGGCCCTCGTGCTGAACTTGATGCTCGGCTGGAGCATCCACGCGAGCATCCTGCTCTCGGCGACCGTCGTTCTGGTCTACATCTTCTTCGGGGGCCTCACGTCATCGATATTCAACGAGGTCCTGCAGTTCTTCCTCATCGTCTTCGGGCTTCTGCCGATGGCCCTCCTGGGTCTCACCGAGGTCGGCGGCCTTTCAGGGCTCGAGGCGCGTCTTCCCCAGGGTTTCGCCCACACCTGGTCGGTGCTCGCCGATCCGGACCAGAACCCCATGGGGGTCGGATTCTTCGGGACCGTCATGGGGCTCGGCTTCGTTCTCTCCTTCGGCTACTGGTGCACGGACTTTCTCGTGGTCCAGAGGGCGCTCGCCTCGAAGGACCTCGAAGCGGCACAGAGAACTCCGCTCATCGCCGCGATTCCCAAGATGCTCTTCCCGCTCCTCGTCATCCTTCCAGGCCTCGTGGCCCTGGTCACCATCCCCGAGGAGGTCGGCGACAACTACAACATGAGCTTCCCCCTCATGCTCGCGCGTTATTACCCGAACGGTCTCCTCGGCCTCGGGCTCACGGCGCTCCTCGCGAGCTTCATGAGCGGCATGGCGGGAAACGTCACCGCCTTCAACACCGTCTGGACCTACGACATCTATCAGGCTTATCTGCGGCCGGGCCGGCCGGATGCGCACTATCTCGCCGTGGGGAAAGCGGCGACGGTTTTCGGGACGCTCGCGAGCATCGCCGCCGCCTACCTGGTGTTCTTCTTCAACAACCTCATGGACTACATGCAGCTTCTGTTCTCGTTCTTCAACGCCCCGCTCTTCGCCACGTTCCTGCTCGGGATGTTCTGGGCCCGGGCGACGGCGTCGGGAGCGTTCTACGGCCTCCTGGCGGGAACGGGAGCCGCCGCCGCGCACTACCTGCTGGTGGTCGGGCGAGTCCTTCACTATCGAAGCGACATGGCGTCGAACTACTACGGCGCCATCACCGCCTGGACGGTCTGCTTCTTCCTGACCGTCGCCCTCAGCCTGGCGACGCGGCCGAAGCCCGTCGAGGAGCTCGTCGGCCTCGTCTATTCGGCGACGCCGCGGCCCGCCGAGAAGAGGAGGCTCGGGGTCACCAGTCCCGCGGTGCTCGCGATTCTCGTCCTCGCGGGTGCGGTGGCGTTGAACCTCTGGTTCTGGTGAGTCAAGGAATGGAAAGCCAGCTTCACTTTTTCGTCGGCAGCCTCTTCGCCCTCACGGGACTGGTGCTCGCCGTCTATGGGCTGGTTTCGGATCCCTCGATCTATGCGCGCTCGCTCGGGTGGAACGTGAACTTCTGGTGGGGACTGGTCATGACTCTCTTCGGAGGTTCGTTTCTGGCGCTCTGGCGATCGAGGCGAGCCCGATGAGCCCGTTCGAGGAAGCGACCTACAAGAAAGTCGCGTGGCGCCTGCTGCCGATCCTCTTTCTCTGCTACGTCCTCGCGTACCTCGATCGGGTGAACGTGGGCTTCGCCAAGCTTCAGATGCAGAAGGATCTCGGCTTCAGCGACACCGTCTACGGAATCGGCGCCGGGGTGTTCTTCATCGGCTACTTCCTGTTCGAAGTCCCGTCGAACCTGATTCTGGAGCGGGTGGGGGCGAGGATCTGGATCGCGCGCATCATGATCCTCTGGGGGCTCGTCTCCGCGGGAACGATGTTCACCAGCGGCGAGACGACGTTCTACCTCCTCCGGTTCACTCTCGGAGTGGCGGAGGCGGGTTTCTTTCCGGGCATCATTCTCTATCTCACCTACTGGTTCACCCGCGCCCATCGCGCCCGGATGGTCGCGGTTTTCATGACCGCCATCACCCTCTCGGGAGTCGTCGGAGGGCCGGTCTCGGGGTGGATCCTCGCGAGCTTCTCCGGAGCCGCGGGTCTCGCCGGATGGCAGTGGCTCTACCTCCTCGAGGGCCTCCCCTCGGTCCTGGTCGGCCTCTTCGTCCTTCTTCATCTCGATGACGGCCCCTCGAAGGCGAAGTGGCTGAGCGACGAGGAGAAGAAGCTGCTCGTTCGGCGCATCCAGGAGGAGGAAAAGCTCAAGATCGAAGAGGGTCTCGGTCATCACCGTCTCACGGACGCGTTCCGGAGCGGAAGGCTCTGGCTCCACGCGCTGATCTACTTCTGCGTGGTGATGGGCCTCTACGGAATCTCGTTCTGGCTTCCTTCGATCCTCTCGGAGACGATGACCTCCGATCCGTGGCACATCGGGCTTCTGACCGCGATCCCCTGGGGCGCCGCCGCCGTCGTCATGCTGCTGGTCGGTCGCCACTCCGATCGAACGGGGGAGCGGCGGTGGCACACCGCGCTTCCGGCGTTCGTCGCCGGAGCCGCGTTCGCGACGAGCGCAGCTTCCGGCATCTCACCTCTCCAGAGCTTCCTCGCGCTTACCGTCGCTACCTGCGGCGTCATGGCAGCCGTCTCGTGCTTCTGGTCTCTCCCCACCGCGTTTCTCTCCGGCACCGCGGCGGCCGCGGGCATCGCCGCGATCAACTCCATCGGAAACCTCGCGGGCTACGTAAGCCCGTTCGTCGTCGGACACGTGCGGGACCGGACGGGGAGCATGTCGGCCGCACTCGTGGTCCTCGCGGGCTCGCTGATGGTGGCTGGAATCCTCACTGCCTGGGCTGGACCTCGTTCAACCCGAGGTAGCGGCAAGCCTGCCGATTAGCCCCTGAGGTGAACGACTCCGAGGTCCCGAGCTCGTCGAAGACGGTGAACCTATCGCGATTCAACTCTTGCGCGAAGGTCGTAAGCGCCTTCACGATTTTCGTTTTCGCCTCGTTCCGGCTCGCCTCGGAATCGGAGAATCGACTTCGAAGAACGCGGAATCGAAGCGCCGCGCCGAGGTGTCCTTGACGACCTGGTCGAGGCCGCGGCGTAGCTGCCGTAACTGCGCGGAGGGTAGATCCTCGAGGGCCTTGCTCAGCCCGACCTGGAACGGAGGCGGGCTTCGCTTCAGAACTCGTCGGCCGAGTGGGGTCAGCGACAGCCGTATTCCGCGGGCGTCGAGACGATCCACCGCCCGCCGGACCGCGCCGCGTTTCTCGAGACGATCCACGATCCCGGAGACCGTTGACGGATGCGCGAACAGCCGTTCGGCGAGCTCGCCTAGCGAGAGCTCGGGCTCCGCCCCGAGGATCGTGAGCGCCCATACCTGCGGGCCGGAGAGTCCCGTCGCGCGGAGGATCGCCTTGGAGTGCTCCTGGATCGCCTTGAAGAGGCGCCGGAGGTCGTTGACCACCTCTGCCGCCTCCTGTGCGTTCGAACGCTCGCCGGTCTTCACGCTCGGGGCGTCTTTGCTTCGACCGCGCACAGCGCGTCCAGAAATTCGCACACCGCCCGCGGGCTCGAGAGTCGGAATCGGGCTCGAGAGGAGCCCTCTCCCACATGAACGGTCCAGGCGTCGCCGGGGAGTCGCTCGAAGAGGTCCTCATCCGTGCGGTCGTCGCCGATCGCGAGCTTGAATGTCGGCTCGGGAACGTCGTTTACCATCTGGGCCGCCACTTCACCCTTGTTCGCCCACGAGAGACGTACTTCGACGGACTTCTGTCCCCGAACCGCGGTGAGCTCGGACTCCGCGAGCATCTCGTCGAGGCTCGACGTGAGCTCGTTCGCGAGCCATTCGCCGAATTCCGGGTCTGACATCCGGTAGTGCCAAACGAGAGAATACTCTTTTTCTTCTATGAAGCTTCCAGGAGTTCGATCGGTGAAGTGTTCGAGCACCGGACGAACCCGCGACTTCCACTCCACCGGCAGCGACGGCCGCAGCCCCTCCCACGACGCCGAGCCCGCGCGACGAAGGATCGCGCCGTGCTCTCCCGCGAGCCAGAGTCCTTTAATCGGGCCGAACCAGGGGTCGAGCTGGGCCCGCGGCCGGCCCGAGACCAGCACCACGCGATCGCCGGGACGATGCGAGAGGCGAGTCAAGAGCGCGACCAGGCCAAGGGGAGGGACCGCATCGTGCGGGCGGTTTCGGAAGGGCACCAGAGTTCCGTCGTAGTCGAGGAACAGAAGCCTCCTCCTGGCAGTGCGACAAGCTTCGAGGGCGGCTTCCGTCGGGAGCGGTTGCGGCTCCTCCGCGTGGACCCGGGCTCGCATGAGAGCGGCTTCACGCAGGTTTCCGAGGAAGCGCTCGCTCCATGTGGTGGCGTTGTTCCGGACCACGCGTCGATAGAGAGCCGACATGCGCTCGCGCTGCTCCTCGGAGGTGAGGGCCAGAGCCCGCTCCACCGTCTCCGCGGTCCGTTCCTCGTCGTAGGGGTTGACGAGAAACGCTTCGCCCATTTCCGCCGCCGCGCCCGCGAACTCGCTCAGGATCAGAACGCCGTCCCGCCCCTGGTGGCAGGCGACGTACTCCTTCGCCACCAGGTTCATGCCGTCGCGGAGCGGCGTCACCCAGCCGACGTCGGCGGCGACGTAGAGCGCGATGAGGTCCGGGCGCGACACCGGCCGGCGGATGTACACCACAGGCGTCCACTGCGGCGTTCCGAAATCTCCGTTGATCTCTCCCACGAGCTCGTTCACTTCCCGACGAAGCTCCCGGTATCGAGGGATTCTCTCCCGCGAAGGCACGGCGATCTGCACCAGGACCACCCTTCCATGGAAGTCCTTCTTGCGCTCGAGAAGACGCCTGAAGGCCCGAAGGCGCTCGGGGATCCCTTTGGTGTAGTCGAGCCGGTCCACCGCCAGAAGGATCCGGCGGCCGGCGAAACGGCGTCGCAGCTCGAGGAGAGACTCCTTGACCCCGGGATCGCCGTCCAGGGGGAGGGTGAACTCTTCCGGGGTGATGCCGATGGGAAGCACGTCCAGACGCACGAAGCGGCCGTCCGCCTCCACCCGATCCATGCGGCTTCCGATTCCCAGGATTCGAAGCAGGGAAGACCGGAAGTGCTGCAGGTGGCCGTGAGTCTGGAACGCGACGAAGTCGGCGCCCAGGAGGCCGCGAATCACCTCCTCCCGCCGCGGCAAGACGCGGAAGACGTCGGACGAGGGGAAGGGGATGTGCAGAAAGAATCCGACGGCGAGCTCGGGGACCGCCTCCCGCAGCAGCCGCGGCAGGAGCATGAGCTGATAGTCGTGGACCCAGACGAAGTCCCCCGGACGGACCCGCGGCGCGACGACATCACGGAAACGAAGATTGGCGTCGACGTAGGCGTCCCACCCCTTCGCGTCGAACTCGAATCGCGAGGGGAACTGGTGAAAGAGCGGCCAGAGCGTGCGATTCGCGTAGCCGTGATAGAAACGCTGGGTGAGCGACCTCGATAGCTCCACCGCCACGTAGCCGTGCTCCCGCTCCCACCGGGCGAGCAGCTTGCGCCTCGGGATGGCTGGACTTTCGGGGGCGTCGCCGGGCCATCCGATCCAAAGGCCCCCGGTTTGACGGAGTACCGGCTCGAGCGCCGTGGCGAGGCCGCCGGCGCTCGATTCGGCGCTCCACCGGTCTCCCCTTTGCTTCAGCGTCAGCGGAAGCCGGTTCGAAACGACGACGAGCCGTCCGCCCTCGGCTCCAAGGTCCATCGTTTCCGTCATGATACATGCAGTCGCAGCATCTGGAGATAGTCCGCCAGGTGGCGGGTGATGAGCAGATTGCGTCGGGCGTGCTCCCGTCCGAGCTCCCCCATCCGGCGTCGCTCCAAGGGATCGTTCAGCAAGCGGCGAAGCGCGTAGGCGCAGCCCTCGACCGAGTGGACGAGGTAACCGGTGATGCCGTCCTGAATCTGACGCGTGATGCCCCCGACGGCTCCTCCCACGACCGGCTTCGCCTTCCACATCGCTTCGGCCACCGTCAGCCCGAACCCCTCGCGCGTCGATTTCTGAATCACCACCACGGCCGCGCGCTGCAGCGCATTGATGTCGAGGTGGGCGTCGTTCGGGAGCAGAAGGACGTGAATGTCCGCGTCGTCGGCCGCCTCCTCCCGCACGCGCGCGAGCACCTCCGCCCCCTCGGGATCGTCGGAAGCGCCGCCGCCCGCGAGAACGAGAACGCAGTCCCTCACTTTGCGCACCATGCGGAAGGCCCGGATTACCCCCAGCGGATCCTTGAAGGGGTCGAAGCGCGAGACCTGCAGCAGGAGAGGACGATCGAGCGGCACTCCGAGCGCCGACACGCGCCGCTCCACCTCGCTCTGGTCCATGTCCCGGTTCTTGTCGGAAAGAGGATCGATGCTCGGATGGATCAAGTAGCTGGGGATGGGGATCCGCCAAGCGAACTCGGCGAGATGAAAAACCGCGCCGTCGTAGCGGCGGACGAAAGGTTCCAGAAAGCTCCGCGTCGTCCGCCCGGGGCGGGAAAGGTCGATATGGCAACGCCAAATCCACTTGTCTCCGGAACCACGGGCCTCGATGAGAGCCACTGGCTGGGGATCGTGGATCATCACCAGGTCGGCCGCCAAGTCCAGGTGGCGCGCCGCGGCCCGCGACGTTTCGAGGAACACGTCCTGGTGCGCCCTGGTGAAGGGGAGCTCGGCGCCCTGCAGCGTGTTGTGAATGCGCTTGGTCGCGACGAAAAACTCGGGCGGCCCCGAAATGACCTCCCAGCGAGTGCGGATGCCCAGCTCGTCCAGGAGCGGCAGAAGCCGATTCAGGATCTCGGCGACCCCGCCGCCCTCGCGGGTGGAGTTGACGTGAAGGAAGCTCTTGCCGGAGAGGTCGCGCGCCAGGTACCGCGCGAGGCGAAGAGCTCCCGGGGGAGCCACTCCTTCGTAAGCCGACAGCCGAGGCCCGCCCCCGGTCACACTCTTCCTCCCGCCCGCTCTCCGTCGACGAGCTCGAGCAGTCGAGCGCGCACTCCCGCGAGGCTCATCACGAACGGGTCGATCTCGGCGATGCGCCGGGCAAGGGAGGCGAGGCCCAGGGCGTCTTCGATCCACGCGGCGAAGTCGCCCCGCGGATTTCCCAGCCGTCCGATGGCCTCCACCCCATGGTAATAGAGGGCGCTGTCGTCCACGCGGGTGAGGGCCCCGCGGAAACTCTCCAGATCCCGCGCCACGATCTCCAGAGGCACCGCGACCAGACGACCGGCCAGAAAGTAGAACGGTTTTCCCACGAGGGGCGCGAACCCCGGTAGGCGCGACAGATGATCGTCGAGAGTCTGTAGAAGGTGCTGCCGAAACGCTTCTCCCTCGGAGAAGTCGAAGGGTGAGTGAAACGCGAGTCGTTCCGCCAGCGTCACGTCGCGGGCTTCATTCGCGACCCAGGTCGAAAAATCGTCGGGATAGAAGGTGGGGACGACGCGGTGGCGGAGAAGGCAGCGCACGGTGTGATAGTAAATGGATTCCTGAGGCACGCTCTCCAGCCGCTCCAAAAGGTGGCGCACACTGTCGGCGCGCAGCCCGAGGCTCTCCCGGATCTCGGAGCATCCCCAGAAATGGAACGAGCGGTCGACCCCGGTCTCGGTAGTCATGGGAACCAAAATCATATCAGATAGTTTGAGTACCAAACAATTGTAACGACCTGTCCCGAGCGGTCAGGCGTCGAGTGGTTGAGGGACGAGAAGCAAGACGCGGAACGCCCGGCGAAACCAGCCGACCGTCTGACGAATCCGTCGCATCCCTTGGCGAGGCGGTCGGTAGAGCCTATGCCGGAGATGGGCCGTCCTCGTGGCGCGGGAACGAAATGCCTCGTCGATGGAGCTTCAACGTGTAGATGCTCTGCGGCAGCAAGCGGTGAGAGACGTAGGTGCTCGCGACCGTCGCCGCCATGAGCGGAAGCATGATGCGATAGTCGTTGGTCATCTCGAACAGAATGAGGAGGGCGGTCATCGGCGCCTTGGCGCCCGCGGCAAAAAACGCCGCCATGCCGACCATGGCGTAGGCCCCGGGTCCGCCGGTCAAGGCTGGAAACAAGGAGTGGGCCAAAACGCCGAAAACCCCACCGAGCATCGCTCCCATGTAGAGGCTCGGAGCGAAGACGCCCCCCGAGCCGCCCGAGCCCAGAGTCGCGCAGTTCGCCAGCATCTCTGCAAAGAACAGGCCCAGCAGCAGCTCCCAGGGGAAGCGCACCCAGAGAGCGGACTCGATGGCGGGGAAGCCCGCTCCATAGACCTCCGGAAAAAAGCGGAGCAGGAGCCCCACCACCAGGCCGCCGACGGCGGGCTTGAGAGACTCGGGAAACTTCCAGTCGCGGAACAGGTCCTCGGAGCGATACAAAAGGCGCACGTAGGCGATCGCCGCCACGCCGACGAGGAGTCCCATCACGAAGTACAGCGGGAGCTCCGCCGGGCTCGAGAGCTCGTACGCCGGCACAACGAACGCCGGGTAGTTCCCGAGAAACGACCGGGCGACGATGCACGAGCTCAACGAGGTCAGCAGCACGAGGAGGAAGTCGGCGTGGATCCGGCCCATCAACACCTCGACGGCGAAGATGGCCCCAGCGATGGGAGCGTTGAACGTGGCGGCGACTCCTCCCGCGGCCCCGCAGGCCACGAGCGTACGCAAGTTACCGGTCGATATTCGAGCCAGCTGTCCGATGCTCGAGCCGATAGCCGACCCTATCTGGACCATGGGGCCTTCTCGGCCCGCCGCGCCGCCGAAACCGATGGTCAAGGACGAGGCGAGCACTTTCACCATGACCACGCGCTTTCGGATCCGGCCGCCGCGGCTCGCGAGGGCGGTCATCACTTCGGGGACCCCGTGACCCTTGGCCTCTCGGGCAAACCGCTCGATGAGTGGACCCACGATGAGACCGCCCATCGCGGGGAGCAGCACCAGGTTCGCGGGTCCGAATATCTCGAGCGCCGAGCCCACTCCGTCCCGCGCGAACCGACCGACGGCGTTCAGGATGTAGATGAAACCGACGGAGCCGAGCCCCGTCAGGATGCCGACGACGACGGAAAGCAAGACGAGAAAGTTCTGAGACCGGAGGAGGTTCTTGCGGAACCAGATGGCCGTCAACCCCCAAGCGGGAGCGCCCGGGGCGGTGCGGCGACCGAGTCTGGCCATCGCCCGAAGCCTGGAACAGAGTCGCGACGGAGCTGGCTTCCGACTAGTCGTCATCGGGCGACACGGCGAGGAGTCGGACGCGGCGATCGCGTCGCACAAGAATTGGAAGCGCCCGCGGACCGCGCTCGAAACGCTGGAGCACCTCGACGCCGCCTCGTGGGAGCGGGAGCCCCTCGACCTGGAGAATCCGATCGAAGGTCTCGATCCCGGCCCTCGCCGCGGGCCCTCCGGAGGTGAGAGCCCACACGACCCACCCCGACTCCGGCTCGTCGGTCCAGCCGATCGTCATTCCAATCCGCGACAGAAGTACCGGGGACCTCCCCGCCGGCCGGCAGTCCGGTCCGGGCATGATCGTGCCGCCGCGCACCCGTTGGCGGCCGCGGCGCACTTCGAAGGGCACGAGCGTGCCGGGTCCTTGGTCTTGGTAGAAACGACGGAACTCCTCGGGACTCGCGATCTCGTGTCCGCCCCACTCGAGAAGCACGTCCCCTTCGCGGATCGAAGGCCCGGGGACGAATGAGCCCTCGCGCACTCTTTCCACGAGTACGCCGTCGGTCACTCCCAGAAGCTCCCTCACCCGTTCGTCGATCGGCGCGACTTCGATCCCATAGCAGAAGCGATGGGTCCGCAGGCGCTCGACGATACGAAAGAGCGTCTCGGAGGACAGCAGGCGGGGGCTCCCTCGCACATCGACGGCGGCACCGACGAGCTTGCCGTCGAGATCGACGATGGCCGCCGCCGCGAGCGAGCGAGGGAAGGCTATCGAGACGTCTAGAGAGTCTTGCTCGCCCATCGCATTCTCGTCTCCGAGGGGCGGCGGCGCGGACGCGAGATACCCGGGGATTACCAGAAGGCGCCCGTCGGCGGTGAGGCTTATCGCGGCGACGAGGAGGCCGGGATGGAGGGAGGCAATGTCCGAAGGGACGAAAGCCTGCGCACCGCTAGACGGTCCGAGCTCCAGGAGCGCGAGACTCGACTCCGGTCCTCCGCCCAGAAGGTTGATGGAGGACTCCGCTGGCTCATCCGCGATTCGCGGAGACGAGACAGCGAGGCCGGGCTCGATCACCAGGGCGGGCGTGCTCCTGGACCCGACGAGCAGGATCTTGGGTCGGAGGAGCTCGCCCAGCTGCCGCCAGTAGTCGGAGTGATAGGCGAGCGGCGTCTTCTCGAGGTCGGGACGCCTCGCGGGAGGTGCCGGGACGCGCTCCGGCGTTTCAGGCGATTCGGTGGGAGTGGGGGCGGGCCGCAGGCGCTGGTTGAGACCATGAATCAAGACGGTCAGAACGGCGATGACGAGTCCGGCAAGGAATCGCCCCCCGCGACCCCTCAGAATCACGATGCGCACCAGAGTCGCGGTTTCGAGGTCGCGCAGTGCGTGCCCAACGAAAGGGCTCTCGAAACACGACCAGAAACGGAAGGGAGTGCGCTCCCCATTTGACGTTAAACTAACATGGAATTATTTTGTGTTCAAAATATCGCCGAAACCGTCTTGCGCTGTCTCCTTGTCGGCGGGTCCGGCCCTCTCGCTCTTCCCCGCCGGTCCGAGCTCGAGCTCCGTCGCGTGCGGTGCCTCGAACTCCGGAGGCGGGAGCTTCAGCGCGAATCCCGGGATCAGGGTGTCGCCGAGGGTGTACACGATGAGCGCGCCGAAGATAGTCGGCGAGATCTGAAACTCATCTCGGAGGATCTCGGCGATTACCAGGGTGAACACCAGGGTCGGCGCCATCGAGGCGCCGATTCGAATTCCTCTGGAGAACGGCTCGCGGAGCATGAGCCATCGGTGAGAGGCGACGATGAGAAGCTGCAGCGGGACGACGGCGACGAGAAACGCGAGTCCGAGCAGCAACGCTCCGGCGCTCACGTCCTCGGATCGCAGGTGCAGCCCGCTGTTGAAAAAGTAGAAGGGCACGAAGAACGAGGCGAAGACCTCCACCGCGTGGAGCATCCGCTCCGACGCCATCGCGGGGAGCTCTTCGCGGAACCGCTGGGCGGTGAGGCCCACCACGAAGGCGCCGACGAGGTAGTAGACGCCGAGCTTGCGAGTGGCGAACGCCGCCAGGACCGCGGTCATGAGCAGGAACGCGAACTCGGACTTCGGCGCGTGAGGAACGACGACCCTCGCGAAAGTCCGAAATACGAGAGGGAGCACCAGGACCAGAGCCGCCAGTACCAGGGTCGAGATCGCGAAACGGGCCGCGCTCACCGACTGCAGCGTAACGAACAGGACGCCGAGGGCCACGAGCTCGGTGGCGATCGCCTTGGACTTGATCCAGAAGCGCTCCCGATCGGTCAAGTCCAGCGCCGCCAGCGAGTCCAGGATGAATCCGGTGGAGGGGGTGAAAAGCGCGAGCGCCAGCAGCGCCGCGGGCCGCACCTCCAGGCCCAGAGCCTGCTGCGCCGCCCAGGTCGCCCCGGCCAGCAGCAGGGCGCGAATGATCAGATGCTGGATGAGGACCGGCGACTCCTTCCGGAGCTCGCCGAGGTCGACCTCCAGGCCGGCGAAAAGGAACAGCGATACGATTCCGAATGTCGACAGGATCTGGATCGTCGGGTCGTCTCGGAAGGCCCCGAAACCCATGCCCGCCGCGGCGCCCAACCCGAAGCTCGTGACCGCCGCGGGGAGCCGGAATCTCTGCAGGAACCGGGGGACGACGAAGAGGGCGAAGATCAGAAGAACGTAGACGAGCTCGGACGGGAGCGTCGTCGGCATTCTCCTGGCCCGGCGGTCGCCGCTCTACTTTGCGATGCCGTGGGGACGACGGGCTACCACTTCACGACGACGTTCGCGAGGGCCCGGGTTCCGAGGAGGTCGCCGCCGAAGCTCTCCCAGTGCTCGTTGTTGAACAGATTCGCTACGTTGACTCCGACTCCGATGCGCTCCGTGAAGTAGTAGTTCCCTCGGATGTCGGCGGTGGTATAGGCGTCGACGTTCCCCTGGAACGGACCGACCGCCCACCGGAAATCGTCCACCCAGCGCACGTCGAACGCGAAGTCCCACTTGGGAACGGCGTACGAGATGCCGCCGGCCACCTTGTTCTCCGGAGTGTTCGGGAGGAGCTGGTTCGCGATCGGCGAGTCCTGGTCCTGGATCTCGAAATCGAACCAGGAGTAGGTGAAGGAGAACGTCCAGTCGTCGATGAAGTAGTAGTTGAGACCGAAGTCGATGCCCTGGGTGTTCACCCTCCCGAAGTTGGTATAGGAGCGGGCGATGAAGGCTGGAGTCCCATCGAAGTTGTTCGACAGGATGGCGAAGAGCGATGGCGGAAGGTTCGCCCGCAGTGCTCCCACGAGCGCCTGGGGGGCGGGGTGGTTCGACGGAGGCTGGTAGGCCCCGAAGTCCGGGTTGGTTCGGTTACCCTGGGCGTCGAGCTGGGGGATGAGGTCGGTGATGAACTCGTCGTTCCGGGCGTTGTAGTAGTCGAGCGTGAGGTACGCCTTCTTCGCCAGGATTCCCGCGTAGCCGATCTCGAACATCTTGGTCTCTTCGAGGGCCAGGTCGTCGTTTCCGACCGCGAGAATGCGGGTGGGGGTGCCGAAGCCGCAGTCGACGCCAAAAGGGGTGCAGGCCGCTCTCTCGATGGCGGCGAGATTTACCGGCGCCGCCACGTTCGCCTGGAGGAAGAACTCGGAGTAGTTCGCGACCTGGAAGGCCTCGTTGTACGTGAACCGCAGGCTCGAATCATCGGTGAGGTTGTAGACCAGAGAGGCCTTCGGGGAGAACTGCGGGTCGTGGAGCGTGCTCTCGTCGAATCGGCCCGCGAGAACGATCTTCCAGCTATCGCTGACGCTCCAGTCCACCTGGCCGAAGGCAGCGCCGTTGTCGGAATTCACCGGCTCGAACATCAGCGTCTGCAGGCCGGTCGTGGGATCGGCGCTGTCGATGTCGGTATGGCGATAGGAGCCGCCCACCACTACGCGCACTTTGTCTGCGGCGAGGCTCCAGTTCGTCTGGCCCTCGACGTGAGCGTGATAGGTATCGAGAGCGAGGTTCGATCCGGAGCTCAGCGCGAGCTGCTCCGGGGCGTCCCGTCCGCTGTAGTACGCGAGGAGGTTGAACCGCTCCGCGTTCCAGTTGAACCGCGCCCACGGCCGCTTCACGTCGACCAGCTGGACCCGGCCGATCCCCGTCTGAAACACCGGGCCGGCGACGTCCGCGTAGCCGCCCTCGAAGGTGAGCGCCATTCCGTTTTGAAGGTACTTGTCGAAGCGAACGCCGCCGAAAAAGATGTCGTTGTCGTCCTCGCGAGCGAGAACAACCGCTTCCTGGGGAAGGCAGTCCACCTGCCCCGCGGTAGTGCAGGGAACGGAGTACTCGGCGGCCCCGCGTCTCGAGACGGTGAAGTCCCCGGAGCTCCGAAGGCCGCCCACGAGCTTGACGTACCAGTCGTTTCCCAGCGACTCCGCGAGGCGGAAGTCGAGGTTCACGGTGCTGAGCTGGCCGCCGGTCAAGCGGAAGAGCCCGCCCTCGCTGTAGCGCGGCTGCTTGGTCGTCATGTTCAGGACGCCGCTCGAGGCGTTGGCGCCGTAGAGCGCGGCGCTCGGGCCGCGCACCAGCTCGAGCGACGCCAGATCGTCCAGGGGAAACGAGATCGAGGCCCACTCCTGGGCGCCGAGAAACGGCACCGAGGGATCGCGCCCGTCGACCAGGGTCGCGACCCTGCGGTTGAGGGAGCTGTTGAAGCCGCGGGTATTGAAGTTGAAGTCGTAGATCCCGCTCTGGGTGATCTCGGCGCCCGGGGTGTACTCGAGGAGCTTCGGGATCTGGCCATGGGACGCGCCCTGCTCGATCTGTGCCTCGTCGATGACGGTGACCGCCGAGGGGGCTTCGACGATGCGCTCGATGCGACGCGACGCCCCATAGACGATCAAGCTCTCGGCGTAGCCGACCGTCCAGTCCACTTGCTGCTCGATCGAGGTCGACTGTCCCGCCGCGACCTGGACCTGCTCCTGGGTCGCGACGTTCGTGCCCAGAACGAACGTCACCGAGTAGGCGCCCGCCGGGACGGCGGAAAAGGTGAACGCCCCGTTGGTGTCGGTGATGTCGGTCAGGGACAGCTCGTTCAAGACGACGCTGACGCCTCCGACGGGGGTTCCGTCGGCCCGGACGACTCGGCCCTCGATGCGTCCCGTTTCTTGATGGGACGCAAGAACGGATGAGAGCAGCGCACAGGCACAGAAAAAAGTTGTTCGACGCATCATTGCAATCCTCACTTCGCCGCTGCGATATAGCAGCAATGTCAACGAGAAGCAAGCCTCCGTACCAAAGCGACGGCGTAGCGCGCGCAGTCGGCACCGAGCTCGTGGCGGAACTCGGGCGCGTGGTGCTCGGAGTTCGAGATGATCCGCACCGCGAGAAACGGGATGCCGTAGATCTGGGCCACCTGGTGAGCGGAAGCACTCTCCATGTCCTCGCTCGCGATACCGAACGTGTTCTGCGCCCAGAGAAGCTTGTCCACCTCTCGGTTCCATTCGTCGGCCGATCCAACGATCCCCTCGACGAGGCGTCCTCCTTCGTAGGGAGTGCCGAGCGCCTGCGCGAGAAGGTCGGGGTCTGCCTCGAAGCGAGTGAAGCGTACGCGCTCCTCGCCCACGCGGAGGAGCCGGGGAAGGATCTCCCAGCGCGAGAGGTCAATACCCTCGCCGAGCTTCCGCGGCGGGGTGCGGAACGATCCGAAAGGAGCGCTGGCCTTCCCGATCACGATGTCTCCGACGCGGAGAGCCGGGTCAGCCGCCCCCGCCGTCCCCTGGTTGATGATGACTCGGGGAGAGTACTCGCGGACGAGGAGTGTCGTGGCGACGGCGGCGTTGACCATTCCCACTTCGGTGCGTGATACGACGACCGGGCTTCGTCCGATCTCGCCCTCCCAGAAGCTGAACCCGTCGATGACGCGGGGTCGCGGACGTCCCACGGCCTCGATCAGCGGTTCGAGCTCGCCGTCCACCGCACCTTGAACGGCGATGGGCGATTTTTCCCCGACTGGGGGCGCTTGAAGGGAAATCGCGGAGACCCCGATCGCGAGTATCAGCGGTAAAGTAGAAGCATGGACACGAAGAAAGCGCCCGCGAAGCTCGTTCATCGGTTGGCTCCGTTTCTGATGGTGGGGTTTCTGCTCGTTCTGCAGCCGGGATCCGGAGTCCGGGCACAGAGCGAAGTCGAGGCTTGTAGCAGCTTCATTCTGCTAGAGCCCGACCCTGGACCGGAGCTCGCCTATACCTTTCCCCTTCATTACGGCAGGTTCGCCGACGTTGAAGTCGGTGGGTTGGGGGACGGCACGATGCGCCTCGAAGTGAGCGTTTTCGAGGACAGCGCCATAAAGGATCGTCGTATCTGGGTCCTCGTCCCGGGCCGAGTGGAGCTCCTCACGGAGATTCTGGACGTCGACAACCTCTTCGAGATCGGCTCGCCCCTTCTGGTCCGAATGACGGCCTCGGGCCCGGTGAGCGCGATGCTGATCCGGGAGTGATTCGGCTTCAAATCTCCCGTATCCAGATGTTGCGGTAGCTGACCGGGTTTGTGTGGTCCTGGAGCGCGAGAGGCGCTTTCGCCGGATGGGGCTCGTACTTCGGCTCGCCGATATTGGTCGTCGTGCCTCTCACCTCCACGTGGTTCTGGATGAGAACGCCGTTCTGGAGAACGGTGAAGGTCGCGGGCCGCTCGACGCTTCCATCGGACCGGAACCGCGGCGCGGTGAAGAGGATGTCGTAGCTCTGCCACTCCCCCGGCGGGCGGGACGCGTTCACCAGGGGAGGGTGCTGCTTGTAAATCGAGCCCGCCTGGCCGTTCACATAGGTCGGGTTCTCGTAGGAGTCGAGGATCTGGATCTCGTAGCGCTCCATCAGGAAGATGCCGCTGTTGCCGCGCCCCTGACCCTCGCCCTCGACGACGACAGGGGTCCTCCACTCGATGTGAAGCTGCACGTCGCCGAAGGCGCGCCGGGTGACGAGGCTTCCGGTTTTCGCGACCACGGTCACGGCGCCGTCCTCGACCTTCCAGATCGGCTCGCGCCACTCCGAGAGGTCTCTTCCGTCGAATAGAACGATCGCGTCTCTAGGTGCCCTGCCTTCTTCGGCGCGAACCGGCGGCGGAACCGGAGACCAGACCTCGGTCGCCTTGGGGTCGCCTTGCGGTGCTTGCTGTGCCGGCGCTGCCACCGCGAGAGTGTAGACGAGAACGCTGATTCGCGTGTTCATGTCCGCTACCTCGGCCAAAGCCAGCCGAAAGCGCCGGCGGTGAGGAGTCCGTACGCGATTCCGTCGGCCATTCCCTTCAAGGTCACGCTCCACGGGCGTCCGAACCAGATGGCCTCCGTCGCGAGCGCCCCGGCATAGGCCATCATCGCCGTGGTCCCGGAGATCCGGAAGACCTCCATATAGCGGGCGCCCGAAGGGAGCGCCCGGCCGGTCACATAAGCAACGGCGGCGGCGACCACGATGTAATAAAGGAAGGAGAGGGCCAGAGGCTTCCCCAGGGACGGCCTTCCCGGCCGCCTCATCGTCAGGATCCCCGCCGGCCCCTCCTCGCACTTGCGCCGGTAATCCTCGTCCTCCATCGCCTTCGCGTCGGCGGCGTAGGGAACCACGTACTGTCCCGGCGAAATATCTTTGGTGAGCGCCTTCCGCACCGCCTCCTCCTCCGGAAGCTTCTTCCAGTCCGACTTGTGATGGGGAAGAACGACCCAGGCCACGAAGCTGGCGGCGAAGACCAGAACCGCCGACACCACGATGGGCAACCACAGAGCTCCGATCCCAACCATGCCACCTCCCGTCATTCCCCCGAATCGGAGGTAACATAACGCCCCCGACGGGAGGAGGGAAGTCCATGCCGGAAACGAGAAAGCTCCGGATGGGGATGATCGGAGGCGGGCGCGGCGCTTTCATCGGGACGGTCCATCGGATGGCCGCGACCCTCGACGGGCGAATCGAGCTCGCGGCCGGGGCCTTTAGCTCCGACCCCGAGAGGTCGCGCGCCTCGGGAAAGGATCTCTTCCTCCCCGAAGATCGCGTCTACGGCTCCTATCTCGAGATGATCGAGAGGGAACGCGCGCGTCCCGCGGGCGAGCGGATCGACTTCGTCGCCATCGTGACTCCAAATCACGAGCACTTCCCCCCGGCGCGGGCGGCGCTTCTCGCCGGTTTCCCGGTGATGTGCGACAAGCCTCTCGCCCTCAATCTCGCCGAGGCCCGCGAGCTTCGCGCACTCGTCCGCAAGACGGGGCTTCTCTTCGGCCTGACTCACAACTACTCCGGATATCCGATGGTGAAGGAAGCGAGACACCGCGTCGCCGCGGGGGAGCTCGGACGGATCCGGCGCGTGGTCGCGGAGTATCCGCAGGGATGGCTTTCGTCTCCCCTCGAGGCGACGGGGCAGAAGCAGGCGGAGTGGCGCACCGATCCCGCCCGGGCGGGCGCGAGCTGCTGCGTCGGCGACATCGGGACGCACGCCGCGCACCTGACGGAGTTCGTGACCGGGCTTTCCATCGTGGAGATCGCTTCCGAGCTCACCACGTTCGTCGAGGGACGGACCCTCGACGACGACGCGAGCGTTCTTCTGCGGCTCGGGGACGGAGCCCGCGGGGTTCTCTGGGCGAGCCAGGTGGCGATCGACGAGGAGAACGGGCTGAACCTCCGGGTCTACGGGGAAAAGGGGAGTCTCCAGTGGAGGCAGGAGGAGCCGAATACGCTTCTCCTCAAGTGGCCGGATAGGCCGCGTGAGATCGTGAGGACCGGGGCCAACTACGGAAGGCTTTCGAAAGAGGCGCTCGCGGCGACGCGGCTTCCCGCGGGCCATCCCGAGGGATATCTCGAGGGGTTCGCGAACCTTTACAAAGACTTCGCGTCGGCGCTCCTCGAGGGCGGAAAACCCGACGTTCCGACGGTCGAGGACGGAGTGCGCGGAATGGCTTTCATCGAAGGCTGCGTCGAGAGCTCGAAGGCTGGGGGACGATGGACCAAGCTCCAAGGAGGCGAGTCATGACGAGACCCGTGACGATTTTCACCGGACAGTGGGCGGACCTCACCTGCGAGGACATGTGCCGCCTGACGCATCAGCTCGGCTACGACGGCATCGAGCTCTGCTGCTGGGGAGATCATTTCGAAGTCGACAAGGCGTCGAACGACCCCGGGTACGTCGAGCGCAAGCGAAGGCTCCTCGAGAACAACAAGCTCCAGGCGTTCGCCATCTCGACGCATCTCGTGGGACAGGCGGTCTGCGACAACATCGACGAGAGACACCGGAGCATCCTTCCCGACTATGTGTGGGGTGACGGGGAGCCCGAGGGTGTCCGCAAGCGCGCCGCCGCCGAGATGATCCGGACGGCGAAAGTCGCGAAGGACTTCGGAGTTCCGACGGTGGTGGGATTCACCGGAAGCTCGGTGTGGCACCTCCTGTACGCGTTTCCCCCGACTCCTCAGAAGATGATCGATCGGGGCTACGAGGACTTCGCGCGCCGGTGGGTTCCGATCCTGGACGAGTTCCAGAAGCTCGGGGTGCGGTTCGCCCTCGAAGCCCATCCGACGGAGATCGCTTTCGACATCGTGACCGCCGAGCGGGCGCTCCGGGCCATCGACGACCATCCCGCCTTCGGCTACAACTACGACCCGAGCCACCTCGGCTACCAGGGAGTGGACTACGTGGAGTTCATCCACAGCTTCGGGGATCGAATCTTCAACGTCCACGTGAAGGACGTCGCCTGGAGGAAGACGCTCGGGCCGTCGGGAACGTTCGGAGGGCACCTGGATTTCGGCGACCGTCGCCGCCACTGGGACTTCCGGT
>Ga0299906_10001623_pt1 | contig 19146 bp, 19 predicted proteins | sample RVTome_14_FD_200259 | JGI IMG/M metagenome (GOLD analysis project Ga0299906, IMG submission 200259) | Soil microbial communities from uranium-contaminated site in the Upper Colorado River Basin, Wyoming, United States - RVT145D125 (version 2) ...
CTGCGCGTAGCGATTGGCCGAGGCCAGGCGGAACGTCCGGAAGAGGCGCCAGTCGGGGGCGCGGAGGTATCGGCCCAGAAAGGCGAATCCGCCATGCACGTAGCTCAAGAAGATCGCCCAGATCGCAGCGAGCCCCAGAGGCACCAGGAGCAGCGTCGCCGGTAGCGTTTCCGAAACCAGCGCCATACCCACTCCCGCCCAGAGGATGAGATGGGTTTTCTGAAGAAAGTCGAGGAACAGGACGCTGCTCGCGATCTCGAGGAGGCTCGTCGAGAGACGGCGCGCGAGATAGACCACCATCGCGCCTTGCGAGACCCGATGGTTCAGGATGGACAGCAGGTAGTCGACGGCCCGAACCGGCAGCAGATCCGCGAGCGCGAGCTCTCCATGGAACCATCGGACCACGCGCCAGAGCACGACGCTATCGAGGGTGAAGTAGAAGACGGAGAAGGGAACGAGCGCGGTGAAGAACCGGACGTAGTCCGCATCCCGAAGAGCGTCGGTGAACCGGGCGAACGGGACCTTTCGAAAGATCAGGATGAAGATCGCAGCCGTTACCAGCGGTGGGAGGATCACGCGCCAGGGGACCCGGTTCTGCCTTCTCTCGGTCACGGCTCACGTCCTCGGACCGGAAGTCCGGTGATGCGGATCCCCGTCGATTTGACCCCGTAGATCTTGTTGATGCCGAGGAGAACCCCGGTGAGAGCTTCGGCGACGCGGGTCTTCTCGAGGGGCCCGGCTTCGACGCCGCGAAGGCCAGTCGAATCGACCAGGACGACCGCCTCGCGCCGGGTCTCGGCGGCATCGGCGAAGACCAGGACGTCCTCGGGCTCGCCCTCGAGCGTCTTGAGAGAGCTCGCGGAAACCGTCTGAAACGCGGCGGCGACGCGGGTCGACCCGTCGAGAGCCCCCGCGAGCTCCTCCGCCGCCGACGGGAGTCCGTCGAGCGAAGGCGGCCAGCGGATGGTCGCGGTGACGACGAGCTTTCCCGCGAGCGAATCTCTCAACTCGCCCGCGGTCTCGATATGGCCGGGGTAGGGGAGCGTCGACACGATGACGGCGCCATCGCGGGCCGCTTCGGAATTGGTCGTCCCGGTGACGAGGCTCGAAGAGAGCCGCGCGTTCAACTCCTCCGCGACTCTCCGCCCTTTTTCCGCGTCTCTCGACCCGAGGACGACCGAACGGCCGTGGGCGGCGAAGCGAAGCGCGAGCCCCTGCCCTTCTTTTCCCGTTCCACCGAGGATTGCGACCTTCATCGGAATAGATCCTGCTCGCGGTCGCGGAGAAGACGGCGCATGCCGCCCTCTCCCGGCTCGAAAGGATAGCCTCGCACCACGGCCACGGGAACGCGCTCGAGCTTCCCCATGACCAGCTCCGCGGCTCCGGCGATCTCGTCGGCGACCGCAATCTCGCTGACCAGGAGCTTCCGGCCGTGAGGATCCGCGAGCCCTCGATGGTCGTGGAGCGGCTCCATCCCCGCGACTCCTATCGCGACGTTGACCTGACCCTCGCGCCAGGGGCGGCCGAAGGTGTCGGTCACGAGCACCGCGAGGTTTCTGCCCGTGCGCTCGGTGAGAGCGGTGCGAATCCGCTCCGCCGAGCGGTCGGGATCCACCGGGAGGAGACAAACCGCGTCTTGCTCTTCCACGTTCGAGGCGTCGACGCCGGAGTTGGCGCATACCAGGCCGTGGCGCGTCTCGGTCACGAGAATGCCCCGGTCCATGCGAACCACCCGGCGGGCCTCCCGGAGCACCACCTCGACGAGCCTCGGGTCGCGCCCCGACTCCTCGGCGAACTGCGCGGCGAGCGCGGAAGGCTCGACGCCGGAGAGAAAGACGATCCGTCCCTCGCTCTTGGAAACGACCTTCTGGGTGAAGACGAAGACATCGCGGTCCTCGGGGGCGAGCTCTTCGCGCTCGCAGGCGTCGAGCGCCAGGGTCGCGAGATCGTCGCCCGGACGGATCTCGGGGAGGCCCCGAAGGCCTGTCACCTCGATTCGACGCGACGATGCTCTTCTCTCGATGGCCGCCATGAGCTTCCAGGAGCCCGGCATTATCTCACAGGCGTGCTACCATCCACGCCATGCCGTGGCGGAGCTCGGAAGCGGCGCTGGTTTACCACGAGAGAACCAAGCACAGCCCTCTGAGCGTGCGGACGGTGCCTCATTTCCTCGACTGGGAGAATCAGCCGCTCGCGTTCAAGATCTATCCATCCGCGGAGAAAACACCGCTCGATCCGGTTTCGGAGATCTCCGCGCCGGCTCCGGCCGCGTCCCCGCTCACCCTCGAGACTCTCTCGCGGCTTCTCTTCTATACCGCGGGAATCACCAAACACCTTCGATCCCCCCGGGGGCGCATGCCCTTTCGCGCCGCCGCCTGCACCGGGGCTCTCTACCATGTGGAGCTCTACCTGGTGACGGGAGGGATTTCGGGCCTCGACGCCGGGGTATACCACTACGATCCGCGCCTTCACTCCCTCGACCGCCTGAGGTCGGGGGATTTCCGCGCCTGCCTGGTGGAGGCCACGGGCGGTGAAGCGAACGCGGCCGACGCCGGCTCTTTTCTGGCGCTCACCACGACGTACTGGAGGAACGCCTGGAAGTACCGCGCGCGCGCCTACCGGCACGCGTTCTGGGACAGCGGCACGATGCTCGCGAATCTATTTGCCATGGGAGCGGCGGGCGGAATCCCCATGCACCTCCTGCTCGGTTTCGCCGACGACGAGGTCCATCGCCTGCTCGACGTCGACGCGGAGAAGGAGTCGGCAGTCGCGCTGGTGGCGGTTTCTTTCGCCGGGCGACTGGCGGCGGCGGCCGCCTCGAAACCTCCCGCGCCGGAGCCCCTGGGCCTCGAGACCACGCCCCTGTCGGCGGCCGAAGTCGACTACTCCGAGATTCGCGAGATGCAGAGGGCGAGCTCGCTCGGGGACGGGGCCGAGGCGAAAGCGTGGAGGGAGGCGGGTCCGATAGAAGCGACGCGACACCGGGGGACCGACACGACGCTGCGGCATCTCGAGGCACAGCCGCCGGAGCCCATGGAGCTCTCGGAGCTCGAACGCGTCATCCGGAAACGGGGCTCAGCCCGTGGTTTTCAACGGACCGCAGCCATCGATTATCGCGCCCTTTCCACGATTCTCGCGCGCTCCACTCGAGGGGTGAGTGCGGACTCGCTTCCGGCGGAGACGACGCTCTGCGATCCCTACGTGATCGCACACAACGTGAACGGTCTGCCTCCGGGGGCTTACGCGTTCCATCCCCGGGCCCGCGGCCTCGAGCTTCTCCGCGAGGGGGATTTTCGTTCGAACGCCCGGTTCCTGGACCTGGAGCAGAACCTCGCCGGCGATGCCGCGGCGAACCTCTATCTTCTCGTGGACCTCGAGCCGCTCCTCGCGCGATATGGAAACCGGGGCTATCGAGTAGCCCAGCTCGAAGGCGGGCTCATCGGCGGGAGGGCCTATCTCGCCTCGTACACTCTCGGCCTCGGGGCGACCGGCCTTACGTTCTTCGACGACGCAGTCTCGGAGTTCTTCTCGCCCCACGCTTCGGGAAAATCGGTGATGTTCCTCGTGGCCTTCGGAGTGCCGGTCACTTCGAGCCTGAGGGCCTGAGAGGCCTGAAAGGCCTGAGGGTTTGGAGTGGTTTGATCTGCTCCTCGGTGTCGACGCGATACCGCTGGTAGTCGTGGTAGTCGATCTCGATCCGCTGCCGGTAGCTCTTTAAAAAGTACAGGCGCGCGTCCAGGGAAATGGCGACCTCGTCGAGCAGCCAGATCCCGTTGTCAGGCTCGTCCGGCTCTCCATCGAAAAATCCTTCGGCGGACGCCTCGGAGCCCTCGGATACCCGTCCGAAGATGCCCCCGAGGAACTTCAGGTTCTTCACGAAGCGCACCTGGAGCTTCGCGAGCTGGTCGCGGCGAGGATCGATCCAGACCCTGCCCTCCATCCGCGCGAGGATCTTGGTCGATCGCGAGTGCCCCTCGTAGCCGGGCTTGGGCGAGAAACGAAACACACGGAGAGGCATGTCCTGAATGACTTCGTCTTCGAGAGGCTCGAAATCGAAGACCTCGATCGCCTCGCGAAGTCTTTCCTGATATCGCTTCACGCGTCGCTCGAGCTTCTCTTTCGTCTTGCGGTCGCGCTCCTCAGGCGGCAAGCGAAGCTGCTCCGCCAGGTATTTCTGGAACTTGCGCTCCTCCCGGGCTTCCTCCTCGGCGGACAGAGGGCGTCCGTCCTTTCCCTCGAGTCGCCGGTACTCACCGTCGGGGCCGGGGGTCACGAGAGCGACCTCGCTCTTCGCGCGCTGCACCCGGCCCTCGGAGTCGACATCGCGGGTCACCGTGGTCTCGCGAAACGCGTACCCCCGGGTGAGATCCTGTTGGCGCTCCTGCGCCTCGATCACGCGTCGGAGGAGAGTCTCCGCGTCCTCGCGCTCGGGAGCAACCGTGAGCGAGATCACCGTAGCGATCGACAGCATCATTTCTGCATGTTAGCACTCTGGCAGGCGAGGCACCGAGGGATCGGCCCCATGGGGCCTCCCCCATAGCGTTTGTCGGGTGGAGGTTTTCTTGTTATCATTTCGTTCAAACACATTACCAGAGCTAATGGAGCGCCGGACCCCCAAACGGCCCGCGCGCGCCTCTGTATTTCGAGGAGGTGGCGGTGTTGAGGCATCAGCAGCTCGAAAGGCCTGCGCCTTCGTCCATTCCGGAGCTGGAAGGCCTTTCGGATCACGATAGGGAACGCGACCGCATCTTCCGCTTCTTTCGGCTCAACCTCGAGCCGCGGGAAGTGGAATACCACTGGCAGCGTCTGCTCATGCACCAGTCCAGGTTTCCCGCGCTCGAGGGGCGGAAAGTGGACCTGCGCACCGCGGCCTTCGACTATTTCCTCAACGAGACCGACCTTCTCGCGGAGCCCATGGTCATGGAGCGCGCGGAGCTGCGTCAGACCGAGCTCATGGCCTACTTCGACTATCTGACGGGGCTTCGGAACTACGCCTACTTCGAGAACGAGATCAAGACCGAAGTGGCCCGGGCGAAGAGGTATCAGACGTCGCTCTGCCTCCTGCTCTGCGATCTCGACGGCTTCAAGCACGTCAACGACAGCCTGGGGCATCGGACCGGAAACGACGTCCTCCGGGAAGTCGGACAGATCCTCCAGAAAAGGCTTCGGTCGACGGACCTCATCGCGCGGTTCGGCGGCGACGAGTTCGCGGTGCTCCTCCATCGGACCGACCCCGAGAACGGAATGCGGGTGGCCGACAACCTCTGCTCCAGCATCGACGCCCAGTTCCGGGTGGGGCCGTTCGGCGAGCTTCCGCGCCCCCTCACCGCGAGCTTCGGCCTCAGCGCGCTCCCGAACCAGGCGGACGACGAGGTCCAGCTCTTCGAGCTCGCGGACCGCGCGCTCTACCAGGCCAAGCGGGCCGGCGGAAACCGCGTGGTGTTCGCTTCCTGAACCTGTCCGCCGGAGCCTGGCGAAGGCGGGTACTCGGGACGAACGAACCGGCCCCGCACGTCGCGGGAAAGCGAAACCAGACCCCAACCTACCCAACCGAGGAGAAGCGCGAGAGCGAAGGCCCGGAGGATCGCGCCCTTCTCCCACATCGCTCCCAGCAGGCCCGCTAGAAGAAGCGCGACCACGGGAAGGATCACCAGATCGTCCTTGGAGAACTGGAAGATGTGGGTCGCGCCCAGGCCCGCGCGGAGGAAATTCATCCCCAGGTAAGTGCTCGAAGCCGCGACGGCGAGCGGGAGGGCGAGCGGATGGACCTCCTTGCCGCGCCGCCAGAAGAACCGGGCGAGAAGGGCTGCGCCCGTCAGGGCGTATGGCCATCCATAGAAGAGGCGAAGGCGATGAAACGCCATCGCGAGCGCCGCGTACGGGGTGATCCTCGGCTCCACGAGCGCGGAAAGACCGCTTCCTCCCGACGCCGCTTCGCTCCCGGAGGAGGAGCCCAGGAGCTCGGGAACGTACCCCAGGTAGAAGAGCCACGCGGCCGCGAGGGCACCGGCCAGAGGCCAGCCGGCGAGAGCGGTGAGGGTGGGGAAGCTCGGGCGCGCTTGCCGTGAGAACCAGAGGGCGAGGCACAGAAACGGAACGAAGATCCCGAGCGTCAGGACGCTTCCGGCGTAGGAGAGGATCGAGATCGCGGTAAGGAGGCCGAGCCCGGCGCCGTAGAGAGGTCGGTGCAGCCGTTCCAGGAACAGGGCTACGTAGAGGAGCGCGAGCATGTCCCAGAAGTGCCCGAAAAGCGCGGCGTAGGAGGCGACCGCAAGGCGGAACGCGAGTACGCGCGCGCTCGCATGGAGCACCACCGCGAGCATTGAGGCGCGGGGGCCGAGGCCGAGCTTCCCGCCGATCGCGAACAGCACCAATGCCTCGACCGCAAGGAGGGCTGCCGGGACGAGCTTCATCCAGTCTTCGACCGGGAGCTTCAGGAGGCTCAGCGGGTAGATCGACAGATAGAGCAGCGGAGGGTAGGGGAACGCGACCCAGCGGCCGGAGACGTACTGAAGGCCGAGGAGGTGGCGGTGCTGGTTCTCGATGTGATTCGAGAGAAAGCCGGAGAGCCCTTCGGTCCAGATGAGCGAAACGAACTTGGAGTGCGTTCTCACGTCGGGATAGTAGAAGTCGGGATGGAAGAGCGCGAAGAGACGAAGGGCCATGCCGGCGCAGACGATGAGAACCGCCCATCGCGCCAGGGGCTCGGCGAAGAAGGAGCCCTTCCGCTTCCGTCGCCACGAATAGAAGAGCGCGAGGAGGAAAGTCACGGCGTGAGCCCGGAGGCCGAGAGTCATCGAGACATGGACCGGCCACAGCTTGTGCACCAGCGCCGCGGCGACCAGCGCCACCGCTGCCGCGCCGCCGAACGCGAGCGAGACCCGCTCCCCGAGGCCGAGGGCGCGCGGGAGAAAGTAGAACGCCGCGACCCACGAGAGCAGAGCAAGGAAGGCGGGCGCGGTCGGAATCACCGAGAGAAAGCCGTTCGATGGACGGACCGCCATCCAATCGAGGGCGAGCCCGAGGGGTCGGGGGTCTTCCGAGCTCGACACCAGGCCGAGCTCGAAGACGCTGCCAGCGGCGCCCGGGCTTCGAAACCGGCGCACGGCGAAATCCTGCCGCGGAGCGGTGAAGGTCTCGACCGCCTGTCCGTCGAGGAAGAGACGAACCTCCGCGGGCTTCTCGATGTGCCGCTTGAATCGAAGGGTCACCTCGTAGGGAGAGCGAACGTAAAACGGGAGCCGAACTCGGGCGCGGTCCTTCGACCAGTGGATGAGCGTGGGCTCGTCGATCTCGAAGTCTTCACGAAAGCCGGAGAGGTAGCGAGCATCGTTCGGACCAAAATCGAGGAAGATGTCGCCCGGCGCCTGGAAGGCGAGGAGGAGCGCCCCCGCGGAAAGGAGCGCCAGGAGGCCGAAACCTTTCATGGAGCGGGTGGATCGGGACCGGCGAGGAGGCGCACCATGTAGTAGTCGCAGACCCCGCTTCGGAAGATTCTTTCTTCTGCGATCCGAAAATGAGGCGAGAGCAGTCGCCGGTACTCGTCCGCCGGGCGGATGTAGTGGCCGTTCTCGATCCAGTGGAGCAGATGTCCGACGAAATTGAGGTGCGACTCGGTGGGAATGTCCTCGATCACCAGCACCGCGCCCCCGGGACGGACGACGCGGCGGATGCTTTCGGCAACCGCGGTCACGTCGGGGTCGTCGAGATGATGGAGGACACCGTAGACCAGGGCTTCGTCGAAGCGGCCCTCCTCGAACTCCAGCCTGCGCCCGTCCTGGACGAAGAATTCCCCGCGAAAGTGCTCACGGGCGTACTCGATATACCGTGGGTTGATGTCGATCCCGGTATAGCTCTGCTCCGAGAAAAGGTCGGAGAAAGCTCCCGGACCGCAGGCGACGTCGAGCACGCGAACTCGCGGATCGGAGGCGAGGTGCTCTCGTATCGTCTTGCGGATGACGGTGAAGTTCGCTTCGAGGAGGCCCCGGCAGAAGAGGAAGAAACGCGGGTAGTTGGAAAGTTTCTCGATGAGGGCGTGCAGCATCGATCTTCGTGGGCCATACTATCTCAGTTCTAGCAGGGTGCCGAAAAACTCATCTGCACCCTGCGCGAGCGGAGCGAGCCCGGCGCGCCGCCGTCCGCAGCGAGCCTGCGAGCGGAGGACCGCGCGAACGAAGAGTGAGGGCGCATTGATGAATGTCCGCCGACGAAAGGCTGGCCGCGGGGGTGGGGCCCCGCGGCATTATTGCACTCTAGAATAGAGGGTGCTGGAGTCGACATGAAACAGAGGGTCTGCGGACTGGTTTGGGGCTGTCTGATCCTGGCGGGGCTCGTGGGCTGCGAGGTCGTGGCCGAGCCCCCGGCTTCGAGCGCGATCGATACCCCACGGGGCGAATCGGAACCCGTGGCCGAGCTCGTGCCGGAGCCCCTGCCGCTTCCACCCACCCCGCCTGCGGCGCAGGCGAACCTGCTCGAAGAGCAGGTCATGCGCGTGTTCGAAACCGCGGGACCGGGGGTGGTAAACATCACCAGCCGAAGCATTTCTTACGATTTCTTCCTTCGCGCCATGCCCCAGGAAGGCTCGGGGTCGGGGTTCGTTTACGACGACCGGGGCCACATCGTCACCAACTTCCACGTGATCGAGGGAGCGAGCGAGCTCCATGTGACGTTCTTCGACGAGACCCGGGTGCCGGCGGCGGTGGTCGGCTTCGACCCCTCGAACGATCTCGCGGTCATCAAGGTGGACGTTTCTCCGGACCTCCTAAGGGTGATCCCGCTGGGGGATTCCGACCGCTTGAGAGTGGGGAGATTTCTGATCGCCATCGGCAATCCCTTCGGGCTCCAGCAGACGCTCACCACCGGCGTCGTGAGCTCTCTCGGGCGCATCATCGAAAGTCCCGACGGGCGATTCATCGGGGAGATCATTCAGACCGACGCCGCCATCAACCCCGGGAACTCGGGCGGGCCGCTGCTCGATCTCGACGGGAACGTCGTAGGGGTCAACTCCGCCATCATCAGCCCGAGCGGCGCCTCCGCCGGGATCGGCTTCGCGATCACCGTGGGAACGGTAAAGAGAGTGGTGCCCGAGCTAATCGCCCGCGGCCGCTACGCCCATCCCTGGCTCGGGGTCGAGCTCTGGAACGTGAGCGCGAACCTCGCGGCGCGCCTGAATCGCGCCGGAGTCCGGACTCCGGGCGGCGGGGGAGTCATGGTCGTGGGCCTTTCGGCTCGCGGCCCCGCGGCCGCGAGCGGCATCCGCGGACCCTCGGAAATCGGTCTGCTCGGAAACCTCCGCGTCCCCATCGGTGCCGACTACGTCCTCGCCCTGGACGGCGAGCCGGTTGCGACCGATCGCGACATCACCGTTCTTCTCGAGACCAAGCACCGCGTGGGAGATCGGGTGAAGGTGACGGTCTGGCGGGAGGGTCGGGTGCAGGACATCGAGGTGACGCTGGGCGAACGGCCGGATTAGAAGCGCCGCAGTCGCGGGCGGGAATCCCTCTTGGTTCTAGCGTGCTCGCATGATTTCGCCCGCGAGGCGCGCGACTTCGTAGAAGTACCTCGCGCCGATCGGAAGCACGTCCTCATCGAATTCGAACTTGCTCGAATGCGCCGGGAATCCCTCTCGTCCCGGCGCCCGGGCCCCGAAGCGCACATAGCAACCGGGGATCTTCTCCATGAAGCAAGCGAAATCCTCGCCCCCCATGTTGGCGGTGTGCAGGGGCACGGCATTGGCCTCCCCGACGACGGCGACCGCCGCCTTCCGGGCAATCTCCGCCATGTCTTTCGGGTTGACCACGGGAGGCGTCCCCTCCTCGAGGGTCATGGTCAACCGGGCGTTGTGGAGGTTTCCGATCGAATCGCAGATGCGCGAAAGCGAAGAGACGATATGGTCGCGCACCGCCTTTTCCTGCGTGCGGATGGTCCCTTCGAGGGTGGCGCGTCCCGCGAGGACGTTGGGGGCCGTTCCTGCGTCGAAGCGGCCGACGGTCACGACCGAGGGGTGCGCGGGGTTGACCTCGCGGGAGACGATCGTCTGGATAGCCATGACGAGGAGGCTTCCGACGACGACGGCGTCGACGCCTTCATGAGGCCGTGCCGCGTGGCCGCCCTTTCCCTGGATCTCGATGCGGAAGCTGTCGGTCGAGGCGTTGACCGCTCCCGCGTGGGCCACGATCTGTCCCGTCGGATAGTGACGGTCCACATGGCCCCCGAAGATCATCGCAACCCCGTCGAGGACGCCGGCATCGATCATCGCCAGGGCTCCCGAGCCCCGCTCCTCCGCCGGTTGGAACACCAGGCGCACGGGAGCGGGTAGATTTCCGTCTTTCGCGAGCAGCTCCGCCGCTCCGAGAACCATGGCGGTGTGACCGTCGTGGCCGCAGGCGTGCATCACTCCGTCGTTGACGGAAGCGTAGTCGAGCCCCGTCTCTTCGCGGATGGGGAGTCCGTCGGTGTCGGCGCGAAGCGCGACCATCGGCCTGGCGATGCCGCCGGCGGCCGCGGGGATCTCAGCGACGACGCCGGTTCCCGCCACCCTTCGGCTCTTGATTCCGAGTCCCGCGAGGGCTTTTTCGATCTGCTCCGCCGTCCGCTTCTCCTGAAAAGACAGCTCGGGATGCCGGTGGAGATCGCGCCGGAAGGCTACCCAACGCTGGACGAAGTCTGGAGTCATGTCACCATCCGTCCGAAAGGCCCCCGTCGAACCAGTCCCACAGGAAATAGAATACGACGCGGGTGGGCCGCTCGTCGCTGCGGTTGACGGGTATCTGGAGCCCGGCGTTCACCCGGATGTGCTGCCGGGTGCTCAAAGTCACCTGCATTTGGGGCAGCAGGCTCCAGTTCGTCTCTTCGAAGTCGACGTCGGCGCTTCCCAGGAACTCGATCATCGGCGACCACATTCGCCCGAAACCGCCTCCGGCCGAGAAGCTCTTGCCCAGGGCCCATCGCCAGAAGATCTCGCGCTCGGCTTTCTCGGAATCGGCCGGAATCTCGACTCCGCCCTGCGCCTGAAGGAACCACTCTCGCGGCAGCACGTGTGCGTACGCGAGGTATGGCTCGAAGACGGCGGTGCCGGTCCCGAGACCCCGGTCCTCGTCGCCCGTCGGGAGAAAAACCTCTCCCCCCGCGGTGAGGATGGAAGTCTCGGTGTGCCAAAACGCGCTCTTCCAGCCGAGACCGATATCGCCGATACCCCCTACCCAGGGAGATCCATCGGACGAGGCCGAGGCCCCGATAGGAAGCGTGGCTTCCCACTGGTGGCGAGCGCCGACCCGCCTCTCGTAAACGAGCTCGGTCGTGACCGCACCCTTCCCCTCGACGTCGACGAACGTCGTCCAGAGCGCCTCGTCCTCGGGAAACGCCTTCTCCGTCAGGAGAGGCAGGGGAAGGTTGAGCTCCCCCCGCGGCCAGGCCCGGTCGGTGCAGAAGCCCCGCATGAACTCGACGATCCTCTCGATGCGCTCGGCGTCGAAAGCCTCCGCGTACGCCGGCATCGTCGAGTTGAACCCGCGCGCCGGGCCGCCCAGGTGGGTGACCGCAATCCAGTCGTCGCTCGCCTCCCGCGAGGCGAACCGGCAGTCGGTGAAATCGGGGAGCGGGACGGTAAAACCAACGAGGGAAGGATCCACGCCTCGCCCGTCGCTCCCGTGGCACTTGGCACAGCCGATCTCGTAGAGCTCGGGGCCGCCTTCGGGGATCTGCGCCGCGAGAGGGAACGGGAGGAGGACGAGAGAGAAAACGAAGGTCAACCTGCGCATCTGCGGGTCGATAAGGTACCATGAGAAATCCGTGAGCTACGACTTCATACGGGCGGAGCTGAAGCCGCACTTCGAAACGCTTTCCCGGTGCCGCTCCACCGCGGAGCTCCTGACGCATCCGCTCTATCGGGATCTCGAGACGAAGGTCCGGAGCGTCCTCGGAACGCCGGACGTGGGGAGCTACGCGCGCGGCGAGGCCCAGGCGAAAGACCGGTATCGCGTCGTCGCCTGGAATCTCGAGCGGGGGATCGAGCTCGAACGACAGCTCCAGGCATTGCGCGAGCACCCGTACCTGCGAGAGGCCGATCTCCTGCTTCTCACGGAGACCGACGTCGGCATGGCGCGCTCGGCAAACCGCGACGTGGCGCGGGTTCTCGCGCGAGAGCTCGGCCTTCACTTCGCGTTCGCGCCCTGCTACATCAACCTGGCGAAGGGGTCGGGCCGCGAGTATCACGTCGAGGGAGAGAACGAGGTCGGCCTTCACGGAAACGCGATCCTGAGCCGGTATCCCCTCGGAGCCGCGCGGGTCATCCCGCTCGAGAACGGCAAGGACAAGATGGCGGGCCGGGAGAAGCGGCTCGGGAGCCAGGCCGCCCTCGCGGTCGAGGTCCTCTTCCCGCGGCTTCCGGTGACGGCGGTCGCGGTCCATCTCGACGCCCAGTCCCGCCAGTCCCACCGTCGCGACCAGATCCGGGACGTGCTCCGGGCGCTCGAGGGCTCCGGGCCGTCCATCCTCGGAGGCGACTGGAATACGACGACCCATAACTCCTCGCGCGCGTTTCACGCCATCATGGGGTACTGGCTCCGGGTCTTTCTCGGGATCGACCGTTCCATCGATCACTACCTTCACCCCTACCGCTGGTTCGAGAGAGAGCTCTTCGAGAGCCTGACCGCGCACGGGTTCGACTACCGGGAGGCGAACGTCCTCGGCGAGCGGACGATGTCGTACGACGTGACCTGCGGAAAGACCCGCGACAACCTGGGTGAGTGGATCCCCGACTGGTGCTTCGCATTCATTCGGTGGGCGCTCAAGAACCACGAGGGCCGCTGCCCGCTGAAAGTAGATTGGTTCGCGGCCCGCGGGCTCCGGACGTCGCAGCCGGTGGTGATCCATGAGCTTCGTGAAGGGAGAGAGGCGCCTCTCTCCGACCACGACGCCATCGGAGTCGAGATTCTCGCTTGAGCCGGCGGCGATTCCTGTTGAGCGGGCTTGGGGCGGCGATCGCCGCCCGATGCGGCGGAGGAGACGAAAACCCGGTGGAGCCCAGCCCTCCGCCTTCGAGCCCTTCGAGCGACGCCGCATCGGGCCCAGCGGTCGTCGGTGAGAACCTCGCGGGCCGGCAGGTGTTTCCCGCGGACAACTGGTGGAACGTCGACATCTCCCGCGCTCCGGTCGACAGGGGATCGGCATCCTTCATCGACTTCCTCGGCCGGGACCGCGGGCTCCATCCGGACTTCGGTCCGTCTCCGTACGGCATCCCTTACGTCACGGTCTCCCGCACCCAGCCCCGGGTCCCCGTGCGTTTCGTGGACTATCCCGAGGAGAGCGACGCGGGAGCGCCGGGGAGGGTCCCGGGGTACCCCATTCCCTCCGAGGCTCAGACCCAAGCGGGCTTCCTCGAAGGCGGCTCGGATCGTCACCTCCTTCTGATCGACCGCGACGACTGGCTCCTCTTCGAGACCTGGGCCACGCGCTGGAACGGGGGCGCCTCCGTCTGGGAAGCGGGATCGGGAGCGGTCTTCGACATGAACCGAAACGACCGGCGACCCGAGGGGTGGACTTCCGCCGACGCCGCGGGGCTTGCGATCTTTCCCGGACTCGTTCGCCGGGACGAGGCCGAGGGCGGAGGCGACATCCGCCACGCGTTCCGCGTGACCGTTCGCGCGACGAACGGCTACGTATGGCCGGCGTCCCACGAGGCGGGCGGTACTTCGGGAGCGCTCCCGATGGGCGCTCGCTTGAGGCTCCGGGCGAGCAAGGACCTGTCCTCGTATCCGGCGTACCTTCAGCGGATCTTCCGGGCGATGAAGACCCATGGGCTCATCGTCGCCGACAACGGGAGCGACCTGTACGTCACCGGGACCATGGACTCGCGCTGGAACAACGACGAGCTCAATCCCGCGTTTCGCAGCCTGAGGGCGCAAGACTTCGAGGTCATCGAGCTCGGCTTCCGGTAGAATGTCACCAGCGAGCGGAGCGAGCACTTCAAAAGAGCAGGAGCCAAGAACATGAAAGTCGCCACCATCGAGACCAACAAGGGGACCATCCGCATTCGACTCGAAGACGACAAGGTCCCGAAGACCGTCGCGAAATTCGAGAAGCTGGCCAAGGAGGGCTTCTACGACGGGCTAAAGTTCCACCGCGTGATTCCCGATTTCATGGTCCAGACGGGATGTCCCCAGGGAACGGGAACCGGCGGGCCGGGCTACAAGTTCGGCGACGAGTTCCACAAGGAGCTCAAGCACGACGGGCCCGGCGTCCTGTCGATGGCGAACTCGGGGCCCAACACCAACGGCTCGCAGTTTTTCATCACCCACGTGGCCACACCGTGGCTCGACGGAAAGCACTCGGTGTTCGGGCGCGTTCTGAAGGGCCAGGACGTCGTCGATGCGATCCAACAGGGCGACAAGATGCTGAAAGTGTCGGTCTCCTTGGAGTGATTCTCTTCGTCCTCTGGGCCGCGGGCTCGTTTCTCGCTGCCGGGGCGAGCCCGGCGGAAAACGGCGCGTCCTACGTGGGCGGCGAGCGCTGCAAGCTCTGTCACCGGAGCGTATTCCAGTCCTGGGCGGCGACGCCTCATGCGCGGACGGAGATACCCCCGGACGCCGGCGATCGGTGCTTCTCGTGCCACGATACCGAGGCGCGAAGACTTCCCGCGGTCCAGTGCGAGGCCTGTCACGGACCTGGCAGCGATTACTCGCCGCCCGAGGTCATGATCGATCCGGAAAAGGCCGCGATGGCGGGGCTGATCCGGCCTTCCGTCGTCGTCTGCGAGCGCTGCCATGAGAACGAGGAGCCGGGGCATCGCGGAAAGCTGGTGATGCCCGAACGGAACGACTGGCCCCGCTGGATCCACGAGATGAAGGACCCGTGAGCCCCGTGGAAGTCGAGCTCGTCTTTCCCCCGGAGGTCCGCTTCACCTGCTCGCGCTGCGGCGACTGCTGCCGCGGCTGGCACGTGATGCTCGGTCCCGGCGAAGCGGAGCGGCTCGAGGCTCTCGACTGGAGCGGAGTGGCACCGGAGCTCGCCGGTGTTTCTCCCGGCGGGCCGGTTCCGGGGGAACCTCGGTCGGGCCGACTCGCTCTCGCGCGAAGGGCGGACGGCGCCTGCGTCTACCTCGGCTCCGAGAACCAGTGCCGAATCCACGAGACCTTCGGGGAAGCGGCGAAACCTCTCTTGTGCCGTCTCTACCCGTTCGGATTCTTCGCGGTGGGGGAGCGAGTGGCGGTCGATGTCTCCTTCTCCTGCCGCGCCGTCAGCCTGGACCAGGGCGAGCCGCTCTCGCGGCGCGTTCCCGAGTGGACCCGTCTTCTGAAGGACGCTCCGGTCGTCCAGAAGCTGCACAAGTTCTCGAAGAAGTACGAGATCGAGGGAGACCTCTTGTGGGAGCTCGAGCACCATCTCGTTTCGATTCTCTCCGACGAGGGCCTCTCGCTCCTCGATCGCCTCCGCGCGGTTTTCGAGTTCAACCGACTCGCGACGACGAGCGATCCCAGGACCGAGGCGGCCAGGACCCTGAGGGACGTGCTGGCCAAAGGCATCCCCCGGCAAATCCGTGAGCGACCCATCGAGCCGGGCTCCGAGCGCATGGACAAGACGGGACGGGCGGTGTTCTTCCATCTGCTCTTCCTCTCGCTGAACCCGACGCCGGACGAGCTTTTCGCGATGTCGGGAAAGGCGAGAGAGCGCGAGGCCCGGTTCCGGGTGCAGAGGGCTGACGGCTACAAGTTTCCCGACGCCCATCCGCTCGTCGATAATCGCGAGCAGAGGATGACCTATGGAGACGTGGTCCGCGTAGAATCGAGCTTCGTTCTCGGACGCGGTTCCGAGCTATTCGCCCGGTACCTGAGAGCGAAGATCCTGGGACAGCGCTTCATGCGGGAGGCAGATGCGGAGATCCCCTTCGTCGAGGCGGTGCCTCGGCTCCTCCTTCTCTTTCCGATCGCGGTCTGGACGGCGAAGGCCATCGCCTGCGAGCGAGGAGCGGCGTCGGTTGCGGACGACGATGTCCGAAGCGCGCTTCGTCTCGTCGACCGCTCCTACGGCGAAATCCGGCTCTCGTCTCTTCCGCCGAAGCCGAGGAAGGCCTGGCGCTTCGTGCTCCTCGAGACCGATCTCCCGGTAACCGCGTCTGTCGAGATGCTCGCCTATAATTCGCCATGATGCGGGTTGCCGCGCTCGTGGTGCTCCTGGTGACACTGCCCGGGAAGGATCGCGATCTTCCCCGGTATCGCAACGTCGCCGCCGAGCGCGGATTCACGAGACCCAACAGCTTCGGAAGCCCGGCGAAAAAACTCATTACCGAGACCACGGGCTCGGGCGCGGCGTTTTTCGACTACGACGGCGACGGCGCCGTCGACCTCTACGTCGTGAACGGCCAGACGCTCGACGAGGCGGCGTCCGGGGCCGGGGGAGCTCCGGATCAGCTCTTCCGGAATCTCGGAAACGGGGAGTTCCTCGATGTGACGGAGGAGGCGGGAGTCGGCGATCGCGGCTGGGGCGGGGGTGCGGCCGCGGCCGACTACGACAATGACGGCGACGTCGATCTCCTCGTCACCAACTACCGCGAGGACGCCCTCTATCGGAACAACGGCGACGGTACTTTCACCGACGTCGCGGAAGAAACGGGCGTCTCCGATCCGAGGTGGGGCGCGAGCGCCGCCTTCGGCGACATCGACAACGACGGCTTTCTCGACCTCTACGTCTGCAACTACATCGCCTTCGAGGAGAAGCTCCTCGAGAAGCTCGACCCCAGGTTCTGTGTCTGGAGGGGGGTTTCGGTGATGTGCGGTCCGAACGGGCTCCCGGGCGAAGTGGACGCGCTTTACCGCAACCAGGGCGATGGGACGTTCGAGGACGTCACCCGCGAAGCCGGAGTGTACGATCCCGAGGGGAAGGGACTGGGCGTCACCTTCGTCGATATCGACGTGGACGGCGACTCCGATATCTACGTGGCCAACGATTCGACTCCGAACTATCTTTTCCGCAACGACGGGAAGGGGAACTTCGAGGACGTCGCTCTTATGGCGGGGGTGGCGCTCTCGATGTACGGAAAGCCGCAGGCGGGGATGGGCGCCGATGCGGGGGACTTCGACTCCGACGGACTTCCCGATCTCGTGGTCACCACGTTCCAGGGGGACTACAACGCCATCCGTCGCAACGAGGGCTTCGGTTTGTTCACGGACGTGAGCGATACCGTCGGCCTCACTGCCCCCTCGTTCGAGAAGCTCGGCTGGGGAGTGAGGTTCGTCGACGTGAACTGGGACGGCCACCTGGATCTATTCGTCGTGAACGGGCACGTGTATCCCGAGGTAGACGGCGCTGGAATCGGGGAGAGCTATCGACAGCAGAACCAGGTGTTCCTCAACGTGCCCGACGCGTCGGGAGCGCATCGATTCGAGGAAGTCACGGCTTCCGTCGGAGCCGGGCTGGAGCTCTTTCACTCGGGGCGTGGACTCGCGTTCGCGGACATCGACGGCGACGCCGACCTGGACGCGTTCATCAACAACATGAGCGACGTTCCCACTCTCCTCGTCGACGAGGCGGAGCATCGCAATCGATGGGTGAGGTTGACGCTGGTCGGGACCCGAACGAACCGCGACGCCCTCGGCATTCCCATCACCCTCGAGGTTGGCGGTCGAAAGCTCTTTCGGGATTCGGGTATGATGTGGACTTACCTCTCCACCAACGACCGAAGGGTCACGATCGGGCTCGGTGCCGCGGAAGAGGCGCAGGAAGTCGTGCTGTCCTGGCCGTCGGGACGGATGGCTCTCGGGACTCTGCACGCGAGCGAAGACGTTCTGGTCAAGGAGGGCATCGGCCGCCTGCGGTGACCGTATTCAAACCCAATCCTCGATCGCAATTCCGGGTACGCGGCCGAACTCCCGGACGTTATGGGTAACCACGGTGAAGCCGCGGGAAAGGGCCGTCGACGCAATCATCAGATCGCGTTCGCCAATAGGCCGGCCGGTGCGTTCGAGCTCCAGTCGGATCTCCGCATAGGAATCAGCAGCGCCAGGGTCGAACGGAATCACCGCAAAGGGCAGTAGGAAGGCGTCGACGTTTGCTCGGGTTGGGACCGGCTTGCTGCTCTTGCGTGCGCCGAACCAGAGCTCGGCCAGTGTCACTGCGCTGACCGCGACGTCGTCGGGAGAGAGAGCCTGAAGGCGGTCAATCACCGTCGGCCTTCGTTTGATGGCGTACACGCAGATGTTGGTATCGAGGAGGTAGCTCACTCGTCGAGATCCACGTCCGTCGGCGATGATGGAAGTGGCTCGGGCGCCTCGAAATCATCCGGCACCTTTCCCCAGCTTTGCCAGTAACCCTTGGGCCAGGCGCGGCGTTTGAGCGGCTCGAGGATCACGGTCTTGCCCTCTCTCCGGATTTCGACTTCATCTCCTTGAAAACGGAACTCTTTGGGCAGCCGTATCGCCTGACTCCTCCCGTTCCAGAAAACCTTTGCTTTCGGCATTCGAACGCTCCCCTGCGATCATGATCGATCTATACCATGACCTCTCGAGCGGTGCAAACGGTCCTCTCCGGCCGGAGTCATCTTCTCTGGCGGCCGAATGCTTGGATTGCCGCAAGGTCGCGGTCTTCGTCGGCGTAACCCTCGGCGCAGTATCGAGCAACCTGGGCGTTCAGGCGCGCTCGCCTCAAGCGGCGCAGTTTCTCGTCAACAGCTGCGCGCAGGAACGCCGAGACGTTGGCATATTTGCCGGAGCGGACCATCGCGTCGATTCCCTCGACTTGTGCTGCATCCGCAAGGAATACCAGTTTCTTCATATACAACTCGTCGCTAGCCGCGTGTTCTCAGCGACTCGGCCCGCCTCCTCATCCTCTCGGACTCCGACCGACGCCCGATGATAGCGTACGCTTGAGCAAGGTTCTCGAGCGCTTCGACGAAGTTGGGAGCGGCCTCGACCGCGCGCTTGAAATGCGGAATCGCCTCCGCGCATCGTTCCATTCGACAAAGAGCCGTCCCGAGGGCATTTCGAGTCGCGGGCGAGTCGACGCTTTCGAGCGCCTTCGCGAGAGAGACGACCGCCTCGGGAAATCTCCCCATTCTCGAGAGGATGACGCCGCGGTCGTGGAGGGCGACCGCGGAGGCGGGCTCGAGCGCGAGAGCTCTCTCGAGCTCGGCGAGCGCCTCCGGCATCTGATCCC
>Ga0299906_10001624_pt1 | contig 19140 bp, 32 predicted proteins | sample RVTome_14_FD_200259 | JGI IMG/M metagenome (GOLD analysis project Ga0299906, IMG submission 200259) | Soil microbial communities from uranium-contaminated site in the Upper Colorado River Basin, Wyoming, United States - RVT145D125 (version 2) ...
GAGCGGCGGACGGAGTCCGCCCGACCTCCTGCCGTCGACGCGACGAGCGGAGCGAGGAGCGCCGGCCGCAGGATGGGAGCGGCGGACGGAGTCCGCCCGACCTCCTGCCGTCGACGCGACGAGCGGAGCGAGGAGCGCCGGCGGCAGGATTTGAACCTGCAAGGCCAGAGGCCAGCGGTTTTCGAGACCGCCGCAATACCGGGTTATGCGACGCCGGCGCGAGGGAGCGGATGCCGAAGCGGATGCGACCGCCACCGGGGCCCCCCGGCGAAGCGCCCAAATGCCCGCCCTATTTGGGCGCTTCGTGCGCGTGCGAGTCCGTTTCCGGCCCCGGCGGCAGGAAGACCGCGAGGTGGAGCTGAACGAGGGGGCGTCCGCCGGGGACCTCGTGGACGCCGTGGGCGAGCACCGGGACATCATGGTCGTCGTCCGGGGCGGCGTGCCGATCCCGGAGGACGAGCGGCTCGTCGACGGCGAGGAGATCCTGCTCCTGTCCGCGGCCAGCGGTGGCTGAGCGCGGCCCCCTTCCCCGTGGTCTTATGAGGAAGCGCCCGCCTGCCGGCCGCGTGCGAGCGCTCTTGCTTCCGGCCCTGGCGGTCCTCCTCGTTTCGGGCGCGGCCTCGGGGCAGACCGGGGCGGGCATGACCGTCGCCGTCCTGGACACGGGCATCGACGCGTCGCACGCGGAGTTCGGGGACCGGGTGGACCGCATGAGCTTCGTGGACTTCGCGTCGCCGGTGCCGGGGCTGCCCATCCCCCCCGTCGACCCAGGCGACCTCGAGGACGACCCGGACGGGCACGGCACCGCCACGGCGTCCGTCGTGGCGGGAGCGACGCTGGGCGTCGCGCCGGACGCCTCGATCCTCGACCTCCAGGTGGATGCGCGCTACACGCAGGGGCTGGCGGACCCGGCCGCCGAGGAGGCTGCGGTGGAGGCCATGGACTGGCTCCTGCAGAACCACGGCGGGCCGGGCCGCGAGGGCACTCGCGTCGTCGTCCTCTCGTTCGCTGCCGCCGGGCTGACGGCCGACGGGGCGCAGACGCTGGCCGCGCAGGCCGAGGCGTTGTGGGACCTGGGCGTCGCCGTCGTCGTGCCCGCGGCGCCGTCGTACTCTGCGCTGCATGGGAGCCGTTACGTCCTCACGGTGGATGCGGCGTCGGAGTGCGTGGATGCCGCGCCGTCGGTCAAGCCGGACATCGTCGCGCCCGGGACGGACGTCGAGGTCGCCGTGCCCGGCGATCCGGTGCAGCCGGGAGGCACGGCGACGGCGAGCGGGACGCACTTGGCCGCGGCCCGGGCTGCCGGGGCGCTCGTCCTGATGCTCGATGTGCGCGACGACTTGCCGCTGGACGCCGCGTTCGCCATCCTCCGCGACACGGCCGGGGACGCGGATCCCGACGGTCCCGACTCCTGCGCCGGGTTCGGTGAACTGGACGTCGAGGGTGCCGTGGCCGCCGCGCGGGCCTGGAGCGAGCCCTTCGGCCCGACCACGACGACCGGCAACGACGCCCCCGTGCCCCTCGTGGTCCCCTTGCTGGCGCTGGGGGCCGCGGTGGCACTGAGGAGACGCGGCGGATGAGCGAACTGGCGTACAAGGAGTCCTGCGGCGGCTGCGACGAGCACATCTCCTACGTCGGCACGGCGTACGTCTGCGACGCCGAGTGCACGTGGTGCCCCGAGTGCGCTGAGGGCTACGGCATGGTGTGCCCCAACTGCTCGGGCGAGTTGTGGAAGCGGCCCCGGCGCACGAAGCCCGTAGGGCGCTGATCCGCCACGCTCAGGCGCCCATGGCGCCTTGCCGGCCCGTGGAAGACGTCCGCGAGGCCGTCCTCGACTCCGTCGGACTCGTCCTGGCGGAGACCGACCTGTCCGGACCGCCTGTCCTGGCGGGTCATCCGGCCCGCCGGTACCGGCCGTGGAGCCTGCGCCGCTACCCACGGGGCGCGGGACGCGGTGGCGCAGGACCTCGCGGAACATCTGCGCAGCCGCGCCGGAGCGCCGCGTCCGGGCACCGACGCCCGACGGCGCTTCGAGGAGGGCTTCAACTGGGCGGCGGCCGACGTGCAACGGTTCCTTGCCAAGCGGCTCTGACTACCCGAGGGCCTGCTCGACGAGGGCCCGTGCCTCGCGCAAGACCTCGCCCGGCGGCACGGGCCCCCGCAGGTCCGGCTCCTCCGGCTCGCCGCCGAGGCGCCGCCACGTCGTGAAGGCCGAGCCCCCGGGGGACTCCATCTGCTCGAAGAGGCTGACCGCCCACCCCGGCGGCTTCGTCACGCCATGCGGGTGGTCCGCCGGCAACTCGTGCGTCGTCGCCGCCGGCGTCGGGGCCTGGACGTGCGCCAGCATCGCCGCGCGTCCCTCCGGCACGCCAAGCGCCGCCCGCTGCCACGCCCCGTCCTCGTCGGCCGCGAACGCGTAGAGATGGTGGTGCAGGGTCCCGACGAGCACGTGGCTCCGCGCCCGGCCCGTGTGCGTGTGCACGCCGTACGGGCTCCGCTCCCCCACCGGCTCCGCGTCGGGGTGCCAGAGGTGGAGGCGGCGCGACCAGACCTGGCCGTCCAAGCCCCGGCGGGCCAGGGGGATCGCATAGACGCCGAAGGGATGCCACCGCAGCGCGTTCGCGGAGAGCGGCAACGCCAGCACGCGGCGCGCCTCCTCGAGGTGCGCGGCGCGCGCGGCGTCGGGGACGTGCGTGACCTGCACAGGTCTGCCCGAACGCCTCGCTGACATGAGCGTTGGGGGCCGCGGCGTGCGCCCGGCCGGGTGGTCCTCGTCCCGTTTTTGCGGGGGGCGATGGCCCGGCCGCGACGCCGTCCTCGTCCCCACGGCGCCCGGCCGGTCGGAAACGGCGCCTCCTCCGCGGAGCCCGCAGGTACTCCAGGCACGCCGCCAGGCGCCCCAGCATACACTTATGTACCACCCCTGTCTCGCGCAGCCTCACCGCCAGAAGCCGGTGTCGCGCAACGCGGGACCATAGCCTCCGGACGCAGCCGCGTCTTAGGGGGGTCGGCAGGCGGCTCCGTTCCAGGGCGCAATGCCACCGCAACGCCCTGCGCCCGAAGGCATCCGTGCCGGAGGGAAAGGAAAGGAGACCCATCATGGCAAAGAAACACCATCCCCGACGCGGCTCCATGGGGTTCTACCCCCGCAAGCGCGCCCGCAGCCAGGTACCCCACGTGAAGAGCTGGGCCCAGGATGAGGGCGAGCCCCACCTGCAGGGCTTCGCCGGCTACAAGGCGGGCATGACGCACGCCCTCGTGGTCGACTACCGCCCGACGTCCACGACGAGCGGCCAGGAGGTCATGATGCCCGTGACGGTCATCGAGACCCCGCCCATGACCGTCGCCGCGGTGCGCGCCTACGAGGCCACGCCGTACGGCCTGAAGGTCCTCACGGAGGTCTGGGCCGAGAAGCTCGACCCGCGCCTGGGGCACCGCCTGCCCGTCCCGAAGAAGCAGGACGCGGAGGCGAAGTGGAAGCTCATCGGTGATGCGCAGGTCCGCGACGTACGTGTGCTCACCCACACGCACCCGAAGGACGTCTCGGGCGTCGACTCGAAGACGCCGGAGTTGATGGAGGTCCGCGTGGGCGGCGGCGACATGAAGGCCCGCCTCGACTTCGCGAAGGGCCTCCTTGGCAAGGACCTGAAGGTCGGCGAGGTCGTGAAGAGCGGCCAGATGCTCGACGTCCTCGGCGTCACGAAGGGCTTCGGCTTCGAGAGCCGTGTCGTGCGCTTCGGGACGAAGCTCCTGACGCACAAGAACTCGAAGCACCGCCGCATGATCGGCACGCAGGGTGCTTGGCACCCGAACTGGGTGCAGAGCACCGTCCCGAACGACGGCCAGCGGGGTTACCACCACCGCACCGAGTACAACAAGCGCGTCCTCCAGATCGGCGAGGACGGCTCGCAGATCACCCCGAACGGCGGTTTCCCCCACTACGGGGAGGTCCGGACGGGCTACCTGCTCGTCCACGGGAGCATCCCCGGTCCCGCCAAGCGCCTCGTGCGCCTGCGGGACGCCGTGCGCTACACGCGCGGCATCGAGGTCCAGGAGGCCGACATCCGGTTCGTCAGCACGGCCTCCAAGCAGGGAGGTCGCAAGCAATGAAGGTCCCCGTCTTCGACAAGTCCGGCAAGGAATCCGGCCAGGTGGATCTCCCCGGGGTCTTCGCGACCCCGTTCCGCCCGGACCTGATCCGCAAGGCCGTCAAGGTCAGCCGCGCCAACCGCCGCCAGCGCTACGGGTCGAGCCCCGTCGCCGGGGAGCGCCACAGCACGCAGTCCGTGGGCAAGGGCCGCGGCATGAGCCGGGTCCCTCGGTTGACCCAGGGCCGCGACGCCGCGCTGGCTCCCAACGTGGTCGGCGGACGCCGCGCGCATCCCCCGGAGGCCCGGCACTCCTTCAAACTCAAGATGAACACGAAGGAGCGCCGCCTCGCGATCGCGAGCGCCATCGCCGCCACCGCCGACAAGGACACGGTCCTCGGCCGCGGCCACCAGGGAGAACTGAAGGCCTTCCCCGTCGTGGTCAAGGATGACCTCCTGGGGGCGCGCCGCACGCAGGACGCCCTCTTGGCCCTGGAGGCCATCGGCGTTGGCCCCGACCTGGTCCGTGCGCGGGAGGGCGTCCACGTCCGGGCGGGCATGGGCAAGCTCCGGGGCCGCCGCTACCGGACGCCGCGCAGCCTGCTCGTCGTCACGGTCGACGGCAGGGCGCCCGCCTTGCGGAACCTCGCCGGCGTCGACGTGGTCGCCGCGTCGAACCTGGGCGCAGAGCACCTCGCGCCCGGCGGCGACGCCGGCCGCCTCACGGTCTTCACGGAAGGCGCCCTCGCACGCATCAAGGAGGCCTACGCGTGATCCGCGACCCCTTCGCCCTCATCCTCCACCCGCTCGTCTCGGAGAAGACGATGATGCTGATGGACCGCAACAACTCCCTGGAGTTCCTCGTCAAGCGGGACGCCACGAAGCCGGAGATCAAGGCGGCCGTCGAGGATCTCTTCGACTGCGAGGTCGAGTCGGTCAACACGCGCATCACGAAGCGGGGCAAGCGCGCCATCATCAAGTTCGGTGGCGAGACGACGGCCGAGGACATCGGCATGCGCATCGGAGTGTTCTGACATGGGCAAACGTATCCTGAGCCGGCGCCGCGGCGCGGCGCAACCCCGCCTGACCTCGCCGGGCCACCTGCACAAGGGCGACGTGAGCTACCCCCGCGGCTACACCGGCCGCGGCCGGGTCGCGCGGCTCATCCATGCGCCGGGCCGCACGGCGATCCTGGCGGAACTCGAGTTCGAGGACGGCACGAAGACCCTCCAGGTCGCCGCAGAGGGCATGCATGTCGGGCAGGAGGTCGTGTTCACGGACACGACGCAGATCCGCCCCGGAAACGTCACCATCGTCTCCAAGATCCCGGAAGGCACCCCGATCTACAACATCGAGGCGCGGCCCCAGGACGGCGGCAAGTTCGTCCGCAGCGCCGGCAACGCCGCGGAGATCGTCAGCCACGACGGCAAGAAGACGGTCATCCGCATGCCCTCCGGCAAGTTCCGCGACTTCCACCCCTCGTGCCGGGCCACCATCGGCCTCGTCGCGGGCGGCGGCCGGCAGGACAAACCGTTCCTGAAGGCCGGCAAGAAATACCATCTCATGAAGACCAAGGCGGTCCGCTGGCCCCGCGTCCGCGGCGTCGCCATGAACCCCGTCGACCACCCCCACGGTGGCGGTGCCCACAACTACACGCCCGGTCGCACGAGCGTGGCGCGGGGCACCCCGCCCGGCCGGAAGGTGGGCAAGATCGCCCCCAAGCGCACGGGGAAGAGGTGAACTGAATGGCGAAGAAATCCAAAGCGTCCAGTCCTGGTGCCGCACGCCGCCGCCAGCGGAAGGCGCAGGCGATCATCGAGACCCGGCAGAAGAAGGAGTTCACGTACCGCGGCCACACGCTGCCCGAGCTCCAGAAGATGCCCCTCGACGATGTCCTGGCCCTCCTGCCGAGCCGCGTCCGCCGCAGCTACGTCCGCGGCGTCACGGCGCCCGAGAAGAAGTTCCTCCAGCACGTGGAGCAGGCTGAGGAGGGCGATGCGGTGCGCACGCACTACCGCCACCTCGGCGTCCTGCCCCGCTTCGTCGGCAAGACGGTCTCCGTCTACACCGGCAAGGAGTTCCAGGACGTCGTGATCCAGCCCGAGATGATCGGACACCGCCTCGGCGAGTTCGCCGTCTCCACGAAGACGTGCGCGCACAGCGGTGTGGGTGTCGGTGCCACCCGGTCCAGCAAGCACGTGCCGCTCAAGTGAGGTGACTGATGACGACGAAATACTCCATGGTCTCAGACCCCGCGAAGACGGCCCGCGCCTACGGCCGCGACCTTCCTGTGTCCCCGAAAAGCGGCCGCAACGTCGCCAAGGCGATCCGTGGCATGCCCGTGAACCGCGCAAAGGAGTTCCTCAACGAGGTCGTGGAACTCAAGACCCCGGTGCCGTTCACGGTCCGCAAGCGCAAGATCGCGCACCGCCGCGGCCAGGGCTTCGGCCCCGGCAAGTACCCGCAGAAGGTGGCCCGCCACTTCCTGAAGGTCATCGAGTCGGCGGAGGCGAACGCCGAGTACAAGGGCTTGGACACGGACAATCTCGTGATCACGCACGCCTCGGCCTACCAGGGCAACGTGATCAAGGCCTTCACCCCCCGTGCCCAGGGCCGCGCGACCCCCCACTACGACCGCATGTGCAACTTCGAGGTCATCGTGACCGCGACGGAGGAGTCCTGATGGCGGTCGAGAGGAAGTTCGTGAAGGAGGCGGTCAACCGCCTGCTCGTCAAGGACTTCGTCATGAAGGAGACGATGCGCGCCGGCTTCGGCGGCCTGGAGATCCAGCGCACGCCGCTTGGCACGCGCGTCAACATCGTGGCGGAGCGCCCTGGCATGGTCATCGGCCGCCGCGGCGTGACGATCAACCAGCTCACGGCGGACCTGGGCGCGAAGTTCACGCTCGAGAACCCGCAGATCAGCGTCGAGGAGCCCACGGAGAACCCGGCCCTCAACGCGCAGATCATGGCCGTCAAGGTCGCAGAGAGCCTTGAGCGCGGCTGGCACTTCCGCCGCGTCGGCCACAGCACGGTCCAGCGCATCATGGGCGCCGGCGCCCAGGGCGTCATCGTCGAGATCGCGGGCAAGCTGACCGGACAGCGGAAGCGGCGCGAGAAGTTCATCGACGGCCACGTGAAGTACTGCGGCGAGACCGCCTTCGAGCTCATGGAGAGCGGCTACGCCGTCTGCAAGAAGAAGCTCGGCGTCATCGGTTGCACCGTGCGCATCATGAAGAAGGACGCCGTCCTTCCCGACACGGTGCAGGTCTTCGCGCCCGGCGAGAAGGAACGCAAGGCCCAGGAGGCCGCCGCCCGCCAGGCAGCCCGGGCCGCCGGCGTCGAGACCGTCGAGGCGAAGCCCGAAGGGGCACCGGCCGCCAAGGAAGCCGAGGGCGAGGCCCCCAAGGAGGGCGGCGAGAACCGCGACGGCCGCCGCGAGCGCCGGTCGTTCACTGTCCCCGGTGGTGGGTCCTGATGCTCGGCAGCTTCGGCGCAGCCAAAGCGGCCGGCGCAGGCGGCATCGCCGGAGGTGATGCCGCATGCTGAAGGCGAACGAGATCCGTGAGATGAACTCCGATGAGCGCCGCACCCGCCTGCGGGAGCTCCGCAATGAGCTCATGCAGGAGCGCGGCGTCCAGGCCATGGGCGGCTCCACGCCGAACCCCGGCAAGGTCCGCACCATCCGCCGCCAGATCGCGCGCATCCTCACCATCGAACGGGAGGAGCAAGTCGCCCAATGAGCGGGATCTGCACCGGCTGTGGCTTGCCTGAAGAGATCTGTGTCTGCGAGGACATCGCCCGTGAGCAGCAGGAGATCCGCATCAGCGTGGACTCCCGACGGTACGGCAAGAAGATGACCATCGTGGACGGCATCAGCGATGCCAACATCGACCTCGACAACCTCCTCAGCACGCTCAAGGGCAAGTGCGCCTGCGGCGGCACGCTGAAGGACGGCCACATCGAGCTCCAGGGCGACCACAGCAAGAAGGTCCAGAAGGTCCTCGAGGACATGGGCTTCAGCGCCCGCCTCGCCAGCGGCTAGGGCATGAAGCGCCGCGTGCCCCGCCTCCAGGGCGCGGCCCGGGACGTCGCCCGCGGCGAGCTGATCGGTCTCCCCTGCGAGGTCGCGGAGGCCCGCGACGCCGGCTACGTCGGCCTTCAGGGCACGGTGATCGATGAGACGCTCCGGACACTGACCCTGCGGCTCGGCCCCCCAGGCGCCCGCCGCGTGCAGGTCCCCAAGGTCGGGTGCCTGTTCCGTCTCTTGCCCCCCGCCGGGGCGCCCGTGGAGGTCCTCGGGGCTGCGATCGAGTTCCGGCCGGAAGACAGGACGAAGAAGGTCAAGTGAGTCGAAGGCCTGCCCGCGGGGGTCGCGGGAACTGATGCCGCATCGATCCGCGCCGCTTATCCAGGACACGTCCATCGATGCGCGGTCCCCATGGCCGACGACCTCATGCTCACCCTGACCGGCTCCGACTGGCTCGGCGTCGTCCTCGCCGTCGTCGCGGCGACCTTCCTTGGCTTCCTCTGGTTCACGCCGCTGTTCGGGAAGCGCTGGGCCCGGGAGATGGGCATGGACACGTCCGATCGGCCGTCGCCGCGGCGCATGGCCCTGTCGATGGTGCTGTTCATCTTCGGCAACCTCCTGATGGCGTACGTCCTCTGGCACGAGATCCACGGGTGGATCCCGACCCTGTGGGCGGAGCAGCTGGGCATCGCCACGGGTGACGTGGAGAACAGCTCCGTCTGGATGTACGCCAGCCTCGCCGCGCTGTTCAACTGGCTCGGCTTCATGCTCCCGCTCCAGCTCGGCCGCGTGGCGTGGGAGAACCGCTCCTGGACGCTGGTGGCGATCAACGCCGGCTTCGACATCGTCCGCCTGTTCGCGATGGCCTACATCGTGGCGGCGTTGTCCGGGCAGGTGTGATCAAGGGCCGTACGTCCGCGTACGGACGCCTTCGAAGTGCCGGGTGCTCCGGGTCACGACGCTGAGGCCTCGCGCATGGGCGACGCCTGCGAGCAGGATGTCGCTCCACCCGGGGAAACGACCCGCGGCGAAGGTTTCCTTCGCCAGAAGTGCGGCCGCATGGGCGTCGGCCACGGTGAGGTCCGTGATCTCACCGGCCTGACCCAGCGTGTCCAGGTCCTCGACCGGGTCTGCCGAGCCCGTCAGGTACTCTGCGACCGCGACGGTGGGGACGATCAGGCCCTCGCCCGCCGCTCGGATGTCACGCAGGAGCGCCCGTGCGGCCTCGTTCCCTTGGGCGACATCGATCAGGAAACAGGTATCCGTGACGTAGGTCATCCGTGCAGGCTCCGCCATTTCTCGAGGTCGGCTTCGCGCATCCGCTGGCGGACCTCATCGAGGTCGAAGCCGGGCCGGGGCGGTCGCAACCGGAGCAAGGCGCCTGGATCCTTCCGTTCGTTCAGGAGACGCTGGATCGTGTCGCTGAACGACTCGCCAGCCCGCTTGACCGAGGTCAGGCGCACATAGAGGTCGTCACGGATCTGGATGGTCTTGGCCACACAGGTGTGTTGTGTTGCATCCTGCTTAAGCCTTCGCTCCGGGCGGCGCCATCCACGTCCCTCCGTCCCGGACGGTCCACGCCGGGTTCCATGCGACCTCCCACCGGTACCCGTCCGGATCGGCGAAGTGCCCCGTGTACCCGCCCCACGGGGCCTCGTGGGGCTCGACCAGGATCCGGGCCCCCGCCGCGACGGCGGTCCGCATGACGGCCTCGACCTCGCCCCGACCCCCGACATTGTGCGCCAGCTCCATGCCGCCGGGCCCAAGCCCCTCCTCCGGGACCCCCAGCGTGGCCGCCATGCCCGCCCGCTGCCAGAGCCCCAGAACGACGCCGTTGAGCTGGAAGAACGAGACCTCCTCGTTGGCGAAGCCGGGCTCCCAGCCGAGGGCCCGGTAGAAGGCGGTCGAGCGGGCGAGGTCGGAAACACCGAGCGTGACGAGGCTGAGGCGGGGCTCCATGGGCCGGGATCGGGGCGGGGGCGATAAGTGGATGCAGGGAGTTGACGAAAGCGTCGTCGTGGATCCCCGCGCACGGACCGCCGGCGTCGCCTCGCGGAGGGGAGGTCCGCCCCGGCCACCCGTCGGCCCCCAACCCTTAAATCCGCCAACGTGTCGGGGCCCCTTCAGCAACAGGGCGTGCCGGCCCCCGGCGCACCCTGCAACCGTTCCGAATTTGCCCGTGACGGTCGGGCCGCATCCGGGAGGACGTCACCCCCTCGGATGCTAAGGACCGGGACAAGCCGGCTTGCCGGTTTACCCCGTTTCCGCACCGCAGCAAAGGAGATTCCCATGAGCAAGATGCGTGATATCGGCATCGACGTCCGGTCGCCCAAGCGCGAGCCGGCGCCCGACGACCGCTTCAACCCCTTCAACGGCTCCCTGCCCGTGCGCGGCCTCACCATCGTGGGCACCGTCGTCACGGACCGCATGCCCGGCACCGTCATCGTGGAGAAGGAGCGGTCCCACTTCGTGCCCAAGTTCCAGCGGTTCGAGAAGCGGACCAGCCGCTATGCGGCCCACGTGCCCTCCAACATCGACGTGGCCGTCGGCGACGAGGTCACGATCGCGGAGTGCCGCCCCGTCTCCAAGACGGTGCACTACGTGGTCGTCGAGAACCGCAGCCAGGAGGCGCCCTAGGTGCGCGGCATCCCGGGCTCGGTCACGCGCGGCCTCCCCAAGGGGGCCCGCATGGACTGCATCGACAACACGGGCGCCAAGATCGTCGAGATCATCATGGTCCCGAAGATCGGCGGCACGCACCGCCGCTACCCCGCCGCGGGTGTAGGCGACCTCGTCACGGTCTCCGTGAAGAAGGGCACGCCCGAGATGCGCCGGCAGATCCTCCAGGCCGTCATCGTCCGCCAGCGCCGCCCCTTCAAGCGGCCGGACGGCCTGACGGTCCAGTTCGAGGACAACGCCTGCGTCATCATCACCCCCGATGGCGAGGTGAAGGGAAGCCAGATCAAGGGCCCCGTGGCCCGGGAAGCCGCCCAGCGCTGGCCGCGCATCTCCGCGACGGCCAGCACCATCGTGTGAGGTGTGATGATGGTCAGTTCCCAACCCCGCAAGCAACGCAAGGCACTCGCCGAGGCGCCGGGCCACGTGCGCCGCAAGCAGGTCGCCAGCCACCTCTCGGAAGACCTGCTTCTGAAGTACAACCGCCGCAGCCTCTCCGTGATCAAGGGTGACGAGGTCAAGATCCTGCGCGGCGGCCGGAAGGGCAAGACGGGCAAGGTCCTCCGCGTGGACACGAAGGCCCGCAAGATCGTCATCGAGGGCATCACGCACAAGAAGGCGGACGGCACCGACGTCGCGCTCCCCGTGGACCCCAGTAACGTGCTGATCACGCGCCTCAACCTCGAGGACAAGCGGCGGCGCGCCAAGCTCGGCGAGAAGGAGGAGCCCAAGAAGGCCAAGAAGGCCGCCAAATCCGCCGAGCCGACGGAGAAGCCCGCGAAGGCGGAGCCGGCGAACCCCGTCGTCTCCAGCAAGGAGTCCGAGGCGAAGGCCGCTGAGAAGACCGAGGAGGTCACGGCATGAGCAACCACCTGAAGCGCCTGGCCGCCCCGCGGTCGTGGAGCATCCCCCGCAAGACGAACGTCTACACGGCCAAGCCGCGCCCTGGCGCGCACCCCCTCCGCCGCGCGGTCCCCCTCGGGACGGTCCTGCGCGACTACTTGAAGGTCAGCCGCAGCGCCCGCGAGGCCGGCCGCGCGATCGGCGACGGCGACGTCCTCGTGGACGGCCGCATCGTGAAGGATCCCAAGTTCGCGGTCGGCTTCATGGACGTCGTCTCCATTCCCAAGCTCAAGGCGTCCTGGCGCGTCACGATCGACGACAAGGCACGCCTGCGTTTCGCAGCGGTCGGGGAGAAGGAAGCCGCGTGGAAACTGTGCCGCATCGACGACAAGACGACGGTCCGGGGCGGCCGCACGCAGCTCAACCTGCACGACGGCCGCAACATCCTCGTCAAGAAGGACGACTACAAGACCGGCGACGTCCTCCGCATGGAGCTGCCCAGCCAGAAGATCACGGGCCACTTCCCCCTCAAGGACGGCGCCGAGGCCCTCGTCACGGGCGGCCAGCACGCCGGCGAGGTCGCGCCGATCAAGAGCGTCGAGGTCACGCGCAGCCACAAGCCGAACCTCGTGCACCTGACGAGCGGTGAGAGCCACTTCACGACAATCAAGGACTACGCGTTCCCCATCGGCGAGCGCGGCAACCTTCCCAAGACGGAGGTGAAGACGATTGTCTGAGACGGTCCAGACCGCGGCGGCCAACCCGATGACGGTCCCGTACATCGAGAAGGTCACCGTCAACATCGGCGTGGGCGAGGGCGGCGAGCGCCTCGAGAAGGCCGAGAAGGTCCTGCAGAAGCTCACCGGCGCCAAGCCGATGCGCACCTTCGGCAAGGTCAACAACCGCGAGCTCGGCGTCCGGCCTGGCATGCCCATCGGCTGCAAGGTCACGCTGCGCGCCGACGACGCCGAGAGCTTCCTGCGCCGCGCCCTGTACACGCGCCTCAACCGCGTCTACGAGTGGAGCTTCGACCAGCAGGGCAACCTCCAGTTCGGCGTCGCCGACCACACGACCTTCGAGGGGGAGCGCTACGACCCCGACATCGGCGTGTACGGCATGGACGTGTGCATCACGCTTGCCAAACCCGGCCACCGCATCAAGCGGCGCCGGCTCCTGAAGGCCCGGGTGCCCCGGCGGCACCGCGTAGGCCGCGAGGAGGCGAAGGGCTTCCTCTCCAAGAAGTTCGACCTCGAGGTGATCTGATGCCCCTCATCGTCAAGAAGCGCGAGCATTGGAAGGGCGTGTACGGCGGCTGCCGCCGTTGCGGCCAGAAGCGCAGCCTCGTGCGCCGCTACGGCCTCCGGCTCTGCCGGCACTGCTTCCGGGAGAGCGCTCGCGATCTCGGTTTCAAGAAGTACTCCTGAGGTGAAACAATATGCAGAACGATCCTCTGGCCGATGCCCTCACCGTCCTCCGCAACGCCGAGGCCGCCAAGAAGCGCGCCGCCGTCATCACGCCGGCGTCGAAGCTCGTCGGCCGCGTGCTGAAGGTCATGCAGGAGCAGGGTTACATCGGCCCCTTCGAGTACGAAGACGACGGCCGCGGCGGGCTCTACCGGATCAACCTGGTGGGTGCCATCAACGACTGCGGCGTCATCAAACCGCGCTACGCCATCAAGAAGGGTGAGTTCGACGCATGGGAGTCCCGCTACCTGCCGGCGCGCGACTTCGGTTCGCTGATCCTCACCACGACCGCCGGCGTGATCGACCAATACAGGGCCAAGGAGGCCGGAACGGGCGGGCGTCTGCTCGCCTACGTGTACTGAGGTGTCGCCATGCCTGTCCTCGCTGAGATCCGACATGAGGTCGACATCCCTGACGGCGTGACCGTCACGGTCGACCACGAGAACAAAGAGAACCACACGGTAATCAAGGGCCCGAAGGGGACCCTGGAGCGCCGGTTCCGCTACCGCGGCGTCACTGTGGACGTCCAGGACGGCTCCATCGTCGTCCACAAGGACCTCCCGCGCCGCGAACACAAGGCGATCTGCGGCACGTACGCCGCGCACATCCGCACGATGCTGAAGGGCGTCACCGACGGGTGGACGTACGGCCTGAAGATCGTATACAACCACTTCCCGATCAAGGCATCCGTGCAGGGCGAGACGTTCGTCATCGAGAACTTCCTCGGCGAGCGCCACCCCCGCAAGGCGACGATCCTGCCCGACGTCAAGGTCCAGGTCAAGGGCCAGGACGTCACCGTGGAGGGCGTCGACCGCCAGACCGTCGCGCAGACGGCAGCCAACATCGAGAAAGCGACGCGCGTCCGGAACCGCGACATCCGCGTGTTCCAGGACGGCATCTACATCACCCACAAGGGGGTCGAGGAATGAGCGATCCGCAGGGCGAGAAGAAGACCCGTCCCGACGAGGAGAAGATGCGCCTCGCCACCGAGGAGGCCAAGGCCAAGGAGGAGGCGCAGCACGTCGCGTCCGAGGCCAAGCAGGCCGACGAGGCCCAGGCGAAGGCAAAGGAAGCCGCCCCCTCGCGCCCCGCCGCCCCGTCCAAGCCGAAGGCGAAGAACGCGGGCGACGACGAGGCCAAGGAGGCCGAAGTGGAGGCGGTCGAGGAGCCGTACCAGCCCAAGGCGAAGCCCGAGCTGGACGACGCCACGAAGGCCGCGCTGCGCGCCCGCGCCGCGAAGAAGGCCAAGACGCCGCTCTTCCGCCGCCACGAGTGGTGGCGCTACAAGGACCTCGGCGGCAAGGACGCCCCCTGGCGCCGCCCCCGCGGCATCCACTCGAAGCAACGCCGGCACTTCAAGTACCGGCCGCCCGTCGTCTCTGTGGGCTACCGTGGCCCCACGGCCGCGCGCGGCCTGCACCCGAGCGGCTTCGAGGAGGTGCTCGTGCACCGCCCCGAGGACCTCGGCCCGGTCGACCCGAAGACGCAGGCGGTCCGCATCGGCGGCACCGTCGGCGGCCGCAAGGCCGAGGCCATCCAGAAGGTGGCCGACGAGCGCGGCATCCGTGTCCTGAACAGGAGGTCCTGAGCATGGCCGATCTTCGCAACCAGAAGCGCCTCGCAGCCGACATCCTGAAGGTCGGCAAGAGCCGGGTCCGCATCGACCCCGACCGCCTTGAGGAGGTCGCCGGCGCCGTGACCCGATCCGACGTCCGCAAGCTCGTCGACGGCGGCGTCATCCGGAAGGTCCAGAAGACGGGCGTCAGCCGCGGTCGTGGCCGCAAGCTGGATGCCCAGAAGGCCAAGGGCCGCCGCGTCGGCCCGGGCAGCCGCAAGGGTGCAAAGAACGCGCGCCGCAACCGCAAGGAGGACTGGATGAACCGCATCCGCGCCCTCAGGCAGTCGCTGCGCGACCTCCGCGAGAAGGGCGCGATCGACCGCCACGCGTACCGCGCGTACTACGTCCGGGCGAAGGGCGGCCAGTTCCGCAGCCGCGCCCACCTGCTCACGCACATGAAGACCGAAGGCGCCCTTTCCGAGGAGGTGGAGCTGTGAGCTCCACCTCCATGACCTCGCTCCGCTCGGCGCGCAAGGCGCCCCCCGGCGCCCCGCGCGAGGAGGTGGAGCTGTGAGCGTCGGACCCCGCACGCGTGTCCCCTTCCGGCGCCGCCGCGAAGGCCGCACGGACTACCGCAGCCGCTTGGCGCTCCTCAAGAGCGGCGAGACCCGCGTGGTCGTGCGCCGCACGAACGGCAACGTCATCGTCCAGTTCGTCGACTGGGCCGAGGAGGGGGACAAGGTCCTCGCCTCGGCCACGGCCCGCGAGCTGGCCAAGATGGGCTGGAGCCACAGCCCCAAGAGCACCCCCGCGGCGTACCTGACCGGCCTCCTGGCCGGCCAGCGCGCCGCCCAGCAGGGCATCGCCGACGCCGTGCTGGACATCGGCCGCCACGCGCCCGTGCGCGGCAGCAAGGTCTTCGCCGCCCTCAAGGGCGTGCTGGACGCAGGCGTGGACGTCCCCCACGGCGATGAAGAGAGGATCTTCCCCGCCGAGGAGCGCGTCACCGGCTCGTTCCTGGACCAGAAGAAGGACTTCGATGCCGTCCGGGCCAAGATCGGCGTGGCACCAGCGGCTAAGTCGATCGACGAGGAAGAGTGAACATGAGCCCTGAACAGAGCAGACCCGCACCCCCGCCCGGCGGCGGACGCGGCGGACCCCGCGGTCCGGGTGGACCCCGGGGCCCCGGCGGCCCCAGGGGCCCCGGCGGCCCGCGCGGCGGTCCCGGCGGACGTGGCCCGGGCGGTCCTGGACGCGGTGGACCCGGCCGTGGCGGCCCCGGTGGCCGCGGCGGCGAGCGCCGCCGCTTCGAGCGCCCCGCCCCGCCTCCGTGGGAGCCCAAGACGCGCCTTGGCCGCATGGTCAAGGCGGGGCAGATCACGAGCATGGGCGCCGCCCTGGCGACCGGCCTCCCCCTGCGGGAGCCCGAAATCGTCGATGCGCTCCTGCCGGAGATGGACGACGAGGTGCTGAACATCAACATGGTCCAGCGCATGACCGACTCCGGTCGCCGCGTCCGCTTCAGCATCACGGCGGTCACCGGCAACAAGGACGGCTTCGTGGGCCTCGGGATGGCGAAGGGCAAGGAGGTCGGTCCGACCATCCGCCGCGCCATCGACCGCGCCAAGATCAACATGATCGAGGTCAAGCGCGGCGCCGGCTCCTGGCAGTCCGCCGACGGCGCACCCGCGTACTCGGTGCCCTTCAGGGCCAGCGGCAAGTGTGCCTCCACGGAGGTCACGATCCGGCCGGCCCCCCAGGGCACGGGCCTCGTAGGCGGCAAGGTCGCCCGCAGCGTGCTCGGCCTTGCCGGCGTGCAGGACGCGTGGGTCTTCGCCCGCGGCCAGACCCGCACGACGACGAACTACGCCAAGGCGCTGTTCGACGCCCTGCAGAAGCTCAACACGGTCCGCCTGACGCCGCGGCAGCTCGAGCGCACGCCCATCCAGAGCGGCCCCCTCACCCTGCAGAAGGCCGTCGAGCAGGAAGCCGAAGCGGAGGGTGAGGCCTGATGGCGTACACCGTCATCCGCCTGCGCGGGGTCCACAACATCAACCCCAAGATCAAGGACACCTTGAAATACCTCCGCCTCAACCGCGTCAATCACGCGGTCGTGCTGCCCGTCGACGACACGACGAAGGGGATGCTCCAGGTCGCCAAGGACTACGTGACCTGGGGCGAGACGGACGCCGGGACGCTCGCCGAGGTCCTCCGGGCCCGCGGCCGCCTCACCGGCGGACGCCCCCTCACGGACGAGCACGTCAAGGCGAAGACCGACTATGCCACCGTCACCGACCTGGCCAAGGCCATCGTCGAGGGCAAGGCGTCCCTCAAGGACGTGCCGGAGGCCAAGCCGATCCTGCGCCTGCACCCGGCCCGCAAGGGTCTGGAGGGCATCAAGCGCTCCGTGCGGGCCGGCGGCGCGCTCGGGTACCGCGGTGAGGGCATCAACGACCTGCTCAGGAGGATGGCTTAGTTGGCGAAAGGTGGCAAGGCCAAGAAGATGCGCGGCAGCATGACGCATGGCCGCGGCAAGAAGGCGGGCCGCGGTGCCGGCCTGAAGGGCGGCCGCGGCCGCGCCGGCGCCAACAAGCACCGCTTCCTGCAACTCCAGGTCCTCGGTGGCAAGCACGCCCATCTCGCGGCACGGCCGTGGGGACGCGTCGGATTCACCTCCAAGAGCCGGACGCCCCCGGATGTCGCCATCAACGTCGGCGAGCTGGCACGCCGCTTCCCCGACCAGAAGGAGATCGACCTCGGCGCCGCGGGCTTCACGAAGCTCCTCGGCTCCGGCCCGATCGAGACCCCTGTCACGGTCCGGGTCCAGAAGGCGAGCGCCACCGCGGCCGCCAAGGTCCAGGCCGCCGGTGGCCAGGTCGTCACGGAATAGCTCCTTCCCCTCCTCCCCTCCTCCGCCCTCCTCATCCCGCCCCCCTTCTCCTTCTCCCGTGGTCGGATCTCCGGCCGATCCGCTCTCCCCGGCCCCCTCGGTCTTCGATCGGGAGCGCTTAAGAGAGTCCCCTGAATCGACGCCTCGTCTCCCTGGTGAACCGGCATGGCCGAAACCCGCAGCCGTCTCTACGCACTCAAGCCTCTCATCGAGCGATGGCCCGCCGTGCGGAAGCCGGAGGGCCACGTGACCTTCAAGACGAAGATGCTGTGGACGACGGCATGCCTTCTCCTGTACTTCGTCCTGGCCAACATCCCTCTCTTCGGTGTCAGCGCGGATCAGCTCGACCTGTTCCAGAACTTCCGCGCCATCCTGGCCGGGGCGTCGGGCACCGTCATGCACCTGGGCATCGGCCCCATCGTGACGGGCAGCATCGTGATGCAGCTCTTCACGGGTGCCAAGATCATCAACCTGGACCTCACGAAGTCCGAGGACAAGTCGATCTACCAGGGCGCCCAGAAGATCCTGGTCCTGCTGTTCATCTTCATCGAGTCCATCCCCCAGGTCTTCGGTTTCCTGGAGCCCGACACCCGCTTCATCGACTGGTTCGCCGGCACGGGCATGCCCGGCTCGGCGTACGGCTGGGCCGCCTCGATCATCATCCTGCAGCTCGCTCTCGGCGCCATCGTCGTGTTCCTCATGGACGAGCTGATCAGCAAGTGGGGGATCGGCAGCGGCATCTCGCTCTTCATCGCGGCCGGCGTGAGCCAAGCCCTCTTCCAGGGCACCCTCAACTGGCAGCCGGTGCGCGGGATCGAGGACTACAATCCCATCACGAACCCACCGTCGGGGACGATCCCGATGGTGCTCTACGTCTTCAGCCAGCGGTCCCTGGAGTCCTTGGTCCACGGGGAAGGGTTCGAGCAGCTCTTCATCGGCGACCCCCGGTTCTTCCCGAACCCGATCATCGCGTTCCTCGGCACGATCGCGGTGTTCGCCTTCGTGGTGTATGCGGAGTCGAGCCGCGTGGAGCTGCCCCTGGCCCACGGCAAGGTCCGCGGCGCCCGCGGCCGCTACCCGCTGCGGCTGATCTATGCCAGCAACATCCCGGTCATCCTCATGGCCGCCCTGCTGGCGAACGTGAACATCTTCAGTCTTCTGTTATGGCAGCATCCGTTCTTCAGCGACATCCCCGTGATCGGCCAGGCCTGGTGGATCGGCGCCTACGACCAGACCGGCGACAGCCTCACCCCCACCATGGGCGGGGCGTGGTACCTCTCCACGTTCGGGGGGCTCTCGGACTGGTTGCTGCCCATCTTCGACCCGGCCCGCTACGGTGCGTTCGCGCAGGGGCATGCGCCCTGGCAGATCCTCATCAAGATCGTGGTCTACCTGACCCTGTTCATCGGCGGCTCCATCATGTTCGCCAAATTCTGGGTCGAGACCACGAACATGGGCCCCGAGTCCGTCGCGAAGCAGATCGAGAAATCGGGCATGCAGATCCCTGGCTTCCGGCGTGATCCCCGGGTCCTCCAGAAGGTCCTGGCGCGCTACATCCCGACGTTGACCGTCATCGGCGGCGCCACGGTCGGG
>Ga0299906_10001625_pt1 | contig 19135 bp, 14 predicted proteins | sample RVTome_14_FD_200259 | JGI IMG/M metagenome (GOLD analysis project Ga0299906, IMG submission 200259) | Soil microbial communities from uranium-contaminated site in the Upper Colorado River Basin, Wyoming, United States - RVT145D125 (version 2) ...
GAGTCTGGAATGCCGTTGCGTTCGGCCATCAGCGCGTCCCCGGAGCGTTGCGCGGCAGCGTCTCGGGCAGGTCCGCGACCACGTACAGGAGCGCGGCCATCGCCGCCGCGCCGAGCTGGAGCTCGCGCGGGTGGACGGCTTCGAGCACGTCGCGCTCGGAGTGGTGGAAGTCGAAGTAGCGCTGGCCGTCGGGCAGGTAGCCGACCTGCGGCACGCCGCTCGTGCGCATGGGGGAGATGTCGACCCCGCCGCCGCCGGGGAACACGTCGGCGATGCCGATCGGCTTCAACAACGCCGCGACCTCGCGCAGCACCGCCATGGCCTCGGGCCCGGCGTCGCTGGTGAAGCCACGCGGAGAGAAGCCGCCGCGGTCGGACTCCAGGGCCAGCACGTGCCGGTCCATCTGCTCCAGATGGGCGGCGTGATAGGCGAGGCCGCCGCGCAGGCCGTTCTCCTCGTTCATGAACATCACCGCGCGGATCGTGCGCCGCGGTTTCAAGCCGGCCGCGCGGATCAAGCGCAGGGCCTCGAGCGCCTGCACGCAGCCGGCGCCGTCGTCGTGGGCACCCTGGCCGACGTCCCAGGCGTCGAGGTGGGCGCCCACGACGACGATCTCCTCGGGCAGCGAGCGGCCGACGAGCTCGCCCACGACGTTGTGCGAGCGCGCGGGCTCGAGCCAGCGGCAGTCGAGCGCGAGCCGCACGCGCACGCGCTCGCCCGCCGCGAGCAGGGCCGCGAGGCGCTCGGCCCCGCGCGTGCTGACCGCGGCGGCGGGCACGCGCGGCACGCCCTCCTCGTAGTGCAGCGCCCCGGTGTGCGGCACGTCGTCCAGGCGCGTCGTCATCGAGCGCACCAGCGCGCCGAGCGCGCCGGCGCGCGCGGCCCGCACCGCTCCCTGCGAGCGCTGGACCACCGCGCCGCCGTAGGCTGCGAAGGTGTCCACGAGACCGCGCTGCATGGGCTGGTTGAAGAGCACGAGCTTTCCGCGCGCCGCCTCGCCGAGCTCGTCGAGCTCGCGGAAGCTCTCGACGGCGACGACCTCGGCCTCGATGCCGCCGTCCTCGGTCGCGATGCTCCCGCCGAGCGCGAGGATCGGCAGGCGCTCGCCCTCGGCCTCGGGCGGCGCGAGCACGACGAGCTCCTCGACCTCCCCGCGCTCCCAGTGCGGCACCGTGCACTCCTCGAGGCGCACGTTCTCGAGGCCGGCCTCCAGCATCGCGCCGCGCGCCCATTCGATCGCCCGGTCGGCGCCCGGCGAGCCGGCGAGCCGGTGGGGCGCGATGCGGGTGAGCTCGGCGAGGAGCTCCCACGCCTGGCCGCGCTCGAGCGCCTCGGCGAGGATCCGCTCGGCGGCGGGCGCGGGCGCGGGCGCGGGCGCGGGGGTGGACTGGGGAAAGGCGGGGGCGAGGGTCGCGAGGAGGGCCAGGGGGACGTTCATGCCGACCATCGGAAGCGCTGGCCCCCGGGCGCGCAACCGCGCCGCCGCGCTCTTCACGCCGAAACTCGAGAGGCCCGGCGCACGCCGGGCCTCCGCATGCTCCGCGTCGCGCGGCCTACTCGCCGTCTTCCCCTTCGCCGTCCTCAGGCAAGTAGCGCTCCTGGTTCGCCTCCCACCAGCGCAGCCAGTCGCGGGCGTAGCGGCCGGGGTCCTCGCCGGTCAGCCGCTGCAGGGAGCCCTGCACGGTCGCGCGCTCGGTCACGTAGCTGACCTCCTTCACGCTCGAGACGCCGGTCTCGGTGACCTGCCCCTCGATGAGCACGTTGACCTGCGGATCGGCGACCGCCTGGAACTGCGCCACCTCGACGTCGAAGTCCTGGATGTAGGCGAACTGCCGGCCGACGAAGATGTACGAGTGCGGCACCGCGTGCCCGGCCGAGCCCTGCAGGCTCGCGAGGTGCGAGACGAGCGCGGGCACGGCCGCGGGGTAGCCCATGTGTCCCAGGGCTTCGGCCGCCTGCACGCGGACGCGCTGCGAGCTCGAGTCGAGCGCCTTGACGACCGGCAGGACGAGGGACGGCTCGCCCACGTCGTGCAGCGCCCGGGCGGCGCCCACGCGCACGCTCTCGGAGGCATCGAGCACGGCGCGGTGCAGGAGCGGCCTGACCTCCTCGCCCGGGAACAGCCGGCGCAGCGCCAGCGTCGCGAAGCTGCGCCGGTTCACCGAGCTGTCGAAGAGCTCGCGCGCGAGCTCGCGCTGCAGGCCTTCGCGGTCGCGCACGCGCCCGAGCTGCACGAGGGCCATCTCGCGCAGCGACGGCGTGCCCTTGGCGCCGAAGCGCAGGAGCTCGTCGCAGCCCGCGGGGACCTGCGCGTCGGGCTCGACGCCCGGCACGGCGAAGCGGTGGGCGCTCGCCGTCGCGGCCTCGCGCGCCGCCGGGTCGTCGGGATCGATCGCGAGCGCCGCGTCGAGCTCTGCGAGGCCCTCGAGCAGGAGGCCCTCGTCGAGCATCCACGCGCCGAGTCGCGCGCGCGCGCCGGCGTCGCGCTTGTCGACGGCCCTGCCGCGCTCGCGAACCTCCTTCATGAGGTCGGCCTCGAGCACGACGCGCTCGACGGCGGCGGCCGGGATCGGGGCCCACTCGCTCTGCTTCTTGTACTCCCAGTCCCCGGGGCTGCCGGTCGCCGAGCGGCGCGCGATGGCGCGCACGGTCTGCCCGCCGGCGAGGTGCAGGATGCGCTTGCGCGGCTGCGCCTCGGAATCGGGCTCCGCGCCCTCCTGCTGGAGCGCGGCGGCGGGGCTCGCCCTTATTACAGAGGGCACAGAGGGCGCGGGGGCTGCGGCGGCGAGGCTCGCGCCGAGGACCAGGCCGATCATGATCGGCCACCGGCGGCCTTCGAACGTTCGTTTCGACATGCGCATGGACTCCTCTCCCCGGGAGTGGGGAATCGGGAACGGCGTACGACCGTGGGCTCCCACGCGAGTCGGCGGGATGGGAACGGGAACCCGCTGCTTTCCTGGCGACGGCTCTTCAGCCTAACCGGCCCGAGGCCCTTGAGCGCGGCTCCTCGGAAGCCGCACGATCCATGCCACGGCGTACCCGCGAAGCGGGTCCGCAAGGACCTTTACCGAGCGCCCGCGAGGTGCGAGAGCGGCCCGTCCCCGCCCGTCCAGCGCAGCGGCACGCCGCGCCGGCGCAGCTCGGCCGCGATGGGCGGCGGCCCGCGCGCGATCGGCGAGCTCACCCACACCTCGGCCGGCCGCGCGGCGTCGAGCAGGGCCGCGAGGTGGGGCGTCTGCGAGCCGTGGTGCGGGGCGAGGAGCACCCGCGCCGGCCCGCGCAGCGCGCCGTCCGCCAGCTGGTCGACCAGGCCCGGCCCTTCGGCGTCGCCGCACAGGACGAACACCTCGCCGGCGAGCTCGACGCGCAGGTTGCACGAGCCCTCGTTGCCCTCGCCGCGGGCCGCGCGCGAGAGCTCGAGCCCGAGCGGGCTCTGCGCCCCGGCGCGCCCGGAGAGCGCGATCCGGCCCTCCGCGAGGTCCACGCGCAGCTCGGCGTGCGCCGCGCGCACGGCCAGCCGTGCGCTTTGCGCACCGGCCCAGAGCCGCACCGGCCAGCGCTCGGTGAGCCAGTCGAGGGCCGAGGCGTGGTCGCGGTGCCCGTGCGAGACGACGACGTCGAGCCGGCGCACTTCCCACGCGCGAAGCAGCGGCGCGATGGCGTCCTGGGCGAGGCCCGGCCGGTCGCGCGAGCCGGCGTCGAAGACCCAGCACGGCTCGCCCGGCGCGCGCAGCAGGCACGCCGTGCCGTGTCCCACGTCGAGGACATGGAGCTCGAGGCCGCGCGGGTCGGGCGCCCAGGGCACGAGGACCACGCCGCCCGCCAGCGCCGCGGCGCGCGCAGCGCGCCGGCGACCGCGCGCGCCGGGGCTCGCGAGCGCGGCGAGGGCAAGGCCGGCCGCCGCGCCGACCAGGAGCGCGGGCCGCGCCGGCAGCGTGAGCGGCGTCCCCGGCGAGCGATCCAGCCACTCGAGCCCGCCGACGAGCGCGCGCGCGGCGAGGAGCGGCGCGTCGACCGGGATCAGGACCGGCGCCAGCATCCAGCCCCACGCCGCGATCAGGAACGCGGCGACCCCCGCCAGGGCGAGCGGCGCGGCGCAGATCCCCGTGGGCGAGAGCTCGCCGAAGGTCGCCCAGACGATCGGCAGCGTCCCGAGCACCGCGGCGAGCGAGGCGGCCCAGGCGCCGACGCACGCATCGGCGAGGCGCTGCGCCGGGACGCGCCAGTAGGGCGAGCGCGGGTGGCCGCTCGGCCCGAACGGTGCGATGCAGAGGCCCCCCGGCAGGCACGCGCGCAGCGCGCGCTCGGCGCCGCGGTAGCCGACGATCAGCGCGAGCGCCGCGGCGTAGGAGAGCTGCACGTCGAGCTCGAAGGGCGCGCGTGGATCGGCCGCGCACTCGAGCGCGAGCGCGAAGGCCCAGAGGCTCAGGGAGTCGACGCGCCTTCCGGCGTGCGCCCCGCGCGGGCCGCACGCACGTCCGCGCGTGCTCCCGGGCGCCGGCGCCGGCGCGAGCGGCGCGAGGCACGCGAGCGCCGCCGCGAGCGCGGCGCGCTTCACGGGCGGCGCGGCGCCGGCGAGCGGGATCAGGGCGAGCATCGCGAGCGCGCGGCTCGCGGAGCGCGCGACGCCCCAACCCCTGCCGCGCTTCCAGCGCCCGGGCACGAGCACCGCGAGCGAGCGGCCGAGCGGCCCGATCAGGCCGGCGCCGAGCAGCCCGACGTGCAGCCCGCTCAGCGCGAGGAAGTGGCGCGCGCCGGTCCGCGTGAAGGTCTGCGCGGTCTCGTAGGAGACCGCGCTGCGATCGCCGAAGACGAACGCGCGCGCGAGGCCGCGGGCCCGCTCGTCGGGGATGGCGTCGAGGCGCGCGAGGCCCCACGCGCGCGCGCGCTCGAGCGTCCGCGCCGGCTCGCGCGGCAGAGCCGCCGGGCGCACGCGGCAGAGCGCGTCGAGCGCGACGTCGATCCGCGCCGGGGCCGGAGCGGCGCCCGGGGCCCGCGCCCGCGGGACGACCTCGGCGGCGAGCACGACCACGCCGTCGCCGTCGCGCAGCCCACCCGCCGGGATGCTCAGCTCGGCCGCGTGGCCCGTGATCCGACCGCGGGCCCATTCGCCCGTGCGGCGCGCCTCGCGCCAGACGCCCGCCGCGGGCGGCTCCAAGCCGGCCGGGCCAGTCGCACCGCTCGCCCCGTCCGCGCCGGGCGCCCCGAGCGCGTGCGCGCGCGCCGCCGCGAGCGCGGCGACGAGGATCACCGCCCACGGCGCGAGCGAGGGTGCGAACGCCCGGAGCCAGCGCTGCCCGAACGCTGCCAGTCCCAAGGCCGCGACCCCGCACGCCACGAGCGCCGGCCCGCCCACCCCGCCTCCCAGAGAGCCCGAGACGAGCGCCGCGGAGACGACGACGAGGGGGCGTGGCGTTCGCGGCCGGGCGCCGTCCGCGCGCGCGGCGCGAGCTCGGGGGCCGGGCGTTCGCACGCTCGCGAGGACTCGCGCGCGCGGCCGCGGTTTCGACTTTCCTAGAATCTGCGGCGCCATGGTGCCCTCAGAGCCCAGCGCGCGGCGCGCCGCCGCGCTCCACGCCGCCTTCCCGGGCACCTTCGACCCGGTCACCCTGGGGCACCTCGACATCCTCGAGCGCGCGCGGCGCCTCTTCGAGCGCATCACCGTCATGGTCGCGAGCCACCACGACAAGCAGCAGCTCTTCCCGCTCGCGGAGCGCGTCGAGCTCCTCGAGCGCGTGACGCGCGGCATGGACGACGTGCGCGTCGTGGCGCTCGAGGGCCTGCTCGTCCAGGGCTGCCTCGATCACGGGGCGGGCGCGATCGTGCGCGGCATCCGCAGCGCCGGCGACCTCGAGTACGAGCGCCAGATGGCGCTCACCAACCGCGCGCTCGCGCCCGAGGTGGAGACCGTCTTCCTCGTCCCCGCGGCCGAGCACGTCCACGTCTCGAGCACGCTCGTGCGCCAGATCGCGCGCATGGGCGGCGACTGCTCGCGCTTCGTCCCCGCCGCCGTCGAGGAGCGCTTGCGCGAGCGCTTCCCGCGCTGAACCCGGAATCACCCATGAGCGAACGCCAGCCCGTCTCCACCCCCGCCGCTCCCGCCGCGATCGGTCCCTACAGCCAGGCGATCCGCGCGGCGGGCTTCGTGCACTGCTCGGGCCAGGTCGCGCTGGACCCCGAGACGGGCGCGCTCGCCGCGGACGACGTCGCCGGGCAGACGGAGCGCGTCTTGCACAACTTGCAAGGGGTCCTCGAGGCCGCCGGCTCGAGCCTCGCGCGCGTCGTCAAGTGCAACGTGTACCTCGCGAGCATGGACGACTTCCAGGCGATGAACGCGGTGTACGCGCGCTTCTTCGAGGGCGCGGCACCGCCCGCGCGCGCGACCGTCGAGGTCTCGCGGCTGCCCAAGGACGCGCGCGTCGAGATCGACTGCGTGGCGCTCTGCGACTGAGCGCGGCGCGTCGGCGCGCCGGCGCGTCGTACGGGAGGGCCGGCCGCCCGAGTGCGCACTGTGGCGCATTCCGGCCCGGCGGCACGCATCCCACCATCGGAGCAACGGAGGTGTCGAGATGACGGTAGAAAGACTCTGCAGCCGTGAGGTCGACCTGGCGGACCCGGACGAGAGCGCGCAGGCGGCCGCCCAGCGCATGGCCACGCGCAACGTGGGGACGCTGGTCGTCGTCGACTCCGATCGCCGGCCGATCGGCATCCTGACCGACCGCGACCTGGCGCTCACCGTGGTCGCGATGGGCCGCGACGCGCGCAAGGTACACGTGCGCGAGGTCATGACGCGCGGCGTCGCGACGGTCACCGAGACGACCCCGATCGAGATGGCGCTCGAGCTCATGCGACGGCGCGGCGTGCGACGCCTGCCCGTCGTCGGCGAGGACAAGGCGCTCGTCGGCATCCTGAGCGTCGACGACGTCCTCTCGCTCCTGATCGACGAGTTCCGCTCGATGCGCGGCATCCTCGACCGCTCCTCGCCGCAGGCGGCCGGCGTCGACTGAGCGCCAGGGCTCCTCGAGCCCGGCGCTCACGGCGGTTCCCGGACCGGCGTCCACTCGTCCCACTCGGCGTGCAGCATGTGCTGCTCGGCGGGGTAGCGCCTTGTGGTGGAAACGGCGCTCCAGCCGGCTGACGATGCAGCGCGCGAGGTGGATGCCCGTGGTCGTCACGACGATCCGCTCGCCGGACTCCTCGACGTCCATCAGGCGCTCGAGCGGGTGCTCGGCGTTCTCCGCGCGCTCGGCGTAGCGGCGGCTCCTCTCCCGACATCCGAGCACGCCGGGAGCGCGGCGCGATGTGGGGCGAAGGGCGCAGGCGCGCGGCGCGGAGTCCGCACCCACGCGCGGCGCGCCGCGTCAGCGGCCCGGCTGCCAGGCCGCCTGTTCCTCTTCGCTCTTCGGGCCGATCGTCCCCTTCACGGCTTCGAGCAGCGCCGCCGGGTCGTAGAGCCGCCCGGCCTTCACGACGTGCCGCACGTGGCGCGTCGCGCGCATGTCCGCGAAGGGGTCGCCCGCGACGACGACGAGGTCGGCGAGCTTGCCGGCCTCGATCGAGCCGAGGAGGTCGCCGGCGCCGAGCGCGCGCGCGGCGTTGATCGTCGCGGCCTTCAGCACGGACGCGGCCGGCAGGCCGGCGAGCCGCAGGCAGTGCAGCTCGCGGTGCACGCAGAAGCCCGAGAGGTAGTCGCCCCAGCTCGGATGGTCGGTCCCGAGCGTGATCAGGTGCGCTCCGCCGGCATCGTGGAAGGCGCGCAGCAGCGGGCGCTTGATCCAGTAGATCGTCTCGAACTGCTCGATCGGACGCCGCGCTGGCCGCTCTTCGAGGATCGCGCGCATGTAGGGCGTGAAGAAGGCGCGCTCGTCGGCGAAGGGCGTGTAGACCTCGGGGTCTTGCTTGCCGAAGTAGCCGTAGGCCGTGAGCGTCGCGTCGAAGTACACGCCGCCTTCGATGTAGCGCCGGGCGATGTCCGCGAACTCGGGCGTGCCGGGCTCGAAGTGGACGAGCGCGTCGTACGCCGGCCGGTCGGGCGGCAGCGCGTCGCCGCCGAGGAAGTGCTCGACGCGGTCGATGCCCATCGCGATCGCGTCCTTGGGGTTGACCGAGCCGCGGAAGCCCGATTCGAGGTGGCCGGTCACGGTCAGGCCGTGCAGGTGTGCGCGCTCGATCAGGGCGCGCAGCTGCTCGGGCCCGATGCCCTTGGCCTTGAAGCCGCGCACGCCGCGCTCGGCCCAGTGGTCGACCTCGGCGCGGATCTCGTCGGGCGTCGTCCGGCGGTTCCAGCCGCGGCGCGCGGTGCCGAAGTAGGGGCCCGAGTTGAAGACGCGCGGGCCCGGGCGCTCGCCGCGGTCGATCGCCATGCGCAGCTCGCGCATCGCCTCGGGGTCCTGCTCGCCCGCCGGGAAGGTCGAGGTCACGCCGTTGGCGAGGAAGATCGCGGGGTACGCGGCGCGCTCGTCGACGCGCCCCAGGCCGAAGAGGTCGACGCCGTAGTGGGCGTGCAGGTCGAAGAAGCCCGGGAGGATCGTGTCGCTCTCGTCGAGCTCGAGCACCTCGGCGCCCTCGCTGGCGGTTTCCTCGATTCCGCCGATCGCGAGGAACTTCCCGCCGCGCACGAGGATGCCGGGGTTCGCGACCGGCGCGTCGTCGACGCCGTCGAAGAGCCGCCCGCCGCGCACGAGCAGCGTGTCCTCTTGGGCCGCGAGTGCCGTGTGTCCGACGAGCGCGAGAGCGAGTGCGAAACGGGGGATCACACGCATGCCGGCGGAGTGTAGCCGAGTGCCAGACTCTCCGCCCTTTCCTCGGCTCCGAGCCCTCCATGAGCCTCGCCTGCGGCATCGTCCGTCGGCAAGACCACCCTCGACACCGCGATCACCGCCGCCCACGCGGAGAGCGGCAGCTACCCGTACAGCATCCCGCGGCTCTCGCGGACCGAGCCGCCGGGAGTCGAGGCCAGACGTTACTCTGTGCGCCTCCGATCCCGTGCACCCCTTCCTCGAGGAGAACCATGCCCATCGACGTCGGCACCGCAGCACCCGATTTCACGCTCAAGACCCAGGACGAGAGCGCCTGGAAGCTCTCGGCGCACCGCGGACGCAACGTGGTCCTGATGTGGTACCCGCTCGACTGGAGTCCGACATGCACGGCCGAGAACTGCCGCATCAGCCAGGAGCCCATCCTGGAGAGGCCGGACACGGTCGTCGTCGGGATCAGCCGCGACTCCACCTGGTCGCACAAGGCCTGGAAGGAGTCCAAGGGCATCAAGCACGACCTCCTGGCCGATCCGATGCTGGAGGTCACCCGGAAGTACGGTCTCGAGCACCCGGCGGTGCCGTTCATCAGCCACCGGGCCACGGTGATCGTCGACAAGCAGGGCAAGATCGCCTTCTGCCAGGTCCAGGAGAAGACGCCCGAGGCCCGCGACTGGACCGCGGTCCAGAGTGCGCTGGCCCGGCTCGCCTGATGCCCTCCGCTCGACCCGCAATTAGAAGACTCATCCAGTGAAAGCCCCGCACCATGCTCCGCTCTTCGACCCTCGGCCTCCCGTTCCTCGCGACCGCCGCGCTGACCCTGCCGACCGCGGCCCAGGGCCACTGGACCCAGCAGGGCCACCTGGAAGCTGGCGACGCCGCGGCGGGCGACGGCTTCGGTCCCGTCGCGCTCCAGGGCGACACGCTCGTGGTGGGCGCGGTCCACGGAGACGGCGCTGCGAGTGACTCCGGCTCGGCCTACGTGTTCGTCCGTGGCGGGCGCGTGTGGACCCAGCAGCAGGAGCTGCTCGCGAGCGCCGGCGCCGCCGGCGACGCGTTCGGTGGACGCGTGGCGATCTGGGGCGACAGCGCCGTCGTGGGCGCCGCCGAGGACGACCACGGCGGCGGGGTCGACGCGGGCTCGGTGTACGTCTTCACGCGCACCGGAACGGTCTGGACCCAGCAACAGAGGCTCTTCGCAGGCGACGCATCTGCGGGCGACTTCTTCGGGAGCGCTGTCGCCATCTTCGGAGACACGGTCGTGGTCGGGGCCGTTGGGGACGATCACATGGCCGGCGTGGACGCCGGCTCGGCGTACGTCTTCACGCGCGTGGGAACGGCCTGGACGGAGCAGACACCCAAGCTCGTCGCGAGCGACGCCGCGGGTGGTGACGACTTCGGCTCGTCCGTGGCGCTCGACGGGACCAGCGCGGTCGTCGGCGCGCCCTTGAACCACCATCCCGGCACCCTCGACCGCGGGGCGGCCTACGTGTTCGACGCGGCAAGCGGTGCGCAGCTCGCCAAGCTGACCGCGAGCGACGCCCGGGACGGGGACTACTTCGGCTGGCCGGTCGCCATCTCCGGGGGCACCGTGGTCGTGGGCGCTCCGGAGAAGAACCACCTCGGCCTCGCCGACTCGGGGTCCGCGTACGTCTTCGTCGGGGCCGGCGCTAGCTGGACCGAGCAGGCGCAGCTGGTGGCGAGCGACGCGGCGGAGCTCGACGGCTTCGGAGAGTTCGTCGCGTGCTGGGGGGATACGGCAGCCGTGAGCTCCAAGTCCGGCGCGCGCGCGGGCGCGGTCTACGTCTACTCTCGCAGCGGGACGACCTGGACGCAGTGCCAGAAACTCACGAGCTGCCTGCCGAGCGCCGACGACGAGCTCGTGTTCGTCTCCATGTGGGACGACACGCTGGCCGCCGGCGCGATCTCGGACGACACGACCGCCGGCGTCGACGCGGGTTCGGTGCACGTGTTCGGGACGACGCTGGGTGAGCCGCACTGCACGGCGACGCCCAACTCCTCGGGATGCCCCGCGTCGGTCACCGCCCTGGGCCAGGCGAGCGTGTCGGCGAACGACCTGACGCTGCTCGCCACTCCGGTCCCGGATCAGCCTTTCATCTTCTTCTTCGGGCCCAACCGCATCCAGGTACCGTTCGGCAACGGCTTCCTGTGCGCAGGCGGCGGGCTCACCCGCATCCTGCCGCCGGGCGCCGCCCTGGGCGGCGTCGCACTGCGACCGGTCGACCTGCCGGGCGTCAGGCTCGTACCCGGCGCGCACAGCTTCCAGTGCTGGTTCCGCGACCCTGCAGGCGGCGGTTCGGCCCTCAACACCTCCGATGCGGTCGAGGTCGTCTTCGTCCCGTGAAACCTCCGCGCCGAAAGACGTAGCTGGGCTTTCGGGTCGACTGGAAACCCGATCGCGGTCCGGCTCTCGTTGGCCGTCGCGGGGCGGCAGCGCAGGCGGCAGTCGCTCGAGCTGACGCCGCTCGGCGCGAAGAGGTCGACGCCGTAGTGGGCGTGCAGTTCGACCAGGCCCGGCAGGATCGTATCGCCGCCCTCGAGCTCGAGGACCTCCGCGCCCGCGCTCTCCGCTTCTCCGATCCCGCCGATCGCGACGAGCTTGTCGCCGCGCACGAGGATCGCGGCGGCCGGCGAGTGCGCGAGGAGCGCGAGGGCTGCGAGAGCGAGGGCGAAACGGGGGATCTCACGCATGCGGCGGAGTGTAGCCGAGTGCTAGACTCTCCGCCCTTTCCTCGGAATCCGCCCCCTCCATGAGCCTCTCCTGCGGCATCGTCGGTCTGCCCAACGTCGGCAAGACCACCCTCTACAACGCGATCACCGCCGCCCACGCGGAGAGCGGCAACTACCCGTACAGCACCAAGGAGCCGAACGTCGCCTCGATCGAGGTCCCCGACGCGAACCTCGCGAAGATCGCCGGCTACATCGAGACGCAGAAGCTCGTCCCCGCGGCCGTCACCATCGTCGACATCGCCGGCCTCGCCGAGGGCGCCTCGCGCGGCGAGGGCATGGGCAACCGGTTCCTGGCGCACATCCGCGAGACCGACGCGATCCTGCACGTCGTGCAGTGCTTCGAGGGCGTCGTGCGCGATACGCCCGTCGACCCGGCGAAGGACATGGAGGTGCTCGAGCTCGAGCTGGCCCTCGCCGACCACGACACCGTCCTGCGCGGCGTCGAGCGCGTCTCCAAGAAGGCGCGCAGCGGCGACAAGGACTCGATCTTCCAGAAGACCGTGTTCGAGCGCGCGAAGGAGGCGCTCGAGGCCGGCACCCAGGTGCGCACGCTCGAGTGGAAGCCGAAGGAGCTCGAAGCCCTGCGCGAGCTGTGCCTCCTGACGATGAAGCCCGTGCTGTACGTCGCCAACGTCGCCGACGACGACCTCGCCGGCGAGGGCCCCCGCGCGCGCGCCGTCGCGGCCCACGCCGAGGCGAGCGGCAGCCAGTGGCTCGCCCTCTGCGGCGACCTCGAGTGCGAGCTGCGGCGCCTCGAGGGCGAGGACCGCGACGTCTTCATGGCCGAGTACGGCGTGAAGGAGCTCGGCGTCTCGCGCTTGATCCACGCGGCCTACACGCTGCTCGGCCTGCAGACCTTCTACACCGCCGGCGAAAAGGAAGTCCGCGCCTGGACGATCCGCGCCGGCGACACGGCCCCCGTCGCCGCCGGCAAGATCCACACCGACTTCCTGAAGGGCTTCATCCGCCTCGAGACGTACTCGGTCGCCGACCTCGTGCGCCACGAGAGCGAGCACGCGATCCGCGCCGCGGGGAAGATGCGCACGGAGGGGCGCGAGTACGTGATGCAGGAAGAGGACGTGTGCCACTTCCTGGTGAGCAAGTAGGGGGCGGGGGTACGGAACCGCGTCGGCCGGGTCCGGTGTCCCCGTGCAGCCGACCCGCGACCGTCCGCGACGAAGGGGCGTGAATCCCTGCGCGCCGGTGAGTAGTCTCGGCGAACCTTGGCGGCGAGAGACCTCGATCGAGACGCGCTCGTCCGGAGCCTGCGCGGGTCAGGGGCGCGCTTCGCTCTGCTCCACGGCAGTCGGGCCTCGGGGAGGGCGCGCGAGGGATCGGACATCGACGTGGCCGCGCACTTCGGTGGCCGCGATCCCGCTGCCTGGGAGATCGACGTGCCGCCGCGCGTCGACCTCTCCGTCCTGGACTCCGCTCCGCTGGAGCTCGCCGGACGCGTGGCGCTCCACGGCGAGCTCCTCTTCGACGACGACCCGCCTCTGCGGGTCGGCTGGCAAGCTCGCACGCGCCTGATGTACCTCGACGAGGAGCTCCGGCAGCGGGCGCTGGACCGGGACTCCCTGGAAGGCCGGCGCCGTGGTCGATGAGCGCCGCGTCCGCTTGCTCCTGCAGCGGATCAGCGAGGACTTGAGCTGAAGTACTACCTGCTGACGGCGATCGAGGGCTGCCTCGGTGTGGCCCAGCACCTCTGCGCTTCCGAGGGCTGGGGCCCCCCCTCCGACAATGCGGACGCCATGCGTTTTCTCGCTGTTCATCGGGTCCTCACCGAGGAGCAGGCCGCCGCGCTGTCCAGCGCCGTCCGTTTTCTGGAACCTCCTCGTCCACGAGTATGCGCAGATCGACGACGACCGCGTGGCGGGATACCTCGATCGGCTGGGAGACCTCGAAGCGTTCGTGGCATCGGTCGCCGGCTGGATCGAGCGAGAGGGCCAGCAGGGTGGGGCGTGAGCCGCGGCTCGCGCCGACGATCCGCTTGACGGGCAAGCTGCACGAGGAGGGGCGCGAGCACGTGATGCGGGAAGAGGACGTGGGCCACTCCCTGGTGAACGAGCAGGCGCGCGGCGCCGGGAGGTAGAATCCGGCGCGATGCGCGACGTCCCCACGAAGGGCTCCGGGGACCTGCTCGGGAATCCGCTTGCTTCGGACTTCCCGCGCGACTGGGATCGGCTGCTCGAGGCGCTGGGGCCGGCGTCGCTCCTGGTCCTCATCCACGAGCGCATGGGCGCGGGGCTGCGGCGCACGATGCAGCCCGAGGACGTGCTGCAGGAGGCGCTGCTCCACGCCTGGCGCGACCGCGTCAAGTGCGAGTGGCGCGGGCTCGCGCAGTACCGTTCGTGGTTCCTGACGGTGATCGACCACCGCATCCACGACCTCGCGCTCGGCGCGGCGACGCTGAAGCGCGGCGGCGAGCGCGGCGTGCTGCGCGAGGCGGACCTCGCGCGTGACGATGGCGCGGGCCGCGAGGTCGACTTCCTCTCCTGCCTGACCTCGACGACCCCCGGCCGCGTGGCGGCATTCCGCGAGCAGGCCCAGGCGATGCGCGCGGCGCTCGGCTCGCTGCCGGAGGACCTGCGCGAGGTCGTGCGCCTGCGGCTCTTCGAGGAGCTGACCTCGGCCGAGGTGGCAGAGCGCCTCGGGCTGGGCCTCTCCGCGGTCAAGCACCGCTTCCTGAAGGGCGCGGAGATCTACCAGCGCTGCCTGCGGCGCGAGCTGGCGACGGCGAGCGATGCGCGCCCCGCGAATCCTTGAACGCGGCGCGCGCGGAAGTCTCTCCGCTGGGCGACAGGCTCCCGTCATGCCCGCCGCCGGTGCCTCCACCGACCCCGACCGCTCCTTCCTCGAGGACGCGTTCGACGCGGCCGTCGAGCGGCTCGCGCGCGGGGACGAGGTCGCCCCCGGGGAGCTCTGCGCGGGGCGGCCCGAGCTCCTGTCGCGCGTCGAGGGCCTCGTCGCCCTCGCGCAGTCCGTCCTCGTCCGTCCCTCCGGAGCCCTGCCGCAGGTCCCGGGCTTCCAGGTCCTCGGCGAGCTCGGCCGCGGCGGCATGGGCGTGGTCTGGATCGCGCGCCAGGACCGCGTCGGCGGGCGCATCGTCGCGCTCAAGACCTTGACCGTCCAGGCGCCGCTCCCGGCGCGCGAGCGGCAGCGCTTCCTGCGCGAGGCCCACGCGCTGGGACGGCTCTCGCACCCGAACGTCGTCGCCGTGCACGACGTCGTCGCGGAGCCCGGGTATCTCGCGTACGCGATGGAATGGGTCGAGGGGATCAGCCTCGCGCAGCTCATCGCCGCGCTGGGCGGGACGTCGCGCGACGCGACGCTCGAGCGATTGCGCGAAGCGCTCGGCGCGCCGGAGGACGCGCTCCTCGACCGCACGGTGACGCGCTACCTGTGCCGCGTCTGCCACGACGTCGCGCGCGCGCTGCACGCGGTCCACGAGGCGCGCCTCGTGCACCGCGACGTCAAGCCCTCGAACGTCCTCCTGCGCCGCGACGGGACGCCCCTGCTCTCCGACTTCGGCCTCGTGCGCGAGGAGGGCGGGCCGCTGCGCACGCGCACCGGGGCGTTCCTGGGCACGCCGGCCTACGCCGCACCCGAGCAGCTGCGCGGCGAGCTGGAGCGCGTCGACCGGCGCAGCGACGTCTTCTCCCTGGGGGCGACGCTGTACCACGCGCTGTCGGGAGGGCTGCCGTTCGCGGGCACGACGACCGCGGAGATCCTCGAGGGACAGCAGCGCGGGGCGCGGCCGTTGCACAGGCGGGTCTCGGGGCTGGCGCGCGACCTGTCGACGATCGTCGCGAAGGCGCTCGAGCTCGAGCCCGAGCGGCGCTACGCGGACGCCGCGGCGCTGGCGGAGGACCTCGAGCGCCTGCTCGACCTGCGCCCGATCCTCGCGAAGCCGGAGCCCGTCGCGCGCCGCGCGCTGCGCCTGGCGCGTCGCAACCGCCGCACCTTGACGGGCGCGGTCGCCGGAAGCGTGCTCGCGGGCCTCGCGGTCGCCCTCGTGCTCTTGCGCATCTTCTGGGTGCCGGGCGAGGTGCAGGCGAGCGTGCGGCACGCGCGGCTCCTGCTCCTGAACCCCGCGCACTGGGAGGCGACGGTCGCTGGGAGCCGGCCCGAGTACTTCGGCGTCGAGCCGACCATCGGCCCGCGCGCCGACCCCGAAACGCCCGCGCGCTACCGCCGCGCGCTCGCCTTCTACGACCACGCCCGCCGGCTCGGTGGCCTGGACGACTCCCTGCGGCGTGAGCGCACGGCGGTCGAGACAGCGGCGGCGGTGATCGAAGGCAGCCCCCTGCCGGCGGCTTCTGCGGGCGCTCCGGCGCTCGGGCGCTACGTTTCGGCCCGCGCGGCGGGGGAAGACATGGCGGAGCTCGTCTCGGACGTGATCGAGGGCGGAGACGCGCCAACGCTACGGTCCCTCGGCCTGCTCGCCTACCTCGTCGGGGACGCCCTCGCGTGCAACGACCTCTGGACCGCTCTCCGCTACGTCCCAGGCCAGGACGAGCTGGTCGACGCCGCGCTCGGCCTCGTGCGCCTCGGGCTCCAGCGCCCCGAGCAGGCCGTGCTTTCGCTCGCCATCGCCCGCGACCGCTTCCCTGATGCGGGCTTCCTCCAGGCGCGGCTCGCCGACGCGCTGCTCCAGGTCGGGGACGCAGAGGGCGCGGCCGCGCTGATGGAGGACTTCCGCCGGCGCGGGCTGGAAGCCGCCTACGACCACGACCGCCTGGTCGAGGCGGACCTCGCGGCGTGGAACGGGGACCTCGAGCGGGCACTGATGCTGCACCTCGGGCACACGGCCTTCCACAGGTCGGCGCAAAACTACCTCCACGCGGCGGACCTCGCGCAGCGGCTGGGGAAGCACGAGCTCGCGGCGCGGCTGCTCGGATACATGACGACCCTCATGGAGACGGGCTTCGCGGCCGAGGGGGAGTGGATCCGATCGGAGCTCGAGCGCTGGTGGAGCTCCCTCGCCCCGTCCGAGAAGACCGACCTGGTGGCGAAGACGCTCGACGACCAACACAAGCATCGCTGGCCCCCGCTGCTGCCGGCGTACCGCCATCCGGGCGCCGAGGAGCTCGGGCACCCGGGGAGCGGGGAGGGGCCAGGCACCTGGAGGATCCCGCGTCTGTTCCTGGAGCGCTGGGACTCGTTCGCTGCGCGGCAACCCCTGCCGCCGCGGGGAGGGGGGCCCACGCTCGACGAGCTCTGGGTCACCCGCGCTCTCTTCAAGCCTGACCTGGCCACGATGCGCAGGCTCGGGGGCGAATGGAAGGTCGTTCTGGCCGCGGCATCGCTCTTCCTCGACGCTCTTCCCGGAGTCGTTCGACGCGAGGTCGGCGGAGGGGCCGACATCCTGCCAGCTTGCCTGCGCAGGGTTGCGGTGGCCTTCGTGGAGCGCAGGCTGGAGTCGCTGGCGCGCGAGCTGGCATCCACCCCGCAAGCGCCGCCGGGGACTCTCGCCGTTCTGGTCGGCGACCGCCCCGGGGACCGGTTCGGGGATTCGCTCGCCGGCGCGGGAGACCTCGACGGCGACGGGTACGACGACTTCGTCGTGGGCGCGCCAACTCGGGGCGGCAGGGGGTACGTGCGCGCTTTCTCGGGGCGAACTCTCGCGGTGCTCTGGACGTTCGACGGGCTCGCGGAGGGTGATGGGCTCGGCTGCTCCCTGGCCTCCGTGACGGACGTCGACGGGGACGGCGTCCGCGAGCTCGCCGTCGGGGCGCAGCAGGGCTACGCGCAGCCGGGCTACACCCTCGTGCTCTCGGGGGCGGACCCCGCGCGCGGCCCCGTTCTGCGAGTGGTCGGTGAGGATCCGGGCGACCAGTTCGGGGCCTCGGTGGCGGGGCTGGAGGACCTGGACGGCGACGGCCAGCCCGAGTTGCTCGTCGGCGCGACGCAGCACAAGAGCAGCCGGGGCTACGCCGCGGTCCACTCGACGTCGACGGGCAAGAGGCTACGCCGACACAGCGGGGGGCCGGTCTCTCGGCTCTTTGGCTACGCCGCCTGCACCGGCGCCGACTTCGACGCCGACGGCGTCGGGGACTACGTGGTCACAGCCCCCTACCACGACCAGTCCGCCGGCCGCGTCCATGTGTATTCGGGTGCGTCGGGGGAAGAGCTCGCCTCGCTCGGCGGTCACGCTTCGTCTTTCTTGGGGGGAGCCCTTGCGGTCGTTCCGAGCATCGACGGAGACATGACTCCCGATCTCGTCGTCGGCGCGTACGGCTACCGCTGGAACCCCGGTGCGGTGCTCGCCTACTCCGGGGCCAACCTCGGGCCGGGCTCGCGTCCGGCTCCCCTCTGGCGCGTCGAGGGCGACCGCAGGGGGTCGCTGGGCACGGCCATCGCGGCCTGGGTCGACGCGGACGGCGACGGTGTGCCCGACGTGCTGGCAGGTGAAGCCGGGTTCTACGTCGGAGAACCGGGCCAGCTCGAATTGATCTCCGGAGCCGGGGGGGAGCGCGTCGTCAGCCTGCGCGGAGAGCTCTCCGGCAACTCGTTCGCCCTCGCCCTTTGCACCCTCGGCGACGTGGACGGGGACGGCCTGCCCGAACTCGTCGTCGGCTCGCCCGGCAGCGCGGCGCACAGCGTCGACAAGGCGCACGTGATCACGGGGAGTGTGCTCGTTGGCCGTGCGCGCTGACGCGCCACGCCCGAAGCGCTCGCGCCGGTTTTTTCGCGAACCCGTATCGGGCGGAGCGCTCTTCATTGCGCAAGACCCTGCTCCGGACGGTGGAGGCGAGAGCTCCCCTGGACCATCTCCGACCAGGAGCAAGCGACTCGCACCCAAAGGACTCCGAGATGCACCACACAGCACTCACCATCCTGGCCGCGGCCGTTCTCTGGGGGCCCGCGACCGCCCAGTTCTCGCTGCGCTTCGACTTCGCCCAGGACGGAGTTCTCCCCTCGAGCGACCCGGCGGTGAGCTACGCGGTCTTCACCGGCGGGCCCGAGTCGACCCACTTCTCGGTCTCCGCCGGGCTGCTCGAGCAACGGTTCTTCGGCGTGGGAGGATCTTCCTTCTACTACGCCGGCAACGTGCCGACGCTGCCTCCGACGCCCTTCGCGCTGAGCCCGTCCTTGAACACGCTCGTCGAGGCGCGCGTGAAGATGCTGCGCATCCAGGGCTTCGGGGCCCTCTTCGAGGCCATCGACTCCGTGTACCGGTACACTTGCTTCTTCACGTCCGCAGGGATCTCCATCGCGACACCGAGCGGCTTCGTCGACATCCCGGTCGACGTCTTCGACTTCCATACGTATCGCCTCGAGTCCCCTGGCGGTAGCGATGCGCTCGAGGTGTTCGTGGACGACGTGTCTGTGTTCACCGGCACCGCAGCGGCGCACACCAACAACGACTTCGCCTGGGGCGACGGCGGCTCGGCCGCGGGCAACGGCGCCGACTGCGACTGGGACTTCGTGCGGCTGGAGCAGACCTGCAGCGACCCCGTTCAGGTCGAGATCGACCTCGGCTTCGACCAGGACGGTGTGTTCCCCTCGAGCGACCCGGCGGTGAGCTACGCGGTCTTCACCGGCGGGCCCGAGTCGACCCACTTCTCGGTCTCCGCCGGGCTGCTCGAGCAACGGTTCTTCGGCGTGGGAGGATCTTCCTTCTACTA